>Ga0265309_10001284_pt1 | contig 10943 bp, 6 predicted proteins | sample Helome_FD_192492 | JGI IMG/M metagenome (GOLD analysis project Ga0265309, IMG submission 192492) | Marine sediment microbial communities from subtidal zone of North Sea - Hel_20160524 (Illumina Assembly) | ecosystem: Environmental > Aquatic > Marine > Subtidal zone > Sediment ...
ACAAGGAGGACAGCGACTCCAGAGCTCTAGAGGACCGACGAGCCAAGCTCTGGTCTCGTATCAACAACGCCACGAAGGACGCAGACCTCGGCGCACCACGCCGGGTCCGCAACGTGCGCAAGGGTCAGTACATTCACGGAAGGCGCTAGTGACGAACCTTCTGAAAGTTGGCAACTCTCGACAGAACTTTGAGAACCAAAAGGCTCTTACACCCTCCGGCGACTTCGATGTGAACGCAGGGGAAATAGTAGAGGTGACGTTCGACGCCAGTACCTCCGGCACGGGCTCGCACCGGATAAGCGACCCCCAGGGCGCCATCCCGGTTGAGAACCAACTCGCCAACGACGCATTTCTCACTTGGATTTCGGCTCCCAACAGCCTTACGGTCACCGCCAACGTAACGACCACCGGCACATTGAAGTTCTTGGTATTCTAGTGGCTAACGAAAGCAAAAAAATCAGTGTCAGCGTCTCCCGCGGAATGCGAGAGGACGTGGACCCCTTCACGCTCGAGCCACCGCACAGTGAGTACCTGGAGAACAGCCGCCTGGACAAGGACGCTTGCCTCGCCAAGCGACGTGGCGACACGCAGCTCGGCGAGCTCGGCGCACAGACCGGGGACCCCATAATCTTCACTGCCCAGGGAAATACCCTGGTCACCATCTCGGACAACACCATACACCGATACTCAGGTGAAAGTGCGGCGTGGACAGAGACGGACCTAGCTCACCCACTGCACGGCGCAGAGCGCAAGGTAGCGACTGCCGCGTCTAGAGGGGCCAACCTATTCAGCATGGTTCTCACCCCGACCGGATACGTGGTCGTCTACGAGCTTCGTAAGACAGGAGAGACCAGCGGGAACGACAACGTACAAATCGCCGTCGAAGGCTATGGTAAAGACGGAGAGCAGCTCTGGCGTGACGAGTTCTTCGGCATCAACCCACAGATACACCAGACGCACCTTAGCGGAGCTATCCGCGACGAGGTACTGGTCTCTTACGCCGCTTACCAGCAGCCAGATTTTCCGGCTTTCACTTTTCCAGTCGGAGTTCTATACACCAAAATCTATAACTCGGAGACCGGGGCCACGGTAGGTAGCCCGGTTCTTCACGACTCAAGCGTAGCTCTCTACAACCCTTACCAGCTCAACCACCTCTTCACGGACCTCGTAGGGTTCCTGAACGCGAACCAGCTATTCACGAAGGTTGGACATTCGACTAACTCGTGGCAGAGTGCCCAGATAAAGTCGCACATGAACAAGACCCAGGAGAAGGGCATCGTAGCAAACATCAAGGCTGTTGCGAATCACGCTCTGGGTTCAGACGTAGGGGTAATACAAGAGGTAGATGAGGACGGTGTATCCACCGCGGTAAACTGGGTGTTCGAGACTGGTAGCACCGAGCACGCCGTTCTTATCGACGCGAAGCTGGACGACGCCGGGTGGGCTCACGTACTTTGGGCGACTAGGTCGTCGACCAACTCCATCACCGGACAGACTATCCTGAAGTACGCAGTCAGGAACCTAAGCGTCGGAACCACATGGTCAACGAACATCATCAGCACCGGGGACTTCACTGTCACCAGTGGGTCCATCGGAGTTAGGAGCGAGTCCGAGCCTGCCTACCTAGCGTACCGTATAGACCTGGGCAACACCACAGGCCCGTCACCGGAGAACACTCTCCCAGCATTCGACGAGAGCTACCTGGAGATTCGTGGTATCACCAGTTGGACGGGGGGCATTGTCCTCACCGCCGCCGCCAAGCTCCGGAACCACACCCTGGCTTCGGGGATTGAAATCGAACCGAACACGGACAAGGCGTATGCGTGCATCGAGCAGTACAACGACTACACACCGCATGTAGAGCTCGGGAACACGGAGGGCGGGGAGGCCGACATCCCTTCGATGGCCAAACAAGTCACGACCATACTGTGCGAGATTTCCGAGAACCAGGACCAGCCGGCCATCCCGGTCGCAACCTTGGACGCGGGCACCTCGAAGCACCTGGACGCTGTCCGGTCGATGCAGTGCAACCACCTAAACAGCCTGTACTTTGACGACGACGACAATGACGCCCTGTTCTACATCAACCGGAACCTCTATTCTCCGGAGGACCACACCATGTACGCCTCCGGCACCTGGACCGGCGTGGGTGGGAACATCGTACTCGGGCACAACAACTTCTCTCTCGCGCTCGGCAACGCCCGAGGAACCCTATACCGAATCAACAACGACTACCAGTTCAGCTCCACCACCTTCGGTGATGGGCTCGTGGTAAACTCGGCCCTACCCCTTTGGATTGACGAGGGCTCCGTGTCGGAAGCCACCGTACTCGACCAGCCAGAGATTGCGGTACTCTTTTCGTCGGACCTCGCCAAGGCCGATAAGTGGTGTTACAACGAACTAGGCGGAGACAAGTACCACACCCTTCAGGCTGTCATAGGGTACACAGACCACTCTGGCAACGTACACAGAAGCAGCCCTTCCGAGGTGCTGTATATTGACGGAATAGACGAGAGCGACTGCACAAACCCAGGAGAGGGTGGGCTCACCGTCAAGGTAACGCCGCCTATCGTCCTCAACGTGGAACAGCCCTACTTCTGCGAAATCTACTCATCCCCAGCAGGTGAAAACCCCAGGCTAACTACTCAGGTGACGTTCCTTCCGAAGGACGTCTTTGAGGATGGCATTGAAATCTCCTGGCAGCACATCATGTACCGCCAGAACAACGTCTCGAACATCCTCCGGTCCACGAAGGACGTGTATACCACCGGCGGAGAGTTCGCATCAGACCCGTGGGCGCCCTTCGGCGCCTCGGTCGTGACGTCTCGACGCATGTTCGCACTGAGCACCTCTCTTGTGGGGACAGTGTTCTACACCAAGCTCTTCCAGGAAAACGTGGCCCCAGAGTTCTCGGCCAGCAATGTCCTCTCTCTCGGTGACGCCAGAAAGCTCAAGGCCATCGGGACCATCGACGACAAGGTGCTCGTCTTTGAGAAGGACGCCGTGCATGTCATCTTTGGCGACGGACCGTCGAACACTGGCCGTGGTGCCCCATTCTCCGTCCAGCGCCTTCAGACGGACATCGGCTGCGAGGACCCAGAGTCCGTTGTCGAGATTCCTCAGGGCCTCATGTTCTACTCCTCGGTCTCGAGCGAGTTCCACCTCATCGACCGGGAGCTCCAGCTCCATAACATCGGGGCCCCCGTCAGGGGACTGTCCGAGAAACTCGACGTCAAGTCGGCCACTGTCGTCCCTGAGGAGCGAGAAGTCCGGTTCCTTGTGACCGACACGAGCTCCGCCGAGGCCTTCGGCCCGGACCCCGCCGTCGCCATTGGAAGCCTAGAGCGCCCACCTCGACCACGATTCCGCCATGTCCTTCCAACGGACCCGGTAGTAGTCTACAACTACGAGAGAGACGCCTGGTGGGTAAACTCGAACATGCGGGGAGAATCATCCACGCTGTTCCAAAACAAGTACACCAGAATCGACTCTACTTTCGACGTTTTCCAAGAGAGTTCGACCAGTTGGCAATCCCAGACCGGGGACAACCTAATGAAGGTGACGACCCCTTGGTTCAAGTTCGACGGCCTTCAGGGCTATGCACGAGTGAGGCGGGCTTGGGTTCTCGGCAGATACATGAGTGATTTCAGCGACAGCAACGGCATCCAAGCCGGCGACCTCCAGGTCACCGCCCGGTACAACAACGAGGGCGAGGGGTCCACGACCACGAAGCTCTACCGGGCCAACATCGAGCTCCAGCCCGACGCCGAGAGGTTCCAGCTTCGGTTCACGCCGGGGCGCCAGAAGGTACAGTCCATCCAGTTCGACCTCGAGGAGCTCGAGACGGCACTGGTCAACGTAGACGACCCGACGTTCAGCATCGGTCGTGGGTTCGAGATTACGGGCATCGACCTAGAGGTCGTGCTCAAGGGCGGAGGCATCAAGACCCTCAGCGCGCGGAGGAAAAAGTGAGTAAGGCCGAATACGGGATACAGCAGGGACTAGACATCGGCGGGGATATGCTCAGCGCGATTCCCGGGGTAGGAAGCATCGCCGGAGGGGTGATGGGATTCCTCGGGAAGGCAATCGGACTCACGATGAGCGCCAAGCAGGACCGCTACAAACAAGCGGCAATGCGAGAAGCACAAAAGAAGAAGCAGCTAGGTCAGCTCAAGGCTCTCACCGGTGACGCTGTGGAACAGAACTCTCAAACCGTCGCCGGAGGAGGAACCCTACCTCTACCTTCCCCCCCTGTAGCCAAGGCAGCTCCTTTTCAACTTCCCGCACCTCCGCAGGTGCAGCTACAACAGCCCCAGTTCGGGGCACAGCAGCAGAACCCTCTCGGAGGGATGCGCAACAACTACATGATGAAGCTACTGATGCAAGGTGACCGATGACTATTGACGCAAAGAGCATGCTCGGCTCTATTATCGGGCTCCCCCTCACAGTGGCGACTCAGCTCCCTCGGATGCTCAAGAAGGGCGAAGAGCGGGACTACTTGAGGCGAACCCAGCAGGGTGGCGGAACCGGAGCCGCACTGGCTAGACAGTCCGGACAACGGGCCGTCGAGGACGCACGGTCCATCGCCGCCGGCCAGACCGGGCCCAGCTCGGCTTTCGCAGCTCGGGAGGGTATGCGCCAGGCCAGGGACGTTCGACGCGACTCTGACCAGACTGCCGCCATCGTGGGGGCTCGAGAAGCCCTACAGGCCACCCAGCTTCTCAGAGACAGCGACATCTCCCGCAAGGCAGCCATCGGACAGGTAGGAGCCGCCGGAGGAGGAGCCCTCGCAGCGTTCGACGCTCAGCAGCAGGCAGCCGCGTCCGGCCAGGAAGAGAGAGATGCAGCCTCCCTCGAGCACGACAGGGCTCTAGAGCTCGCCCGTCTAAACGCGGGCCAGCAGGCCGTTCCTGAGGTTGGCCCCTCCCCGGCAGAACAAAAAGCTATCGACTCCGCTCCGGACATCGCAGCAGACGCCACTCGGGACATGATAAACGACGGACAGCAGGGCCTCGAGTACATCCGTGCACTAAGGGACCCCAAGGTGCGATTCGCCATCGGTGAGGGCATGACCCCTGAGGAAGCTGTCGCAGAGTTCTACCCGAACGTGACGAAGCCCGAGGTACAGTAGAATGACCCCCGAGGAAATCCAAGCAGCCAAAGAGAAGGCCGCAGCCGAGCAGAGAGCCCGGAATGCCGAGTCTCGGGCCGGTGCCGTGCAGGGCGTCAAGAACATCATCAAGGCCATCGGACCGGACTGGACCGACCAGAAGCCCGCAGAGGGCCCAAGCGCCGCAGACTTCGCCGCCACAGAGGCAGCAACCCAGCGCAGGCAAAAGGACGCCGTCAAGCTCGACCAGGAGGTGGCAGCAAAAGTCGACCTCGAGGGTATGCAGGCGGAGCGTGCTACCACCACCGACCGACTGAGGAACTCCATGCCCCGTCCGCCGGCAGCGGCCGTAGCCCCGGTGCCGGAGGTGGACAAGACTAAGCCCACCAATGCGGGCTCCGATACGACCTCGTTCACTCGCTCCGGAACGCAGCTACGTGAGGCCACGCTACAGGCAGAAGAGCTTGCTCGGTCGGCCGCTTACGACGCCGCCGTCGAGAAATCTCGCATCGAGAGCGAGTATAGTGGCCTCGCAGCCGACCTCACCGACACGCTTGCCCAGAACGTGCAGGACGTGAACGACGAAGTCCATCAACTCTGGGACGCTGCCAACTCCAGGCAGAAGCAGCGCACGCAAGCCATCGAGAACATGATTGACGAGGGGCGCAACAACATGGCGGACCCCACGGCGTTCTTCGGCAGCAACAAAGCTGCCGCCGGCTTCGGTGCCGGAATGGCCGTTGCCGCCGGCCATTTGGCCGCAGCCCTAGGCGGAGGCCCCAACACCGCGTTGAAAATCATCGACAAGGCCATCGAGCGACAGCTTCGGGCCGACGAGTTCAACATCTCCCAGGCCACCATCAGGGACCAGCAGTCCGTCAACCTGCTCGACAAGTGGAGACAGGTCACCAAGGACCAGGTAGAGGCCCGCACACTCGCTAAAATCAACCTCATCCAGCAGGCCGAGTTCGCGGTCGAAGCACAGGCCCTCCGGATGGAAAGCGAGCTCGCCAAGTCGAACCTGGCCGCCGTGAAGTCCGCCCTTCTCTCGCAGAAGGCGGAGCTCATGCGACAGCACGACCAGCTCCAGAAGCACTCGTCCTCCCGGCAGATTCACAAGCTCATTCCTCTGGCTGTCCAGGACCGTGACGAGCGGCGTGCCGCAGAAGCAGCCGCAGCCCAACCGACACCCTCGGCCGTGCAGACCGAAACCGGAACCTCTTCGGCTCTGGTCTCCGCACTCGGCAAGCGAGCCACGTTCGACACGCAGGCAGACGTACAAACAGGCGGACCACTGGAGCAACAGTTCGACGTACCGGCCAGCATTGCCTCACCCGAGCTTCTCCAAGAGCAGGGAGCCCCTCTACGAGAGGTGAGTGCGGTAGAAATCGCCCAGACAGCCTATGACGACGCACAGGGGAACGAGCGCGAGAAGAACCGCGCAAGCGGACAGGCAGTTCTCGACGCGGGGCGCGAGGAGCTAGAGGCCCTATGGGAACTAGGCGTCACCGACCCTGTCGAGCTCGAGGCGGCGTGGAACCAGAGCGAGGTTCTCCGAGAGACCTACCCAGACCCCCGTGACCTCACGCCAAAGACGCGAGCGCAAGAGCACGAACTCGGAGGAGTCACCTACTACGAGGTAAAGGACCCACCCAAGAAGCTGACCGGAGAATCGTACTCCGAGGGCCTTGCCACCATCGCGAGAGGCAACAACGTCCTTCCACACCTTGACCGACTCGAGGGCGAAGTGGACGACCTCCGACGTGCCCTCGGCGGCGCGACAAGGCGTTCCGACGGAACCGTAGACATAGACCGACTGGACCAAGGTCTCCGCGAGAGAATCCTCGACTACAACCACCGCATGAACGAAGTCTTTTCGGTCGTCCGTACCATGAACAAGTCCGGAGCCCTACAGGGTCCCGGAGAGGCACAGCTCTTCCGAGACATGTCGTTCATCCCGGACAAGATTGACCAGATTACGGACCTTCTCACCGAGGGCGACAACATGAAAGCGAACCTCAAGACGCAGCGAAAGCTGGTGCGAGAGTTCGTTGACATCTCCCCCGGCCTCTTGGGCATCAAGAACTCCAACGCCATGATAGGCGACCCCGACGACATCGGGGCCAGGCTCCGGGCCAACAGGACTCAATGAGCGGAACCAAGTATCGTGACAGAGAGACTAACCGAGTAGTCACCCTTTCGGGCGACGAAGCGGCCGGCCTTGCACACGTCAAGAGGCGAGGCACGAACGAGGCTCGATTCGTTCCCGTCTCGGGAACAAGTGAGGTAACTCACACGGACAACACGGGACGGGTCCGGGTCACGCGAATGGACCCCGATTCCCTCGTGAGGGCTCTCACCCGGGGCAACAAGGCATTCTCCCCCCTTGCGGACAGTAACCGGGAAGAGATAGAGAGAATCGCCGCAGAGGGCGCCGAGGAGGCCGCATGGAGGCAACTGGCCGACGACCAGGTCGCCGAGACGTTCATGGGGAACCTCATACCCGGCTCCCGAGCTCTCAACCGCATGCAGATGACCGAGGAGGACGCCGCCCAGGACGCCATGCTGACGCGGCTCCAGGACGAAGAGAACCCCCTCGCCGCGGGCGTCGGTACGGCCGGGCAGCTACTCGCCACCTCCCTTGTCCCCATCCCGGGCCTAGGAGCGGCCTCGGGGCTCTACAAGACGGGCAAGGGCGCCAAGAGCGCCATGTCGCTTCTCGGCTTCGCCGATGAGGCAGGGCAGATTCTAACCAGGGGCCTCGCGGGAGCCAACACCCCGGGCATCGCCGCCAAGCTCGGAGGTCGAGTCGCCGCCGGCGCCATCACGAACATCCCTCTTTCCATCCAGTTTCAGGCGGCACAGGCCGTCGACTACGACCGCCCCCTCACCGCAGAGGCCTTCTCCCGCAACCTGGGCACGCACGTCCTCCTGGGCGCAGCATTCGACATCGCGCTACCCGGGGCCGGCATGGCCCTTCGCGGGCTTGGCAAGGGAGCCAAGGCGGTGTCGCCCATCAACATGTTGAAGAAGGCCGGAGACTTCGTCTCCGCACGACACCTCCTACGTAGTGACAAGTTCACCGTGGCGGAGAAGTTCGCCATGATAGGGCAGCGAGCTAAGGGCCTGCGAAAGAACACCGCTCGCCGCATGGCCGGCCGGGAAGTCCTCGAGGAGGCTATGGATGACGCATCCATCTACGGACGCGCCACGTCCGAAGCCACACCGAGCGCACTCAAAATCAACGCCACCGGGGCTCCACAGGCAAAGAGCCTCCAGCGAATGGAGCAGGGTCTCGACGACCTTGCCGCCATGAACCCAGAGATAGCCTCCATGCCGGAATGGGCCACAGCCCGAGAGGGTGTGGTCGCTATGGCTGGCTTGCAGAAGTCCGTCAACGGCGCCACCGCAAAGGCCGAACTAGCAGTCGATACCCTGGTGGGGTATCTCCGCGCCCCCAACCTCCCCAAGAACCTGAAGGTGGCAAAGGGGAAGGGGATAGAGCTCCGGTCCGCCGCCAACACGCTCCGTGAGAATCTCAAGGAGATAGGCGCACCGAGCAAGCTCGCCGACGACCTCGAGAAGCTCGTGGGGAACACCGCCTACGACAAGGACGCCGTGTGGCAGGCCTTCCAGTTCCGTAACCGAGTCATCGCCGACAGCCTCAAGGGCTCCACCGACGACGTCGCCGCGGCGGCCATCGTGAAGCGCCACGTAGACGAGGCCCTAAGCAACCTGGGCGACGACATGGTCGAGACCCTGAACGCCACCGACGCTATCTTCTCCGCCGTCCAGGGCGTGCGGGGCATGAAGCCCATCATGCGCCAGATTGACGACCACGTCTCCGCCGAGGCCTTTGGGGCCGGGGCGACCAGCGCTCACCTCCGGAGCGCCCGTGGGGCCGCCGAGTTCCTGGACTCCGAGAAGGTCATCAAGCACAACAACATGGAGTTCGTGGGCCCCCAGCTTGAGGGCGCGGACACCCTGCTCGAGGGCCTGGCCGGACGGTTCGAGGTTGCCTCGGCAATGAACGCCGTTCGCAAGAAGGCGGCACAGGGCTATGAGGCCATCCCGAACACCCCGCTTGTGGGTGGAGAAGGCACCGCCACCTTCGGCAAGTTCGAGGCCGTGGGTCAGTATTTCAAGTCCACCGGAGAGACCATTGAGGGTGGAATCAAAAGGGCAATAGGAGATAAAGCACGCCACGGGGCGGCCACGTCGCCTACCATGTATGGCGTGTTCCAGTTCAGGAACATGGAAACCCTCGCCCAAAAGCAGGAAGCCTACGAGTCCCTCCGGGAACGAATCTCCGCTATGACCGCATCCGACGACACCCTAATCAGCAACGTAGCGAAGATGACAGCCGGACTCCAAGACGACCCGGAGCTCGCCGGAGTCGTGGCAGGAACCGCCGTCACAGCAGCCCAGTACCTCAATAATCACATGCCTCGGGGACCGCAAGGAATCATCCCGACGAGAGCCCCTACCCCTTCCCCCGCCGAAATCACGACTACGTTGGAGATGGCCGGGGCGCTTGACGACCCGGTCAGTGTGTTGGATGCGACCCTTCGTGGGTCGCTCCGCATGGCAGGCCTGGACGCCGTCCGCACCGTGTTTCCTCACATGCTGGCCGATATGCAGGTTCAACTAAGTGAAGGGCTTATGTCCGACCCAGCCGTATACGCCAAGATTCCGTACCGAGTGCGCCTGGATATCAACACCTTCTTGGGCGGGGGCTTTGAGCCCTCCGCCACCCCACAGTCACTCGTCAACTTCTCCAATAGGTCTGCTCAGACGCAGGCGCAAGAACAGGCAATGCGAGGGGGCTCCGCTCCTCGTAAGCCCACCGAACCAGATAGCGCATCCGACCGCCTCGCAGCATTCTAAACCATGACCGTATCAAATCAAAACCCAGTCGCGGACTCCCTGCTCACCCCGGCGGATTCCGTATCCTTTGACCTCACTCCGAACGGGGCTCTCACGTTCTTCCAAGTCTCTGTGCTTGGGGAGACGACTGAGGTAGCTATCGTGTCCAGCACGTTCCAGGCTGGCTTCTCCGGTACCCAGACCATCGACGGCGGCGTGCGCTCCGTGTCGTTCAGTAGGTCAGCAGGATGGGACGCATCGCCCTTCACCGTCAAGGTTGACTGGATAGATGATGGAGGGACACAGTCGGAGAGCTGGAGCTTCCAACTCGCCAACGAGAACCTCTACCCAGACCTCATGCAGCCGCGGAACCCGGTGGCACAGGGGACACTCATCGCCACGGATGCCGGCGTCTCAGTTCGCACCGACGTTGGTTGGATTGACCTCGTGGGCTTCACGGTCACAGACCTCGGCAACGGGAAGATTAGAGTGGCCGACGCCGGTGGCGGCAAGCAGAACAACTTCACGGCCATCATCGCTCCCGTCGTGACCGACGACTCCGACGCTGGTTACACCGCAGGCTCCATCTGGTATGACACCGTCACGGAAGGGCTTTACCACTGCGTAGACGCCACCGTTGGCGCAGCAGTCTGGAAAAAAGAGGGTGGGGGCTTCCATGGTTTTGGGGAGTGGGAGTTCGATGTCACCACCGCGAAAGCTGACCCGACGAACGGTAAGTTCCGACTGAACAACCCGGTTCAGACTAGCGCCTCGGAGATGTACATTTCCCAGCAGGACCGCTCCGGTGCTGTCCTTGACAACGCCCTGAACAGTCTGCAATCCGGGGACACGATTCGCCTTCAGTCTGGCTCGCAAGGCCGGGTCCAAGTCTACACGGTGAATGGCACGGTGGTCGACGAGGGAGTCTACAAGACCGTCCCCATCGCGCCCGTCTCGGAGGGGTCGA
>Ga0265309_10001285_pt1 | contig 10937 bp, 3 predicted proteins | sample Helome_FD_192492 | JGI IMG/M metagenome (GOLD analysis project Ga0265309, IMG submission 192492) | Marine sediment microbial communities from subtidal zone of North Sea - Hel_20160524 (Illumina Assembly) | ecosystem: Environmental > Aquatic > Marine > Subtidal zone > Sediment ...
GGCTCGGTGATCTTGCGCATGCTCTGCGGGCGCGGGCGCATGTGATATCCAGACGACCGGCCAGCAACGCCCAGGAAGTGTTCAACTGGCTCGCCGCCAACCGGGCCTTGTCTCGATCACTGGAAGCAAGACTAAAGGCGCACCTCAAGGACAGAACCTGGCTGCGATCGCAAATTGATGCTGCCGAAACCGATCTCCTGCTCACGATTCGTGGACTCGATACGACAAACTCTCCGATCTGCAGGCTGCTTGAACGCGGCTCCCGTGTATTGGTGTGCTCTGGAACCGAACTCTCTCTATACGATCTCGCAACGGGCCGACTTGAGAGCAGTGCCTCTATCGCAACTCCCGGTTGGGTGGTGGACATCAGCGTTGCCGATGATAAACATACGGTTGCTGTTTTGCTCTCCACTGGAGAATGTCAGACCTGGGATTCTGATATGGCAACTCAGCATACCTCATGGACGACCGGTTCCGAGAGCCAGCAGAAATTGTTTGGGGGGTCGATCGCGCTTTCAGCGGACGGTGAGTTACTGGCCTCGATTCGTGCAGAGGGATTCGAAGCCAGGATTCGTGTATGGCGAGTTGGCGATCAGGAACCGCTCGCGGAGCGAGCACTGAATCCACTGCAAGGCTTACTACACGGAACCGGAACCTTTTCCGGGCTGGATTGGGTTCGGGCCCTTGCCCCGTTGCAAATTGGTTGGGATCGTCGAGGCAGCATGGTAGCCGCGGCAATCGGGCGTCGTGCCGAGGTTTGGGATTGGCAGGAAGACAAGTTGGTCTGGCAAACAGAACGCAAGGTCAATAGCCTGCACGGAATGAAAATCGACGATGCGATTCAGTGCATCACAATTTCAAACGACGGTTGTATTGTCGCTATTGGGTGCGAAAATAGTGGAATCGTGCTCGTAAATCTCGGCGATTCGAGTGAGCAGCAACTTGGTCCTCTATCGAGGCATGCACGTTCCCTTTGTTTCAGCGAAGACGACACATTGCTGGCCGCGGCTGCATCTCGATCGGTCCGGGTTTGGCGTACTGATGAATTGGTCGAAGTTTTTAGCAAATCGACCGCAGAAGTTGATAGACCGCTGGTGAACCTTTCGTCGATTACGGGCGTTGTTCTAGCGTCGAGAAACGATGCGTGCACGGCACATTCTCTGGAAAAGGCAACTGCGCAAACCTCCGTAGCATCTAGCCGGGAACTTCTTGGAGAGCCAATTCGCGCCTCGGCGATCGGCAAAGGCGGTGAACTTGTGGCAGTTTCGAGTGGAACGACACTGCAAGCGACTCGTCTTTCTGTCGGCCCGCTTTGGCAGACGGCGATTCCCTTCGCATCGCATCAAACGCTGTTGTTAACACAAAAATATCTGTATCTCGCTGACACAAACGGAAGATGCTGGGCCTGGGAAGCTGAGACGGGTAGGCTCCTTGCTGAAGTCGAGATCGAAGGTGCTATACACTGTATGGCGTCGAATGCTGGTGAAAGTTCTTTGTATTTCGGACTGAAATCCGGCGACTGCCTCGAATGGAAGTGGAAGTCGCAGTCAGGGACGATTTCTCGGCTTTTTCCGACACTGTCGGCATCTATTCGAGCACTTCGCGTCGGTCCGGAGAATCGACTGTTGGCCGCCACGTTAGATAAGGAGGACTATGACTGCCTGTTGTGGGATCTCGAGAAAGGTCTGGTGCATCGAGTTCTGAACGGGCACAGGGCGCGGATCAATGACATTGCATTCTCTGCAGATGGACAACAGATCGCGACAGTCAGCAATGATCGAACAACTCGTTTGTGGGACCCATGGGGAACCGAGCCAACGCTGGTGTGTGTTCATGACTACGGCGTGGACCATGTTCGGTTTCTCGACGGCATCAACGCATTGCTCTCGGTCGATTCTGATGGATGGTGTGCGATCTGGTCAACTTCGACAGCAAACAGTCAGGCCTGGTATTCTAGCGAAGACTCAATAAGTGCATTGACGACCGACGGCGTTGAGATTGCCCTGATTCGCGCTCAAGGTGACCGAGTCATTCGACTTGCTGTCGAGTCGCCATAATTCAATTCTGAAAAAGGAGACTTTACCATGGTCATGTTTAAAGATACCGACAGTAGCGACGTACCCGAAGAGAATGGACAACTGAATGGCGGGCCCGAGGATCTGAAGATGGCCAACGAACTTTCCACGAGCGGTCGCTGGTCCGAAGCGCTCGATGTGATCAATAACATCCTCGCCCTGCCTGATGACGCCAATCCGGCGCTGGACCGCTTGCAAGCCGTATTGGCAGATTCTGCACCCGTGGCCACGGACGTTTCATTCGATGGGAAAACGGAAAGTGGCGAGCAGCTTGGCTCAGTAAAAATCAGGCTTTCGGGCGGGGTTCTGCCCGACCTCATGGCGATGCGCGGACAGTGTATCTGGCAATCGATCATTACTGTTATGAAGTGCCATAATGATGATTTTCGGGCCGTGTTGGCTGACACTGAATTCGAGCATCTCTATGCGCTCGGCACCATGCATTCTTATCTTGTAAGCATCCTCCTTACTGAGCACACAGAGGCAATGTATTATGCCGGCATGGTGTGCCTTTGCTGCCAACAGCCCGCTCCCGCCGCTAGAATTTTTCAACACGTCCTCCAATTGAATCCACAACATGAGCAGGCTACGGAAGCTCTGCCGATAGCGATGAATGCCGCGCAAGCCATGGGTGAAACAGTCTAGCCTGGATTTCGGCATTCCAGAATTAGGAAACCATGCCACATCGACCAGGAGAGATCTGATCCATTCTTTTTTAAACTATCGCGCTCTTAAAAATCAACGCCGATCCTTGGTGGTTGGCTAGACGTTTCGGCTCCCAATTCACTTTGAAATCGGATCCAAAGGGACATCGAGCGAGACTTGCGGCTGGTTACGCCACAGGGGGGATTGGTCGAGGTCGACGATGTAGCTATGATCGTTGAGCGCATCGACGAGAGCGATGAGTAAATCCATCTTCTCTTTTTCTGGCAGGCGTGAGCGCAGTTGCTCGAGCACATCTGCTACATCCCACCGAATACTGATGTTGCCGTGGGCGGGCAGCTCTTCCCGGGCCAGTAACGTCTTGAGTCGTCCGAGCAAAGCGGCGGGGTTCGTGCCGATAAGCCAGGAGAGCACAGTCCGTACAAAGAGAATGCGGCCACTGGTTACATCGTGCCCGCCCTCGGTGACGATACACTTAAGCCGCCATGCCTCGGCGTTCACAGTCGCAGCTTCTTCAAGGTTCCCGCCAAGCATCAGCACCATCGTCAGGTTGTTGAGTCGATGCGGGCGTTTGGGATGTGCTTCGGACAGGCTGGCCTCTTCGATCTCAATGGCTTCCCGCAGCATAGTCGCGGCCTCTTCATGCATGCTCCGGTCTCGTAAAATCAGTGCCAGATTGTTCAGGCTAATTGCGATATCCGGATGCATCGGCCGCAGCGTTTTCCGCTGGATTTCCAATGCCTCGCGATTATGCGATTCGGCTTCGTCAAGCTTGCCTCGGATATGCAACAGCAACGCCAGATCGTTCAGGTTCAACGCGATGTCCGGATGCTCCAGCGGCAGGACTTTCCGTTGAGTTTCCAGGGCCTCACGGAATAGCGGTTCAGCTTCGTCGAGCTTGCCCCGGGCTTGCAACAGTGCCGCCAGATTATTCAGGTTATTCGCGATGTCCGGATGCTCCGGTGGCAACGCTTTCCGCCGGATTTCCAATGCCTCGCGGAATCTCACTTCGGCTTCGTCGAGCTTGCCCTGAGCTTGAAATAGCATCGCCAGGCTGGTCAGGCTATTTGCGATGTCTGAATGCCCCGGCGGCAACACCTTTCGCCGGATTTCCAACGCTTCGCGACATATTGGTTCGGCTTCGTCGAGCATGCCCTGGGTCTGCAACAGTGTCGCCAGATTGCTCAGGTTCAACGCGATGTGCGGATGTTCGGGTGGCAGGGCTTTTCGCATGATCTCCAACGCCTCGCGGAATATCGGTTCGGCTTCGTCGAGCTTGCCCTGGGTCTGCAGCAGTGTCGCCAGATTGCTCAGGTTCAACGCGATGTGCGGATGCTCGGGTGGCAGGGCTTTTCGCATGATCTCCAACGCCTCGCGGAATATCGGTTCGGCTTCATCGAGCTTGCCCAGGGCTTGCAACAGTGTCGCCAGATTGTTCAGTCCACTTGCGATATCTATATGACCTGGCGGCAGGATTTTCCTCAGGAGCACCAATGCATCGCGGTTTAACAGCTCAGCTTCGTCAAGCCTGCCCAGGGCTTGCAACAGTACCGCCAGGTTGGTCAGAGTTATCGCGATGTGCAAATGCCCGGCTGGCAGCGCTTTTCGCAGAATATTTAGTGTCTCGCGAAAATTCGATTCGGCCTCGTCGAGCTTGCCCAGGGCTTGCAGCAGCAATGCAAGATTGTTTTTCAGTATGGCAATTTCGAATTCATCGCAGGGTTGCCGCGATTCCAGTATTTTAATTGCACCGCGGTGGAGTGCCAGGCTTCGGTCTGGATCACCACTGAATTCGTGCCACTCTCCGATACACGTGACTAGTTTGGGAGCCACCTTATGCTCTAGTGAAACCAGTATATCCGCGAAGGAAACCAGTGGCTCAACCTCCCATCGGGAATCGGGCTTGAACCACGTTTGACTGAGGTGACTCGAACGGGCAACAGCATGAAAGATCAGGCGTTCGAGCTGATGTTCCTCAGACAGGTTTTTCTTTGCGCGCACCGTTTCTCCCGTGAGTCGATGCATGCGTACGAGACGGGGAGCGCCGGTGTCGGGGTCGAGATCGACGACCTGCAGTAACCTCAGACCGAGAAGGTGGTTGACGAGGTCGAGCCAGGGGTCATCGTAGCCGGGTTCGGCATCGACTCCGAGGCCCGGGTACTCATCAGCTGCGAGCGGTCGAAGCCAGGGCAGTGGAATCAGATCGGGAGGCAGCAGGGCGGCGTAGGACAGCACCAGTGATTCGGCAGGCTTGAGCAGAGCGAGTGTAGGTTCAAGCGTGGCGCCGACGAGTTTCTCTCCATGGCGCACGCTCCGCCTGGCGTCAGGCGCAACCTGGTCAAATCCCTCCTTACGCAATCGCTGAAGGAAATCTGAACAGGTAACACGTCCCCGTCGCTCACCAAGATAATTGGCGGCGACCTCGACTGCAAGGGTGAATCCGCCCAATACCTCCGCAATCTGCTCGGCGGCCCGGCGCTCTGCTTCGTTGGGAAATTGTTCGCCGATCATGTGGCGTTCAAGGAGCCGGACAGCATCCTCTAGCGGCAACTCGTCGACAGTCAACAGGTTATGGAGATCCGGATCGTGTCCAAATTCTTCGTCGCTCAACCTTGTGGTAGCGACGATGTGTAGCCAACGTTTGCCGCTGATCAAATCGGTCTGCGGTGGCTGCAGCATGTCACCGACCTCGACGTTGTCCAGCAGTAGCAGGGTGCGTGGCTGTGGAGGAGTCTTTTCGCCGGCACGAGCTTCGGCGCCTTCGAGTGCCCGCCGTTCCAACTCGGCCAGGACGCGTTTTGCCGCCAGTTCGTCGTCATCTTTTTCCGCTTGCTCGAAGGTGATGCCGAGGTCGATGCTCAGGTCGCGAATGGCCGATGCCAGAGATCGCTTACTTGCACAAGGGATGAGCCAGCGCCCGCCGGAGTAGAAGTCGGCATAGGCGTAGGCGTATTGGATGGCCAGCGCGGTTTTGCCCAGGCCACCGACGCCTTGAATGATCGAGAGAACGCCGAAACGACCAAGACCAGTAGCTTCGTGCAGTTGCTGCATCTCCGTTTCCCGGCCCACGAAATACGGGTTGTGGCCGGCGAGATTACCCTGGGCTTCGGCAACGCGTCGTAGTTTCGATATTTGACGGTAAAGCGTTTGCTCAAGGTCATCCAGCCGTTTTGCGACGTCAAGGCGTTTGAGCGCTTCACTCCCTTCTTCGTGCCACGGCCGAAGGTCGAAGTGGTTTCGCCGCCGGATTTGCGCAATCCAGTCAGCCGCCTGTTCGTCGAAATCCGGCGAGTCAAGGCCCGGCACCTCCACGAAATATACGGGGGCGACCCCCTGCCCCGCGGCCGCCCGTGAGTGTTCGTATTTCAGATACTCGACGATCTCCCACTGGCAATACTCGCTGGCGAGATAGTTAGGCGAAAGCACCAGCAGCAGTAGCTGGGAATCGCGCAAGGCCTGGAGAATACGATGTCTCCAGTCATCCATGCCATGAATGGAGCCGACATCGAAAAAACACTGCAGCGGTTCACCCGTGAACTCGAGGTAGTCAGCCTCGATCCGCTCTTTCAATTCCGTGATGCGACCCGTTTCATTGTCGCGACGCGAATACGAGATGAATAGATCACATGTCTGCGGATCTTCCTTCTGCGCGCCGATGGGTTGTTCGCTGTCCAAATGGTCTCCTGTCGTGGCTTTGCGCTACCTGGAAATTTCACTTAATCGAAACCGAATAATGCTTCCTGTTTGTCACTCCTTATCGTGAGCAGTGCAGCTGACATCAATACCCGCAAGTTAATCGATCTTATATCCCGCACGATCAAGTAATTCCGGGATCAGCTTAACCAGATCAATGTCGATTTTCTTTATGTCATCGCTAAGTTGAGTCCAGGGCAGAATGCACGGGTTCGTTTTTTTGTCAGGATCCTTCTCTCCTTCTTTGTAAGTCCAGCCCTGCATCAATGATTGCCAAACCCATCGGCTGTGCTCCATTTCCGCAAGCTCTTCAATCTGGTCGGGTGTGAGACCATCGTGGTCCGGTGTTTCGCCAGGTCGCAGCTTCTTTAGCTGATAGCCCTTTCGGCGCAGCTTCTTCGGTATCGAAGCGGCATTGTCAATGTTCGAGTCTTTCTTGTCTTGCGGCAGCTTGTCGAACGGAATCAGAAAAACGTTGTCTTCGATCGTTTTCCCCTTGGCCTGTTCCTGTTTTAGGTAATCCCCATGAACCATTCGAGCGAGCTCCTCGAGCAGTGCTTTGTCCTGAAAATCCGCATGCTCTTCCATGCGGTAGATTTCGTAACCGAGCGCATCAAGCACCACGGGGATGGCATAGATGCCCTGAATGTAATGATTAACACGATCTGGCGGCATGTCTTCAAAAGGCACCAGACGCGAAGATTTTTTTCGAGGCTTATCGGTTTGCTCGGCATAGCTGTAACCGTTAAGTCGCAGGTACTGGCAACGCCGATCGTGTTCCATCCGGGCCAGCTTATGGAGTTCATCGTCCGAGATATCGGGAATATTGGCTTGCCGACCATCCGCTACTTTCCGAATTCCATGATTGACCTTGCGAAGTTTTCTCGGGATATCGATGGCCGAATCCCGGAAAGACTGTTTCTCTTGCTCTGATAGTGCGTGCCAGTCGCCGACCAGACGTATTTTTTTATCTTCGAGCTTGCGTTGCTTGATGACATTGCGGTGAATCTGTTTCGCAATCTCTTCGACAAAGGCAGCTTCGGCGACTTGCCGGTTCTCAACCGTTGAGACTCGCCAGTCGCAGGGCAGAATCATGTTTTGATAACGCTCACAGACTGTCAGCCACAGAAATTCCTCGGCATCGACGTGGAGATTGAGTTGTGACCTTGACGGCAGAGAGGCCAGATTAAACCGGCTTTCGTTACCGATGCGGCTCATATCGAGTAACGCGTCCATGGAGCGCATACCGTGCTTGTAGACGCCGATATGCAGCATCGCGCGCAGGATACCTGGGTCGATGCTCAAGGTTCCATCTTCGTCGAACAGCTTCCGGGTTTTTTCGTTAAGCTTAAAGATTACCCGAAGCACCAGGGCGCGGCGCAGAATGTACGCATCGTCCGCATCATGCTGTCGATTAGGCCCCATCACGTTCACGAAACCGCGTAATCGGCTAACAAAATCCGGCCCCTTGACTTCGACGAAGCCCTTATCCCCAAATCGCGAGAATTCATCGAGGGTTGATGCGGTTCCTCCGGCAAACACGAATATCGCCTTACCGATCGGGTGCATGCCTTTGCTATCTTTGAATTCGCCGTCCTGCATCGGGGCAAGGAACGATGCGAGCCAGGCCAGCGACTTGCCATCCAGTGCCGAGTCAAACTCATCGAAAAAGACAAACGGTAAGCGGCCGGACTCGGCAATACTTTTCACCTCGTGCAGCGATCTGGCCAGGTCGCCGTATTCCGAGAACTGGGAAATATTGAAGGTTTTCGACTCGATATCATCGACTTTTAGCGTCTTCATGACTTGCTTGACGCCGAACGACTTGCCGGATCCGGGTGGACCAAATACCGCGATGCACAAGGGGCGTGGCGGGTTGGGATGATCGACATATTCGGCAAGCAGTTCGCGGATGGCCCCGAAATTCTCGATTTCCGCGCGGTCAATCGTCTGCAACGCGCCAAAAACGCCCTTGGGAATGTCGTTCAGGCCCTCGGATAATCCGTGACGAACGATCTCTTCCGCGACGGGCAGCCGCGTGTTGTGCGTCTGTTGGTCGACAATCCTCCAGAAGCCGGGGTCCGGGTCATCGCCGTAGGCGGCCGGTTCGATTTCGCAACTTGCGTACCTGTGGTCGTCATCCTTGCCGGTGATCTGCCGGCGCGCCGCCTCGAGTCCATCGGCAACGGCCTGGTCCAAAGCGTCGAGACCACGCTCGGAAACGTGCCCCGCGAGCGATGCCGTAAATGCGGAGGCGATCACTTCATCGTCAGTATCGAGCGCTGACGTGAAATCGTTTTCCAGTCGACACGGGTCGAAGACGAGTAACGCGTCCGGCTTATGCACGAATTCGTTTCGATACAGAATCGCGCCGTCGGTCCCGAATAAAACGATCAATAACGGGCAACGGCTGAACGCTTCCAGCTTTTGAATCTCATGCGAAAAATCTTTCGCCGTTCGCTCCCAGGACAGGGAGCGGCTGACATTGATACCTTCCATAGCGCGCAGGTCGTTGGCCGTTATTATCGTAATTCGACTCAGGTTCGGGTTGGCGTTAAGTTGATTCCATAATTCACCTTCGGCTAGCGGGCGATTCATCTTGTGCAAGACAAAATCGACATCCGCCTGAGGGTATAACAGATCGGCCCAAGAATCCGGTGAACTACGAAAGTCGAATCCCAGGTCATTTATGATCGCAATGCGAGAATGCACAGCTGCGTCAGAAGTGCTTAGAGGCGGCAACAGGCCCTCAACCGAAGGCGCACCATTTGTCGATACATCACCTGTGATCCTGATGTGCGATGGCTTCGACGTCATTTGTCCAGCCTTTTCATTCTTTTTGACCTCACCTGTCAGCAATATGACAAAACGTCGCTGAGCTTGACGTCTCGTGTCAGATTTTTGCTTCTTTACTGATACGAACCCGCCGGGCTTTCACCAACTCGGATTATGATACACAATACGTGAGTGAATTGAGTGTACAGGATCGTATGAACAAGACCAATTCCCCCTTTACACGGGAACAGTGCCGCGAGTTTATCGAAGAATACGGTCGTAAACGCGAGAGTTACGTTGCACTTGCTGATGTACTTACCAAAGTCCTGAAAGTACCGACAAAGAACCTGGGACTGCCAGCCATGGTTCAGGCACGCGCCAAGGACGTATCCAGTTTCGCCGGCAAAATTCAGCGACCCGAAAAGGGTTACACGGATCCGCTTAACGAGATTACGGATTTTTGTGGTGCCCGGGTAATCACACTGACCCTCGATGGAGTTTCGCGAATCTGTGACTTCGTCGAGAAGAACTTTCAGATCTTCTGGGAGCATTCGGAGGACAAGCTTGATTCGTTGGGCAGTAGTACGTTTGGCTATCTTTCAACTCACTATATCGTTGCATTTCGAGAAGGTGATTTTCCCGAAGAGGTGGTTCCGCCCGAATTGATCGGGCTCAAGGCAGAAATCCAGGTCAGAACCTTACTCCAGCACGCCTGGGCCGACATTGCGCACGAGTTCAGCTACAAGAGTGCAGTCAATCTACCGTTGGCGTGGAAACGGGAAATGTCACGCCTGGCGGCGCTCCTCGAGGAGGGCGATCAGGCATTCGATCGATTGCAACATGACCTGGTGAAGTACGCCACCAGTTACGAGTACCACTATACGAAGGCAGAGATTGCGGACGAGATTGCCAGAAACGAAGTCGTGCTTGAAGTCGATCCGGAAAATTTTGCAGTTGCGCACAAAATCGCAAAGCTGGCCATGACAATGGATGACTGGGAGAAAGCTGTCAGTGTCTTGTCCAAGTTCGAAAATAACGCAACCTCCGCGATGATGCGCGATCTCGGCATCAGCATGTGTAAGTTGCACGGAGACGACCCGGACCGGGACGAATACACCAGGGGGCAACAGTGGTTGGAGTCTGCGCTCGAAAAAAATCCGATCGATGTCGATGGCTGGGCATCCCTGGGTGGCACCTGGCGAACGCTGGAGCGCCGATCGAAGGGTAACGATATTCAGAAATTTCGGGAAAATGCCCGCGAATGTTATCGGCGGGCATTCGAAATCGACCCCAGCGATCCTTACGCACTGCAAAACTTCATCGAATACGAGATGGTCGCGACATCGACCGGGAATGTTCTGCCTTATCTCCGGCCCGTTATTCTTGGCTCAATCGATCGTTGCAAGGCTCAGGCCAGCGCTGGTGTCAATTTACCCTGGGCCTACATGTCTCTGGGTGCCTTCTATTTGTTTCTGGGAGAACCAATTACAGCACTCCGTTACTACGCGCTCGGTGTCGATAGTAGCAGCGCCCACTTCTTCGTAACATCGCCGCTGCGTTCCTTTGATTTGCTCGAGGAATGCGATACCAGGATCGTAGGAATGGATTGGGCAAGGTCGTTTCTCGAGGTCGCTGCAAGGCTGGTCTTCGGTGACTCCGCGTCCGACACTACGGGCGCAAAGATTTCAGGACCTGTCGTCATCGTCGCTGGGGATTGCACGAAATCAGCCA
>Ga0265309_10001289_pt1 | contig 10926 bp, 10 predicted proteins | sample Helome_FD_192492 | JGI IMG/M metagenome (GOLD analysis project Ga0265309, IMG submission 192492) | Marine sediment microbial communities from subtidal zone of North Sea - Hel_20160524 (Illumina Assembly) | ecosystem: Environmental > Aquatic > Marine > Subtidal zone > Sediment ...
ACGACCTGGCGGTGTCCTATGCCGAAATAACCGAGTTCAAAACGGTAGGAATTGAAGGGGTCTTCGCCTCGTTGCGCTGCCGGATTGTCGTAGGCGCGAATCCAGCTTACGACGTGAACCGGCAGACGCGAACCCAGGAGACGTGAGAAAGAGGGCAGCCCTTCGCCGGCGAGGTAGTCGGCGGAAACGAGTGCCACGACCCTGGGCAGAAGTTGTATTTCGTCGTGCGTGAAGGCCTGCCAGTCAAAAGTGGCAAACCAGGAGTCATGTACATCGGGCTGGTAGTTGTCTTCTATTTCGAGCGCCGCGATTCTTGCCGCGGCAAAAAGCGCGGCGTATCGGTCGGCGTCACGAGTAAAGACCTCACCGGCGCCGACGCAGGGCTCGTCGCTGGCGACAACATCGATTGCCGGGTGCTCTTTGAACCACGGATCCTCCAGCTGGCCAACAAACCGAAGAACAACGGGATCCTCAATCCATGCCTGCAGCGTGCCCAGCGCACGTTCGATCCTGGTGCGGCGCTCGGTCGACATCGCAACCGAACCCTGGGCGCGCTGGCCAAGCATCCCGGACACAGCACTCTTGTCAAAGTACTGCGCGCCCGGTCCGGCGTCGTCCTTCGCAGGTTCAGCGTCGTCACCGCTCCTGGCCTTCTCAACCTCGAGCAGCGCCTGCAAGCCCTGGATACGGTTTCTGACGTCGCCCTGGAACTTCTCCCGGCTCCCGCGATGGCGGGCCGCATGCAGCAGCAGATGCAACGACACCAGGGGTCCGTACCCGAGGAATTGACCGCCTTCGGCGATGCTGCCGCGCAGACGATCGAGATCAGCGCCGAGCTTTTCGCGGTTGCTGCCGTCCAGGGCGAGGTGCTCCTGCAATGCCGCAGCCGCCCCATTGAACATCTTCGCCGCATCGATGGGGCAGGGTTCTTCAAGCCGCTGACGGATGTAGCGCTCGATCCACGGCAGATTGTCCCTGAGAATCCTGGCATCCTCCGCGCCGAGCGCAAAGTCGTCTACGCACGCGGACAGGAACTCGCCGAGCGGTTGCGCCGTTACGGTCGCTCCCTCGGGGGGGGACAGGTAGAGTGGGTACTGGTAGCGAATGGCTGACGCATCGCGGTAAGGATTGAGCAGAGCCGGCAATACGTCTGCACCGGGTACTGACAGATGTGCTGCAGCCGCGGGTTCGCCGTAGTGGAATCGGCGCAGCACATCGATGAGGTCCTTCCCGCTATCGCTGGCAGCGGTCCCGTCGAGCTTGCTTTCCGTTGCGGAGGTCATTGTGGCTCCGTACTAGATGGCGAAATGATCGAGTGCCGCGTTGAGGCCAGCCATTTTCTCGTCGACGCTCATGTCAAGACCGGCCGAGGACATCGTGTCATAGCAAGGTGCTTCCGGGTTGCGATACAGGATTCCGAGTGGCAGAACGCCCTCCGCCTGTGCCAGTTCCCTGGCCTCCGCGAGATCTGAAGGGTCGTGCTCGGCATGATTCGGAAACAGCCGTTTGACCGAGTCATCGACCTGCACGCCGTTTTCGTGCGTCAGGAGCTTCATGCGCGCCGGTTCCTCCTGCAATCTCTTGCCGATCGCCTCGACATAGACAGGACAGCGCTGGATGATGCGTACGAAACTCGTGCCCTTGTGCTCATGCGCCATCTTGATGACTTCGTGCCGGAGCTGAGCATTCCAGTCGACGATCTGCGCCACGAACGAGACGTTCGTGACGCCGAGCGTGACGGTCAGCGGGTTCAACGGCGGCAGCAGTGCGCCCGCCGGGTGTGTATTGGTCGGCACCTCGAGTGGCGTAGTGGGTGACGTCTGCTTTTTCGTCAGGCCGTAGATACCGTTGTCGAACACGAGCATTGTCAGGTCCATGTTGTAACGCATCGCATGTATCCAGTGGGCACATCCGATCGAGAAGCAGTCACCGTCGCCGGTCGCCACCCAGACATCCAGGTCAGGCCGTCGCGACTTGACGCCACAGGCAACCGGCAGTGCGCGTCCATGCAAACCGTGGAAACCGTAAGTATTCATGTAATGGGGCAGGCGGCTTGAACAACCGATGCCTGATACGGCGACGGTCTTCTCCGGTTTAACCTGCGAGTCACGGCAAACGCGATGCACGGCCGCCAGGATGCCGTGGTCGCCACAACCCGTACACCAGCGAGGCTCGGCGCCGCAATAGTCATCAAGCGTGAAGTAACGCTCTTTTACGTCGAGAGACCAGTCACCTTTCAAGCCGAACATGCTACTGCTCCTTCCATCTCCACGAGGGTTTCATCGATAATCCGACCGATGGTGGCCGGTGACAGCGGATGGCCCGGGACGACGGACCAGCAGTCCACGTCCATGAGTGTATGCGCGCGCAAGACCAGCGCGAGTTGTGAATAGCGACGCGTTTCGGACGTAATCAGTGGTGCATCGGGTGCGTCGCTGTAGTTGAGTTCAATCGTCTTGACCTTCCTGAATTTCGAGAAGATAGCCTTCAGGCCGGGCTCCAGCGGCGACAGGAATCGCAAGTGGAGCGAAGACACCTGCTTGCCTTCGGCGCGCGCCAGGTCAATCGCTTCCTCGATAGCGCCAAGGGTTGACCCCCAGCCGACGATCAACAGGTCGCCAGTGGGATCGCCGTAAACCTCAGGCGGTTTCATGGTGTCGGCCAGAGCCGCCAGTTTACGGCTGCGCATGTCCATGCCTTCCTGGTTGGAGGCTGTGTCATACGCGATCTTGCTGTTGCGGTTGTGCGCAAGGCCCGTGAGGATGTACTCGGCGCCGCGCATGCCGGGGATCGGCCGTTCTGAAAGCCCTGTCGTTTCGTCCCAGTTGTAGGGGGCGACCTCTTTGTCCCAGGCCGACTGGTCCACGGGCGGGGCGAACCACTCATCCGTAACAGCCGGCCTCTCGAATGCCTGCACACCCGTAGCCAGGTTGGCGTCGGTCAGGATGATCACGGGCGTGCGGAACGCTTCAGCCAGCTCGCGGGCCATGATGACGAAGTGGAAACAATCGGAGATCGTGGAGGCGGCGAGAACGATCTTGGGCGAATCGCCCGGCATTCCGTACAGGCTCGAGAGCAGGTCGCCCTGTTCGACCTTGGTAGGCAGGCCGGTCGATGGACCGCCGCGCTGCACGTCAATGATCACGAGCGGGACTTCGGCCATGCTGGCGAGACCCATCATCTCGGTCTTGAGCGCCATGCCCGGGCCGGACGTAATCGTACAAGCTGTCTTTCCGGCGTAGGATGCACCGATGGCGAAGCCAATGGCGGCAATTTCGTCTTCGGCCTGGTGCACGAAACCACCCGTCAGGTGAAAGTCGTCGGCGAGGTAATGCGAGGCCGAGGTTGCCGGTGTAATGGGGTACATCGCGACGAGATCGATGCCCGCAGCCATGACGCCCAGTCCGGCCGCCTGGTTGCCGTTCATGACGACGGCCGAGCCAAGACGATCTTCTTCGGCCGTGTCGACGCGGAACTGGTATTCGATATTCTCCCGGGCAAATGCATAACCAGCGTCGAACAGGTCGTGATTAATCTTGATGACTTTGTCACCCTTGCGCCGGAAGACCTTTGCGATCTCCTCTTTCGCTTTGTCCGCGTCACGGTTGTAGATGCTGCAGAGCATCCCGAGCACGAACATGTTCTTGCCCTTGCGCGGGTCCTTGACGAGCTTGAGGCACTCCTGCTGAATCGGCAGCTCGTGCACGACCAGCCCCTGTTTCTCGAAGTCCTCGAGTGCTTCAGCGTACTGCTTGCGAATTTTCTCCTCGGGGTCCTCGGCCCACATGTTCTCGAGCAGGACAACGGTCCCTTTCCGGTAAGCACGATTCATGATGCGGGAGTAGAGGACCTGCTCGTTGAACGCGACGACCATGTCGGCTTCGTTGCCCATGTTGGTCACGTACCTCGACCCCATGCGGACGCGGATGCCGCTGGCACCCTGGCGTTCCCTTGCAGGTGGCTGGATTTCGGCCGGGATGATCTCGACGGTCCAGACGCCGTTGCCCATCTTGCCGCTGACGAGCCCCAGGATTTGCCCGCATTTCTGGGCGCCCTCACCGGAGTCGCTGACGATCTCGACAATGTGCTGGCTGACCTGGCGAGGACCTTCGTCTTCCATTTCGCGGCGCTCCGGCTTCGAGTCCGGCCTGGCGCTGTCGGCGTCGGGCGTAGCGGACTGTTCGGCCTGCTCTATCTGGTCGCGGAATTCTTCGATCGCCGCCCAGCGCTCTTCGCGTGCGGCTTCGAGATCGTGAGTGTGCAGGGACCGCCTGAGGTCGTACCCCAGCGTATCCCTTAGCGGACGCGGGACGGCCAGCTTCACCCACCAGGTTTTGTCCCGTTTAAACAGGTACTTAGTATCGCCTGCTGTATCTAGGTCTGTCATGCCTTGTTCCCCAATGTACCTGCTTTCGAAAAGCTGTACCTTTTTGCTCATGGGCCGTTTATTGCACCGGCGTCGGGACTAGTCAATGCGTATAAATATCAACGTTATACGTGTTCATCAGGGTCCCGGACCCGTCGAATTCCTCCACTGGCGACCGCACAATCGCCTCTGTCGCCGACGCACCCGGTCAGCGAGCGTTGCTTTTATCGTGTGCGGTCTAGTTGTTCTTCGCTCCCTGGTCTATCCAGGCAGCAATGGCCTCGATCTCCTCGTCCGCGAGCGGTACGCCGCGTCCCTCGGCCCAGGATTCCTCATGATGTGGCGGCATACGGATCTCGGGGTCCGTCTTGCCGGCAACGACCATATAAAGAGTGCTGGATATACTGCTGCCCGCGACGACGACCGGACCGAATTCGGTGCCTTTCATGACGCTGTCGTAGTCGTTGACCGCGAAACCACTGGCGGCCAACCCTTCACCAGCCGTGGTATGGCACTCGAGGCAGGCCACTTCGAGTATTGGCTGGACGTCGGATGCGAAGCTGATTTCTTTCTGTCCGCACGCGGCGAACTGTGCGCACGCTAGGACAATAGATACGCTGTATAGGAGTCTTGCTTTCATGCCGAATCTCCTGACGATTGCAGCGTCAGTTTGTCACTATCCAGCTTGTCTGCCGATAAGTAGTTTCCGGTCTATTAGCGGGTTCTGAGCGAGATGGCGTCACGGATTGCGGCGAGCTCGGCGTCCTCGTCCAGGCGCGCACCGGCGCCATTGATTTCAACGCCCAGGCGCTGCAATGCGGGTGCGACATCCGGAAATCCGGCGCGATCTGCATAGCGGCGGTAGAGCGGCATGAACACGGGTTCTTCGACGAACGAGTCGAGCCTGGAGAACAGCTCGGCGCCACTCCATGTTCGTGTCGAAGGCAGGCAACATCGCTGCAGGCCATCAAGTGCCGTATCGAGCGACTCGCGTCCACCTGAACGCTCGCGCAGTTGCACATCGGCGAGCAATGCTATGGCAGCACCGCCCCAGTAGATTTTCATGCGCGCGCGGCGAACGCCCGCCTCAGCGGCATCGTTGAGAGACAGCTCCGGCCGTGAGCGGCGGCCGCGTTCGAGACCATCAGACAGTCTTTTCCAGGCTTCGGCCGGAGTGTAGTGGCCCGCGCGCGACATGAGCACGTTCTGGTAATAACTCGCAAACCCCTCCGATATCCACTTGTTCCGTCGCGCAACGTAGGGCAGCATCAGGTGACTGAATTCATGCGTCGCCGTCCAGTCACCGTAGTAGTCTTCGATAGGACGATCGACGTCGACATACAGTTCGATTCGCTCCCCGTCATCGCGCATCACGCGGCCGAATGGCACGGGCGAGCTGCTGTCCCCGAAACGTCGGTTTGTGGGCCGCACGATGACACTTGTCGACGGGTTCGGAAAGCGTCCGTACGCCAGGCTCACGTTTGTCGATGCGGCCCGTACCCAGTCGACGAGTTGTGCCGCTTTGTTGTCATCGACGGGTTGCAATACGGTGATATGCAACGTGGCGCCCGGTATCTCGGATTCGGTGACAAGCGCAACGGCCGACGTTGCCGACGATTGCGTTGACAGCACGGTAGCGGCCGCCAGGATGCCAAGGACTCTGCGCACGTTTTCCTCCACGTTATCTGTGAATGGACCGCAACAGGCCGCATGAGTTCGATCGCGGGTGTTGCTAATCGAACACTATGTGCACGCGACGGTTGCGTCTGCCCTTGTTCTCAACCTTGCTGATACGGACGGCACCAATCTCGCTCGTGTTGTTAACGTGCGTGCCGCCGCAAGGCTGGTAGTCGACGTCCTCGACGCGAACGGTGCGGATGTCACCGGCGCCTCTTGGCGGCTGGACCGACATGGTACGTACGAGTTCCGGTCGGTCGTCCAGTTCAGCTTCGGTAATCGTGCCGAATACCACGGGATGTGCTTCGCTGATGAGTTCGTTTATTTTCGCCGTCAGTTGTTCCTTATCGACCTGGTGTTCGCCGAGGTCGAAGTCGAGGCGGCTTTTCTCTGCACCAACCGACCCGCCGGTTACGGGCACCGGGATCAGCGAGCCCAGCAAGTGCATGCTCGTGTGCATACGCATGTGGCTGTAACGTCGTTCCCAGTCGATCTCCGTATCAACCGGATCGCCGGGCGAGAGGCCGTGATCCGCGGTCTCGAGCTGGTGCCTGATGTGATCAGCCGACTCTCCCTTGCGCGCGTCCACGACGCGGAGCGACTTGCCGCCAGGCGTGACGAACCTGCCCGTGTCGCCGGGCTGCCCTCCGCCGAGCGGGTAAAAGATCGTCTGGTCCAGTTCGACCCATTCACCGTCGACGGAAGTGACGATGGCGGACAAATGTCGCAGATAACTGTCGTTGTAGTAGGTTTTTTTTACCATGTATGTTCTCGCGCACTTCGGGGCATTAGCTTGCGCTATTATGAAATGCCTCGTCGAATTGGCAAGTGCCCCGATGATCAGTCATGAGATTACGCAGCTTGCCCGATCGTCCTTGCTGTTGCTCGATTACGCAGAGCGACAGGGACTCGAGCGAGGGCGTCTTCTGAGGGCCGCGGGCCTGCGCGCCGACACCATGGAAGACCCGGACTCGCGTATCAAGACAGCCAGCATGCTGAAACTCTGGCGCGCAGTAACAGACGTGCTCGACGACCCCTGCCTCGGCCTGCACGTCGGGGGCTCGATTCATGCGAAGCAACTCGGTCTCGTAGGCTACGCAATATTCCATAGCAAGAACCTGCACAGCGCGATGCACCGCTTTGCCCGCTACGTACGCATTCTGTCCGACGCCGTGCAATTCGAAATTCAGGAGTCGGCCGATGAGGCCTCGTTTACCTGGAAAGTTCATCCTGCCCTCGCGGCACTGCGTCATCCTGTCGAAACAGGTGTTGCGCTCATGGTTGCGCTCGGCCGCGATATCACAGGAACCGATATCAGTCCGCAACGTGTCGAATTACCGGTGCCGCAACCGAAGGATACGAGTGAGTACCGCAGATATTTCGGCTGTGCGGTGGAGTTTGATCGCCCGATCGCCAGGGTATCGAGCAAGCGGGAGTCGTTGAACCTGCCCTGCAAAGCACCCGACCCGACCCTCGTCGCTTATCTCGACGAACTTGCTGCCATCAAGGTGAATCCCCTCGAGGACCGCGAGGAACGGATGTCGGACGCGGTTCGCCGTACGCTCTGGTCCATGTTGCCGGGCGGACGGCCCGATTTGTGGCGCACTGCAGCGGAACTCGAGGTTAGCGTGAGGACATTGCAACGGCGCCTGGGCGAGGAGGGCAGCTCTTTTTCAAAGGTACTGGATGAGTTGCGGCGCGACCTCTCGAACGAATTGCTGGCCGATCGCTCACTTTCTGTCGCGGAGGTGGCATTCATGCTCGGTTATTCAGAACCGAGTGCGTTCCAGCGCGCTTATCGTCGCTGGTGGGGCGTGTCGGCGCGCCGCGGCGTGGCGTGAATTGATCGAAATTTGGCGCACCGGGTCACTGCGCACCTGGCAAAAATTGATTCTCATAACGGCCGCTTCGAATGGTCCTGTATGGGAGTCGCTTGTGAACCAGGTATTGCTCGTCAATGACGAGGACGAAATCTGTAGCCGTACGGCAACGACGCTCGTCGATATGGGTTGGGACGTGTACGTCGCCGACAAGGAAGAGCTCGTTTTCGAATCGACGGTCGCGCGTCGGCCTATGATGCTTGTTGCTGACATCGAAATGGATGCGGGGGTCGGTTTCGAAGCCATCGCGACCGCGCGCAGCCTGTTTCCCTCGCTTTTTATCGTCGCGGTAACGCGAGGGGGCGACAAGGAAATCTGGCCGCGAGTTGCCGAGGCCTGTGGCGCCAACAGTTATGTGGCCGGTCCCGTTTCGGCCAGCAAGCTGCAGGAGGCCATCGATGCAGGAATCGAGAAGGGCCTGATCAGCATGGAGCCACCGTCCGAAACTGGTGTTTTTCGCACTCTCTAGTCATTTCCGGGCCGTCGTGAATCGGATATTCCGGGCCCGGTAACTGTGGTATCTTCTCCCTCCCGTGCAACGTGTGACCGGAGGAGATCCACAGATGTTCAAAAGAACGCTAGCCTTCTTCCTGGGCCTTGCGGTCTTGTCGACTACCGCGCTGGCCAGCGATTTCTTCGTCTACCCGAAGAACAACCAGGACGCTCAACAACAGCAAAAAGACGAATCCGAGTGCTACGTCTGGTCGAAGAACCAGACGGGCTTCGATCCGATGGCGCCGCCGCCAGTTTCGCAACCGGCGCAGGTTGATTCCGGACCCGATGGCTCGGTCCTCCGAGGCGCGGCGCGAGGCGCGGTATTGGGTGAAGTTATTGACGATGATGCGGGCAAAGGCGCCGCGGCAGGCGCCCTGATCGGCGGCATGCGGCGTCGCGACAGGCACCGTCAACAGCAGCAAGCTAACGATGACTGGCAGCAACAGCAGGCGGCTCAATACCAGCAAATGCGCAACAACTACAACCGCGCGTTCAAGGGCTGCATGGAAGCCCGTGACTACTCGCTCACCTAGGAGATCGACGTGAAGAAAATCATAATAAGTACGTGTATCTTCCTGGGTCTCTCGGCCACCGCAGCAGCCGATTTCGACGGCAAGAAGCCACTGCTTTGTTCGACCGTAACGGTCACCGAATGCGTTCCGGGCGGGAGCTGCGAACAGGTAAAGAACACAGAAATCAATGCGCCGGATTTTCTCCGCATCGATGTGCGCAAGAAGACCATTACCGGTACGGCGGACGGTGCTGAACGTCCAACCAACAAGATCGAGAGTTCTGCGGCCCTGGGAAACAGTCTGTTCCTTCAGGGAAAGGCCAGTGGCCTCGAGCATTTGCCTGAGGATTCTCTCGCGTGGAGTGTCTCTATTAATGAGGAAACAGGAGCGATGGTGTTTACAGCGTCAGGTGACGAGGTCGCTTTCGTGATTTTCGGTTCGTGTATCGCGTTATAAGGCATTTGTAAGTACCATCCGGGCTCAGGTGCTTTTAAAACAAGAATGGCTGGTCCCGGAGGCCACGAGCAGATGATTCGCGCATGTCTCAAACGCGCTGGTGCAATTGCCGGCAGCCTGATGCTGTCGGCATGTATCACCGTCGGACCCGACTACGAGCCGCCTGAAGTCGTAGTTGCGGACGAGTGGCACCAGTCCCTCGTCGACAACATGGACAGCAGCGCTGCCTCGGTCGACTGGTGGTCGTCACTCAATGATCCGAAGCTCAATGAGATCATCGAGAGGGCACAAAGCGGCAACCTGAGCGTCGCAATTGCCATTGCTCGCATCGACGAAGCCGAGCGGTTCCTTGGCATATCACGCGGGGAACGATTCCCGGACGTTGATGCCAGCGGCGGTGTTACCCGGGCCAAGTCACAACTCAATGTGCTGCCCGATGTCGAAAGCGTGGACGAGTTCGGCGATGCCGGTGTTGGCGCCACGTGGGAACTCGACTTCTGGGGTCGCGTCAGGCGAACGATCGAATCTTCGCAGGCCAGTTACGAGGCAACCGTCGAGGCTTACCGGGACACGCTCGTGTTGCTGAACGCGCGGGTCGCCACCAACTACGTATTCCTGCGCACCAACCAGGAGCGCCTGCGCCTGGCCAACGAGAACGTCCTCCGACAGCAGGAAACCCTGCGCCTGACCGAGGCGCGCAATCGAGCCCAGCTGGCGCCCGACCTCGATGTGGAACAGGCCAAGCTGAATCTCGCGAGCACCGAGGCGGCGGTGCCGGCACTCGAGTCCCTGATCCTGCAAACGATCAATAACCTGAGCGTGCTGCTCGGCGAGCAGCCGGGCGACCTCATGGCCGAACTCGTGCCGCCGAAGTCTATCCCGGACCCGCCTGGCGTCCTGTCCGTCGGGTTCCCGGCCGACGCTGTGCGCAACAGGCCTGACGTCAGGCGTGCCGAACGCGCGCTGGCAGCACAAACGGCTCGAATCGGAATCGCGACCAGCGCTCTTTACCCGAACTTCTTCCTGACCGGTGACTTCGGCTATGCCGGCGTCGGCGGAGACTACTTCGACAACGACAACGAGACCTGGTCGATCGGGCCGTTCTTCAGCTGGAATTTGTTCGACGGCGGTCGCGTGCGCAACAGCATCGGCGTCGAAGAAGCGCGAACCGAACAGGCGCTGGCCGCGTACGAGGCCAGCGTGCTCGAGGCGCTACGTGACACCGAAAACTCGCTCGTCGCGTACGCGACCGAGCAGCGCCGCCTGCAGGCACTGGACCGCTCGGTTGCGGCGGCGGCCGCCTCTGCAGACTTGGTGCGAATACTTTATCGCAGCGGCCTGGCCAATTTCGAGAACGTGCTGATCACCGAGCGTACGTTGTTCAACCAGCAGGATCTGCAGGCGGTCAGCAAGGGAGAGGTCGTACAGAATGCGATATCGGTTTACCGCGCCGTCGGCGGCGGCTGGTCCGCCGGGACCCAGTAGATGGAGAGCAAAATGAACAGACTCGCGCCGGCAGCGGCAGCCTTGTCGCTCCTGA
>Ga0265309_10001295_pt1 | contig 10898 bp, 12 predicted proteins | sample Helome_FD_192492 | JGI IMG/M metagenome (GOLD analysis project Ga0265309, IMG submission 192492) | Marine sediment microbial communities from subtidal zone of North Sea - Hel_20160524 (Illumina Assembly) | ecosystem: Environmental > Aquatic > Marine > Subtidal zone > Sediment ...
AGAAGCGTTATGCCGTCTGCCAAAGCATTAAAATACGCGCTTGAACAGATTTTAGACGTTCCCTTCACGATGATTGCGCCTCAGCATGGCAGCATTCTCAATGACCCGAAGGTCATCCGCTACGTGTTCGAGCAGTTGATCAACTTAACAGACGTGGGCATAGACGGCCTTATCAGTGACGATTACGCATTTGATTTCGACAAATTGCGGAAACGGTTGGCATAAAATGAAATTTGACGATCTTTTTAGAGATCAAATCGAGCAATTAGATCTTAAGAATCCTCAAAATGGGCCATTGATCAAGCAAGCATTAGAATCCTGGGCTTCTTTGAAAGACACCGGGATCAACAATCAGCTCCTTCAGGATCTGGTCCTAAAGTATTCTGCCTCCGAAAAGAAGCTCAAGCAGCTGAATCAGGAACTCCTCGACAACCAGAAACGACTGGATGCCGACCTTGCGGCTGCGGCCCAGATTCAAAAAAGCCTCTTGCCCCACAAAATCGATTCAACGTCAAACCTATCGATCGCCTGGAAATTTGAGCCCTGTGAACATACCGGTGGGGACATTTTTAATATGTTTCAGCTGGACGATGACCATTGGGCGCTTTACATGCTCGATGTCAGCGGTCACGGGGTTCAGGCGGCGATGATAACGGTTTCGGTTGCTCAATTTTTACAGCCCAATTCCGGGCATCTTGTCAAGCGTAATTTTGGCAGATCATCAGCACCCCACCAACTGAGAACCCCGGCCGAAGTGCTGACTGCGCTCGATGCCGAGTTTCCATTCGAGCGCTTTAATAATTTTTTTACCATCACTTACGTGATCGTAAATACAAAAACCGGCAACCTCAGATACAGCAATGCCGGGCACCCGCACTCCGTTGTGATGCGCAAGGACGGCAATCTGGAATTGTTGCAAAAGGGCGGCCCGGCGATCGGCATGGGCGAATTTCGCTTGTTAAGCGGGCAGGCAGCACGATTCGAAGAAGGGCGTTCGCAACTCAAGCCCGGCGATAAGCTATTTGTCTATACAGATGGTATCGTCGAATATCAGCATCCGAATGGTGAATTTTACGGCACCGAGCGCTTTTATGAAGCGCTGCAAGCGCTGAAGGGCGAATCCTTAAATGAAATGGTCGAGCAGTCCATTAAAGCTTTAATGAATTTTGGCGACAATACTAAACCGCAGGATGATGTCACCCTCCTGGGGCTGGAGCTTAAAAAATTGAACTGAAAAGCTGATCTTTTAGTCTGTCTGTTTGCCGTGCGACGATAAAATCCATCAGAGCTGACTGTTTTACCTATATCCTTCCATCTTTCTTTGTTAGAATTCTATTTTCCTGGAGTTAGTGTTTTTTTTATTGATTTCTCAAAAATCTTAATATAGAGATGTCATACTATATTTATTAATAACGATTACTATTTAAGATAATGCACGAGGGGCTTATCTGTAGTTCAAAATTATCAAGAGTAAAGGAGAAAACTAGATGATGAACCAACGTTTGTTTACAGGATTGCTGGTTTTGCTGCTCACAGTATTGCTCGTGATACCCGGTGCCCAGGCTGCCGAATATTCTATCGGTGGCGGTGTCGGTGTGGCGCCCGACTATGAGGGTTCTGATGATTACCAAATGGTGCCGATACCGGCCGGTGATGCTAAATTCGACAACGGCATGTATGTAAAATTGATGGGCTTGAACCTTAGGGCCAACCTGATCCCCAGTAACTTTTGGCGACTGGGGCCGGTTTACAATTATCGTCCCTCGCGCAGCAATGTGGACAACAACCGGGTTGACAAAATGCAAAATGTGGACTCTGCCAACGAGTTGGGTGTTTTCGGGGGCATCGAATGGGAAAACTGGTTTCTTTTCCTGGAAGCCCTGGGCGACACCGGCAGTGCCTATAATGGCTGGTACTCCACGCTGAAAGGCGGGTATAACTGGATCATCAGCAATGAATGGGCGCTTTCAATCGGCGCTCACAGCACCTATGCCAACGATGACTATATGGACACCTATTTTGGGGTATCCAACCGTGATTCGAGACGCAGCGGCTTAAAACGATACAATGCGGATGGCGGCATCAAAGATTATGGCCTTGATCTGGGGGTGAACTGGAATTTTGCCAGCAACTGGGGCCTACGCGGTATTCTCAGCATCAGTCAGCTGGTGGGTGATGCCGATGATAACAGCCCGGTTACGGACCAGGGCAGTGAAACCCAGGTTTTTACCGGCGTTCTGGTGATGTTTAAATTTTAGGCGCTCTGGCGCTGCACCCGAACCGCGCTCGCAAATCCGGCACACGTGTTCCAACGAGACGTGCCCTTATAATCAGGGAAATAAAATGCGGGGCTTTGACGTTTAAAAAGCCCCGCTTCTATTTCAAGACAGGTACAATAATGCTATTGTTATCTCAATTCCGCAATCCGCAATATTGATCTAATCGATCGGTTTCGATTGCGTCATCCAGGATTCTGCTTTGCGCTCACTGATTCCGTCGATCTCAAACCCGAATTGTGATGAATCGGTTGTTATTGCAAAATAATGTTTGCGTCCGCGTTCCAGGGCTACGGCGATGCTCTGATCCGGTATTCCGATCTTGTGGACGCCGGGGTTGACATAAAAAGTTACATATTGCCCGGCTTTTAAGCGGGCGATCACATCACCATCCAAAAGAACCTTCATTGAAAAACCCAGCCCAACCATACGTCTTTCGCGTATAACCGTTACTTCCGCCGCATCGGCAGAATACCCCTGGGACGGGAAGAATTCCGTTTTACCGCTGGTGCATGCCGCCAGCAAAAAAGAAATTATGATTAACAACACATATCGTTTCATGTTTTCCTCTACAAAGCCGTAATCCAAAATTTTTACCCTGAGGAATTCGGTTTTCGGCATAACAGCCTCCGTCAGATTTCCACAGGGCATTTATCAAATCCTCAACTGTTTCATCCAAAATGTCAAATCTAAAATCGAAATTCTAAATATGATTCGGCGAGCTCCTCGCAGGTCAAAATCCAAAATCCAAAATCTCCAATCTAAAATGTATTGATCCTACTGCCGCGCCGCCGTATCTTCAAGCCGCTTAATTTCTTCAGCGATTTCAAGGCTGAGTTTTGCCACCAGGCGGCTCTGGGCGGCAACCATGGCGGCAATCGTATCGTCACCCGCTGACGCGCTTAAGTCCGTTTGTCTTTCCGCAAGGAGCCGGTCGCCGCCTTTGCCAAAAACAACCCAGCGGGCCCTCAACACTACATTTTTTCCAGGCTCGCCATCAAAGCGGCTGACCTCCATCGTAACCTGATATGTTATCGGTATCGTCGTTTTCCAGGGAAAAATTGCGATGCGCTCAGTGGAAAGCAAGATGGATAAATTATCTGCCAGCACACGTAAAAAATTATCCCGTAAAGGCTCCCCCCATCTGCTGAATTCAGCAATTCTGATTTCATTTTTGCTGGTTCGCGTGACGATTTGCGGTCGATCCAACACCTGCGTAAATTGAATGGGTCCGACGCCAATGGTGGCCGCATTTAAAACGGTTACAGGCCGGGTTTGGCTCTCGGAGCTATGCAGCGAATTTAAAACGTAAAATCTGGTGGGCGGTGTTCGACCGCCACCCAGACAACCACCCAACATCAGCAAACAGGCAACGGCAACTGTGCTTGCCGATCGGAATTTGTTCTGATGCATCAGTTTCCTCCAGTTCGGTTAACCCGTCCGCGAATTAGGGCGTCCGGGTGCTGGTCGAGAAATTCGGCCAGTACACGCAAGGAGCGAGCGGCTCCGGAAATTTCTCGCATGGTCGTTGTAATTTCAAAACGAAGCTGGGAGCCTTCTGCCGCCAAATTTTTTATGCCCTTAAGGGCGCCATTGGCCTGATCCAGAGCCGTTGTTGCCGATTCAGCCGCTTTTTTAATGCTCATTATCATTGGGGTTGCTTGTTGATCGAAATTACCGATCAGCTTGCGGGCATCCCCGATACCGGCCCTGGCTTCGACCAGGGTTTGATCAAGACGGGTCGCCAGGGGCTCAACCTTGCTGTCCACCTCGCTGACTAATTTTTTAACCGCCATGAGCGTTTCTTTTAATTCGCCGATACTTGCATGCAGATCGGGAGAATTTGCCAGCTTGTTGATGCCGTCCATCGCCCGTTTGACATCATTTACGATATCCCCCCATGAAATATTTTCAAGCGATTTTTCAAGTCTTTGCAGCGGGGTTGGAATGGAAGGAATTTCCAACCAGGTAAGGTGCAGCTGGTCTTTTAATTTATCGGTCCCGCGAAGACTGGCGGGTGCGTTCGGATGAAAATCCAGATTGATCAACAATTGACCGGTCACCAGGCTCTGCAGTTGCAACTGGGCTCTCAAACCCTTTGAAACCAGTGCCCGGTGCATTCCCTTGCCGCTTTTTGTCGAACGCGGGCCGACGTCCTGGAATTTTTGCGGGTTGATCTCAAAGATTACCGGAATAGTCACATCAAGATCAGTCGGATCAAACCCCACAATGATGTCGGTCACCTGGCCGATGTTAACCCCTCTAAAAGAAACCGGCGATCCGACATTCAGTCCTTTCACAGAGCCGTCGAAAAAAGTTAAAAACGTTTCGGTTTTTGTAAAAAACTTGCCGGAGCCAAGAACGATCACCGCAACTGTTGCCAGTGTAATTGCCCCTACCACAAAAACCCCAATCATTGTTTTATTTGCCGGTTTGCTCATAATACATCACTCTCCATGGCAAGTGCGCCGAAAAAATTAATTTCCTGTTTATCGTAATCTTGCTTCAAAACTTCTTTATTTGATCGTTCCCCCTTCGGCGGAACTAAAGGAGCGTTTCACTTGATGAACGCTTCGCTTTAGGTTTTAATTATATTTGACATTTACCTGAAGGCCTGAAAGGCCGCTCCTCGAGTCACGCGGTTCCGCGTGACGCTCCTAAGGGACCGGGGTCCGCTCCATTTTAGCCTTTCCCCCGGGTCAAAAACTTCCGTAGTTCCGGGTCCTTGGTTTCTTCGAGCAGCTTTTTGGGATCGCCGGTAGCGGTCATGGTTTTCTTGTTCGCATCCAGAAACACAGAGTTGTTTCCGATAGCAAAGATGCTGGCCAGTTCATGGGTGACCACGACGATGGTGGAACCCAGACTTTCGCGAAGCTCTAAGATCAGATCATCGAGCAAGCTGGCGCTGATAGGATCCAATCCAGCTGACGGTTCATCGAAAAAAAGGATATCCGGATCCAGCGCCAGGGCCCTGGCCAGACCGGCGCGTTTGCACATCCCGCCGCTGATTTCCGATGGATAATAATCTTCAAAGCCCGCCAACCCCACCAGGGCGAGCTTAAGGGATGCAATTTCACGAATCTGGCCGGGAGTCAGGTCCGTATATTCGGCCAGCGGGAGTGCGATGTTTTCCGCGAGGGTCATCGAGCTCCACAGGGCACCGCTCTGATAGAGGATACCGATATTTTTCATGATGAGGTCGCGTTGCTCCGGTCCGGCCTCCCAGAAGTTGACGTCTTCATAAAGAACCTGACCCTTAGCCGGTGATTTAAGTCCCACCATATGACGCATCAAAGTGCTCTTGCCGCAGCCGCTTCCGCCCATGATGATAAAGATATCACTACGGTTGACTTCAAAATTTAGATCGTGCTGTACAACGAAGCTTCCATAGGCCATGGTAAGGTCTTTTACGGTAATGTGGGGCTCTTTGTTTGTTTCCGATTCAGACATGAACTATTTTTATTTCCAAAAGCTTGTTTGCGAATAGCTCCAGGTGTCAAAAATTAGTTGGTGGCAGGTGTCAGGTTTCAGTTAACAGATGACGGAAGACAGAAAACAGGGGTCAGATAGGTTGCTTCATCTTCCGTTTTTAGCATCTGTCTTCTGTCGTCTGACCGCTGTCCTCTGAAAAACTGACACCTGAACACTGAAACCTTATAACGGAATTCCATCAGGAATTCTCACTAAACACCAAATACTAAACACTAAACTTACAAACCTTAAATCCCCAATACATTGGTCACCACAGTAATGAGCGCGGTTGCCAGGATGATGCAGACGATGGATGTCACCACGGCTGACGTGGCCGCATCACCGACGGATGAGGCGCTTCTGCCGCACTGCATACCTCTGAGACATCCGGCGAGGGCGACCAAAACGCCAAATACTTCTGCCTGAAACAGCCCGATAAAAAAGCTGCTCAGATTTAATGCGGCCCGGGTCTGGTCGAGGTATTGGGTAATGTTCAGGTCAAGCATACCGACTCCAACGATCAAGCCTCCCAGGACGCCCATCAAATCGGCATATACACACAGAAGCGGCATCATCAAAATCAAGGCCAGCATGCGGGGCAACACCAGAAATTCCATAGGCGATATGCCAAGGGTCTGCAGGGCATCGATTTCTTCGTTAACCTGCATGGTTCCAATTTGCGCTGCAAAAGCCGCACCGGTGCGACCCGCCATGATAATGCCCACCATTACCGCTCCCATCACGCGCACCATGGCGATACCCACCAGATTGGCCACGAAGATCTGAGCGCCAAACATCATCAGCTGAACGGCGCCTACAAAGGCCAGGATCAGCCCCACCAGCACGCTAATCAGTGAAACAATAGGCAGCGCCTGGACGCCGCATTGCTGGATGGTGAGAATCAGATCCGAACGCTGATAGTGTGCCTTGCCGACTAAAAACTTTAAAAATACCACAGAAGCTTCACCGATGAAGTTGAACGTATCTAACGATGATTGGCCGGCTGCGATCGAGGATGCGCCGATGCGAGATAACAAAGACTCCCGCACCGCTTCTTTGCGTGCGCCTTTTCTTTCCGGAACCGCAAAGGCAAGCTGCACCAATTTTCGGATGCCCTCGGGAAGCCCTTCCTGGTTCACGGAGATATTTTTTGCTGAACATTGATTGATGATCTTCGTTAAAAAGGACAGCAGACCACTGTCCCATCCTGACAGCCCCCCGGCGTCAAAAGCAATTTGCTTGATCGCAGGATCCGCTTCAACCTGCCTTCCAACTTCTTCGTCAGAAGGCAATTTTTGTTCGATCGTCCAACTGCCTTTCAGCCGAACAAGCAGTGTATCCCCCGCAGGCCGATCAAAGCTCAACTCACAGGATTCGCTCGTATTTTTAATCTCCGCTTCCATAGGTCTGAAAGTTAATCGGTAAAATGGATCGGTTTTTAAAATGTGGAATTTCTTTTTGGAAATTAGATTTTTATTTAGCTTTTTTAGAACTAACAGAACTGATTTCAAAACCATTAGATCTTGTGCGAGGGCAAGGCGCGAGGCGCTCAGAAAGCGGAGCGTACAAGCGAGTACGTGAGCATTTCTTAGCGGCTCGCAACACAGCCATCGTGCAAGAGATGAGGGTTTTGGAATCAGTTCTAGCGGGCTGCCTTTTGCATCGTGTCCAAATACTGATCCATCTCCTGGATGCTGGCAAACACCTTCAGAGTCGGCAGGGCGTTTAAAATATCAAAAACTTTTCTGATTTGCGGCTGCAGATGTGCAAACATGATCCTGCCGTTATTTTTTTCAAGCTCCTTTTTGGTTTTCAATAAAACCCGAACGCCCATGCTGTTAATGTAATCCAAAAATTCCAGATCAAAGATGATAACGTCCGGCACTTCTTTTAGCACCGCATCGACGGTTGTCTCTAAAATTTTGTACGTATTCCCATCGAGGGATCCAATTGGAGATACGCTGAAAACTCCGGGCCGGGTTTCGCCTGAATTGACTTTAAGCGACATCTGTCCTCCCTTCGTTCGGATTGGGGTCTTGGAGCACCGGTGTGTTGGGGTGCTGGCTCTGACAGGGCGAATCAAATACTTATTTCAGCCCCCTTTAAACCATTTACGAAACAACGCCTTCAACGAGATCTGTCCCATAAACGACGCTTCTTCGAGTTCTTTGACAGGTTTGTCAGCCGGCCACCACTGCACAGGATCAAATGAAAAAGACAGGCTGGACGCAAGGGCCGGGATTAATTTTTCTTCGATCAAAACGTTTTCACGTTCATCGATTTTGTTGAAATGTACACTGACCTCCTCTACATACCATTCCGGAATTTTCTCCAGGGAATCGAGAGAAACCTTAACGATTTTTTGCATATCTTTTCCCAAATAGGGCTTCAAAGACACCTCAGTGAGGCTGTCAAAGCGTGCTTTTAAAGTTTCTTTTGTGTCTTTATCATCATCGGTATCCAAGATAAACGTCAGGGTATAATATCCGCCGCCATACGGACGCTGAAAAGAGGATATTTTAATAACGCCTTCCTGAGCCGGGTCAGTTCCACCGTCCATAACCCGGAAGCCAACGTAGGCGATCATCTTTTCATGGGCCTTAATAGTCAGATAACTCTTTTTGGGATCAAATTCCTGGTTCATAGAATTTTTCCTTAACGCGTTGTAGGGGAATTATTAATTTTTAAAGGGCTTTACACTGTTCTTAGCAGACAAAAGACACGGTTGCAACCTGACGGACAAAAAAAGACTTTTATACCGTTTGCCTGAACGGATGAATAGTATCCAATCCGGTTTACGGGACCGTGCAAGCGCCAAATATCACGAATCCGACTTCATCGCCGGATGCGGTTATGACCATTTTACCGGTCTCTTCAGCGAGGGCCAAACTCCAGCCCAGGCCATCCCTGACACCTTCGATGCCGTCTTCAGCCCCCTGAATGATGACCTTGCCGTCAATCGTCTCGAAATTCTCAATATCGGTGCTCCTCTTGCTTCCGTCAGCGTGGGTGGCGCTGATTTTTTTATTTTTGAAATTTATTTTTAAAAAGTTTGGGATACCGACATCTTCAGCGGTTACCTGCTGGCATTTTCCGCCGGGTCCACATTCAACAATATCCATAATCGAACAGATCAGCTCTTTGGATCCATCAAAATCCCCGGCCCCTGCCGGAATGGCGACATAAAATACGAAGGCTGCGATTAAAGTGGATTTTATCAATTTTTTCATGTTTGGCTCCTTCTATAGTGGTTGTCAAAAAAACGTTCCGATTGCAGGACGTTTTTTTACGACAACACTTATGCCGCCATCCTTTTTTCGGAACATTATAATGACAAGCGGTATAAAAAGCAGGCTCTTTACGCTCAGAGCGCAGTTGCAAATTCTGCCTTCTGCCTTCTGAATTCTTTCTTCCAGTATTATTTAACCGAATACCCTCGTCCTTCCATGCATGCTCCGAAAGCGCGGTTGTATTCGTTGCGGCCTCGCGCATAATTATTGGCCTGTTCCCGTTCCCATTGCTGGCGTCTCTGGTCTTCGCGATTGCTCTGGCTCGATCGTCGCATGCCCCCAAGCAACGCTCCGCCGGCGCCACCAATGAGAGCACCTCTGCCGGCACCTTTTTTCCCGCCGGCAATACCGCCGACGATTGCCCCGGTAGCCCCGCCGGCTATGCCTGTTTTACCGGCACCCCATACTTCCTTTTCTTTGGCCGGTGGCCCTGAGGTTGTGGTCGGTGTTTTAATGGGATCAAATCCGGTTTGGTTCTTGGCCCAGGAATAACATTGGTATTTATCCTTCTCCATTTGATCATCGCTCTGACCCTTGGCGGGATAGACAATCGGGTCCTGGGCCGAAACTGAGCCGGCAAACCCAATCGAAAAAATCAGGAGAAGCGTAATAAAGATCGCCTGTTTCATCGCAACGCTCCTTTCTTGGCGAGATGATTGTCGGTCCATCTCAGGTCGAAGATGTATTTTTTAGCTATACACAGCGTCATAATAAATTGCGTATTCGCCCTTTGAATCGTTGATTTTAAAACCACCCTATAGGGTCAAACATGCTAAACGCTGTGTATGTAGGCGCAATGATTTATGTCGTTCTGTATAATAAGCAAAAAAGTGGTTTGTTTATTTATCTTGAAAAAATGACGAAGGGCAGCGATATGCTGCAAAGGGATATTCCGAACATAAACATTTTTTGAGCACCCACAAGAAAATGCAAAAATGGTAAGACCGTCAAAGGGAAAGATTGATCGATATGCTTGCATTTTTTGTAATCATATCCAATCTAAAAAAGTTCTTTTTCAAATGTTTACCAATCCGGCCAGCGCCACTGCCGGCGTCCCTCCGCTGATGCGGGCGTTGCAAGCTCGTCAGGTTCGAGCAGGTCTCCCCAGTTGGTACGCTTTTGCATGGCTTCGACATTTTCATTGGCCACGAATTTTTGACCTTCACGGATCTGCCAGCCACCGCCCATGGCTTTATACATGCCAATTAAATTTAAAATGACATCACCGCGGGTGGCCGTCCACACGTCCTGCTGGTCTGTTAAAAAACGCTGGGAATCCAGCACCCGCTGGTAGTCGACCAGCCCCTCTTTGTACTGCAGCATTGAAAGGTCCACCGACCGCTGGGAGGCCGTAACACTGTCCTGCAAAAATCCGGCTTCCTCCTGTTTTCGCAAAAAACCCACCAGCGAGTCTTCCACTTCCTGCTGGGCCCTGAGAACGGTGTCTTCATAGTTGACGATCAGCTGCTGCAAAAGGGCATCTTCCACGCGCACCTGATTGTTGATGCGCCCGTAGTTAAACAGGTTCCAGCGAATTGACGGGCCACCGAAGAATTCAAAGCTGTCGGATTCAAACAGGTCACTGAAACTGCTGCCGTCCACACCACCGGATTTTGTATTTCTGGAACTGCTGGTGAGCAACCCGAAGGAACCGAACAGTTCAAAAGCTGGAAACAGGTCGGCTTTGGATACCCCGATCAACGGGGTCTGGGTGGCAATTTGATATTCAGCCAATTGAATATCGGGTCGGCGGCGCAATAATTCCGCCGGGATGTCGACCACCACCTGCGCAGGTGCCTTGGGGATAAGCTTGGCACCGCTGAGCATGTGATCGATTTCACCCGGTAGCTTGCCCAGCAGG
>Ga0265309_10001296_pt1 | contig 10881 bp, 9 predicted proteins | sample Helome_FD_192492 | JGI IMG/M metagenome (GOLD analysis project Ga0265309, IMG submission 192492) | Marine sediment microbial communities from subtidal zone of North Sea - Hel_20160524 (Illumina Assembly) | ecosystem: Environmental > Aquatic > Marine > Subtidal zone > Sediment ...
AAACCGAAGCGGCCGCATTGATGGTCGATAAGGCCTGCCGCATGTTCGATGCCGGCGAGGCCTGTGGGTCGGAGGCTAATATGTCGAAACTACTGGCGGCCGATGCCTCCTGGGCTGCCGCGGATATGTGCCTGCAAACCCACGGCGGTTACGGATTCACGGTCGAGTACGATATCGAACGCAAGTTTCGTGAAACCCGGCTTTACCAGGTCGCACCGATATCGACAAACCTGATTCTTTCGAATATTGCGACGCATGTACTGGGCTTACCGAAATCCTTTTAAGCCTATGCTGCCGATATGTTGAAACTGAATGACATACTGGTGGTTTCGCTGGAACAGGCGGTGGCGGCGCCATTTTGTTCCAATCGGCTTGCCCATGCTGGCGCACGGGTCATAAAAATTGAACGCGCGGAAGGGGATTTTGCACGTGGTTACGATAGCGTCGTGCACGGCGAGTCGGCTTACTTTATATGGTTGAACCAGGGTAAAGAGTCCCTGGTGCTCGACATTAAGATGGCAGCCGATGCCGAGTTGCTGCATCGCATTCTCTCCCGGGCTGACGTATTCATCCAGAACCTGGCGCCCGGGGCAGCACAGCGTGCCGGCCTTGGTAGCGACGAATTACTCGAGCGCTATCCGGGCCTAATTTGTTGTGATATTTCGGGCTACGGGGAGCAGGGCGAATACAGCACCATGAAGGCCTACGATTTACTGGTGCAGTGCGAATCGGGGATGGCCTCGATCACCGGAACACCGGAGGCTCCGGGTCGTATCGGGGTCTCGGCCTGCGATATCAATTGCGGGCAGCAAGCTTATGCCGCAATCCTCGAGGCCCTGATCGAGCGTGAACAAAGTAATACGGGTTGTATTATCAAGGCCTCGTTGTTCGACGGCATGGCGGAGTGGCTGGCGGTACCGTTACTGCATTACGATTATGCCGGTCAGATCCAGGCGCGCGTCGGAATTAATCATGCGACGATTTCACCCTACGGAGCTTACCGTTGCCGCGACGGTCTCGATATCGTTCTTGCGATCCAGAACGAGCGCGAGTGGCGTAATTTTTGTGCGCGAGTGTTGGGCGATGAAACCCTGGTAGACGATTCCCGGCTCCAATCCAACCAGCTACGGGTTGTGAACCGCGATCACGTCGATCAGTTGATCGGCGAGGTATTCTCTCGGCTGGATCAAGCCTCGGCCGTCGAGCGCTTGCGCGAGGCGGGAATCGCCTATGGAAAACTTAACGATATTGCCGGACTGTCTGCGCACCCCCAACTACGCCGCGTCAAGATCGATACACCGAGCGGGGAGGTGCAAGTGGCAGCGGTTGCTGCGATACGCTCTAATGAAACCGAAAAGCCGCGTAATGTGCCCACTATTGGCGAGCATAGCGACGCGATTCGTAACGAATTTTCCTGAGGAAGCAGATTTGGAAACTATAGACTGGAGTGATTTTGAAAAAGTCGAGCTACGGGTTGGCAGCATTGTCGAGGTCGAGGATTTTCCCGAGGCGCGTAAGCCGGCTTACCGCCTGAAGATCGATTTTGGTGATGAAATTGGCCTGCGCAAATCGAGTGCCCAGATTACCGACATTTACTCGAAACAAGGCCTCGTCGGACGCCAGGTTGTTGCCGTCGTCAACTTCCCACCGAAGCAAATCGGGCCGATGCGATCGGAATGCCTGGTCACCGGGTTTCATCGTGAAGATGGCGCCGTGGTGCTGGTATGCCCCGACAGCGAAGTGCCGAACGGCGCGAAACTCGCCTGATCGAAATTAGGCTATACTCAAAACGTAGCACAATCCCCCTAAATATGAGGAGATCACCATGCTGATAGTAAAATTAACCCGTTGCCTGCTTATTGCCCTTGCTGCCTTCGCAGTTAGCCTGCCGAGCCAGGCGGCAATGGTCGGCACCGCACAGATGCAAAGCAGCCAGTTGACTGTTGATCTTGGCAGTATCACAGCCAAACGAGACTGGATAGAAGAGCAGTTGGTTGTTGGTGGTGTCGAAGCGAAAGATGCCGCGTTGCGCGTCGCCGCGATGACCGATGTACAGGTGGTTCAAATCCATCAGCGTATTCAAGAATCCCCCGCGGGTGGAGCTGATGCATTGGTGATTATCATTCTGGTTCTGGTGATTACCGAATTGATGGGCTATACCGACATCATCCCCAACTGGCCTGCTTCCGAGTAGTTGAACTGCGTTCGCAAGCGTGCACGCCTGGTCGCGTGCACGCTCATTCTACTGGCCTTTCTTGGCGGTTGTGCGACTTCTCCGCAAACCCGGCTGCTGCTCGATAATCCCCCGGATATTCCGCCCCGTGTCGAACTGACCGAAGTACCGTTTTTCCCGCAGCAGGAATATCACTGTGGTCCCGCATCACTGGCCAGCATCATCTCCTACCGGGGCACCCCGGTGGAGCCTGACCAGATCGTAAAGCTGATTTACGTGCCCGAATTAAAGGGTAGCCTGCAGGTCGAGGTGGTTGCCGCAGCCCGTCAATTTGAATTGCTGCCGGTCCAACTCGATGGCACGCTCGAATCCTTGCTGCGCGAGATTGCCGCGGGCAACCCGATTTTCGTGTTGCAGAACTTAGGGCTAGACCTGGTCCCGGTGTGGCATTACGAAGTTGTCGTCGGCTACGATTTTGACGAACGAATTTTGATCATGCGCTCCGGGACCAAACCGCGCGCGTACCGATCTTTCGCCCTGTTTGAAAAAACCTGGCAGCGAGCCGGCCACTGGGCATTGGCGATCGTGCGCCCCGATTCAATTCCACAAACCGCGGACGCCAATGCTTATCTCGATGCCGTCGTTGGGATGGAGCAGGTAGGCAGAATTGACACTGCGTTTAATGGTTATGACACCGCCCTGCAACGCTGGCCGGAAAACCTGCTGGCCCACATCGGCCGTGGAAATTCAGCCTACGCAAAGGGCGAATACGCAATTGCCGAATCGGCCTATCGGGACGCGCTGCAGATTGATCCGGAAAAGGCGGAAGCCTGGAATAATCTCGCCTACGCCCTGGCGCAACTGGGCCGACACGAAGCCTCTCTCGATGCGATCAACCGCGCCCTCACCCTCGACCCTGACAACCAAAACTTCAAAGACAGCTACCACGAACTTGCTAACTGGCAATAGTCTTACCATTTTTCCACAAACTTTCATTTAGTTCCCATGTTCGGCATCGATACTCCAACAACGGCAACCGAAGGAAGGCCTTGTGACTGACTGGGTGGCCTGCGGCTTCCTGAAAAGGCAACGATTTTGAAGGGCAAGGCGAGACTCGACCTCCATGTCTCGACTCGCCACAACCGATGTGTCGGACCACCGCATCCCTGCGGCCTGACCCTCCAAAATCGTTGCCTTTTCAGCACCCAGTCTTTACGTCACAAGGCCTTCCTTCGGTTGCCTCTTCAATAATTTGGTGGCTACTTTGCAAATAGGTACCCGAGGAGTCTGTTTATTGGGATGGTTGGATTACCGAGGCGTGGACGTTGGGATATTCTTGCGGGACGCTGCGCAACAGGGATGTTGTGATACGGCACTCCGGGCGCGAGCCTACATGGATGTATCGGTCCGACGCATCGGTACGGCGATCCCGCAAGAATATCCCAACGGCCGCGCCGCGAGGAAGAGCGTTCACTCGGTTGCCGTTGCGTTGGTGTTTGCTGGTTAGAGTTTGTAGTCGGGTTCTTCGCGATCGAGAATTTCGCGGATTTCGCGCAAATGCACCTCGGCGTAAGGAGAACGGTCGATGTAGTCGTCCCACTGTCGCGCGGTTTTTTCGGCAACTTCATCGGTGGCGATGCGTAAAGGTTTACCGGTCAATAACGCGGTAATGTAGTTTGCACAGGCGCGCTCGAAATAGTAAAGCTCGTCGAATGCGATGGCGATGGTTTGGCCTACCGTCATGACGCCATGATTACCCATGATCAACACCCGGTTATCACCCAGGGTAGTAGTCAATCGCTCTGCCTCGTCACCGAGGCCCATGCCGTCGAAACCGTCATCCACCGAAACCCGGTTGAAAAAACGCATCGTGTTCTGGTCGATCGGGGGCAGACCGGATTGCTGAATCGATGCCAGCACGGTTGCATATTTTGAATGTACGTGCAGCACGCAGCGTGCCTGCGGTACGTTACGATGCATCGCCCCATGAATTGCCCAGGCGGTCGGGTCGGGTGCGCCGGGCTTGTCCATGGTCGAATCATCGTTTGCGTCCAGCAACAGCAGTTCGCTGGCACGGACATTGGAAAAATGACGTCCCAGGGGATTGACCAGGAACTGGCTGCCGTCATCTGACACGGCATAACTGAAATGGTTAGCAACAGACTCGTGCATATCGAGTCGGGCGGTCATGCGAAACGCCGCGGCGAGGTTGATTCGGTCTTCGTAATGCGGGTCGCTATCGGGGGTGACAGAACGGTTATCAACGGCTGAAATAGGCATGGTGCGTTCCTGATTGCGGGACTTCCCGATGATTAAAGCGCAGGAAAATGAAGCTGGCAATCTATTTTTCTCGATCGCAGTTATGCAAGATTTTGATTTATAGTAGTGGCCATGAATCATTTCGCTCACCTGGTATTGTCGCAGCCGACGATTGAATCGACTGTCGGTAACCTGCTCGGTGATTTTGCACGCGGCGTCGATCCGCATCTGCTACCCGAAGCAGTCAGGGCAGGGTTGAATAATCATCGCGCGGTCGACAGGTTTACCGATACGCACCCGTTAGTAGGGGAAATGAAGCATGGTTTCAGTCGTCGGCGACGCCGTTTTGCCGGTATTGCGCTGGATATCTATTTTGACCACCTGCTGATCAGTCACTGGGAAAAGTTCGAAAACCGGGATCTCGGGCCCCTGATTTCAGGATTTTATCAACGCATGTCTGACGGCCAGGAATTGATGCCGGGCGAAAACATGCGTCGTGTGACCCGGCGCATGATCGAATTTGACTGGTTTGGTTCTTACCGCGAAATCGATACGGTTGCTGAATCGCTCGATCGCGTCGCCGGCCGTATCCGTTTTGCCAATCAGTTTGACAATGCAATCGAGGATTTACTGCGCCATCATGAAATGATCCGGGATGGGTTCTTCGAATTTTATCCTCAACTGCAGCAGCACGTAGCTGATCAGGCAATCGAGTCGATCTAGCAATCGACAACCTTGCCGGGGTTCATGATATTTTGCGGATCCAGTGCAGCCTTGATCGCCTTCATCACCTCGACTGCGCCGTCGCCGTGCTCGTGGCGCATATGCTTTAACTTGCCCAGACCGATACCGTGCTCGCCGGTGCAGGTGCCGCCCATATCCAGTGCGCGTTGTACCATGCGATGATCGAGCTCGAGCGCTTTTTCGAGCATTGCCTCGTCTTCCGGGTCGATGAACATGGTTGAGTGAAAATTGCCATCGCCGACATGACCAATGACGGGTGCGAACAGGCCTGAATCGGCAATATCCGCCTGGGTCTCGGCGATACAGTCGGCGAGCCGCGAGATCGGTACACAAATGTCGGTCACGTAACCGCGGTAACCGGGATAAACCGCGAGACCCGCGTAGTAGGCGTCATGACGCGCGCGCCAGAGTCGATGGCGGTCCTCCTCCTGCTCGGCCCATTGAAACCCGGTCGCGCCAAATTCCTGCGAAATCTCGTTGAACATCTGCACTTGCTCGGCAACGCCTGCGCGGGTGCCATGGAACTCGAGGAACAGGGTGTCGAGTTCCGGGTAATCCGTTTTGCTGTACGCATTAATCGCTTTCATATAGTCGCGATCGACAATTTCTATACGTGCCATGGGAATGCCCATCTGGATCGTCTGAATCGTCGCTTCCGCGGCCGAGCGTACGTCCGGGAAGTTGACGATGGCGGCAGAAATAGCCTCGGCCAGGCCGTATAGCCTGAGGCTGACCTCGGTGATGACACCGAGCGTGCCTTCGGAACCGACAAACAGGCGGGTAAGATCGTAGCCGGCTGCCGATTTACGCGCACGTGTTCCAGTCTTAATGATTTCACCGCTGGCGGTGACCACGGTCAGTCCAAGCACGTTTTCGCGCATGGTGCCGTAGCGTACCGCGTTGGTTCCCGAGGCCCGCGTCGCCGCCATGCCACCGATCGAGGTATCGGCACCGGGATCGATCGGGAAGAATAAACCGGTATCGCGCAGGTACTGGTTTAGTTGACGCCGCGTGACACCAGCTTGAACGCGACAGTCCATATCCTCGTTACCCACTTCAAGGATTTGATTCATCTGCGAAAGATCGATGCAGATACCCCCCTTGACCGCCTGTACCTGGCCTTCAAGCGATGTGCCGGTACCAAACGCAATGGCTGGCGTAGCAGTCTCGGCGCAGAGCCTTACGATAGCGGCTACTTCTTCGTTGCTTTGCGGGAAACAGACCGCATCGGGCGCCTGCACTGGATGCCAGGATTCACCGTGCCCGTGCTGCTCGAGTATTGAGCTGCTGGTACTGACTCGTTCCCCCAGGATTGACTGCAGTTGATCTATCAGGGGTGCCAGATCAGGAAGATTTGCTGCCGGATGGTTCATGGTTTGCTTACCGCTAACTTAAGCCAGTCCGAATTATGCTACAGGGCGTGATTTTTAACCAATTTGACGTCATCCCTGGCCCCGCCGATCGCATGGCAAAACAGGCTATCGCGCCTATACTCAAGTGCTATGCCAGATGAAAGTTAACCGATTAATTAAATGCCAACAATTGACGTGCTAGCAATAGCGCAGACGCAGAATCCATCCACATCAGAATTTTCTGGTTTGACCCGGGCAGAGCTCGAAGCCGAACTGGAAAAATCACGGCGTCGCGAAACCCTGTTTGATGCGACTGAGCAGGCAGCAAGAATTGGCCACTACGAGTGGAATTACGAGCTTGATCGACTTGAATCCTGTTCGAAGGAGTATGCAAACCTCTTCAACATGACTATCGAAGAAGTACTGGTCTCCCAGGACAGCTGGGAAAAGACACTCCAGCAAGTTCATCCGGACGACCAGAAGCATTATCGACATGCTGCAAAAGCGTTGCGGGAAAATAAAACATTGGATGTTCGGTATCGCATCATTCTTGATGATGACACGACGAAGCATATCCGCGAGTTCGGGGTCGTCGTGGTTGACGATGACGGTGTCGAACGGGGAAGTTTTGGCATTATGCAAGACATCTCTGACCAGATCAGGCGCGAGCGTGACCTGGAATATCGAGATGAACTCGCGCGCCAAACCGAAGCCATTACCGATATTGGGCATTTCATCTTTGACGAGGATACCGGGCGCTATGTTTACCTGAGTGACGGTTGTGCCCGCATTTTCGGGACCACGGCCGAAGCCTACCAGGAGAAAATACGTAGCGTCGAAGATGACCTTGCCGATATTGTTGCCGAAGATCGCCAGCGGGTGGCCGAGGAGTATCGGCGCTATATAGATACGGGACAGGATTGCGCGCTGGAATTTCGCATCAAGCGTGCCGATGGGTCGATCCGTTGGGTGCGTGAGCTAACCCGCGCCAAGCTGTTTAGTGATGACAAGGTTCGGCAAACGCTGGGGGTGATCCAGGATATTACCGAGCGCGTCGCCCGCGAACAGGAGCTTCTTTACAAGGATGCCCTGGCTAATCAGGCCGAGTCGATTACCGAAATCGGTCACTTTATCTACGACGAAATCAGGCAGAAGTATCTCTTCGTCAGTTCGGGTCTGGCGCGTATCTATGGAATGAGCACCGATCAAATTAAGACCAGAGTTATGTCAATCGAAGGGGGTCTTGAAATAGTCCACGTCGATGATCGCGCCGGGGTACAAAAAGCCTACGATAAGTTCCTCTCAGAGGGTGGCGAATGGCAGGTCGAATATCGCCTGCAGCGTGAGGACGGAGAACTTTGCTGGGTGCGAGAAATGGGCAGGGCCTACCTGATGACGCACGGTATTCCGGAGCAGACCATCGGTGTACTACAGGATATTACCGCGCAAAAGAAGGCTGCGCAGGAAGTCATTGATGCCAGGGATTCCCTCGAGCAACAGGTGGTTGATCGCACCCGCGAACTCGCAAACACGGTCAAGCAGCTACAGATGGAAATTGAAGAACGTGAAAAAATTGCCGCCGAGCTCGATTTTCTGGCCAACCACGATGCGCTTACCGGGCTGCCAAGCCTGCGTTTGTGTAAGGACCGACTTGACCAGTCCTTAGCAGAGGCGCGGCGTAATCGTCAAACCTCGGCAGTCATGTTCCTGGACCTCGATGGATTCAAGGAAATTAATGATCAGCACGGTCACGATATTGGCGATCTGGTATTAAAGATGACTGCGGATCGGATCAAGAAAGAAATTCGAGAAACCGATACGGTCGCGCGAATTGGTGGAGACGAGTTCGTTATCATCCTCTCCAGCCTGCCTGAAACGGCTATCGCGGAGCGAATTGCCGCGACCGTGATCACACAGGTTGCACGGCCTTTGCAAATCAAGGATATCGAAGTCGAAATCACCGCGAGTATCGGAATTTCACTTTATCCGGAGCATGGCACCACTGCCGAAAAACTAATCCGTTCGGCCGATAAGGCGATGTACCAGGTCAAGCGCGAGGGCAAAAACAGTTTCGGTTTCGTAAATTCTGCCGGTCTTTAGAGTGCGCATTCAAAAAAACCATACAACCAAAGCAGGATCTGTCTAAACGTGTCCACTGAAATGAAAAGTTTACTAGACACTTCGGAGCTCGAAGCCGAACTCGAAAGATTGCGCCATCAGGAAATGTTCCTTGATGCGACCGAACAGGCCGCCCATATCGGGCACTGCGAATGGGACTACGAAACCGGGCTTATAATATCCTGTTCTAACGGTTACGCAGCAATCTTCAACCAGACCGTTGCAGAAATAATGCAGTCGCAGAATTCCTGGGACCTGATGCTCGAAGTTTTGCATACCGAAGACAGGGCGTTTTACAGTCAATCCTACGAACTACGAAAAAGCGAGGGTTCGTACGAAGTCGAATATCGGATTCAGCGCAATGATGGTGAGATCAGGCAAATTAACGAGGTAGGGTTTGTCGATACGGATAAAGAGAGTCAGATAAAGTCCGCGTTCTGCTTGTTGCAGGACATTACCGAGCGTAAAAACTACGAGCTCAAACTGGAAAACCGGGATGCCATGGCGCAGCAGGTCGAGGCCATTACCGATATCGGTCATTTCACTTACGCCCCGACTACTGCAAGCTACGATGATCTCAGCGAGGGCGTCGCCAAGATCCACGGCGCCGCGGTTGATGAATACCAGAGCATGGTTTCTTCGCGAGCCGATTATATCGAGGACGTACATCCCGAGGACCAGGAGAACCTGATAGAGATTTACCGCAAGCATGACGCGGATGGTGAAGACTATAAAGTGGAATACCGAATACACCGGTCCGATGGCGAGATGTGCTGGATACGTGAGCAGGGCACGGCCTTGCGCTCCCCGAGTGGCGAGTTCAGATCGATTGGCGTGGTACAGGACATCACCCAGCAAATAGTCACCGAACAGAATTTACGCGATTCGCGCGATTCGCTGGAGGCGATGGTAAAAAGCCGCACCCGCAAACTTGCAGAAACGGTAAAACAACTCGAAGGAGAAATTAAAGAGCGTGAAAAAATTGCCGCCGAACTTCACTTCCTGGCCAACCACGACGCGTTGACCGGATTACCTAGCCTGCGACTGTGCAAGGACCGGCTTAATCAATCGCTCGCCGAGGCCCGTCGCACCGGTCAGATGTCGGCGGTCATGTTCCTGGATCTGGATGGTTTCAAGGAAATCAACGATGAACATGGTCATGAATTTGGCGACCTGGTATTGCAGGCCACCGCGCTTCGGATCAAGGCCGAAATCCGCGAAACCGACACCGTTGCGCGCATAGGTGGTGACGAGTTCATTATTATTCTTTCAAGTCTGCCCGATTTCAAGGTTGCCGAGCGCATCGCTTCCGGACTGATCGAGCAAATCGTGCAACCAATTCGTGTCGAGAATGTCGAGGTTGCGGTCAGTGCAAGTATTGGCATTTCGCTTTACCCTGAAAACGGCGCCACTGCCGAAGACTTGATTCGCTTGGCCGATAAAGCGATGTACCAGATCAAGCGCCGGGGGAAAAATAATTTCGGTTTTTTCAGATCTGAAGAAGCTGTCTAAGTCATAATCAGTTCTACCTCAACGCGCGTGATGTATCGAGGCTGATCCCGTTTAAGTATACTGCGCTGCTTGTCCCTTGTTATCGATAAGCACCCGAACCTGACTTGAGACCATGACATGGCGCTATCTTCCAGCCTGGTTAGCGGACACCGCGATCATCCCACACTCGGGATAGCAACCTTCGTCGGGAACCTGCTGCTGATGGTGTTGCTCAGTGCCGCGGTGCGCGAACTGGTCAATCGCGAATACCCATTGAGCGAAGTGTTGTTATTTCGCTACCTGTTCGCGAGTGGTTTTTTCTGGATTATTCTCCTGTCGACGGCCGGACTAGCCGGGCTTTTGACCCGGCGCCCGTTCGATCATGCCATTCGAAGTGTCAGCGGAATCGTCAGTCTCGGGCTGCTGTACTTCGCGCTCACTCGAATACCGATTGCGGACGCCACCGCAATTTCTTACGCCGCGCCTATATTCATAACCGTGCTATCCATTTTCCTGCTCGGTGAAGCGATTGGGCTACGACGTTGGTTGGCGGTGATTGCCGGCTTCATCGGGGTATTGCTGATAGCAAGACCCGGGGCAGATACCTGGGATATCGGGGTAATGGCAGCGGCTGGGTCCGCCTTTACCGGTGCCCTGGTGGCAATCTGGTTGCGCAAACTCAGTAGCAGTGAAAAGTCAGTCACGATCGGAATTTTCTACAATAACCTGGGCAGCCTGGTTTGC
>Ga0265309_10001298_pt1 | contig 10856 bp, 9 predicted proteins | sample Helome_FD_192492 | JGI IMG/M metagenome (GOLD analysis project Ga0265309, IMG submission 192492) | Marine sediment microbial communities from subtidal zone of North Sea - Hel_20160524 (Illumina Assembly) | ecosystem: Environmental > Aquatic > Marine > Subtidal zone > Sediment ...
CATCATAGACCAGATTTCCTGTCACGACAGTGAGACCCAGGAACGCGAACGCCAATAGCAGACCCAGCAGCGCCGCGATGTCCTCGCCGAGCACCACCACCAGCTCGGCGTTGCGGGTATGCCTCAGCCAGTCCTTGAGGCCCCTGTCCTGACGTAACAGCTTGATCTCCCGCAAGCAGCCCAGCAGGCTGAACAACTCGAGCACAACGGAGACGGCCAGCACGAGCAGGCCGACCCAGGGCTTGGTCAAGGGCTCGGTTGAATGCAGCTTATGAAAGCCCTCGTAGATGGAGAACAGACCTCCCATGCTGAAGAGCAGAATGGCGACGATGAAGGCCCAGAAATAGCTCAGCTTCCCGTAGCCGAGAGGGTGCTCGGTATCCGGCGGCCTGACCGATTGGCGCAAACCCAGATACAAGAGCACCTGGTTGCCGGTATCAGCGTAGGAGTGGATGGCCTCCGCCATCATGCTTCCCGAGGATGTAAATATCGCCGCCCAGGTCTTTGCCAGCGCAATGCCCAAATTGGCCACAAAAGCGTACAGTATCGCCTTGGCAGCGTGCCCTTGCTGATGAGACGCCATGGGGGGTTCCTTCAGGATAACTGCGCGGAGTATGGGAATTCGAATGCCGGCCGTCAACCGTACCCAAAGGTACCCTCGATCCCGCCCGGATTGTGACCCGAATGAACTTTTGGGACCCCCGCGCGTCCCATCGGCAGCCGCTCTAGGCTTTCCTAGGCCTTGAAAAAGAATTTTTCTTTGTGATAAAAACACGGCCGCGAAATGCGGCGGGACCTTGTCCCTTAGGAGGAGAACTGAGATGTTGAAAGTTGATGGCCTGACGAAACACTACGGCAGCCTCGCAGCCGTGGACGGGATCTCCTTCAGCGTCGAATCAGGCGAGGTCCTGGGCTTTCTCGGGCCCAACGGGGCAGGCAAAACCACGACCATGAGAATGATCGCCGGTTTCGTGACGCCGAGCGCGGGCACCGCTGAGGTGTGCGGCTTCGACGTGCAGTCTGCGCCCCTGGAAGCCAAGGCGCGGCTCGGCTACCTGCCCGAGGGCGCGCCGGGATACGGCGAGATGACCCCCCGGCAATTTCTGAACTTCATCGCAGACATTCGCGGCATCGGTGCCAACAAGGCCACTCGTCTCGATGAAGTCGTCGGCACGTTGCACCTGGAGAGTGTCATCGACCGTCCTATCGACCTGCTCTCGAAGGGCTTCAGGCGACGGGTAGGACTCGCTCAGGCGCTGATCCACGACCCGGAAGTGCTGATCCTCGATGAGCCCACCGACGGCCTGGACCCGAATCAGAAATACGAGGTAAGGCAGCTGATTAACAACATGGCGAAGGACAAGCTCATCGTTATCTCGACTCACATACTCGAGGAAGTGGACGCGGTCTGCACGCGTGCGATCATCATCGCCCAGGGCAAGGTGCTTGCGGACGATACACCGGCCGGACTCGAAGCGCGCTCGCGCTACCACAACGCGGTTACCCTCAAGCTCAAGGACGGCAGCGATCTGGACGGCGCGCGCCGCGCCATCGAGTCACTGCCCGAGGTCGACAGTGTGGAGCTCGATATCAATATCAGGCGGATGACCGCCTTCCCGCGTAACGGCTCCACCGTGCTGCCGGCCGTCAGCGAGCTGTCGGCCGAGCAAGAGTGGGAGGTCCAGGAGCTGCACTTGGAATCCGGCCGTTTAGATGAAGTATTCAGAGATATCACCGGGGGGGCTGGCACATGAGAAATATCGGCGTGATTCTTCGCCGCGAGCTGCGCAGCTATTTCGCGACGCCGCTGGCTTATGTCTTCATTGTGATCTTCCTGGTCCTTGCCGGGGTTTTCACTTTCGCTCCTTTCCTCGGCCGTTTGTACGAGAGCGGCCAGGCTGACCTCAGTCCTTTCTTCGGTTTCCATCCGTGGCTGTACCTGTTTCTGGTGCCGGCCATCTCCATGCGCCTCTGGGCGGAGGAGCGTAAGACAGGCACCATCGAGCTGCTGATGACTTTACCCGTCACTCTCATGCAGTCGGTGCTGGGAAAATTCCTCGCCGGCTGGGCGTTCTTAGGGATCGCGCTGACACTGACCTTCCCCGTCTGGATTACCGTCAACTATCTCGGAGACCCGGACAACGGCACCATCGTGACAGCCTACATCGGCAGCTTCTTGATGGCGGGCGGCTTTCTTGCGATCGGCGCATGCATTTCCGCAACCACCCGCAACCAGGTCATCGCCTTCATTATTACGGTCGTGATCTGTTTCGCGTTCCTGATGTTCGGACTGCCGCAAGCGTTGGCCTTCCTGCAAGGCTGGATTCCTCAGGCGATCATCGATGGTATCGCAAGTCTGAGCTTCCTGACGCACTTCGGTGCAATCAGCAAAGGCGTCATCGATCTCAGGGATCTGGTGTTCTTTTTGCTGCTCATTAGCTTCTTTCTATATGCCAATGCGATCGTCCTGGACATGAATAAGGCCGATTAGGGAATTCGTTATGGAAAAACAAAGAAAAAGAGGTGTCGATGCGGCCGGCCTGGTCTTTCTGGCGGTCCTGTTCATCGCGCTGGTCATGCTCAGCAATGCGCTGTTCAGAGGGTTCCGACTGGATCTGACGGAGAACAACCTGTACACCATCTCGGACGGGACCCGGAACATACTGTCTAACATCGAAGAGCCCGTTAACCTGTATTACTTTTACTCCGACCGGGCGACGGAGAACTTTCCCTCTTTGCGCGCCTACTCCAACCGCGTGCGGGAGATGCTGGAAGAGTTCGTGGAATACTCGGACGGCAAGCTAAAGCTCACCGTGACCGACCCACTACCGTTCTCAGAAGAGGAGGATCAGGCCTCCCAGTTTGGCCTGGCCAACGCATCGCCGGGCGGAGACTCCATATACTTTGGACTGGCGGGCACCAATTCCGTCGACGACGTCGAGATCATCTCCTTCTTTCAACCGGATAAGGAAGCGTTCTTGGAATATGAGCTCGCCAAACTCGTGGATGCGCTTGCGAGCCCGAAACGCCCGGCAGTCGGCCTCATGACCACACTCCCGATGAATGCGGGATTCGATCCAACCACACAGCAGATGCGCGACGCCTGGGTAATTGCCACACAGCTGCGCCAGTTATTCGACGTTCGCGATCTTCCGCTAACTACCACAGAGATCGCAGAGGACATCGAGCTTCTGATGCTGGTGCATCCGAAGGATTTCAGCGATGCCACCTTGTATGCGATCGATCAGTTCATTATGCGGGGCGGGAAAGCGCTGCTCTTTGTAGATCCCCATGCGGACGCAGAGAGCCAGCCCCAGGACCCGTCGAATCCCTTTCCCGGGATGGGCGCCAGCAAGTCCTCCGATCCGGGTCCGCTGCTGCAGGGCTGGGGCATAGATCTGGATACGCGGCAGGTCGTTGGCGATGCCAAGCAGGCGCTGCTGTTCGGTTCCTCCGGGCGGCGTCCGATGCGCCATCTCGCCGTGATCGGCGTCCTGGAGGACAACTTGGGACAGGACGACGTGATCACCTCGGGACTCAGCCAGATCAATGTCGCCAGCTCGGGTTTCATCGTCAAGCAGGATGACGCCGAGTTCTCATTGGAGCCCTTGCTCAGTTCCACCGACATGTCCATGCCTATCCCTGTCGAGCGTCTCCTGTTCCTGCCCGATCCCTCCGTACTGCAGGATGGCTTCCTGCCGACCGGCGAGCAATATGTGCTTGCGGCCAGAGTCACCGGCCAGCTGCCCTCCGCTTTTCCCGACGGCCCACCCGGTGGAGGCGGCGGCAGCGCCCACCTCGCGCAATCCAGCGGTCCCGTCAACCTGATCGTCGTCGCCGATACCGACATCCTCACCAACCTCGTCTGGGTGCAGGTGAGTAGCTTCCTCGGCCAGCAGATCGCCAATGCATTCGCCAGCAACGGAGACTTCGTCACCAACGCCCTGGAAAATCTTATCGGCAGCAGCGACCTCATCAGCATTCGCGGCCGCGCCACCTATTCCAGACCGTTTACCACGGTACAGCGGTTGGAGCTCGACGCTGAGCAGCGATTCCGGGACACGGAACAGAGCCTGCAGACTGAGCTCGCTGAGACTGAGCGCAAGCTCGAGCAGCTTGAGAGTCAGAAGGAAGAGGGCTCGACAAGGCTGATCCTGAGCCCGGAGCAACGCGCGGAAATCGACCGCTTCGGCGAGGAAAAACTGCGCATTCGCAAAGAGCTACGGCAGGTGAGGCGCGACCTGGATCGGGATATCGAAAGACTGGGATTGTGGCTGAAGATCATCAACATCGCCTTGATCCCGGCTTTGATCACTATCGTCGCGATTTTCGTACTGGCCTCCGGGCATCGCCGTCGCCGCGAGCAAGGAGTTCAACATGCAGGCTAAACAGCTCCTGGTCCTTGCCGTCGCGGCGGTTTTTGCCATCGGCATAGCGATCTACCTGCAGTCGCCCGGCCAAAGGCAAACCACGATTGAACGAAATCTGTTCCTGCCCGGGCTCGGCGATAACATCAATGCTGTCACGCAACTGCGCCTGAAGAAGGCGGGGGATGAGACGGTCGCAACGCTCAAGCTCGGCGAACAGGGATGGACGCTCGCCGAACGAAGCGACTACCCGGCTGACGCGGGTAAGATCCGCAAACTCCTCCTGGAGCTTAGCGAAACACAGATTCTGGAGCAGAAGACCTCAAACCCGGAACTGTATGCGAAGCTGGGTGTGGAAGACATCACCTCGAACGATGCGGCCGGTTTGCAGCTGGAGATGGACGGGCTGGAAGCTCCGGTGGCGGTAATAATCGGGCAGGCTGCCGGTAAGCTGGAAGCGACCTACGCCAGAGTGACCGCTGATCAACAGAGTGTGTTGATCAGCGGACTAATCGAGCCGGACTCGGAGACGACGGACTGGCTGAATACAGAGCTGGTCGACATCGCCAGCACCCGCGTGCAGCAGGTGCGCATCAACAGGCCCGATGGAGATGACCTCGAGGCAGGCAAAACCGGACGTGACGCCAGCCTGGAGGTCCGGAACATTCCCCAGGGCCGGGAGCTCGAGTCGGCGACGGGAATATCAACTCTGGGCTCGGCGCTGGCAGGTCTCGAGCTGGAGGACGTCGTGCCGAGTTCTTCAGTGGACGCGGAATCGACCGAGTGGATAACGACTGAATTCCACACTTTCGACGGCCTCGCCCTCAAAGTGAGGTCGCTGCAGTCAGACGAGGACTACTATGTGACGATGGAAGCGTCTTTCGACGAGCAACAGGCCCGAGCACACTATCAGCCTCCCGAGCAAGAGCCGGCGCAAGCCGCACAGGCCTTAGACGAAGCCGAGGAGTCACCGGCGGGCGAACAAGAAAGTACCGAGACAGCAACCCCCCCGCCGGCCGCGGAGGAGGTAGACCCCTTTGACGAAGTGAAGCTGGAGGCGGAAAGGCTCCAGATCGCTTTCGAAGGTCGGGCCTTCAGGATCACCCCATACAAGTACGACAATCTCACCAAACCGCTCTCCTCGCTGCTGAAAGAGGAGGAGTAGCAGTCTGTCGGACTTGGGATGAATCTACTTCGGCACTGGGTAGACGCGCTCCCCCGCCAGCCAGGTCTCCAGAACCTTGGTCTGCCACAGCTCGTGCTTAGCGACCTGAAATATGTCCCGGTCCACTAGGACAAAATCCGCCCATTTGCCGGGCTCCAGACTCCCAAGCCGGTGTTCCTGGTGGGCCGCGTAGGCGGCATCGATGGTGAAGGCCTTGAGTGCCTCCTCTACGTCAAGCACTTGCTTCGGATACCACCCGCCTTCGGGCTGGCCCTGGGTATCCTGCCGCGTCACCGCGGCATGGATGCCACGAAAGGGATTACTGCTCTCCACGGGAAAGTCCGATCCCGCAACCACTCTGTTACCCTGGTCCAGAAAGCTGCGCCAGGCGTAAGCCCCCTCGATACGCTCTGCCCCAACGCGATCCTCCGCCATGTTCATGTCGCTGGTCGCATGAGTAGGCTGCATGGAAGGAATCACGCCCAGCGCTGCGAAACGGGGTATGTCCTCTGGACTGACCACTTGTGCATGCTCTATGCGGTGCCGCAAACGGGAGGGCTTGCCGCCCTGCACCTTTGCCAGCGCGTCCAGCACGACCCGGTTCGCACGATCGCCGATGGCATGGGTGTTGACCTGGAAGTCTTTTTCATGAGCTTTGCGTATTTGCTCGACCAGTCCCTCCAAACCGGCGAAAAGCAGTCCGCTGTGATCCGGTTCGTCTGTGTAGGGCTCGAGCAGCGCAGCGCCCCTGCTGCCGAGCGCTCCATCCGCGTATAGCTTCACGCTGCGCACCGTCAGACGGTCGCTCCCGTAAGCAATCAGTGGTTGCTCAAAGGCATCGAGGTTGGCCCCGGCGCCCGACAGCATGGCGTATATCCGCAGCGGCAGAGCGCCCCTGTCCGCGAATGCCTTGTACAGATCCACTGTCCGAGCTGAGACACCGGCATCGTGCACGCCTGTGAGCCCCACGCTGACGAGCTCATCCAGGGCAAGCGCCAAGGCGCGCGCGTCCTCGGCCTGACTCGGCTCACCGATGGCCTGTGCGATGAGATCCATCGCGGCATCCACGAAAATGCCGGTCGGGATGCCGTCAGCGGATTTGAGAATCCTCCCACCCGGCGGCGAAACACTTTCCGTGTCGACCGCCGCCAGCTCCATTGCTTTGCTGTTGGCCCATCCCGCATGGCCGTCGATGCGAAGCAGCCACACCGGACGATCGAGCTCGAGCTGGTCCAGATCCGAGGCGCTCGGAAATTCTCTCCCGGGCCAGAGCTCCTGATTCCAACCCCGTCCCTGAAGCCACCGCAGGTCGGGATTGTCTTGCGCATAGCGGGCAAACTTTCGCAGTGCCTCGGCGAGACTCGTCGCGCCGGTCAGGTCCGCCCGCAGGCGTGCGTGGCCCAGACCCAGGATATGCCCGTGCCCATCGATGAGGCCGGGCAGCATGGTCAAGCCGCCGGCATCATGGCGGCGCACGTCGCCGACTTTGGCGAGCTGCGCTGCCGAACCGGTAGAGAGAACGCGGCCGTTCTCATCGATCAAGAGCCCGTCGAAGGATTTGAGTTCGCCACGGTGAAACGTGTAGCCATTCACGTTCTCCACCAGCAGATTCTGCGCCAGCGCGCGCGGGCCGCCGCACAGGAGGAGCGCGATCGCCAGCCAGAGCACGAGTACCGATTTCAGTTCCGATTCTGCCATGAGCTTGATTCTAGCCGCAGACGGGGGTCGGAGGCACATGCGAACGACTATCAACTATCTCCTACCCCTTTTTCTTTTTCGCTATAGTGGGATTATGAGAGACCGAAACGACGCGACCATTCGGGTCGTACAGTATGCCGACGAGTATGCGGATGCTTTCATCGCTCTAAACCTGGAGTGGATCGAGAAGCTGTTTGTTATTGAAGAGCAGGACCGCCGCGAGCTGGAGAATCCCAGAGAGCACTTCATCGACACAGGCGGCCAGATACTCTTCGCTGTTCAAGGAGAGGATGTCATCGGGACTTGCGCTTTGCTTCGGGACTCTAACGACAGCTTCGAGCTGTGCAAGATGGCGGTCGCACCCGACGCCCGGGGACGGGGCATCGGCGAGGTTCTGCTGCAGAGCGCCGTCGACTACGCGGCAGCCCAGGGCGCCAAGCGCGTGTGGCTGCTCTCGGCCAGCTCGCTGAAATCCGCGATAAGCCTGTACGAGAAGTTCGGCTTCCAGAGAATTGCTCTCGGCGATACTCCCGGCTACGAGAAATGCAACGTGCGCATGCAGCTCGGCTTGAACCCCGAATAGAGGTATACTGCGTCAGCTTAGCGATGCGATGACGCTGCTCCTATCACGAATACACCTAAGTATTTGTCCCGGACCATATCCGGGATGCTGGTATTGTCAAAAAAAAAGGAGCAACTGATGCGTAAAATCTCTCTTTCCTTGGTCGCTGGCGCGACCCTGCTCGCGTTTTCCGGGACTGCGCTTGCCCAAGCCAAGGCCGTCACCCTGTGGTGGATAGTGTTCAATCAATCGCAGAATTGCATCACGAACCCGGGTGCGGAGAAGAGCTGTGGGGCGCCCGATGTGTTCGGACAGGCATACCTCGATTCCCTGGCGGCCGGAGAACCGGACCCAAGCCTCATCTCCCCTAATCTCGCTGCCGACATCGCGGTCATTCACGCTGGCGGCGCTGTCACGAACGCACGGGGACAAGTTCGCATCGTCGCCTCGCTCTATCGCAGCAATCCAGCCGACGTGCCTCTGAACCTGAGCGGCGGTTCCGTCGTCGACCCATTGGGACTCGGCAATGCGTGGACCAACGTAGACGCCGAGGTGCATTTCGTCGTGCGCGATCATGGCAGGGCGGTCCTGAAGGATCTCGGTACGCAACTGACCAATTTCCTCGAGCCCAACTGCTCCGACCCGACGCTCGGCTTCGTGGCCGGCCCCAACATCTGTGCGGACGTGCAGGACGCGCTGTTCGCGCCCGGTTTTTCCGGCACGGTGGAAATGGGTTCATTTGAAACCGGTGAGACCGTGCCCGGCGCCAGGGCAACGCTCTATCGCAATGGAGACAACCTGCAGGCGTTTGTCGAGACGAGAATCGACTAGCAGGAACTATGAGCGGGGGTCGCGCCGACTGAGGCGCGACCTCACTCGTCGTCGGTGTGGATCGTGAAGTCGTCTGCGTCCAGGTGAGCTGGAAACTTCTTACGAAATCGCTCTAGCTTTTCGCAGTCAAGGGACACCGTGGCAACAAAGGGCTCATCAGCCTTGGAAACGAGGTCCCTGCCCACGTAGTCGCACACCGCGCTGTCCCCCGAATAGGTAACATCGTTGCCGTCCGTGCCCACGCGGTTGACCCCGGCCACGTAGCACAGATTCTCCATGGCACGCGCTCTCAGGAGTGTCTGCCAGCTGGTCCGCCTGGCGGAAGGCCAGTTGGCGACATAAATGAGGAGATCGTAGTCGTTTCGGTTCCGGCTCCAGACAGGGAACCGCAGGTCGTAGCATACCTGGGGGCAGATTCTCCAGCCCTCGAGCTCCACGACGACCCGCCGCACGCCCGCCGAATAGTGCGCATCTTCTTTGGCCATCCGAAAAAGATGTCGCTTGTCGTAGGTTGCGAAACGGCCGTCGGCGCGCATCCAGATGAAGCGATTGTAGTAGTTGCCTTCGTCTTCAATTACCACGCTCCCGCAGATGACTGCACCCTTCCGCGCCGCCATCTCTCTCATCCATGCAACGGTTTCCCCATCCATCGTCTCGGCCTGGTTTTCCACTTCCATTGTGAAACCCGTGCTGAACATCTCCGGCAGCACGATGACGTCCGTCGGCTCGTCGAGGGCGAGGGCCAGCTCCTCGAAGTGGGCCCGATTTACCTCGGGCTGATGCCACTGCAGAGCCGTTTGGAAGATGCTTAGTTTGAGATCTCGCATAGGCGTTCCGCAGCTTGTTCGAGGGTCCTGTCATCTTTGGCAAAACAGAATCGCAAGTGATGCCCCGGGCTCATTTGTTCACAGAAGACCGATATGGGAATAGAGGCGACGCCTATCTCGCGCGTGAGCTGGTTAGCGTAGTCGACGTCGGCCATGTCGGACAACTCGCTGTAGTCTAGTAATTGAAAGTAGGTGCCGCGTGCGGGCTGGAAGCGAAACTTGGAGGGCTTTACCAGCTGGCAGAATCTGTCGCGCTTCTCCTGATAGAAGTCCGGCAGATCGAGATAGTGCTGTGGCGCCTCCTCGAGATAGTCGGCAAACGCATACTGCATGGGTGTCACCACGGTGAAAGGTACAAACTGATGGACCTTCCGAAACTCCACTGTCAGCGCCGGAGATGCTATGCAATATCCGATTTTCCATCCGGTGGCATGATAGGTCTTACCGAAGGACGATACTACCAGACTCCTGTCGGCCAGCTCCGCATTCCTAAGGACACTCTGGTGCGCCTCTCCATCAAAAATGATGTGCTCGTATACCTCATCCGAAAGAATCACTATGCGCGTATCGCGCACCGCTTCCGCGAGCCTGTCAAGGTCGGCAGAGGAAAGCACCGCGCCGGTGGGGTTGTGTGGCGAGTTCAGCAGGATAAGCGCTGTCTTGTCACTTATCGCCTCGTCAAGGCGCTGCCAGTCGATATGAAAATCCGGTGTTTGTAGCGGAATGTGCACGCTCGTACCACCCGCGAGGGTCACCGCCGGATCGTAGGAGTCATAGGCGGGATCGAACATGATCACTTCGTCGCCGCGATGCACGAACGCCTGTATGGCGCTGAAGAGTGCCTCCGTGGCACCCACGGTTACGGTAGCCTCGCGTTCTGGATCGACACTGTGTCCGTACAGCCGCTCGGTCTTGGCGGCGATCTGCTCGCGCAGCTCGAGAACTCCTGCCATGGGAGCGTATTGGTTCGCCCCTTTGTTCATATACTCGCTAACCAGATCCTTGAGACGCTGAGGCGCATCGAAGTCAGGGAAACCCTGGGAAAGATTGATCGCACCGTGCTCCTTAGCGAGCTGGGTCATCACCGTGAAGATCGTCGTGCCGACGTTCGGTAACTTACTTTTGAGTTGCACCTTCATCACGATCGCTGCGCGCTCCAATACCAGGCGATCGATATTACCGAGATGCGCTGTGCCGGACCAGCATGCCGCGGACCGAGGCGGCAGCTGCGATGCGCTAGCCGCATGAGCAGCATTCTGATAGGGTCTTTCCGGGTTGCTTGGGAGTCCTGATGCTCATTGCCAGAACTTTGACTTTGCTGCTCGCGCTCGGGATTGGCGGGTGCGATCGCACTTCCGCCGACATTCGAGACCTCGAAGGGTACGAACAAAGCATACGCCAGTGGC
>Ga0265309_10001300_pt1 | contig 10855 bp, 7 predicted proteins | sample Helome_FD_192492 | JGI IMG/M metagenome (GOLD analysis project Ga0265309, IMG submission 192492) | Marine sediment microbial communities from subtidal zone of North Sea - Hel_20160524 (Illumina Assembly) | ecosystem: Environmental > Aquatic > Marine > Subtidal zone > Sediment ...
TTACCGCTGGTAGCATTTATCATGTAATATATTATGGAAGGAATTCCATGGGATCCTATGCCAACCAGCTAAATGAAGAAGAGCGCTGGCAAGTTGTGGCTTATGTAGAAGAGCTAAAGGCAGATTTAGAGAAATAAGAAAGAATAAGTTCATATAGAGATATGTATACATTTTCAAATAGACTAAAAATAGGATCGATAATACTAATAGTAGCTGGTCTGCTAATGGTAACCTATGGCTTTATGGATTCTCATAAATCTCTGGAAGATGTCAAGATAATGTTGGCCGAAGAGGCTTCTGCACATGGAGGTGAACATGGGGATGCACATGCTGAAACCACCACACTTGACCAAGGACATGAAACGAATTCTGATCATGGTGATTCTGGATCACATGCAGGAGAGGATGCTGGTCATGGAGATGAGCATGCAGAACATGTTATGCATCAAATTCATAATAGACCATGGGCAGCACTTTATGTGGCTGCGTTTTTCTTCATGATGATATCACTAGGAGTATTAGCATTTTATGCCGTACAATGGGCATCACAGGCTGGATGGTCACCCGTACTTTTCAGGGTAATGGAAGCAATAACCTATTATCTCCTTCCTGGAGCTATTATAGTTGTTGGGATTGCCTTGGTAGCAGGAGACCATATTTTTGTATGGATGAACCCAGAAATGACCAATCCTGAAAGTCCAGAATACGATGCTTTAGTTGATGGCAAATCATCCTGGTTGAACTTAAAAGGGTTTATTATCCGGGCAATAATCTTCATAGGTGGATGGAGTTTTTACAGGTATATTTCTCGAAAATTATCATTGGCTCAAGACAAATCTAGCGATAATAAGAACTTTGTAAAGGCGTTCCGATGGGCAGCTGGATTCTTGGTGTTTTATATTTATACGTCCTCAATGATGTCATGGGACTGGATAATGAGTGTTGATCCTCACTGGTTTAGCACGTTGTTCGGTTGGTATGTTTTCGCGAGTATGTTCGTTAGTGGCATCACTACTATTGCTTTAATAAGCATTTACTTGAAATCAAAGGGATATTTGGAATTTGTAAACGATAGTCACCTTCATGATTTGGCAAAATTCATGTTCGGTATCAGTATTTTCTGGACATATCTTTGGTTCTCCCAGTTCATGTTGATTTGGTATGCGAACATTCCAGAAGAGGTAACATATTTCGTAACAAGAATTGAAGATTACAAGCTACCGTTTTTTGGTATGCTGGTCATGAATTTCATTTTTCCATTGCTAATACTTATGAATAGTGATTACAAACGTATTCCTTGGTTCGTAGTTATGGCAGGATTGGTGATTTTAGTTGGTCATTATGTGGATGTATTCAATATGATAATGCCGGCTACAGTAGGAGACAGATGGTATATTGGTATTCCAGAGATAGGTTCGGTATTGCTGTTTTTAGGATTGTTTATTTTCCTAGTATTTACAGCATTGTCAAAAGTGCCATTATTGGCCAAACGGAATCCGTTTATGAAGGAGAGTGAACAGTTTCATTATTAATTAAGACGTAAAGAAGAGAAACGACAATGACTGCTTTATTAACAATTATAATAGTTTTATTTGTAGCTGTTGCAATTTGGCAAATGGTTAAGATCTTTGATCTTGCAGAAGCTAGGCTTGACAATAATCAAGTTGCAAATGACAAGGACAATAGAATCAATGGTTATTTAATGATCTGGTTCTTGGTCTTCATTTATGTAATTACAATAGTTTCTTTTTGGAAATGGGGTGATCTTCCGTTAGTGAGCAATTCAGCTTCAGAACATGGACCTCAAATAGATAATTTGATGATCATATCGATGATCATTATATTCTTTGTTCAAACGGTCACACAATTCCTTTTACATTGGTTCGCCTTTAAATACAAAGGTGAGAAAGGTAGAAAGGCCTTGTTTTATGCTGATAATGATAAATTAGAATTCATTTGGACAATCATACCAGTTGTTGTTCTTGCTGGGCTTATTATATACGGATTGTTTACATGGACGAATATCATGAACTTGGACGCTGAAGACGATCCATTGGTAGTTGAGCTTTACGCGCAACAGTTCAATTGGAAAGCGCGATACGGAGGAGACGATAATGTCCTCGGGAAAGCAAATGTTAGACTCATAGATATTGATAGAGCTAATATTCTGGGAGTCGACGAATCCGATCCTAATGCAGAAGATGATGTTATAACAACAGAATTGCATTTACCTGTCGGTAGACAAGTATTATTCAAGATGCGATCGCAAGATGTATTGCATTCTGCCTATATGCCTCATTTCAGGGCTCAAATGAATTGTGTTCCTGGAATGATCACTCAATTTGCATTTACTCCTACTGTAACCACAGAAGAGATGCGAGCCAATCCTGATATAATCGATAAGGTGTCAAACATCAACAAGATTAGAGTTAGGAACAGTGAGAAACTGGTGGCTAAAGGAGAGGAAGCACTAGAGCGTTACGAGTTTGACTATTTGTTGCTTTGTAACAAAATATGTGGTAAGTCGCATTACAACATGCAGATGAAGATAATAGTTGAAACTCAGGAAGAATATGATGCATGGATGAGTGAGCAGAAGAAATTCAAAGAGTCATTGATTCAGTAAAATTGTGAAAAAGAATATAAAATTTAGATTATGTCAGAACATGTAGATAATCACGATCACGACGACGATCACGGACATCATCATAAGGAAACCTTCGTAACTAAGTACATCTTTAGTCAAGACCATAAAATGATTGCGAAACAATACCTATGGACAGGTGTGATTGTAATGGGTATTATTGGTATCATGATGTCTTTAATGATTCGTATGCAAATTGCATGGCCTGAAGAACCAAATATAATTTTTGATGCCTTTTTAGGTAAATGGGCACCAGATGGAGTTATGGACGCCGATATTTACTTGGCATTGGTAACCATACACGGTACCTTAATGGTGTTTTTTGTCTTAACTGCTGGGTTGAGCGGAACCTTTAGTAACCTCTTAATACCATTGCAAATAGGTGCTAGGGATATGGCTTCAGGATTCCTCAATATGATATCCTATTGGTTATTTTTTGTGTCCTCTGTTGTAATGATTGCATCATTTTTTGTTGAGTTTGGCCCTGCAGCAGCAGGATGGACGATTTATCCTCCATTGAGTGCCCTGGAAATGGCGCAGCCTGGTTCAGGATTGGGGATGACATTATGGTTGGTTTCCATGGCGATTTTCATTGCATCTTCATTACTAGGGTCATTGAATTATATCGTAACAGTGATTAACCTCAGGACCAAAGGAATGTCTATGACAAGGCTTCCGTTGACCATTTGGGCCTTTTTCATTACTGCTGTCATCGGTGTGATTTCTTTCCCGGTACTGCTTTCTGCAGCGTTAATGCTGATTATGGACCGAAGCTTCGGAACATCCTTCTTTTTATCAGATATTTTTATTCAAGGAGAAGTTCTACATTATCAGGGAGGATCACCTGTACTTTTTGAGCACTTGTTCTGGTTCCTAGGACACCCAGAAGTATATATTGTATTGCTACCAGCATTAGGAATCACTTCAGAGATAATTTCTACGAATTCACGCAAGCCAATATTTGGTTATCGTGCCATGGTAGCTTCCATTTTGGCCATTGCATTCCTATCGACCATTGTTTGGGGTCACCATATGTTCATTTCTGGTATGAATCCGTTCTTGGGGTCTGTATTTACATTCACCACATTACTAATTGCGATACCATCTGCGGTTAAGGCCTTTAACTATATAACAACTTTGTGGAAAGGCAATCTCCAGTTTAATCCTGCTATGTTATTTTCCATAGGATTGGTTTCAACATTTATTACAGGTGGTTTGACAGGAATTATACTTGGAGACAGTGCCTTGGATATTAATGTACACGACACCTATTTTGTAGTTGCGCACTTCCATTTGGTAATGGGTATTTCAGCATTATATGGTGTATTTGCAGGTATATACCATTGGTTCCCTAAATTGTTTGGACGTATGATGAACAAGAATCTAGGTTACATTCATTTCTGGGTCACTGCAATAGGTGCATACGGCGTATTCTTTCCAATGCATTTTATAGGAATGGCAGGATTGCCAAGAAGATATTATACAAATTCAAACTTTCCGTTATTTGATGATACAATTAATGCACAAAGCGTAATTACAATTTTTGCATTAATAGCAGGAGCTGTGCAATTAGTTTTCTTGTATAACTTTATACATAGTATTTTCTACGGTAAGAAAGCAGAACAAAACCCGTGGAGATCCAATACCTTGGAGTGGACAGCGCCAGTTGAGCATATGCATGGTAACTGGCCAGGAAAGATTCCTCATGTACATCGTTGGGCCTATGATTACAGCAAGCCAGGCCATGATGAGGATTTTGTTCCTCAGAACGTGCCATTAAAAGAAGGCGAAGAAGAATTACAACATTAACATTCCCATATTAGAGCTAATTACAATAAAAGAACCGAAAATCTAAAAATCAATCACAAGGCCTCTCCAAAATGGAGAGGCTTTTTCTTTATATTTGTGTTACAATGAATGAGAATCTAGATCCGACTGGTGAGAATTTTTCTATCGAAGAACTCGATGTAGAAAGAAAGTTACGACCTTTCACTTTTAGTGATTTCACAGGGCAAGAACAAGTGTTGGATAATCTAAAGGTTTTTGTCCAAGCTGCCAACCAAAGAGATGAAGCATTGGACCATACTTTGTTTCATGGACCTCCAGGGTTAGGCAAGACGACCTTGGCGCATATTCTCGCGAATGAATTGAACGTTGGAATAAAAGTGACTTCAGGACCAGTTCTAGACAAGCCAGGTGACTTGGCAGGATTGCTCACCAATTTAGAGGATCGCGACGTATTGTTTATTGACGAGATTCATCGATTGAGCCCTATTGTTGAAGAATATTTGTATTCAGCAATGGAAGACTATAAAATTGACATAATGATTGAATCCGGACCTAATGCCCGGACAGTGCAAATAGAATTGAATCCGTTCACGTTAATAGGTGCCACGACACGATCGGGGTTACTTACTTCTCCTATGCGAGCGCGATTCGGGATTTCAAGTAGGTTGGAATATTATAAGACTGAATTGTTAACCACTATTGTACAACGAAGTGCTCAGATCCTTAATGTTCCGATGTCTATGGAAGCAGCTGTTGAAATTGCCGGCAGAAGTCGGGGGACACCGAGAATAGCCAATGCATTATTGCGTCGAGTTCGGGACTTTGCTCAGATCAAGGGAGACGGAAAAATTGACATCAAGATTTCCAAATACGCCCTTGAGGCATTGAATGTGGATACACATGGTTTGGATGATATGGATAATAAGATCCTATCGACTATTATTGATAAATTCAAAGGTGGACCAGTTGGTATTACCACCTTGGCAACCGCTGTTAGTGAAAGCGCTGAAACTTTAGAAGAAGTCTATGAACCTTTTCTTATACAACAAGGATTCATAATGCGAACGCCAAGAGGCCGAGAAGTTACTGAATTGGCCTATAAACATCTAGGCAAGATCAAGGGAGATATTCAAGGCGGCTTATTTTGAATAAAAAGCTAAGCTATACCAAACTTATCAAGACCGAAGCCAAGCGCCTCGGTTTTTTATCTTGTGGCATAAGCCAAGCTGGCTTTTTAGAGGAAGAAGCTCCTAGGTTGGAGAAATGGCTTGATAAGAATATGCATGGTGAAATGAGCTATATGGGGAACCATTTCGAAAAGCGCCTCAATCCAACTAAATTGGTAGAAGGCTCAAAAAGTGTTATTTCACTGCTGCTCAATTATTATCCTTCAGTAGAACAGGAAGACAAGGACGCTCCTAAAATCAGTAAATACGCTTATGGTACTGATTATCACTTCGTCATTAAAGACAAGTTAAAACATCTTCTTCATTATATTCAAGAGGAAATTGGTGATGTACATGGTCGCGCCTTTGTGGATTCTGCACCAGTGCTTGACAAGGCATGGGCAGCAAAAAGTGGCTTGGGGTGGATGGGCAAGCATAGCAATCTTCTAACACAACAAGTAGGATCTTTTTATTTTATTGCTGAATTAATTGTCGACTTGGACCTTGAGTACGACATGCCAGTTACAGATCATTGCGGTACGTGTACGGCATGTATCGATGCCTGTCCAACTAAAGCAATTACTGAACCTTATGTGGTAGATGGAAGTAAATGCATTTCGTATTTCACAATCGAACTCAAGGAAAGCATCCCATCCGGCTTCAAGGGGCAAATGGACAACTGGATGTTTGGCTGTGATGTTTGTCAAGATGTTTGCCCTTGGAATCGATTTTCCAAACCTCATAATGAACCTCTTTTCAACCCTAAACCTGAATTGCTTTCCATGACAAGGAAAGACTGGGAAGAGATAACTGAAGACGTCTTCAAGAAAGTCTTCAAAGACTCCGCTGTCAATCGTACCAAGTTCTCTGGATTGAAACGAAACATTGAATTCCTTAAAGAATAGGAGTATATATTTCTCTATTCCGCAGTTACTGTTAACTTTGTTAATTCTATTGCAACTAATTCCTCATGAGTAAACAGAGCAAACGTCGAGAGGCCTTATTATATCATTCCAAACCTCAGCCTGGAAAGATCAAGGTCGTTCCAACAAAGAAATATGCAACACAAAGAGACCTTTCCTTGGCCTATTCTCCAGGAGTAGCAGAACCTTGCTTGGAGATTGAAAAAGAAAAAGCCTTAGCTTATAAATACACTACAAAAGGAAACCTTGTTGCTGTAATTTCCAATGGTACTGCAGTACTAGGATTAGGTAATATTGGACCAGAAGCCTCTAAACCAGTAATGGAAGGTAAAGGTCTACTATTCAAGATTTTTGCGGATATAGATGTCTTCGATATTGAGGTGGATACTGAGAATGTCGATGAATTCATCCAAACAGTAAAAATGATCGCACCTACATTTGGTGGGATAAACTTGGAAGACATTAAAGCGCCAGAGGCATTTGAGATAGAAAAACGATTAAAAGAGGAACTGGAAATTCCGGTAATGCACGACGATCAACATGGTACCGCAATCATTTCAGCCGCTGCATTATTAAACGCACTGGAATTATCGAAGAAGAAGATCGATAAGGTCAAGATTGTTGTAAGTGGCGCTGGAGCAGCAGCTATTTCTTGCACAAGACTTTACCAATCCTTTGGTGCCCTTGCCAAGAACATTGTAATGTTGGATAGTAAAGGAGTAATAAGAAAAAACCGAAAGGACCTTACTGAACAGAAGGCAGAATTTGCAACAACAAGGAACATCGATTCACTTGAGGAAGCCATGAAAGACGCCGATGTATTCATAGGGTTATCAACTGCTGGAATAGTAACGCCAAAAATGCTAAAAAGCATGGCCAAGAATCCTATTGTGTTCGCCATGGCCAATCCTGATCCTGAAATCGATTATAAATTAGCAATAAAAACACGAGATGATATCATTATGGCCACTGGCAGGAGCGATCATCCTAATCAAGTAAATAACGTACTCGGTTTTCCATTTATCTTCAGGGGTGCTTTGGATGTAAGGGCAACTAAGATCAATGAGGCCATGAAAAAAGCTGCTGTTATGGCATTGGCCAATCTAAGCAAGGAACCCGTTCCGGAATTCGTGAATTTGGCATATAATGAAACGCGCTTTGCATTCAGCAAGGACTATATTATCCCAAAACCCTTCGACCCACGATTAATAGCTGTTGTTCCTCCAGCTGTTGCCAAAGCAGCAATGGAAAGTGGTGTTGCTCAGGAGCCTATAAAGAATTGGAAAAAATATGAAGAAGAGTTATTAGACCGAATGGGTTCGGATAACAAAATAATGAGGCTGCTGTTCAATAGGGCCAAAACAAATCCAAAAAGGGTTGTTTATGCCGAAGCAGACCAATTGAGGGTCTTGAAAGCAGCTCAAGTAGCACATGATGAAGGTATTGCCAAGCCCATTCTTTTAGGAAGAAAGGAAACTATTAAGAAATTAATGGAGGAGATCGAGTTCGATGCCGATGTCCCTATCATAGACCCTAAATCTGAAGAGGAAGAGGAAAGAAAGAACAAATATGCTGCAACTTATTGGAAACAGCGCAAGCGTCGGGGCATAACAGAATTAGCATCCCAGAAACTGATGAGAGAACGTAATTACTATGCTGCCATGATGGTAAACGAGGGAGATGCCGATGCTATGCTTTCAGGTTTTTCAAGCAATTACCCATCTGTGGTCAAGCCTATGATAGAGTTAATTGGCATGGCCAAAGGTGCGTCTCGTATTGCCGCCACAAATTTAATGATGACAGACATCGGACCTTTGTTCTTGAGTGACACAGCCATAAATGAAGACCCATCTGCAGAAGATCTTGTAAATATTACAAGAATGACAGGAAAGGTCATAAAAATGTTCGGTATGGAGCCAGTGATCGCTATGGTATCATATTCAAATTTTGGATCTTCCAATAGTGTAACGGCTTCTAAGCTTCGTGAAGCTGTTTCCTATCTACATAAGAATTATCCAGAATTGATAGTTGATGGCGAATTGCAGACCGACTTCGCACTTAACAAGGAAATGCGCAAGGAAATATTTCCATTTAGTAAGCTAAATGGCAAAAAGGTCAACACATTGATTTTCCCAAACCTGGACGCCGCGAATATTACCTATAAACTTATAAAGGAGCTTAATAAGGCAGAGTCCATTGGTCCGATCATCATGGGAATGCGAAAGCCAGTTCATGTGCTTCAGTTAGATGCAAGTGTAGATGAGATAGTCAATATGACGGCAGTGGCCGTTATAGATGCTCAAGAAAAGAAAAAACGTAACCTATAAGCCCTTTAATACTCTAGGATTTGCAGAATGAAATGCGAATAATTTTATTACATTTGGTTTTTTAAGCAAAATCAGTAAATGATTACACATATTCAGGGAAGACTGGTCGAGAAAAACCCAACGGATGTTGTTATAGATTGTTCAGGAGTCGGTTATTTGTGTCACATTTCATTGAACACTTTTTCCCAAATTCCAGATTCCGAAAACCTCAAGCTTCACACACATCTTCAGGTAAAAGAAGATTCACATACCCTTTTTGGATTCGTAGAAAAATCAGAGCGAGAAATTTTCCGATTATTGATAAGTGTAAGTGGTATTGGTGCAAGTACGGCTCGCACGATGTTATCTGCCATGACCCCTAAACAAGTAAGAGAGTCAATTGCTTCCGAAGATGTTGCCGCGATTCAATCTATCAAAGGGATTGGGCTTAAAACTGCACAACGCGTTATCATAGAGCTCAAAGACAAAATCCTTAAAGTTTATGATATTGATGAAGTTTCTATTTCACAAAGCAATACGAACAAGGAAGAAGCGTTATCTGCATTAGATGTTCTCGGTTTCAATAAAAAGCAAGCGGAGCGTGTGGTAGACAAGGTTATTTTAGAAAAGCCAGATGCCAAAGTCGAGACATTGATTAAGGAAGCTCTTAAAAATCTATAGGCCGTTTTGAACAAAACTAACCAGTATAAGTTCTTTAATTCCTTGAAAAGCATAGCATTATTTGTTTTGCTTTTTTGTCTGTCTATACAAGTGTTTTCGCAAGATAATGAAACAGTTCAAGATACGACTAGTACTGGATTCAGCATGGGAAGTATAGAATTGCCTAATCCCAATAGTATTATCTCTAAGTACGAATACGACCCGGATACTGATAGGTATATCTATACCGAATCTGTTGGGGAGTTCAATATTAACTATCCCATTATCTTGACACCAAGAGAATATGAGAACTTGGTCTTGCAGGAGAACTTGAAATCATATTACAAGCAAAAGATTGACGCTGCGGATGGCAAGAAAACAGGAACAGAAGATGAGCAAAAGAATTTATTGCCAGAGTTTTATGTGAATTCTGATTTCTTTGAAAGTTTGTTTGGTAGCAATACCATTGAAGTCATTCCACAAGGTTCGGTCGAAATGGACCTAGGTGTCTTATTCACCAAGCAAGACAATCCATCATTCTCACCAAGGAATCGAAGGAATTTCTCTTTCGATTTTGACCAAAGAATCAGTTTGAGCCTATTGGGTAAGGTTGGAACAAGGCTTCAGGTCACGGCTAATTATGATACCCAATCGACCTTCGATTTCCAAAACTTGGTCAAATTAGAGTATACACCTACAGAAGACGACATCCTACAAAAAATTGAAGTCGGAAATGTGAGTATGCCTCTAAATAGTTCTTTGATAACTGGGGCGCAAAGCCTTTTTGGTGTTAAAACAGAACTGCAATTTGGCAAAACAAGGGTGACAGCTGTATTTTCTGAGCAAAAATCGCAGACTAGGTCAGTTACGGCTCAAGGTGGCGGTACACTGGAAGAATTTCAACTATTTGCTAGAGATTATGATGAGAACAGGCATTTCTTCTTAGCACATTACTTTCGGGATAATTATGATGTGGCTTTGGCCAATTATCCATTCATCAATACCAATGTCCAGATTACAAGAGCAGAGGTATGGATTACCAACCGCAGTAACAGAACCGATAATGTCAGGAATATTGTAGCAATTCAGGACCTTGGCGAAGCCAATCCTGAAAATGTAGGATTGGACAATCAAGCTGGCTTTTTCACCACAGCTAATCCAAACGCTTTTCCAGACAATTCTGTCAATAATTTTAATCCAGAAACCATAGGCACCACCTCATTCTTAACAGAGCAAATTCGGGATATTGCAACTGTTCAGGCCGGATTTGGAGGTTCATTGGTCAATGAAGGATTCGACTACAATAAATTGGAAAATGCCAGGAAACTAACGCAAGGCCAAGAATATTCCCTTAATACCGAATTGGGG
>Ga0265309_10001301_pt1 | contig 10854 bp, 13 predicted proteins | sample Helome_FD_192492 | JGI IMG/M metagenome (GOLD analysis project Ga0265309, IMG submission 192492) | Marine sediment microbial communities from subtidal zone of North Sea - Hel_20160524 (Illumina Assembly) | ecosystem: Environmental > Aquatic > Marine > Subtidal zone > Sediment ...
AATAGGGCATCTTCAGCACAGGAGCTAATTCAGCAGTTAATCAATATCCGAGAGAACCCAGGTGAAACCGAGCAAGAGCAGAAAACCCAAAAAATACAGCAAGATCTAATCAGGAAACAATTAGAAGCTCTAGGCATCCGTATCAAGGAAGAGGCAAAGGTAACCGACCTATTGGATCAACAATTCCAGATCCAGCAGAGGATAGCCGACGCTGAGGCTAATGCGGCTAGACTGAAAATTGAAGCCGCAGAACTGGCTGAAGCTTCGGCTCGGAGACAACTGGAATTTGACCAGCAAAGGGCTCGGATACAAGCCAACCTGGACATAGCTCAAGGCAAGCGAGATATCTTGGCGTTGCAGCGCCAGAAAGAGACACGTGCTGAGGAAGGGGCGAGATCGGAAGAATTGAGATTGTTTGACGATGAAATTCAAGCCCAAAAAGATCTGCTACGCACCCAACAGGAGCGAAAGAACGATCTAGATAATATCTTCAAACAGCAAAAAGATAGCTTGGCGGTTGAGCAAGAGTCAGCCAAGCAACTGAGAGACTCAGAGGAGGTATTACGTCGGCAAGCTAGTCAGAGGCAACTGGTAGAGTCTGGAGCAAGATCCGCCGATACTCCACAGGAGCAAGAGAGATTGCGGCGGATTAGTGGCGCGCCTCCTACACGGAATGTAATACCTATTTCCGAGCAACTGGAAGGGGTGGGATTCCCAGGGAGTAGGTTAAGGCAACTCGCTCAAGATATCCCTTCTGCTCAACGAATCCAATCCACACAGCCTCCATCACTCCAATCACAATCAGGGCAACAATTTGACCAATTGCTGACTCCATTGGAAATGCCAATTAGGAGTATTGACTCCCGACTGGAGCAAATTCCCAGACTACTTAAAAGCCTTGAAGATTTGCTTCGTGGCGTTCAATCTGGCATTAATTTCAACGCCCCTGTTAGTGTTAACGGAGCAACATCGCAGCAAGTCGCTAATGGGTTTAGGGATTTAGATGCCCTAAAACAGGGGACAGCCCAAGCTTTTAGACGGGCTCAAGGGATTTAAATTTTAGCCCAATCGTGTCGATGCTACATTTATACTCGGAATGCTGCTAGGTAGCCTCATCTCTCGCCCATTCCCCCGCCTAGTTATCACTAGGTTGCTCCCATCATTAACTACGTCGAGCCATTGATGATCCACACTCTGGCGGACGTATTTAGTTATAGTTCTTATCTCTTCCCTTTGCCGCAGCCGTTCTTCAGGAGTCATGCGATATGGAGTAATATAATGTTTAAGCCCAATTATAATCAATATTATATGAGTTTTCTTCTTTCTCAATCAGGGCCCGTCCCTGGCGCTGGTAGTTTCGTTACATTCTCCGGATCTCCTGGAGGCGGCATTCCCGTAGGGAAGATCCCTAGAGATTATAGTGAGGGAGTGAACTACAATGCAGTCCCCAGCGCAACACCTGGCTTCTGGGGTGAATATGCCTTAAATCCTAGAGATGAGATCGCCATTGACATAGGGTGGGAAACCCCAATTGAAGCCCAAGTCAGGCTTCATGTTACCGAAGATCAGAAAGATTATTTGCTAGAGAATGTTCTGATCCAAGGGCTAGAAATTGAGTTTGAGGATCATCTCTGGCGACTAGCCCCTGGCTTGGCAATAGTAGAGTCATTTCTTCCCAATGGGAGTGAGTATCTACTAAATATTCCTTTTGCCAGTGTATGGGCGGCGAACCCCTGGCATCCTAGCCTTTTAGATAAGCCATTTCATATTTTCCAATTAAATGAAGATATCTTTGGGCAAAGGCATCCCTTTATAAGTGCGGCGGCGGTAGCCTTCCGTCTTGGGATTGATTACCAAGGCATTGATCTACTTTACCCTATCCCATTTAATACCCCTGCGGCGACTACGTTGACTCTTCGCCAAATCATTGAGCGAACAGTCAGGACGTTTGGCGGCTTTATCGACTACACGGGTAGGGGTATAAGGATTCGGAAATGGGACAATACTGATAGGTGGGACTATGATACTGAAAAACTCCCAACTAAAGATCGGACAGGAGAGGACACGGCTGCTATTACCACTTCCTTTGAGCAGGGGCTTATTTGGGAAAATGCTAGTATCTCCGTGCCTGGGATTAATCCCGCATCCACTTCGGAGACGACGGTAGTGCGCTATGAAGGTGGTTGCCGCAATGATGACGAATTAATAGTTCCGGGTAAAGTTGGGCCTGATGGCGACTGGCTTCCTCACTCGTCAGACTGGCTGTATACCCTACCCACTCCCGATAACCAGCCAGGAACAGTCCAATCCCGAATCATCGAAAAAAGGCGCAACGGGGAAGTGGTTGAATCCCTCAAAGAAAGCTATGGTTGGATGGGTACTAGTTTAGACGTTTGGGATAAGGTAACACTTCCAGACGGTAGTACCGCAATTATCAACAATCCCCCCAACCCACAAAGTTTGTGGCAAATCTACCGAACCGAATCTTCGGTTTTAGATTACAACCGTACTACAGACTACTGGGAATTAACAGTAAACGAAATTACTGAGACAGGTAGAATGTCTCAGGAAGACGCAGAACAAAAACAGGCATTGAATGCCGACTTTGACCTTCAGGAATTGATTGCGGGAGGGGCTGACGCTGCAACGATACGAGCTGCAACTAGGGAACGGGATCGGTATCTATTCAATCAAGAGTTCCCATTGCTGAAAAAAACACAGCCAACCCTTAAATTCTTGCCCTACCCCGAAGTTCGCAATACTGTAGCTACAGGGGGAAGAAAGCCTCGGTATGTAGCCGAAGAGTATACGGAAGGGGATGTTACGGTGAGGCAGCCACACCCTCAATCGACTCCACAGGAGGATTTAGGCGAGATTGCGGCTGGCATAACAGAATGGCGGCGGGTGAAAACTGAGATACTGTCAGCTACGCCGATTGAAAGATTCACGGTGACCACTGAAAACTTTAGGGCTTCTGGGGAATCAAAGTTAGATGCGACACAGCAAGATCCTTATGTTGAATCGATTGGGAGGGTTCAGGAAGCTCCTAAGCTAATTGGGCGGAGTTATGTGATTGTCCCCGATGGCTCACTAGGGGTAGTTGATTCAACGTTTCGAGTCAATAGCCGATCCCTTTCCGAGCCTTTATTGACCAGTCAATACTGGAGCGACGACCCCGATGTTTTCGACCTGGATAACCCAGAAGATCGGATTGAGGTCGGCTCGATTGGCGTTTCTGTGGTGGGAGTTCGTAACCAATTCGACCTCGCTACAACACTGGTAACCTATCTCAGGATTGAGAATGCCCGCAGCTATAAGCAACGGGCAAGGGAGAATGCAGTCTTTGACGACCGGATTAAGCTCGGTGACATCATTATTGACAATGGTGTTGAATGGCGAGTTATGGGGAATCGAATCTTGGCTAAGTACGACTCAATCCCCAAATACAGTACCAAAGAACAAACCTTAGATCTTGGTTTTGATGTTTCTGATTTGGAGCTTCAAGTTATTCGAGCTTAATCACTATGCAGGGGCGGCGAACCTTTGCAGATTCTCCTCATACATCGCTGCCCTTTGAGATTCCAGATCCCTGATCGCTTCTACGATCATGGGTTCAACTAGAATGAATTCCGAATCATCGACTTCTAAAACAAACACCTCGTCAAACAGCAGTGCTGTGGGAGAAGATTTTGATGTGCTAATACTGAAGTTGTCAGATCTTTCCGACGGGTTATCCAGTATGTGATTCTGTAAGACGGACAATTGCTGTGTCGTAAATCTAGCAAGCTGATCTTTGGCTTCAGGGCAATCATTAGAGAGTAGTTGCCCGATCATGTATCTGTTCATGTTGTTTGGTTGTATTTTGGTTTAGTTTATGTCATTTCTACCAAGGCGGTTGTGATATCAGCCCCACCTTGGCAAAATCCTCAATCAACGCCTTAGCGTTATTAACCATCATGCCAGGGAATGCCGTAAAAGGTAATGCGATGATGATTAGTCGGCAGATTCATTTAAACTTCTTAGCTTAAATCCTGCTATACTTATAAATGCCGGAGGGGTGAAATGGCTCACGTCAGTCTCATAAGCTGAAGATATTAGGTTCGATTCCTATCTCCGACATTCAATCAGGCTGGATTATCATTGATCCCTGAGTATTTCTGTGCTAGTGTCCGCGCTTGGCCGCAGTTATAGTGGCTGATTTGTTTTTGCCACCCACGCTGTGACCGATGAAACCCAGAAGATTTTAGCTCATCTCGGATAACCTTACTTGGCTTACTGGGAAACTTTAGCCGCACCCTGTCAGTTATATAGTCAATCTCTAGTGTGATATTGGCGTAGGTTTCTACAACACAATCACAATCAACCGCAGCATTAAGCTTAGTGGTTAGCTGATCGATTCTTGATTGCAACCGCTTAATCTCTTGCCTGTTAGACTGAAGTTGATAGGTATAAGGAGCGCAGCCAAGCATATCACTTCCCATGTTCTGGAAGATACAGTCTTTATAATCTGGAAATTGCTTGTCTATTTGACTGACAAATGTATTCCACCAATACCTTTCCGCATCCTCAAATGATCCTGGTAATGGTTTATAGCATTTCCTCCATAACTTGTTAATCGCAATCATATCCTTGTGAGTCTGTTCTAGTGCAGTAACAAGGTTTTGGAGCTTATTGATTGCGTCGGGATCATCTGATTGAATAGCCGTAGAATGTGTTTTGTTGGCATAATAGTCAGCCTTCTCTTGAGCCTCATGTCCTTTGATTATGTTGCTTTCTATCTTGGCTAGATTGCGGCGGTGACGTGCTTCTGAATGGTGGCCGACTAATATTGGCTGCCCGAACGGAATAAAATCATTTAATTGCTTGGCAGCCTTCCGGCGATCCTTAGCTTCTTGTGCAAATGTTTTAGCATTGTTATCCCATCGCTCTTGTTTGGCAGCCTGTTTTGCATCAAAAGCGACTCGCTTCTTCTCAATAATCTCTGCTTTAGTTGTTCCTGCATCCCCAATAAACGATTCTATGACGGGAATGGGAACGGGAACGGATACGGATACGTCTGGTTTTTCAGTAGTGTCAGTAGGGATAGATCGCTTTTTGGGTTTACTAATTATCCATTTAAGGATATGCTCCACAACATCAATGGCGTATCCCGTCTTTTTGCGAAATGTTGGCTTATTAATCTTGTAGCTAACTGCTAGCATTGTCGATTCAAATTTGAGCGGCGATTCTGATAACCGGACCATGATCTTAAAAGATTGACCATTCTCAAAATAGCCATTGTCCCATGTTTCCTTATCGTCGAATGCCCCATTTATTATCAATACATCGCCACTAAACCCTGTTCCTCGCCCGATTTTTAGGTAAGGAAGCAATGCCGCCCTTAGCTTATTTTGCGCCAGTTGCTGCAATAGACCTAATGAATTCACTTGTGTTTGTTTGTGCTGTGAATCTGATGCCATTACTACATACCTTCCAATCTTGATAAATTCCTCTCCTTCAGAATCAGTTTTAACCCTTTTGTTGATAGGTTCATTCGTGTGATCATTGGCAAGGTGAAGTGTTTTAGGTGTTCGGGAAGCTACCTGATAGCTTCCCTTCCCATCGGTTATTGTTTGTCCCGTACTAAATTTAATCATTGCCTTGTCTCCTAATGTTTGCTTGCCTGGATTTGCTTTAGAGAGAGAACAAAGTGCTGATAGTAGCGAATCTGTTAGTCATCGCTACTATGAATCGCACTAGAAAGTACCTGAGTAAGAACAATCTTTCGTATGCTTGGTCAAATTGGAAGAGACAACATTCCTCAGCGTTTCTTTAGCCTCGTTCAGTATCTCTTCGGATGTTTCCTGGCAGTAATCAAGGCTGCCAGAAATTGCTAACTCCTTTACACGATATCCTGAACTAACTCCGTATCCCCATTGACGTTTTAGAGGCTCTTTCCAGAGTTTCTCGTTACAATCTTGAAAGATTGTTTTCAACTGTGCATAGCAGCCATCTACGTCGCCTGTTTTTGGGAGGAATATCTTGATTTCTGCTTTAAATCCTTGGGTTTCCTCTTGCCAGCTAATGGTAACTGTCCATCGGACATTCTCAATTTCTTGCTTTACCACTTCATCTAGCCAGTTAGACTGAGTAGATTCTGTTTTATGTTCTTCTGTCAAATACATTCGTCTTGTCTCCTATTGCTTGTCTATATTTATATTAATCTATTTGCTCACCTTTGTCAAGGGACTTACTGGAAACAAGACGACGGCATCTTTCAAAGTCTTTGCCTAGCAAGGCTTTAAGGGATTCAATTATTTTCTGAGTTTGTTCTGGAGGGAGAACAAATCGCTGATAGTAGCGACTCACTTTGATACCACAGCATTGCATCCAGGCGGCGACGATTTGACCTACCTCAACACTCTGATACCTCATCTCATTTTGAACTAGGCAGCGTATCCGACGGCGCGCGGTCGTGTTTTTTGTCGGGGACATATGGGGTCCTAGCGTGAGGTAATCTCTGAGTATTCTGATATCCAGATCACGGCGCTGCAACCGCCTGTAATCCCTCCCAGATGCCAACTGAATGTGGTTGGATTTAGCTACTTGGTAGATGTAGGCACGAGTACACTCATAAGCTGTCTTTTCTAGTTTTTTGTGTATTTCACTAGCTGGCAGCCCCCTATTAGCTAGTTCGATTATGTAATAACTTTTAGCTGTCATTTTGTAAGCTAGTTCGATTATCTGATCGGTTGTAGATATCACTATTTCTATTCCCTCCTACTCGTTAACCTAGTATAACATAGCATTAAGCTAAGTGAATCTATCCATTGGAACCTATACAGAGTAAGGGGTTGGACTTCGATGATAAGATTGCTTCACTAAATTGCTTGACAAACTTGAGCAAATAGATTATATTAAAAGTAATCGGAAAGCAGCCACCACTAACCCGCCGAATCAACCGCGCCCAAAGGGGTCGCATCAGATAGTAAGGGGAAGGGAGTAGAACCAAGTAAAAACAATCAACTAAAACAAAGGAGAAAGTAAATGACTAATTACTTACTGATAACGGGATGCTTTGAAGGTGAAATCGTTGGAGAAAAGCAAATACTTGATGTGCTATACAGCGATCTAGACACAGACCTCCAGAAGTGGATACAAGATTACGTCAAAGATGCAACATCGATGGATGGGTTTGAATTTCTCACACCAGACGACCTCAAGGAAGCGTATGAAGACAGTTGGCAGTTCAAAGAGACTGACAAGCCAGTAACACTAAAGCCAGTTAGTGAGCAGATAGCATAAAAACAATCAAGATACAGGTAAGATATGAACTTCCGACAGCATCGCAGCGATTACAAGGAGGCGGTACAGGCAAAATGTCCCGACTAACCATCATGGTCACAGCTTGGAGCTTATTGGCTCTCATAGCATCATTCATGCTTCCAGAGTATGAGCCGATTAATTGGAAATTAGGAGTCGGTAACAATGGACAATCACAATCAGATCAAGAAATTAATCACCTCGCTACTGGTGTTTCTAGCTATTGAGGTATTGCTAAATTTAGTAGGGCTTGATGATTTAGCCGATACCGGAGAATGGCTTCTCATTGATAAGCGGACAATTTGCTCTACTTTTACTAAGGCCACTTGACAAAGGTGAGCAAATAGGCTATATTAGATATAGATGAGCAAACAGCATAACAACATTAGGAGACAAAACAGATGACTAAATCAAACAATAAAAATAGGGCATTAACGAGGGGAACTGTGGGCGAATTAATGCAAGGCTATACCAAAAGCCCTACAGTCATCTCGAATATTTACCAAGCCAATGATTACAGCATTTGGTATCACCATCCCGATACTGGCGACTGGTACGTGCTAGGAGAATCGCGTTATTCCACGTGGAGGAATGGGTTAGGTGATCCGACGCGGTTTGTGGAGTTGGCTCATTGGGATTGCATAGTGGACAGGGATGAACGCCAGGGGCTAATCCCGACAGACATGAGGATCACTTCCAGGTGTCTACAAGTATTTTTTGGCAGTGAATCAGTTTTTGTAGCGTATCAAAAACTGCAAAGCGGGCTCGCCATCGGGCAAGTAGTTCCGCTAACGATTTGAATGAACAGTTGAAACAACACAAAATGACTATTCAACATCTACAACATCATCTTCTTAGCTTGGATTTAGATTTTAATGATCAGATGCTACAACAGGAGCGATTTGAGACACATACAGTCAACCGTCATGGTGAAATCATTAAATCTGAAACCCACGCTGCATATTGTTTTAGGCAACCCATTACAATGGGCATTGACCTAGAAATGGTTGCAATCCCTGGCGGTACATACCTAATGGGGTCACTAATAAAGGAAGAAGGCAACACGGACGACGAACGCCCACAACATGAGGTGAAAGTGACTCCTTTCTTCATGGGGAAATATCCTATAACCCAATCTCAGTGGCGATATATTGCCAATCAAACTGACTTAAAAGTGGATGTAGATTTAAAGCATGATCCTTCCGATACTGAAGGCGTTAACCGACCTGTAGAAGTGTAACCTGGCATGAAGCTATAGAGTTCTGTCGGCGGCTATCTCAACTAACGGGAATGCACTACCGACTACCTAGTGAGTCGGAGTGGGAGCACGCTTGCCGTGCTGGTACAACTACACCGTTCCATTTTGGCGAAACCATTACGACCAACCTAGCTAATTACAATGCCGTATCTACCTATGCTGATGAACCCAAAGGAGAAATGAGCATAGGAACTACCCCTGTAGGTCAATTTTCCCCTAATGCCTTTGGTTTGTATGATCTGCACGGGCAGGTCTGGGAATGGTGTTTAGATGACTGGCATGACAATTATGAAGGTTCACCTACCGATGGCAGTGCCTGGATTGATGACAATGAAGATGATAGTGTCGATGCTGTACTACGAGGCGGGGCATGGGATGAATTTAACGAAGATTGCCGTTCCGCTTCTCGCTACTACCACGCTAAAAGCCAACAGCCCATGATATACGGGCTGCGGGTTGTGCTTATTCCTGTGAAAGTTCTAGTAAAAGGGACACCAAAATCTACACGAATATCAGTGAACAGTTGATCACCCCACAATTAGGAGGCTAGATGAGAATCAAGCATAGATTTAGTACCGCGATGTACAACGAATATTACACCATACTAGAAATTAACGCGCGGTTAAGTGAAGCTGGCTTACCTATCCGAGCTACTGGAGGGTATAAGGCCATTCGCTGGCAATCACCAGAGCGGAAGACTAAAATGCCTCAATGTATCCCTTTAGCTAAGGCTAGGAAGGTAATAGAGCAAAATATCGGTGAGTTTATACCATTTCTCTCTGATTGCATGAGTACGTCAGTTAATCGGATAATCCAATCAATCTAGTAACTTAGCACCCATAGTATCGCGGTCATATCTCACTAAAGCCATTGGGAAATGACCGCTTTTGCTACTTGTTCCATCATTCTAGGTGGCACCGACATTCCAATAATATACTTCCCAATTTTAGGATTATCTACCTTGTAATCGTCGGGGAATGACCCCAGCCTAACCCACTCCCTAAAAGTCAATTTTCGTGGGACGATCCAATGAGTAAAGTTACAATGTCTCACCGTTAAAGTATTACTAGGGCGTTTTGAATGCAATTTTTTATGAGAAAATAATCTACCTTTTAATTCAGACCTAACAACAGCGTCGTCATATTTTTCCCCCTGACGAGTTTTTGCCCACCAATTTAAATCTGTTTTACAGACAAACTTAGTCTCTACTATTTCAGTAGGGGTTAGAATCTGTAAATCAAGAGTAGCTTCCTCACAGCTTACCCAGGGATGTTTAGGAGCTAATTTTAGTTTTGGCTTAACAATATCATCCCTCAGTGCCACAAAAAATACTCTTTCTCTGGCTTGTGGTACACCACAATCGGCTGCATTAACTAAAAATAACTGAACTCGATAGCCTATCTCTTTAAAACGCTTAAATATTAACCGAGTATATCCTTTGGCATTTCCTGAAATCATCCCCCTAACATTTTCCGCGATGCAAATCTTGGGGCTTAATTTTTCAGCTAAGGATAAGTAATCAAAAAATAAGTCATCTAGCACCTGATTCGATTGCCCCTCTCGGAAATGTTTTAACTTCCCCCAGTCTTTTTCTCTGTTTCCTGACATAGAGAAACTGCTACAAGGGGGCGAACCATCTAAAATGTCAAGGTTATACATTTCATCTGGCAACTGCTGACTAAGCAATTCTTTGACGGGACACAGATAGTAATATTTGGGATGATGGTTCAATCTATAATGATGCGCCATGACCGGATCTATGTCATTCGCCCCAATTACACTACACCCTGCCAGTTTATAGCCCATAGTTGACCCGCCACCACAAGCAAAAGTAGAAAAGACTGTAATCCCGTTCTGTTTCTGTTGTGATAAATCAGATAAAAGCCAAGCGTGAGGATTAGTCATTGAACTCAAAGTTACATCTAGGGCATCTATGCTGCAAATCAAAATCATCTGGGTTTATTTCTTTTGTTCTTCCAGGATTGTCAAAATATTCTGCACCTGTCTCTACTTCGATGGGAATGGTTGAAGGATCTTCTAGCTGTTGAAGCAATTCGTTTAGCCCATCCTCTCCATCTATCGCCATACCATGCACAATATCCTCAGCAGTCATCTCATCTAGCAGACTCTCGTATAATTCCTTCAGTAGCACGGGGTCATCTTCCCCCCTTGTTCGATTCATTATCTGAGTTAGCCGCTTCGCCTCAGTATCAGTCGCCTCAATGATAATGCAGCCCAACTCATCGACCGAGCCATTCCCTACCTGCTTTAGTCTGTGCTCGCCATCAATCACC
>Ga0265309_10001302_pt1 | contig 10841 bp, 10 predicted proteins | sample Helome_FD_192492 | JGI IMG/M metagenome (GOLD analysis project Ga0265309, IMG submission 192492) | Marine sediment microbial communities from subtidal zone of North Sea - Hel_20160524 (Illumina Assembly) | ecosystem: Environmental > Aquatic > Marine > Subtidal zone > Sediment ...
CCGGTGCTGATGCCCTTTGTTTTGTCGCGTGCACCGGGTCGCGGCAGAGACTATCGCTGGTGGTTACTCGCGCTTGCCGGCGTGCTGGCGGCGACGGCGCTGGCGGGCCCTGCGTGGCAACGGATAGAGCAACCGGTGTTTCGCACCGAACAGGCACTGGTGGTCGCGCTCGACCTCTCGCGGTCGATGGACGCCCAGGATGTTTCGCCCAGCCGGCTCGCACGCGCCCGCCTGAAGATTCTCGACATCCTCGAACGGCGGCAGAGTGGCCAGACGGCACTCGTCGTTTATTCGGGGAACGCGTTTACGGTAACGCCACTGACTACGGATACGGACACGGTGGCGGCACTCGTCAACAGCCTCAGCACCGACATCATGCCGAGCCGCGGCAGCTCGCCGGTATCTGCCATTTGGAAAGGCCAGTCGCTCCTGAAGCAAGCAGGCGTCGGCTACGGCGAAGTGCTGCTAATTACCGACGGGGGCTCATCGCCCGCCGCCGAGAATGAAGCACGCGACCTCAAGGCGGCGGGCTACACCTTGTCGGTGCTCGCCGTTGGCACGCGCGACGGGGCCCCGATCCCGCGCGCGTCGGGAGGGTTCGTCACGGATAACCGCGGCAAGATTGCCGTTCCGAGGCTGGAAGAGACATCGCTGCGCGCACTGGCTGTCGCCGGCGGCGGCCGTTTTGCCGTGATGGCCACCGACACTCGCGATCTCGATGTTCTCCTGTCGGGCGAAGTGGCAACTGCTGCGGCCTCCGACGAAGCGCTCGAGACCGACCAGTGGCGCGAAGAAGGGCCCTGGTTGCTGTTGTTGTTGCTACCGATCTCTGCATTGGCATTCCGTCGTGGCTGGGTTCTGCTGATGCTGGTTTTCATCTTGCCGGTTTCCGAACCAGCGGAAGCGTCGCTCTGGGATGATTTGTGGAAGAACAGGAACCAGCAGGCGCTCGAGCAACTCGAGAACGGTCATGCCGACGACGCGGCGGCGCTGTTCGAAAACACAGAGTGGCGCGCTGTCGCACGTTATCGTGCAAAGGATTTCAAAGGCAGTGCCGCCGAGTTTGCTGAAAGCGGCAACGCGCGCAATCTCTACAACCTCGGAAATGCGATGGCGCAGCAGGGCGAGCTCGATTCCGCGATCGATGCGTATGAACAGGTACTCGAATTGGAGCCCGGTAACGACGATGCGGCTTACAACCTCGAACTCGTGAAAAGCCTCAGGGACCAGCAGCAACAGCAGCAGGAGAGTGAAGGCGACGATCAGCAGTCAGCCGAGAATTCGGGCGGCGAGGGCGAGCAGTCGGACTCGCAGAGCCAGTCCGACCAGGAAGGTTCCGAGGGCTCCCAGGAATCGGACCAGCAGTCGGAAGAGGGCGATTCGCCGCAACGCGGTGACGAGGAAGAGAGCGACGAGGACCTCGAGGCCTTGCAGCAGGAACTGCAACGGGCTGCTGAGGAGGCGCAGCAAGGGCAGGAGCCACAACAGATGTCCGCGGCCGAACTCGAAGAATTGCGTGATCAACAGGAGCAACAACAAGCGATGGAGCAATGGCTGCGCCGCATTCCGGACGATCCTGGCGGCCTGCTGCGGCGCAAATTCCGGCACCAGTACCAGCGCTCCGGAAAGGACCAGGATGGCAATGACGTGTGGCCTGATGACGAGGTGCAACCGTGGTAACACAAAATAAGAACAGGCTCTGCAACGTTGCGTTACTGCTGTGCGCCTGCCTTGTCACGACATCGGGTGCGTTGGCGGCCGTTAGAGCACAGGTTGACCGCGCAACGGTGGATCTGAATGAATCGTTCATGCTCGAGGTTACGGTCGATGCCAACACGGACGATGAACCCGACCTCACGGTGCTGGATGCGGGGTTTTATGTCGGTCAGGTCAGCCAGTTAAGCAACACGACAATTATCAACAACGAAATTCGCCGGAGCCGTACCTGGACCATTGCGCTGATGCCGAAGGGCACCGGCGTACAGGAGATTCCACCCATCACGATTGGCGGCGAGCAAAGCGCCGTCGTGAGAATCGTCGTCAACGAACCGGCCGAATCGCCACCGGGTGAGGCGGACGTGTTTGTCACAAGTGAGATTGATCGACCCGAAGCCTACGTGCAGGCGCAGATCCTGTATCGCATCAAAGTCTATCGGGCTGTTGCCACCCGGCAACCGGCCTTGCGGGAGCCGACGATCACCGGTGCCGAAGTTCTCGTTGAGCTGGCAGGTGACGAAAAGTCCTACGAAGCGGTTCTGAACGGCAAGGCCTACAACGTGGTGGAACGCGTCATTGCCCTTTATCCGCAGGAAAGCGGTGAAATCAGTATTTCACCCGCACGATTCGAGGCGCGCGTGCTCAGGGACGGACGCATCACGGGCCGCAAGGTATTCGCGTCCGACGCGCACACGGTCCAAGTGCTGCCCATCCCGGCGCCGCCGGATGAATACCCCGACGCGGTCTGGTTGCCGGCGCGTGATGTGCAACTCAGCGAGGAGTGGTCGCGAGACCCGGAGCGCATTAACGCCGGCGAGCCGGTCACGCGACACCTGACCATCAGTGCGCTCGGACAGATCGAAACGCAAATCCCTGCGCTCGAACCGCCCAGCATCGACGGCTTGAATGTCTACGCTGACAAACCGGAGCTGAGCCGTCGAATCGAGGCCGACGGCATTCGCGGCATTCGGAAAGATCAGTACGCGATCATCGGCGTCAATGGTGGCGCCATAGAATTGCCCGAGCTCCAGGTTCCGTGGTGGGACATCGAGGCCGGCGCCTGGCATGTCGCGAGACTGCCGGCGCGGACCATCAACATCAAGGCCGTCGACGAGCCCGACGCGCTCGCGCCAGTCATTGCGGCGCCGATTGAAAGCGCTGAGATGGAGCCGGTCGTGCCGGGTATCCTGCCGAACGGCGTCTGGCAGAGAATCAGCCAGTTGCTTGCCGCAGCATGGCTGCTGACCCTGGTCGCCTGGTGGTGGACGTCGCGCGCGCGAAAACCGTCCCGACCCACGGAACCCCAAGAGCCACCTGTGTACAAGCAACAAGCAAAGTCTTTGAAAGCCGCGCGCAAGGCGGCGATGGCAGGCGACGGCGCTACGGTCCGTTCCGCATTGCTCGAGTGGGGCCGCCTGCAGTGGCCCGAGGACGCGCCGCGGAGTGTCGGCGAACTGTCAGGCAGGGTGTCAGCACCGCTGTCCGACGAACTACAACGACTGTCGTCGTCCAGCTACGGTCCCGGCGGAGACGAGTGGGACGGCGCCGCGCTGGCAGCGTCACTACGGTCGTTCGCGGTCGTTAATGGTCGTTCTGGCGCCGAGGAAAAAGACGAGTTGCCGCCGTTGATGCCGCCCGCGGCTTGACGATGGCCACTTTGGCCGCGACGAGTGGCTTATGTCACAAGGAATGCCAACGTTCGTTGCCACAGCGTAGAATAAAGGGCGTAGAATATATAAGAGCCATGACCGCAATTCTTAGAATGATTCCGAAACAACAGAGCTGCCACTGATGGAGACCCTATTTCAACTCCTGGATACCATCGAAGATGCGATGGTTGCAGCGGTTAACCGCTTGCGGCGGTTCGTGTCCCGACGCCCGAAGGAACGACGGCAGGTCGCGCGAACGGACTTGAACTCGCCGCAGCGACGGCAGGTTGACGACAGTGATGATCGGCACTCACATCGGGGTTCAACCGCTCACTAGACCAGGCTGAAACCCCTTCTACCAGTGCCCGACAGTCCGAACGGATGCTCGTGCTTCCGCTGCGCAGCGTTCCAGGTCACAGAAAATACTATCGGCACACGTTTGGCAGGTAGATGTCTTTGATCGCTCCAGCGCTGGTGCAAGACCAACTAACGCTTCCGGAGTTGTCGAACGCGGTAAGCACAAGGAGCTCGCCGGAGATGGCGGAGTGCGCGTCTGGTCCGTAAAGAATTTCTATGACGTTATCTTTGACTTCGACTTGTGCGGTATAGGTGCCCGAAATCTCAGCTTCGTTTGCGAGGCCGACAATCGTATTGTCGGCAGGCCAAACGCCCTGGTTCATATAGAAGTCACTAACCGCATTTTTCGCGCCACTGGAGAGACTCAGGCCTTCGGCCACTTGCCCCCGGATTATATAGCGTTGATACGTCGCGCTCGCAGTAGCGGCCAGAATGCCGATTATTGACACGACGATCATGACCTCGATGAGCGTGAAACCGAATTGCCCCCTCGTTACCTGCTTTTCTGAGCAGGGTTGTTGGCCACGATTGTCATTTTGTTTTTCGCCGTGTAGCACGGGACTCCCCATGACTCTGTGTCAGCCATCTGCCTGGAACTTCCAGCGTGCTCTCACTATCGACCATTTCATGGAAGCCGTCGTACGGGTACGTCTCGCACAAAACTGTGAACTGCGTCCAATATTATGTAACGTCGATACTCCAGCCTGCACTCACCAGTGCCCGACGCTTGGCATTGACGCCCATGGCTCAGTCGCAGGTAAGGCGTCGCCTTTCTGCAGCAACTCAATGGAAATATTGTCCGGCGAGCGCACGAAAGCCATGTGACCGTCGCGTGGCGGTCGGTTGATCGTGACGCCCGCGTCCAGGAGTCTCTGGCAAATCGCGTAGATGTCATCGACCTCGTAGGCCAGGTGGCCGAAATTGCGGCCTTCGTCATAGTCTTCCGGGTCCCAGTTGTAGGTCAGTTCAACTTGCGCTTCTTCATTTCCGGGAGCGGCCAGGAAGACCAGCGTGAATCGTCCCTGTTCGCTGTCGTAACGCCTGAGTTCCTTGAGGCCCAGTTGTGTGCAATAGAATTGCAGTGATTTTTCGATATCAGTGACGCGTACCATGGTGTGCAGGTATTTCATAGTCTTGCTCCGGGTAAGCCTTGACCTCACAATGGTCGTCGATCAATGCGCCTCGGGCAAGACGTGAACGACATTCGCACCATCACCCTGGATCTCGACGACACGCTGTGGGCTATACATCCGGTCATCAAGCGTGCCGAAGAAAGCTTGTATGCGTGGATGGGCGAGCACTACCCGCGCATCACCGAGTTGTTCCAGCCCGATGACATTCGTGAGATACGCCTGGAAGTGATCGCGGAGTTCAAAGATCGCCTGCATGATCTGACATTCCTGCGTCGAACCGTACTGACCCGTCTCGGTGAGGCGGCCGGCTATGGTGACAGCCACGTCGATGACGCTTTCGACGTTTTCAACACGGTTCGCAACGACGTGACGTTGTTTCCCGAAGCGCGACCCGCATTGGTTTCTTTGCGTGAGCGCTTCGTGCTCGTGGCGGTGACCAACGGCAATGCCGACCTGGAGAAAATCGGTATTCGCGATTTGTTCGACGATGTCGTGTCAGCGGCGATGGCCGGGGCGGCCAAGCCGGCTCGGCGGATATTCGATCGCGCGGTGAACGCCGGCGGCGCGAGTGCCCGGCAGACCTTGCACGTTGGCGATCACCCGCTGCACGATGTGCACGGCGCACGCGACGCCGGACTCAGGGCTATCTGGGTGAATCGGAACGGCGAGCAGTGGCCGGACGAATACCCCGTGCCGGAAGGCGAAGTTCGACACGTTGGAGAGCTTGATGACCTTCTGAGTCACTGTTAGCCATGCCTGAATCCGGCCATCCCGTCATTCTCTACGTGCCCGGGCTACTGCCCAAACCCGAGCCGGCGGTGCATCGCGATGCATTGCTGCGTTGCCTGCTGGCTGGTTTGCACCGTGTGGACCCGGCTGTCGCCGATGCCATCACATCGACCGTCGGCGGTTTTGACCTGGTCTCCTGGACCTACGATTTTTATCGGGAGCACCGGGACTTCACTATCGACAAAGACGCCGTGGAAGACGTTGTCACCCAGGCGGTGGCCAGCAAGCGCGATATCGCCGAAGCGAGTTCGTGGCGACGCCGCATGGTGCGCTGGATCTACCATCTCGGCGACCTGCTGCCATTCCTGATCCCACACTTTGCGAACGAACGCACCGAGTTGCACCTGCGCGACCTGCGTCGCTATGTAAACGATGACAATGGCATTGCCGAACACACGCGTCGTATGCTCAAGGTGCCGTTAAGGGCCGCGACGGAAGGGCATCATCCCGTGTTGTTGATGGCTCATAGCATGGGGTCTGTTATTTCATACGATGCCCTTTGGGAGATGTCGCACAATAACCGTGACCATGTGCTGGTCGATCTCTTGTTGACGATGGGTAGCCCGTTGGGCCAGCGGTATCTGCAAAAGCGCATCAAGGGCAGTACCGCCAGCGGTACGGAACGTTATCCCAACAACATTCGGCACTGGAAAAATCTGTCGGCGGTCGGCGATTTAACCGCGATTGACCCATGGCTCAGCAACGACTTCAGGGAGGTCCTGCACCTCGACCTGGTTGAGAGCTTCGAAGACGCACTGTTGTACAACCACTTTCGACTCGACGGCGCGCTTAACGTGCATTCGGAGTACGGCTACCTGGTCAATGAGCTGACCGCGCGAACAGTCTCGGCCTGGTGGCGCGACCACGACTCATCAATGTCCGAAAACCAGGCGCTAGCGAAGCCGTAAAGGTATGCTGCCTGCCGTCTTTAACCCCTTCTGACCTGTGGATGACAGATCCATGCGCTACATCGAATTCGTGACGGTTGCCAGCGTTAGCTTGCTGCTAGTACTTGCAACCTACATGATGACCAAGGCAAACCCGAGCGGCGGTTCGTTCCGCTGGATCGGAGTGTTCCTGCTGCTGCTCGCCATCAATTTCGCCGATGGGCTGCTTTCTCTGAACGGGTTCTACCTCGGGTATCCAAGTCTCGCGGGCTGGGAAGAGGGTTTCGTGCTGCTGTACGGCCCATCGATTCTGTTCTTCGCGTACAGCGTCACGGATCCGCCGTTTCGATGGTCGATGAGCAGGTGGATTCATCTCGTGCCGTTCATTATTGTCGAGGTGGCGCTGGTCGTTTCCTACCAGTCCTTGTCCGCCGAGGAAAAGCGGTTCATCCTCGAACAGGCGACCTCGATGGAGCCCACGGTTTACGTGTTCGCGATACAGCTGGCCGTCGTCGCTCACGTCTTTATCTATACCTTGATTGCCCGCCGCATAATCCAGAAGCATGAGGAAGCACTAAAGCAGAATTACTCGACGCGCGTGGTTAGATGGGCCGGGTCGACCACTCATTACCTGATCGGTCTCTTCGCCATGTCGCTTGCCACCATGCTGATGCTGCAGGCCGGCTATCCCGGGCTCTACCTGGCTGGAGTTATGGTCGTCGTCGCATCGACTGGACTATTTACGTTCTATCTGCTTTTGAAGGCGCTCGATCAGCCCCCTTTACTTGCGCCGCCGCAACGCACGACGGAATACAGCCTTCTTGCACCCGAGGTAGAGCAACTGTCCGTGAAGATCCGTGACTATTTCGAGCTCGAGAAGGGCTATGCCAATCCGGACCTGACGATTGGTGACCTGGCCGATCAGCTGGCCGAGCCCGTGCGCGATATCTCGCACGTCGTAAATCACCACCTGGCCAGGAATTTCTACGACCTCGTGAACAGGTACCGTGTGCAGGCGGCGGAACAAATCTTCTCAGCGGAGCCCGAATCGGCCGGGACCATCACCGATGTCATGTATCGGGTCGGCTTTAGCTCCAAGTCGTCGTTCAATACGCAATTCAAACAGAAAACCGGTCTGACCCCGTCCGAGTATCGCAGAAAGGTCCGGTCCGGCGGCTGAAAAGACAATTTCGAGGTTCGAATTCGCGAATTCGGTCGATCGCGACGCCGAAACGGCCGAAATTGGTATCTGTTAAAGCGCATGGCAGATACAGATGAATTACTCGAAGACCTTTCTTAGACAGACCATCGAACACTTCTACATGGGTGTTCTGATCACCGCGATTTACGTCCTGACTGCGCCGCTGCTCGTAGCGCACGGATACGCTGGTATTGGCGCCTTGCTCTTCGTCGAGCTGTTCGTGCTGACGCCGCTGGTGATCGTGCATCTGTTGGTGATCGCCAGGAAACTGGAGAGGTCCGAATCGCTAAGCATCGTGATCCCGAACCGGAAGCCGATAGGAACAAAGTCATTCGTGCTGTGGTACGTCGTCGGTCTGCTCGCTATATTCGGGACGTTTATCCCGCTCTACCCGGTTGGCATCCTCGTGCGGGGCGAACTGTTCGCCTGGTTACCCGAGTGGTACTTCAACCCGGGTTACGGTGTGACCGACCAAGGCACGCTAGCGAACCTGTTCCTTATAGCCATTCTTATCGACGGGATCATTGCGCCCACTCTCGAGGAAGTATTCTTCCGGGGCTACCTGTTACCACGCATGAATTACCTCAAGGGTTGGGCACCTGTTGTTAACGGCGCCTTTTTTGGACTCTATCACTTCTGGCAACCGCACAACTTCATCGCACTAATCGTGGTCGGAATAATCCTGAGTTACATCGTCTGGAAGACCAAAAACGTCTACCTCGGCATCGCTCTGCACTGCACGATCAACGTCCTGGGCGCGGTGGGCGGGTACTTTGCTGTGGTAAATGGAATTGACATCACGAGGTAGCGCGTAGAGTTACTCGAGGGACTGCTTCCCGGCCGAGGGCGGTCAATTGCTGACTTAACATTAGCTCAGCTAGGCTGATCGTTGAACTTCCGCCAAGGGTCAGTAACGGACATGTAACTCAGACCAGTCGACCGGCAGCTATGCGACGCATAGCAGTCATTTCTTCAACTTCCGCGCGACTGGCAGCGCTGTCCGGGAGTCTCTAACTCTCGAGGTTGGGCTTGATGACGATGTCAATGCGACGATTGCGTGCGCGTCCGGCTGCGGTCTCGTTGCTGGCGACGGGCCGGGTTTCGCCGTAACCGGTCGCAATCAGACGATAGGTAGGAATGCGCATTGCGTTGATCATGTACTGTTGGACCGACTCAGCGCGTGCCTGGGACAGCGTCTGGTTCAGATCATCGCCACCGTGCGAATCGGTGTGACCTTCGATAATCAGCTCGCTGCGCGGGAAGACATCGATGGCCTTTTCGACTTTGGCGAGCAGATCGAAATTATCGGACTTCAACTGTGACGCGCCGCTGTCGAAGTTCAGGCCGACGAGTCGCATGATAATGTTGTTGCCTTCACGGAATACCCTGGCTTCCTCGGCGTCGAACATCTTTTCGATCTGTTCGAACTGTTGTTTGACCCTCGCCTGGGCTTCGAGTCGCTGAACCAGTGCGGCTCGCTCGGCCGTCGCACCGCCAAGACGCTCATCCAGTGCGCGCAGTTCTTCTTCCATGTCCGCGATACGTACCTCGTTCTCGCTTTTCTCCTGCTGGAGACTCTGCAACTCGTTGCGCTGGGCCTCGAAAAAAGCGACGAGTTCCTGCGTCAGTCGATCGGGTCCTTCCTCCATGCTCGGAACTGCATCGGCGACACCGGCTATTGCCTGCAACGGTTGTTCCCATTGCAGCACCAATTCTTCCGCGGTCATTTTCTTGTCGCGTACCTTGCGAACGACTTCGGAAAGGTAGATGGCGTGTTTGGCCTCATAGTTGGCCTGCTGGGCAAGACTACGGGGAAGATCCGTGTCGTAACGGTTCTCACTCAGCTCGCGTTCGGCATCCGCCAGCAACTGCTTGGCCTTGCCAAGGGTGATCGGTGCATAACGGCCAACCCGGGCGCGATCGGCGTCCGCCAGCAAGCGGCGGGTCTCGCTGAGATACCTCGCCTTGATTGCGGCGAGCTCAGCGTCGCGATACAGGCTGGTCGCCTCAATATCCCTTCGTTTTGAACCCTTGAGATCACCGCGCTCAAGGAGGCGGATGGCATCGGCGAACTTGCGTTGTGCTTCCTGCCAGATTTCCGCTGACTCAGTGAGTTCGGGCGCACGGGCGTTGGCGGCGTCCTGGCGGCTCTTCATGACCTGGGCAAGCGCTGTGCTCGCAATCTGTGCTTTCTCAGCGGCGGTCGTGAAATAGGTCGCCGCATCTCCCGCATTGTCTCGTACGAATTCGATGTTGCGTCCGCGCTCGAGGGCGACCTCCGCATCCCGATACTCTTTGAGACCGCGCTCATAGCTCCGTGGGGCGAGTAACTCGGCGTCCGCGGCGTCTGCCGCCGCCTTGGCTGCATCGGCTTCCTTGAAAAATGTGTTGCGGAGCTCGTCCTGCGCGAGCGCGCTGCCAGCGGACAGCAGTAATACGCTCAGGAAGACGCGTTTTACGAAACCGACTTTCGCGACCATGTATTCATTCCTTATCGTTTCCAGATAGAACAAGCTGCCCACGCCGTGGCAGATGCTGCCCGATATTACATATGGTGTGACAGCAAATCTGTGCACCGTGTCCACAAACCTCGCCGATTTTACGCTGTCTCGGGCAAAAAACGCCAAATATCGGGCGCTTATCTTCATCGGCGGCGGTTGTGCGTTGTTTCCGGCGCCAACCGGGCAATAGCGACGAGAGCCGCATTTTCCCGGGCATTTGTGATTTGCGTCTATTTTTCAGTGATTCGGCCGCCTGGCCGGGGAATCTGTGCTCTGGCTCACAGATAGAACCCACGGGCATGGGTAGTCTTTAGCCATGTCTGCAAAGTACTACACACAGTTTATTCTCACCGACGCGCAATATCGCGACGGCAATGAGTTTTGCGGTGTTGTCGAGCTGAATCAGCCAATGGAACATGATTCGGACGATCGCGACATCGAGGCAATTCTGGCCCGCAACTTTGACCTGCAGCAGAGCGCTGTGAAACTGGTCAGCTGGTCGAGATTGCACTAACACCTCTGGCGTCTTTTGATTTCCCCCTGACTCTCCCGGCTTCGGCCGGGATCTTTTTTTGTGCGATTTGTGCGACAATGCGCTGCCCCGAAGC
>Ga0265309_10001303_pt1 | contig 10831 bp, 10 predicted proteins | sample Helome_FD_192492 | JGI IMG/M metagenome (GOLD analysis project Ga0265309, IMG submission 192492) | Marine sediment microbial communities from subtidal zone of North Sea - Hel_20160524 (Illumina Assembly) | ecosystem: Environmental > Aquatic > Marine > Subtidal zone > Sediment ...
AGCGCTCCTTGAAAAAAGCAATATACATACTTGGTTTATTTGCGATCTTCTCATGCCAGGATGATGAGATCTACAACATCAATGGGGAGATCGATGATACATTTTTCATTGGCGAACTTGAATGGGTGAGAGCCTATGGGGGTAGTGGCGAAGATACAGGGCGAACCATTATCAGCACCCAGGACGGGGGCTATGCCATTTTTGGATTTTCTAATAGCACAGATGGAGACCTGGCAGGGAAAACGATTGCTGTAAACGATTATTGGTTACTTCGCCTGGATGGTGAAGGGGAAGTGCTGTGGAGCAAAACCTATGGGGGTTCTCGCGATGACCAGGGTCAATCTATAATACAAACTGCAGATGGCGGCTACGCAATAACAGGATACGCTATGAGCAGCGATGGAGATTCCAGCAACAATGAAGGATTTCATGATAATTGGATCCTAAGGCTCGATACCAAGGGCAATATTCTATGGGAGCGCAGCTTTGGTTTTTCTGGCCATGATCATTCTTATGATATCATCCAAACAGCGGATGGCGGCTTCTTTTTTGTCGGTTTTCTGGATATTACTTCTGCCCGCTCCGATGGCTATGATGATAAGGCAATCCCCAGTACCCGACATGGAGTCGGCGAATTTTGGGGTACGAAGATCGATGGTAATGGGAACCTGCAGTGGCGTCGTTATTTTGGGGGTACGAATAATGACCGGGCCTATTCAGTAGTTCCTGCCTGGGATGGAGGCTATATAATGGCAGGCGCATCCGAGAGCAATGATTTCGACATTAGTAATTCCAGGGGCAGTTACGATTTCTGGATCATAAAGATCTCGGAGGAAGGCCAAATGATCTGGGAAAGATCCTATGGAGGAAGCGGGATAGATATTGCCTATGATATTAGCCTCACAAATGACGGGGCCTATGTTGTTGCTGGGCATTCGTTCTCTTCTGATAATGACATTTCAAACCCCATTGGCGAATCTGATATTTGGATGATTAAAATAGACAGACAAGGGGGTTTATTATGGGAGAAAAGCATTGGCGGAACGGCTTCAGAATTGGCCAGGAGCATTCATATTGCAAAACGCGGGGGCTATATCATTTCCGGTAATTCAAAAAGCATCGATGGGGATAGCTCCGATAATTTTGGAGAGAATGATATGTGGGTTCTGCGCACAGATGATAATGGACAGGTATTGTGGCAACAATCCTTTGGTGGCCAGGGCCTGGATTTTGCATTTGACGCCGTTGAAAACCCAGATAAAAGCGTAGTTTTGATCGGCGAAAGCGGAAGCCCCGATATGGCTGGAATATCTCATAAAGGAAGTACAGATCTGGTAGTGGTCAAGATCAGATAATATAGCTACTCTTTTACTATAATTTTTTCTTATTCTTTTATCGTTAGAATAATGTTATTACCTATGGTAAAACCCTAGGTTTGCGCTATATTTGTACACTATTTAGAATTAATCCATATAAGGAATGATCAAAGTATCTGAAGGCGCAAAGCAAAGAGTGGTAGCACTAATGACCGAAGGGGGATTTGATGCATCTAAAGATTATGTGCGTGTTGGGGTCAAGAGCGGTGGCTGTAGTGGTCTTTCGTACGAATTGAATTTTGACAAGGCTGCGAATGATTTGGATAAGATTTTTGAGGATAATAACGTACGCATAATCGTAGATAAGAAAAGTTTTTTATACCTCGTTGGGACGACTTTGGAATATTCAGGCGGACTTAACGGAAAAGGATTTGTGTTTAACAATCCGAATGCACAGCGAACCTGTGGATGTGGAGAGAGCTTTTCACTCTAAGTTCTTTTTTCTAAACCAAGAGCGATCTCATGGCATATACTGAAGAGGAATTAAAGAAGGAACTGGAAACCAAGGAATACGAATATGGTTTCTATACGGATATTGAGTCGGACACCTTTCCTAAAGGATTAGATGAAAATATTGTCCGGGCTATTTCCAAAAAGAAGGAAGAACCAGAGTGGATGACGGAATGGCGCCTTGAGTCGTTTCGTATTTGGCAAAAAATGGAAGAGCCTGAATGGGCTAATATCAACTACAAAAAACCTGAATTCCAGGATATATCCTATTATTCAGCACCTAACAAAAAACCAAAATATGAGAGCCTCGATGAGGTAGATCCCGAATTGCTTGACACGTTTAAGCGATTAGGTATCCCAATTGAGGAACAAAAGAAATTAGCTGGGGTAGCTGTGGATATTGTTATGGATTCCGTTTCTGTAGCAACCACCTTTAAGAAGACATTGGCCGAAAGAGGGATCATTTTTTGCTCCATGGCCGAAGCCATCAGAGATCATTCGGACTTAGTAAAGAAATACATAGGATCTGTGGTCCCACAAAAGGACAATTTCTACGCAGCCTTAAATTCTGCTGTTTTTTCAGATGGTTCTTTCTGTTACATCCCGAAAGGAGTGCGCTGTCCTATGGAATTGTCAACTTACTTCCGCATCAATCAAGCCGGAACCGGACAATTCGAGCGCACACTGGTTATAGCCGATGAAGGTAGCTATGTGAGCTACCTGGAAGGCTGTACTGCCCCTTCACGTGATGAAAATCAACTCCATGCAGCTGTTGTAGAGCTGATCGCGTTAGACAATGCAGAGATCAAGTATTCTACTGTGCAAAATTGGTTTCCTGGTAATAAAGAAGGCAAGGGTGGTGTTTTCAATTTTGTTACTAAAAGAGGTATTTGTGAGAAGAATGCGAAAATCTCATGGACACAAGTTGAAACAGGATCCGCAATTACCTGGAAATATCCTTCTTGTATTCTTAAAGGTGATAATTCCATTGGTGAATTCTATTCGATAGCTGTAACAAATAATTACCAGCAAGCCGACACAGGGACGAAGATGATTCATTTAGGAAAAAACACCAGGAGTACCATTATTAGTAAGGGGATTTCTGCGGGTAGATCACAAAACAGTTACAGAGGGCTTGTGCAAGTGCATAGCAGGGCATCCAATGCCAGGAATTTCTCTCAGTGCGATTCACTCCTAATGGGGAATCAATGCGGGGCGCATACCTTCCCTTATATTGAAGTAAAGAATAAAACAGCTCAGATAGAACACGAGGCCACAACGAGTAAGATCGGCGAGGATCAGATCTTTTATTGCAACCAGCGTGGGATTGATACAGAAAAAGCAATTGCCTTAATTGTCAATGGGTTTAGTAAAGAAGTTTTGAATAAGCTTCCGATGGAGTTTGCCGTGGAAGCACAAAAATTATTAGAGATCAGCCTTGAAGGCTCAGTAGGATAATAAAGATCAATTGATAACAGATTGAAGAGTACACAAATGTTAAAGATCAAAGATTTACATGCCGGTGTTGAAGGCAATGAAATATTAAATGGGATCAACCTTGAGGTTAATCCCGGGGAAGTTCATGCCATAATGGGCCCGAACGGTTCCGGAAAAAGTACCCTGGCATCAGTCATTGCAGGGAAAGAAGAATTTGAGGTTACCCAGGGTATCGTGCTCCTGAACGGAGAGGATCTGGAAGATGTTTCTCCTGAAGAACGCGCGCACAAAGGCGTATTTATGTCCTTCCAATATCCGGTAGAGATCCCAGGGGTCACGGTGACCAATTTTATGAAAACTGCGATCAATGAATCACGGAAAGCCAGAGGGGAAAAAGAAATGCCAGCCAATGAAATGCTCAAGCAAATTCGCCAGAAATCTGAGCTTTTAGACATTGACAGAAAGTTTTTATCGCGTTCCCTGAATGAAGGCTTTTCAGGCGGTGAGAAAAAGAGGAATGAGATTTTCCAAATGGCTATGCTTGAACCTAAATTGGCCATCCTGGATGAAACAGATTCGGGCCTGGATATTGATGCCCTCCGGATCGTGGCAAATGGGGTAAATAAACTAAGGGGTAAGGACAATGCCATTATCGTGATCACACATTATCAAAGACTTTTAGAACACATCGTGCCTGATTTTGTTCATGTGTTGCACGAAGGTAAGATCGTTAAATCTGGCAACAAGGATTTAGCCCTTGAGTTAGAAGAAAAGGGCTATGACTGGCTGAAAAATGAATCTGTTGCCTAAGCTAAAAGCTGCCTTATTATGGACCTAAAGGAAAAATTAGTCTCTTCATTTCTGGCCTTCGAGAATACGATCGATGTGGACCATCCGGTGCACGATATTCGCTCTGAAGCTATAAAGACATTTGAGGATAAAGGATTTCCGGGAAGAAAAGAAGAGGCCTGGAAGTATACTTCATTGAAGCAATTACAGAAGACAAATTTCAGCATTTTCCCCAAGGAAGCAGAGGCCCTTGAATACAGAGATGTAAAGAAGTATTTCCTTCATGAAATTGATACCTATAAGATCGTTTTCATAGATGGGATCTATAGCTCCTACCTATCAGAAACCACCCATGACGGTGTGGATATTTGTTTATTGAGCGCAGCCCTAACCAAACCTATGTATAAACCTGTTGTTGATGTCTATTTTAATAAGGGGGCGGCAAAAGACGATTCACTAACCAGTTTAAATACAGCATTTAGTAAAGAAGGTGCTTATATCTATATTCCAAAACATAAGGCCCCGATAAAACCTGTGGAAATTCTTCATTTCAGTACAGGTAGTGAATCGGCTATTATGTTGCAACCCAGGAATCTCATTATCGCCGAAGAAAATGCCGAACTTCAGGTGATTGAACGGCATCAGAGTTTAACAGAAAATGAGGTGCTTACAAATTCAGTCACCGAGATCTTTGCCGGAGCGAATGCCATTATAGATTATTATAAAGTGCAGAATGATATGCCAGGGGCTTCTCTGATCGATAACACCTATATCGACCAGAAAGGAAAAAGTCATGTGAGCGTGCACACTTTCGCCTTTGGAGGTAAATTGACACGCAATAATCTCAATTTCTACCAGAACGGCGAATACGTTGATTCCACATTGAAAGGCGTGACCATCCTGGATGAAAAACAACATGTGGATCACCATACGTTGGTACACCATCGACAACCCAATAGTGAAAGCCATCAGGATTATAAAGGAATATTCAATGATCGGGCAACAGGTGTATTCAATGGGAAGATCATTGTAGATGAGATCGCACAAAAAACAAATGCTTTTCAGCAAAACAACAATGTCCTGATCAGCGATCGGGCTACTGTAAACTCCAAACCACAATTGGAGATCTTTGCCGATGACGTCAAGTGTTCACATGGTTGTACTATAGGTCAATTAGACCGCGAAGCGCTATTTTATCTGCAGACCAGGGGTATTCCTGAAAAAGAAGCAGCTGCTCTTTTAATGTACGCCTTTGCCAATAACGTATTGGAGAGTGTGCGCATTCCAGAACTAAAAAAAAGAATTAATAAGCTTATAGCCGGTAAGTTAGAAGTCAGATTAGGATTCGACCTGTAACAAGGCTAAAACCATAAATATGCCTTCTACGGCTCTCGATATTCAAGCGATTCGAAAAGACTTTCCCATTCTACAACGGGAAATCAATGGTTACCCCCTCGTTTATTTCGACAATGCTGCTACCTCCCAGACACCGCAGCTGGTTATCGATGCGATCACGAAATATTACAGTTATTACAATGCGAATATTCATCGCGGGGTCCATGCTCTTGCACAGGAAGCCACTGAAGCATATGAATTTGCAAGAAAGGTGGTGCAAGGTCATTTTAATGCAAAACACACGCATGAAATCATTTTTACTTCTGGAACGACTCATAGCATTAATATCGTTACTCATGGTTTCCGCTCTGTGTTAAAACCCGGTGACGAGGTACTTGTTTCGGCCATGGAACACCATTCCAATATCGTACCCGTACAAATGCTTTGCGACTTTACTGGCGCTGTTTTAAAAGTCATCCCTATGGATGAAGAAGGAGATTTGATTCTGGATACTTATCGCGATTTGCTCAATGACAAAACACGGCTGGTCTTTTTTAACCATGTGTCAAATGCACTGGGTACGATCAATCCGGTAAAAGACATAATCCAATGGGCCCATGAAGCAGGTGCTGCTGTGTTGATAGACGGTGCCCAGGCTGCTCCTCATATGGCTGTAGATCTGCAGGCACTTGATGTAGATTTTTATACGGCATCGGCACATAAAATGTGTGGTCCAACAGGGATAGGCATGCTTTACGGCAAGGAAGAATGGTTGCGAATGCTGCCTCCGTATCAAGGGGGTGGCGAAATGATCAGCGAGGTGACCTTTGAAAAGACCACTTATGCCGATTTGCCTAATAAATTTGAGGCGGGAACGCCAAATATCAGTGGTGGGATCGCCTTTGGCGTAGCGATTAGATACCTCGATGCCATCGGTATGCAGAATATATCCGATTATGAAGATGAGTTGCTGCACTACGCGACAAAAAAATTGCTGGAAATCCCTGGAATGAGAATATTTGGAACTTCATCGGAAAAGGCTGCAGTTATTTCCTTCAATATTGAAGGGATTCACCCCTATGATTTAGGAACCCTATTGGATAAAATGGGTATAGCCGTCCGTACCGGGCATCACTGCGCTCAACCTATAATGAACTTCTATAATATCCCCGGAACGGTACGTGCCAGTTTTAGTTTTTATAATACCACAGCAGAGGTAGATGCTTTGATTTCAGGTATTGAACGGGCTACCAAGATGTTACTATAAAGTTTTCTTAGTAAAACCTTAATTAGAATGGGGCATTAGGGGCGTTTTTCTATTTTTGCCGTTCAGAGCATAGGATGATGAAATATTTGATGATGGCAGTGCTTAGTTTAGCTGTCTTAAAAGGCTGTAGTCAAAAAGACAGAAATATTATGGATATTTCTGAGATAACATATACAGCCAGTACGCGAGGTTATTTTTACCAGATTAGGGTAATGCCTACCATGATGCAGGTGGGAATGGATAGAAGATCTGAGGATAGCCAGGTATATCCGATCGAAATTGAAGATTGGGATGCATTATTAAGCCTGATCGAAGCCATTGAACTAAAGAAGTTAGATGATATAGAACCTTCTACTTCCTGGCAGGAAGTAGATCGTGCACCTATGGCAGGATTAGTGGTGAAGACCATAGAAAAGAAGTTTGAAAGCCCTAGTTTTGATCATGGGAATCCCCCGGAAGAGATAAAACCTCTGGTGGAAGCCTTATTGGAACTAGCTGAAATAACGATCGAGCAATAGGATTATGAAGATAGCCGACATAGAGGAAGAGATACAAGAGGAATTTGAGATGTTTGACGACTGGACACAGCGTTACGAACACATGATAGACCTTGGCCGTTCTCTACCGCTTATTGACGCTAAATACAAACTAGATGACAACCTGATAAAAGGCTGTCAAAGCAAGGTATGGGTCCATGCCGAAATGGAAGATGATAAACTGGTATTCTCAGCAGACAGCGATGCAATTATAACGAAAGGTATAATTGCTATTTTGATCCGTGTACTAAGCCATCAGAAGCCTCAGGATATCATTGACGCAGAGATGGATTTTATTAACAAGATCGGGTTTAAAGAACATTTATCTCCTACCCGGGCCAATGGCTTGGTCAATATGATCAAGCAACTAAAATTGTATGCAATTGCATATCAAACCCAACTGAATTAAGAAGCACCACATGGAAGAAAATAAAACCATTGATACGGCCGAATTAGGGGATAAGATCGTTCGCGTCTTAAAAACGATTTTTGATCCTGAGATCCCGGTTGATATTTACGAATTAGGCCTGATCTATGACGTTTTTGTCAATGAGGACTACGATGTTAAGATCCTCATGACATTAACCTCTCCTAATTGTCCGGTGGCCGAAAGTTTGCCTGTAGAAGTAGAAGAGAAGGTAAAATCTATCAACGCTGTAAAAGGAGCCAAAGTAGAGATCACTTTTGATCCGCCCTGGACACAGGAATTGATCAGTGAAGAGGCCAGATTGGAACTTGGATTGCTATAATTGTAAAATCGAGTAACCCATGTCAGACGAAATTGTCAATAGAGTTGCACAGAGTAGCCTCGTAGTCCTTGATCTTGAAGAAATCAGACCTTCAGGAGAGCGTGTCTTGTTGGATATTAAGGAATGGTTATATGAAGGTCTTGTGCTAAGAGAAAAGGAATTTCGAGCTCTAGTGGAAGATCACGACTGGTCTCAATACACCGATTCATTTGTCGCCCTAACCTGCTCTTCAGATGCAATTATTCCTGTATGGGCTTATATGTTAATAACTACACGTATATCCCCCTATGCAAAGCAAGTAGTGCAAGGAGATCTAGAATTCCTGGAAAACACTATCTTTGCTCTCGAATTAGATCGATTAGATCTATCACCGTATACAAACAAACCCACTCTAATTAAAGGATGTTCGAAGGTAGCAGTACCTGCGAATGCGTATTTGATGGCCACACAAAAATTGGAAAAAGTGGCTAAAAGCATCATGTACGGAGAAGCGTGTTCTGCAGTGCCCTTGATCAAGCGCAAATGATGTTAATAAGCTTGTAGTTTATTAACAATCTATACCTTTGCGGTTAATATCATTGTTAACACTAATCGTTTTATCATGAAACAAATTTATGTAGTACTGGCTGTCTTATGCGTTTCAGCCATGACGTATGCCCAAACCGAAGAAGAACTGTTAGCTACACAAGCAGCTAAAAAGGATTCGGTTGCTGCCATCCAGGGAAGAGTTGATGCCTTACAAGCTGAGATCGATGCACTGCCTGGTTGGAAAAAAGGAGCTTTTGGTACCATTGGCTTCAACCTATCAGGGTTCAACAACTGGTACAACCAGGGATTTCCTAACAATTCCGCAGGGAATATTGGCGTCTCTGTGAATGCGTTTGCTAATCTTCAACAAGACAAATTCTTTTGGAGAAATTCCGGTAACATTAACCTGAATTGGGTTAAGTTGGACGACGAAGACGATCCAACGGATGAAGAGGGTTTTCGCGAAGCCACGGATATTTTCAATATTTCGTCATTATACGGACGGAAGTTGAGCGAAAAATTCGCGATATCTGGTCTTGGGGAATATCGAAGTACGATTCTCAACAATTTCAATGATCCCGGATATCTGGATCTTGGGGTTGGAGCTACCTGGACACCGATTACTGATTTGGTTGTTGTGATCCACCCTTTGAATTACAATATCGTCTTTGCAAAAGAGGATGCTATTTTTGATTCTTCCTTGGGTGCAAAGATCGTTGCGGATTATACGCGCAGTGTCGGAGATGTTGCCTTTAAAACTAATTTCACCACCTTCCAGAGTTATGAAACTGGTGATTTTAGCAACTGGCAGTGGACTAACTCATTTGCGTATACGCTGTGGAAAATGATCGGGGTTGGTTTCGACTTCGGACTTCGCAGCAGTAAAATGGAAGCCTTGAATTACTCAGTGAATACCCTGGGAAATACGGGAGAGACATTTGATTCCGTAGACAATGATGTTCAGTCGTACTGGACACTTGGTCTCAGCTACTCTTTCTAAGGAAAGTAAAAGTATATAAAGATAAAAACCCCGGCTGTTAGGCCGGGGTTTTTAGTAGGTACTAGTTGTAAGATTTCGGTTCGTCCCGATTAGATCGGGAAGGTTTTTTTGGGCCAAGTTGAGATTTGGGGATCTCTTCTGTCATGCGCCTGTGATCTGATCCTAAATTACTTTGGGGGATAATCTTTGTTTCAAATCACGATGTAAATATAGACTGAGATATCTGTGCAGATAAATTTATGTTGTGAACGACTGTCATTTTGTTGTGAAAAATATCAAGTGTTCACTTTCATCGATGAATGGTATATAAGGACAACAAAGTAGAGTACCTTATTGAGGAATCTCAGGGTAGAGAAAGTTATTGTATGGGAATCTTGAAATGTGAATTTCACGAACCATTTTATAAAGAACAGTCCTGAACTCTTCTAAATTTTCTTTCTTCAGTGCTGATATGAATATCACATTGGCGCCCAATCGTTGAAACCAGGTCTTCTTCCATTCTTCAATACTGAAATGCCGACTCGTTCGAATAGTGACCAGATCATCTTCTTCGATCTGCTCCGGAACATACTGATCGATCTTATTAAATACGAGCAAGCTAGGTTTCTTGTCACTATCAATTTCTTCGAGCACCTTGTTTACGGCCTCTATATGATCTTCAAAGTTGGGATGGGAAATATCAACAACGTGAACCAGCAGATCTGCTTCTCGGACTTCATCCAGGGTACTTTTAAAACTTTCGACCAATTGCGTTGGAAGTTTTCTGATGAAACCAACAGTGTCGGAAAGCAAGAAAGGAAGATTTCCAATAACAACCTTACGAACCGTAGTATCTAATGTAGCGAAGAGTTTATTTTCTGCAAAAACCTTGCTTTTACTGATCACATTCATCAGGGTAGATTTACCCACATTGGTGTAACCCACCAGCGCTACCCGCACCAAGGCACCACGATTCCCCCTCTGGGTCTCCATTTGCCGGTCAATTTTGGCAAGCTTCTTCTTCAGCAATGAGATCCGGTCCCGAACAATACGCCTATCTGTTTCAATTTCCGTTTCACCGGGTCCTCGCATGCCAATACCACCACGTTGTCGCTCAAGGTGTGTCCACAATCCAGTCAAGCGCGGGAGTAAATATTCGTATTGTGCTAATTCAACCTGGGTCCTGGCATAGCTGGTCTTGGCGCGCTGCGCAAAAATATCCAGGATTAGTCCTGTTCGGTCCAGTATTTTACACTTGAATTGCTTTTCTATATTTCGTTGCTGAACGGCAGAAAGCTCATCGTCAAAGATGACAGTAGTTATCTCCTCCTCATTTATATAGTCTTCGATTTCATTCATTTTCCCACTTCCGATATGGGTCTTCG
>Ga0265309_10001306_pt1 | contig 10812 bp, 11 predicted proteins | sample Helome_FD_192492 | JGI IMG/M metagenome (GOLD analysis project Ga0265309, IMG submission 192492) | Marine sediment microbial communities from subtidal zone of North Sea - Hel_20160524 (Illumina Assembly) | ecosystem: Environmental > Aquatic > Marine > Subtidal zone > Sediment ...
GGTCGATGCGCCGGGTATCCTCGCGCTGCGAACCGCCTTGGCCACGTTTGCCGACGTGTACACGGTGGCGCCGCAGACCGAGCAGAGCGCGAAGAGCCATTCGATCACGCTCCACCATCCGCTGCGATTTCACGAGGTCGAGGAGCATGTTTGGGCCGTCGACGGGACGCCGGCGGATTGCGTGTATGTCGCATTCTTCTTGAAGGATCTCTTGCCCCGAAGGCCGGATATGGTCGTCTCTGGGATCAACCACGGGCCAAACCTGGGCAACGACGTGCACTATTCCGGCACAGTGGCGGCTGCGCGAGAGGGGGCGCTGCGCGGGGTGCGCTCCATAGCTTTGTCGAACTCCTCGACCGACATGGAGGGCGCCGCGCAGTACGCCAAACGATTCTGCAAGCAGCTCCTCCAGACCACGGCGCCGGAAGGCCAAGCCATTCTGCTCAACGTCAACTTTCCCGCCGTCCCGCCCAAGGGGGTGCGCGCGACGCGTCTTGGGCTTCGGCTCTATTCGGACGACGTCGAGGTGCGCGACGATCCACGCGGACGTCACTACCTATGGATTGGCGGTCCGGGCGGCGCGACGAGCGAGCCGGTCCAAGGAGCGGACACCGAGGCGCTCGAAGAAGGGTTCATCTCGGTCACGCCCCTGAGCATAGAGGCCACACAGCCAGACCATCTCGGGGTCGCGGCCTACGTGGCCGGATCCAAAGAAGACCGATGACCCAGGAACGCCGAAGCCTCCTGCGCTCGCGCATCCGGAACGTACCGGACTTTCCGACACAGGGGATTCTGTTCAAGGACATCACTCCGCTCCTCGCCGACGTCGAGGCCTTCCGAGCGTCCATCGCGCTCATGGCGGAGGCGCTCGACGGAGAAGTCCCGCACGCTGTCGTGGGCATCGAGTCACGCGGCTTCATGTTTGGTGCGGCGTTGGCCGACAAGCTAGGCGTAGGCTTCGTTCCCGTACGAAAGCCTGGCAAGCTTCCTGCGGCAACTCATCGAGCCGAGTACGAGCTCGAATACGGACACGATGCCGTCGAGATTCACCAAGATGCCCTCGAACGCGGCGACCGCGTCGTGATCGTCGACGACCTCATCGCCACCGGTGGCACAGCGCGTGCGACCAAAGAGCTCGTCCAACGCTGCGGTGCAGAAGTTGCAGCGTTCGTTTTTCTGATCAACTTGGTCGACCTCGGAGGCGCAGCAAAGCTTGCCCCGAGCCGCGTCATCACGATCCTGGACTACTAGACCGGCCGATCGGCGATGCGGAGCTCTTGGGCGAGCTCTCGAGCTCGAGCGACCAGCAGATCGAGGTCGCCCCCGAGCCAGCGGTCGCGAAGGTTTGCGACGAGCGCACGCCTCTCCCCTTCGAGGCGACCATAGAGCTCGACGAGGCCAGCCCATTCGCTCACCGAGGCCTCACGCCGCGCGCGTTCGAGGTCGCCTCTGCGCAAACAGTCGCGCAATCGACTCGCCTTCTGCTCCATCGAACCCACGAAGGATCGATCGATCTCTCGCATGAGCACGTGGACGTCGTTCAAGTCGCCAAGCAGCTCCTGGAGCTTCTTGCTCCTCTTCACGACCAGCTGAGCTTCCCCCGCATAGGCTCGAACCGGCTCGAGGAGGTAGCGCAATCGCTTGGCGACGATCCGCGCTTCGTGGAGCTGCTCAATGTGCTCGACGCTGGCAATCTGCCCTAGATTCACCAAAAGGTCGGTGGCGTGGCCCTCGACTTGGTTTGCCAAGGCTCGGGCAAAGCTCAGATGGGGCTGGTCGGCGAGCAGGTTTTGTTCGCTTCGCATGACGGCCAATCGCTCTTCGAGCTTCGCTGCGGTACGCCTGAAGCTTGCCCTCAGCTCGGAGTCGAGTGACTCGGCACACTTTCTGCGGCGTTCGAGCATGAGTGACGAAAGCCAGTTCAACCCTGCGAGATGCTCAGTTGCGAGGTCGCCATGTTGCTTCGTGAGCCACTCGAGCGCTACTTCGGCTTCGCGGCCGGCGCCCGTCGCTTGCTGGATGGCACGAAGTCGTTTTCGGTCCTTCGCTCGCACCGCGCTCTCGAGTTGCGGCCGGTACGCTCGCAACTGGCTCCGCAGTCGTCGGATTGCGACCCGAAAATCGTGGAGCGCCTCACGGTCGAAGCGATCGTCTAGCCGGCGCTCCGCGGTTCGGGCCGCCGCCAGGCTCTTGAGGGCGAGTCGCCGCGCTGACTCCTCTTCGCTTCGAAAAAGAAGATCGTCCGGCAGGGTGCTCTGCCGTTTGGCTTTGGGCGGCTTGGGGCGCGCCTCGTCCGCCGTTGCAGCAGGGTTTGAAACCGCAATGAACGGTGCCGGGTATCGTCGTTCGCCAGTGATGAATCCGCTCCTGAGTCGACCAGCACTAGTACAGATGCGGCGACCGCGTCAACCGCCTACGGGCAAAGCCCCGTGACAAATGCGGGAGGCTAGCCTCCCGTATTTGTTTTGCGGGGCGTCCCCGGGAGGATTCGAACCTCCGACCTTCGGTTTAGGAAACCACTGCTCTATCCTACTGAGCTACGAGGACTTAGGTGGCGGCGTATAGCATGTGATTCGTCGCGCATCACGAGGCGAAAACCGGTATCGGGTTCACTTCTTCGCCCGTTCGCGCTATACGAATCCTCGTACGGAATGCGGACCCTTGTCTTAGACCAGGGCTATCAGCCCCATCGAATTATCAGTTGGCAGCGCGCCGTCTGCATGATTTTCGATGGCAAGGTCGAAGTCGTCGAAGAATACGACGAAGACGTCCGCTCGGTGAGCATCACCATCAAGATGCCAGCGGTCGTTCGGCTCCTACGCACCATCGTGGGGCGCAAACGCGCGATCAAGTTCTCCCGAATCAACGTCGCGATGCGCGATGACTTCAAGTGTCAGTATTGCGGCGTTCGCCATCGACTTCGCGGGCTCACCTACGACCACGTGGTTCCCAAATCCCAGGGCGGCAAAACCAACTGGGAGAACATCGTGATGGCCTGCTACGGCTGCAACGAAAAGAAGGGCAATTGCACACCCCGGCAGGCGGGCCTTCGCTTGCGACGCACGCCGGTCAAGCCCAAGTGGCTGCCCGTCGTCGCGTTTCGCGTCGATCCGGCGAGCTCGATCCCCGAGGCATGGGCCAACTGGGTTTACTGGCACGGCCGTTTGGAAAGCGATCCCTAGCGGTCACCAGCTGCTCGACGCGCCGCCACCACCCGAGCTGCCACCGCCACCCGAGAAGCCTCCGCCCCCGCCGGACCAGCCTCCTCCACCCGAGGACCAGGATCCGCCGGAAGACCAGCTCCCGCTCGACCAGCCGGACCGTCTTCGTCGTTTGCCGCGTTTCTGTTTTTTCCGTCGCCGGCCGATGAAGGACCAGGCGATCGGCGCCGAAATCAACCAAAAGACGACGAAGAGAGGACCGGCGCTTGGGGCGATCGTGGTGATGCCGCCTACGCCAATGAACGGGATCAGGAAGAAGTAGAGGAACCACTGGAAGGGATTGGTGCTGACCACGACCCAGACGAATGGGATCAAGAACAGGAACCAGAGCGCGCCGAAGATCCTGGGCGGGAGATCGGCCTGAGCGTCGCTCGGGCTCGGGGGGGGAAGCGTGCTCGTGCCGCGGATCAAGCCGTCGATCGCCTCCACGGCCCGCTCGATACCGCCATCGAAATCTCCTGCGCGGAAACTCGGACGCAGAACCTGATCAAGAATCCGGATCGAGAGGACATCGCTCAGGACAGGCTCGAGACCGTAGCCGACTTCGAGGCGCATCTTTCGGTCGTTCTTCGCGATGAGAAGCAGGGCGCCATCGTCCGGATCCGCGCGCCCCAGCTTCCAGGTCTCGAAGACCTGAATGGCATACTCGTCGAGGGTCTCGCCTTGCAGGCTGTCGATCGTAAGCACGACGACCTGCGCTCCCTTCTCTTGTTCGAGCTGCGCCAACAGAGCGTCGACGCGCGCCTCGGTCGCGGGCGTGACCAAATTCGCGTAGTCGTTGACGCGTCCGGAGAGCTCGGGGACGCTCAGTGCGAAGGCGCCGAGCGAAACTGACCACAGCAGAATCGCGGCGAGGATGGGTCGCGCTCTAGTCACGGCGAAACCTCGGCTTGTCGGAAAGCTGGTTTTCCTGGTCTGCGGGCTGAACGCCGTGCGCCACCAATAGTGCGGCACAGCGCTCCACCGCGTGAATCAACGCCGCAGCCGGTGTCCCGCGACGAATCCCGAGGGCAAGGTCGCTCGAGATCTCGTCCCAGGCGGCCTCGGCAACCCGCTCATCGATTCCCTCGTCGGCGAGCACCTGCACTCGATGCTCGAACAACGCGACGAAAATCAGGACGCCAGTGCGTTCGCGGGTAGCGAACACCTGCTCCTCCAGGAACGCCTCGGCCGCGCGCCCGTCCACACGGCTGTCGAGAGCTTCTTCCCCGATCAGCCTTCGAGCGATCGCGTCGAAACGGCCGGCGATCCAGCCAGCCAGCAGTCCAAACTGAAAACCGATCAACATCCACAAGTGGTCGGGCGCCCCCCAGCCCCCGAAGCGCCAAACAGCGACACTGGCACACAGAGCGCCCAATGCGCCGCCGACCAACGAGCCCTTCCAAGCCACTTCCGGGTGCGGGTCACAGCGTTCAGTCACATAGACGACCAGCTCGCCTGCGGTTTTCTGTTCCGCAGCCGTCGTGGCAGCCTGGATCGCTTCTCGGTCGGCGCTTGAGAAGAAGGTGTCGATTCGCAGGGGCACCGGGCGCGCTAGAACTCGACCTTGGGAGGCTCGTCTGCCCCTGGGGTCGACTCGAAGTACGGTTTGTCACCGAAGCCCATGATGTTTGCGAGCAGAATCGTCGGAAACTGCCTGCGGATCTTGTTGTAGTCCAGGGTCGCATCGTTGAAGCGCTTTCGCTCCACGCTAATTCTGTTTTCGGTGCCTTCCAGCTGCGCTTGAAGGTCACGGAATGCTTCGGTTGCTTTGAGCTCGGGGTATCGCTCCACGACGACGAGCAATCGCGACAGGGCGGAGGACAATTGAGACTGCGCTGCCTCGAACTGTTTTAGCTGCGCGACGTCGGGCGCCGTTTCGAAGTTGACCTGCCCAACTTTGGCGCGCGCCTCCACGACTTGCGTGAGCGTCTCTTGCTCGAACTCCTTGGCGCCTTTCACGGTCGCCACCAGGTTTGGAATCAGATCGGCCCTTCGCTGATAGACGTTCTCGACTTGGCTCCAGGCGTTGTCGACCCCTTCCTCGAGCTGCACGAGGCGGTTGTAGCTCCCAACCCCAGTTGCCACCAGAATCAGTGCGATTACCGCGATGACGCCGCACCCAATCACGCCCTTGCTCATAAGCTCTCCTTCATACTCGAGTCGCGCGAGGATGCGCGCAGAACCCGTACCTGGTCAAGGCCCCGGCCTTTAGATGTCGATCCGATCGCCGTTTGTCGGAGCGTGCACCGTGGGGAAGCCGCGCTCTTCGAGCAGTGACTTGAGCGTATGGCGGCCCGGGTCTTCGCCGTGCACGAGCGCGATCTGCCGAAGCGGGCCCGCTGCGCGAACCGCTTCGGCGTATGCCAGAAGGTCGTCCTGTCCGGCATGTGCGCTGAAGCCGTTCAGCACGATGACCTCCGCATGCCGTTCCCGCTCGACACCGAATATCCGAACCCGCGTCCGCTGCTCGACTAGCCGTCGCCCGAGCGTGTGTTGCGCCTGCCAGCCGACGATGAGGACGGCGTTCCTTCGATCTTCGATGGTCGCGACCAAATGATGGACGACCCGGCCGAACTCGCACATTCCGCTTGCCGAAATGATCACACAAGGCCGGTCGCTTCGATCGATCGCTTTGGAGTCCTCGACGGATGACACGTACCGCAGGCCGTCGAAGTCGAACGGCGAGTCGCCTTTGAGAAGGCTTTCACGCGTTTTGCTGTCGAAGCATTCCGGATGCATTCGAAAGACATCGGTCAGCTTCACCGTCAGGGGCGAGTCGACGTACACCGGAACATCGGGGAGCCGCCCTTTGTCTTTGAGCTTCTTGAGTGAGTAGATCAGCTCTTGGGCGCGTTCGAGGGCAAACGAGGGCACGACGACTTTTCCGCCCCGTTCAATCGTGCGCGTGATCACCTCGTCGAGCCGGTCTTCCATCTCCTCGATCGGGTCGTGGTTTCGATCCCCGTAGGTGCTTTCCATGATCAAGCACGACGCACCCGGAGGAACTTCGGGGTTGCGAAGGATCGGCATGTTGTGCCGCCCGAGGTCGCCCGAAAACACCAAACGCCGCTGTTCGCCAACCACGTCAACGTCGAGCGCCACCATCGCGCTTCCGAGCACGTGCCCCGCGTCGTAGTAGGTCAGCGTCACCCCGGGTGCGATTGTTTGGGGTCGGTGGTAGGGAACGCCAACCATGAGCTCGAGTGTGCCGAGCACGTCCTTCTGGTCGTAGAGCGGCTCCACGGGTTTCATGTCGGCACCGTTTTTCGCGACCTTGCGGTTGATGTAGGCGGCGTCCTGAGCCTGAATCTCCGCCGAATCCTCGAGCATCGCGGCACAGAGGTCCCGCGTCGCGGGCGTGGAGTAAATGGTCCCGCGGAAGCCTTGGCGATACAGGCGCGGCAGCGCGCCCGAATGGTCGATGTGAGCGTGGGACAGCACCATCACGTCGATATCCCTCGCGCGAAAGCCCAAGTCCCGATTGCGTTCGATGGTTTCCGAACGGCGCCCCTGGAACAGGCCGCAGTCGAGCAAAATGCGCGCCTTCTCCGTGTGAACGATATGCCTCGAGCCGGTGACGTTGCCACCGACGGCTCCTACGAACTCAACTTGCACGCAACACCTTTCTCATGCGGTCGCCGATGAACTCTCGGACGACCGGGTCCTCTGAATCGAGAATTGCCTCGGGGGCGCCGGTCGCGGCCACCACGCCGTCATGGATGAGGGCGATGCGGTCGCTAATCGCGAACGCTGCCTTGAGATTGTGGGTCACGACCACCGAGGTCACGTTCAAGCTCTCCTGGAGTCCAAGAAGCAAACGATTCACACGGGTGACGTTGATGGGGTCGAGCCCCTCGGCGGGCTCGTCGTAGAACACGACCTCCGGACGAACCGCGACCGCTCGTGCGAGGGCGACGCGCTTGCGCATGCCGCCGGAAAGGTCCGAAGGGGCCATCGACTCAATCCCCGGCAGGGCGACCAGGGCAAGGGTTTCGGACACTCTCTTTACGATTTCGTCTTGGGACATCGTGGTCTGCTCACGCAGGGCATAAGCAACGTTTTCGAACACCGTGAACGAGTCGAACAGCGCAGATTCTTGGAACAACATACCGATTCGGCGACGAGTCTGTGTCCACTCACGCTCGGTCTGGCCCGTGACGTCGTCACCATCGAATCGAATGCTGCCCGCGTCGACTTCGATGAGGCCCATCATCGCCTTGAGAAGGATGCTCTTCCCGGAGCCGGACTCTCCGATAATTGTGAGGACCTCACCCGCGAAGATGTCGATATCGAGCCCGCTCAGCACCACCTGTCGCCCAAATGCCTTTTGCAGGCCTCGTACTTCGAACAGTGCCATGCCGCCCGTGGGTCAGCCCTTCGCAGCCCAAGAGTTGCAATACCCCAAGGGGTGGATTGGGCCTTTGACGAGGGTGCATCGCCCGCACTCATTCTTTTTGCCTGCCAGGTAGAACGCGCAGCTCTCGCAGTTCTTGCTTTCGCCGTGCGGAGAGACATCTCGGTACTCGAGCTGCGTTCGCAGCGCCAAGTCGTCTTCGCGTAGCCCGCTCAGGTCTTCACAATGAAGCTCTGGCTTCGTGCAGGCGTTGAGAAGGGCAGGCGTCGAGCCGATCACGGCCAAGCGCACGCCGTGACCAAGTATCTGGCGTCTTGTAAGGGTGCTGCTCCTCATTCCCATCACTCCTGCGTCGAGGTTAGCACGGCCTCGCTCCAATCAGCGAACGGCGTCCATCAGTTTCAGAAACGCGTCGCTCTCCACCATTCCGGTGATGCGAGAGGCCTCCGAACCATCGCTGTGATGCAGGACCACGAGCGGCAGCCCGGGTTGCTCGTACGCCTTGAGCAGGGCCCATTTTTCGTCGGTCGCTTGCTCGGTGCTCAGGTCTACCCTCACAGTTACGAATCGTTGGGCCTCCGATACCACGCGGGGGTCGCTCAGAACGTCCCGCTCGAGCTCCTGGCACGCTCCACACCAATCGGCACCGAAGTCGACGAGCATGGGCCTCCCTTCGGCGACCGCCTGTGCCTTGCCGGCATCGAAGCTTTCGATCCAACGGATGTGCGCGCCAGGGGGCAAGGCCTCCGCCCAACCGACGATGCCCAGGAGGCCCGCGACGCAGGCGGCTATCCCTATCGATTTGCGAACCCGTGCACCCCAGGCCTTGCTCGTAAACGACAGGTGGATCGCCCCGACGATGACCCCTCCAGTCAGCAGACCGAGAGCCACGGCGAGCCAGGTCTCATCGCGGACCGCTGGACGCGGGTAGGGAACAATACCGCGCAGATAGTAGAAGGCCAGGGCGAGCATCGCAATTCCGAACGCGCTCTTCGTCCACTCGACCCAATGCCCCGACTTAGGCAACGTGATCGCGAATGTCCCGACGAACCAGAACAACACGCCTATCCCGATCGCGTAGATGAATAGGGCAAGCGCGCCAAACGCGACGTTCCCCGTCGTGGCTACCCAGGTCAGCAAGACGGCGAGAACCGGCCCGGTGCACGGAGCCGCGACGAGGCCGTTCACGAAGCCAAGAACGAAGGCGCCGCGCACCCCGAAGCCGCCCGCCTGAGCGAGCTTGTTCTGGATGACGGAAGGCAGCGCGAGGTCGAACAAGCCGAACATGCTGAACGCCATCACAGCGAATAAGGTCGACAGAGCCCCGAGAACCCATGGGCTCGTTAGGGCGCTGCCGAATGCGCTTCCCGTCAGCGCCGATATGACCCCGAGCGGCGTGAAGAGTGCCGCGATGCCCAGAACGAATGCGCTCGAGAGCATCGCCGCCCGCGCACGGCTTTCCGCCTGCCTGGCGCCAAACACGCTGACGGTGATCGCAATCATAGGATAGACGCAGGGGGTCAGTGAGGTGGCCAGTCCCGCCAGGAAGACCAGGCCCAGCGCGCCCAGGTAGCTGCCGTCCGAAAGCGCGGTCGCAAAGGGTGCGCTGAGCTCGCTCAGGCTGTCGGCGGATGCGTGGGCCTCCGCGGCCCAAGCGGCGACAAATCCCAGCAAACCGGCTCCTGCGCTCCGTCGCATCCTCCAACTATGGTGCTCGATTGGTTGACCGTCCACGAACCGGGGACGTAGCCTTTCATCAGGGATCACTTTGCCACTACTTTTCCTTCTGCTCATCACCTTCGCCACCGGGGCGCTTTCGGCCTACGCCGGCCGCGACGAGCTTCGACACAGCTCGGACCCGGTTTGGCGGATGGAGACGTTCCTCGCCTATACGCTCTTCGTCACCTTGGTGCTCTTACCAACCGCGATTTACTTCTATGTATTTCACGGCGACTGGTTTCTCTTCTACTGGGTCGACACGGCGCGCGCCCCCTGGTTCTGGGGCCTCCTCGGCGCGGTGCTTCTCTTGGGCGCCGCATCGCTCGGGTTTCGGATCGGCTTGGCTCTCTGTCGCGCATCGCGCGATCTGACGACCCGCCGAATCACCGTCGGTACGGTTCTCGTCGCCTTGGCGATATGGCCGCTCGCATGGAGCCGGCTGTCCGCCGTTGGTTCCCATCGGCAGTTCTGGCGGGACTATGGGCTCATGAACTTCTTCTCGAGTCCCGCTTTCTATTCGGGGTTCGCCATGGCGCTGATCATCGTGCTGGCTTTTGGCTGGTTGATCTACCGCGTCGATCGGCATACCCGCGACAGCGTCTGACCGGGCCGTAGCAAAGTCAGCGGGAAGGGATCATTCCCATGTGCTCGCGCAAGAACATCGCTGGCGGTGACGCCCAAAACTTCAGTGCGTCGATGTATGCCGGATGCCCATCGAAGGTCTCGCCCTCGGCCTCTCGCTCCGGCGCGATTCGGCTCCGCACGTCCTGAACCAGCGGGTCGAGGTCATCGCAGAGAAGCAATGCGGCGCGGATCGCAGTCCGTTGTGCCGCATGAACCCAGCGGTCGAACTTCACTCGCTTGGCTTGCGAATATGCCAGGGCGGCGTCGCGGACCGACTTGCGGTCGCGCCGAGGGATCGCCCGTTGCAGCCTTCGCGTTTGCTCGTTCAAAAACTCTTCGCTGGTCAGGCCCGACCCGAAGTCGGGTTTCACGATTCGGGCGGCCGAGGCCAGCAAGACGTCGAGTTCTCGGGGCGTGAGCTTGTCGATCGCATGATAGCCCCGGGCAATTTGCGTCAACGGTTGGGCAAGCATGAACGTCTGGGTCTGAGGGTCCTTCTCCAATATGACGGCTGGCACCAACATCGCGGGATGCGCGCCGAACTCGATCGTGATGCCGCGATTGCGTACGCGGTGCAGGAACAAGTCGAAGCTTCGAATGTCGAGGGCAGCGGCGAGATGATTTGCGATCTCTCGAAGCGGATGATTGGCCTCGGTCGGGAGGCGGTCTCGCGTAGCGAGCCCGTAGCTCTGCAAATCCGGGGGGTAGAGCTTCGCGAGGGCGGGGCTAAGCGCGGCGAGAAGAGCTCCCGCCGCTGCATCCTCTGCGCGCGGCGTGCCGAGTTGTTCCAGAATGGAGCCACGAAGCGACCTCGGTCGAACCTTGGCCGGCCAGGGTTCCACGGCGGCGATCCGCGCGTCGTCCTTCTCGTCGTTCACACCCATCTGAAGCAAGGGTAAGCTCGCGATTCGG
>Ga0265309_10001308_pt1 | contig 10804 bp, 13 predicted proteins | sample Helome_FD_192492 | JGI IMG/M metagenome (GOLD analysis project Ga0265309, IMG submission 192492) | Marine sediment microbial communities from subtidal zone of North Sea - Hel_20160524 (Illumina Assembly) | ecosystem: Environmental > Aquatic > Marine > Subtidal zone > Sediment ...
GTCGCAGAACGGCGCGGCCGGGCTCTATGAACAACACCCCGGTGCCCGGCAGTTCGTCCATGCCGTCGGCTTCCGAGTACAGGGCTGCCGGCTCCAGGCCCGCCGCCTGGAGGGCCTCCAGCCAGCCGGCCATCTGCTCCCGCCGCACCACGCCGACGGGCAGCGGCGCGTCCGCAGGGGCGCCACCGGCCGCAAAATGGAGTGACTCGACGTCGTCCGCCAGCTGCTCTTCCATCGCAAAGGGCAGCAGCTGGGCCAGCTTCGACCGGTTGCGCACCGGCACGTCGGCGGCCGTGCGCAGCACCTCCGTGGCGGGTGCCAGCGCAATCACCCGGCGACCGGCAGCCTTGGCGGCCGCATCAGCGAGGGACGCCGTACCCGGCTCCACCACGGTGCCGTATTCGTCCACAGTCAGCCAGCACCGGGTGGCCGGATTCGGGGACTCGAGACGGACTACCAGCAGTTCAGACATGTGTCAGGGGGTATCGAAGGCGCGGAGTCTCGCGGTCACACTGCCATTCTGGGCATTGCGTTCGAGGAGACTGTACATGGCGAGGCGGGTAGAACCAACGGACACGATCACAGTCAGCCCAAACCACTGGCTGCCGGTCTCCAGGGCCGGCGCCGGGTTGTCTTCTGTGAAAATGTCCCCGGCCTGCTCAAGGAACTCGTCACGGGTTTCGAAGGGGGCTGACTGGCGGCTTTCCACCCAGGTTTCCACGTCGCTGGCGCTGATATCCTGGGCCAGGGTCCGCAGCACCTCAGGCAAAGCGGTGTTGACGTTCAGCGGGGTCGCGATCCGCGGCGGCAGCGCGGCCACCAGGCCGGCCAGCCGGGTATATAGATCCGGCGTCACGTTATCCACCGCCAGTAGTTCCGACGTGGTCGTGAACCAGAAGTTGGCGGCGCGATAGGGCGGTATGAGATTGGTATATACGCCGTCTTCGGCGCCACCGATGCCGTCCGGCTGCGTATTCGGGTCGAGCCAGTCCACCACCGCATCCACGACACTCTCCGGGTCCACCGTGAGATCGCTGTCGCCGGCGACTACGACTTCGACCAGGCGGCGAAACTGGGCGGCGGCCTCTGGCACTCTCTGGCCGCGATCGTTGACCAGTGCGTTCAGGTTGAAGCGTCCCTGCATGTCTTCCAGTCGCCCCACCACGTTGCCGCCTTCGAAGGGAAAGCCGTATTCCTCAGCCCATCGCTCGCTCAGCGAGTCGATGTTGGGGTCGTCTTCGAAGTCCAATCGCAGCAGTTCTCCCGCCAGCAATTCCAGGCCCACACCGATTTGAATCGCCTGGTCACGTTCCAGCAGGTTTTGCGTGCGGCGCAGGTCGAGACTCGTATTCCAAAGGAGTTCGACTGCCAGCACGGTGGCCAGGGCCACCACCAGCATTGCGGTGAGAGCCGCGATGCCCGACTGCCGGTGGGATGCCGCGGCGATCACGGCAACATCTCCACCAGGCGCTGGATCTCTCCCCAGCCTGCAAGGGTCAGGGTAATTCTGGCCGCCCGTGGTCCACCCGCGCCGGCACCGCCCGTGCGCCGCAGCGGCGGCCAGCTTTCAGACCAGTCGTCCTCACCGTCGAGATACTCGATGCGCAATTCCTCGACCCCGTCGATCAGCACTTCGCTCCGCGGCTCCGCGCCCAGCGGACTGTCGAGCACGACCCAGCTTTCACGAATGAGTTCCTCGTCCTCGACCCGGTACTGCACCCGTTGCAGGGTGCCCCGGGGCAGCTGCGCCGGGTTGCGCCAGCCGGCGCGGGTCAGCCGCACGAAAAATTCGCCGCGCCCATCCGTGACCAGCGGTGCCTCGGTGCCCTGGCCGAGAGAGTCACGCACGTAGCGCGGGTAGACTTGGCCGAAATCTGTCGTCAGCACCCGCACGGTCCGCTGCAGGCGGACCAGGTCTTCCATGTCTTCGCGGGCCAGCTGCTGCTGGGTAATGACCGCATTCAGGCCGCCGAGGGCCAACGCGCTAATCACGGCGAAGATGGCCATCGACACGAGCAGTTCGATCAGCGTGAAGCCGCGCGCGATCATTCGCTTTCTCCGGCGCTGAACTCGGCGTTCTGATCACCCGGAGTCCACTCCGGCGGCGCCACGGCCACCCGCGCTGCGCCGAGAAAACCGGCGAGCTCGGTAACCACGCGGTCGGGCCGGTCGGCAAAGCTGACCGTGACGTCGACCCGCCGGAAGTTCTCGATGCCCACATCGCTGAACGTCAGCACGTAGGCCCACTCGACGCCGGCCATCTCGATGTCGTCGCTGGTCTCGCCCACATCGGGCAATTGCCCGGCCAGCCGCAGTTCCGCAATTCGGTCCATCGCAACCCAATGGGCGAGGGTGCGTTCGCGCAACATCGATGCGGTGATCAGGGTCTGATTCAACTGGCTGAATACGGCCATCAAACCCAGGCCGATGATCACCAGGGCCACGAGAACTTCGAGCAGCGTAAAACCGCCGGCTTGCCAGTTGCGCTCAGAAGTTGTCACGTGTGAGCTCGACTTCGCCGGTTTCTGCAACCTCCAGCGAGATGCGCAGGTCACCGAAGCGCCGGCGCATCTCGATCTTGAAGGGCGGGGTCAGGTCACCGCTGGAAAACAGGAACACCTGGGGACGGTAATCTGCCTTGGTGTCCTCCTCTTCGTCGTCCGCTTCTTCATCGTCTGCAGCTTTCGCAGCTGCGTTCAGGCGTTCGTCACGTTCGTCCTGGGCGGCTTCCAGGTCAATCTCGCGGCCTTCGATGGTGACCAGCAGTTCTACGTCCTGTTCCAGCTTTCGCTCGCGCAGCAGCGGGTCCTGCGACACGACACCCCACCGGTTTTCAACGGGATCGAGGGCGGAGAACTCATAGCCATCCGGATAGAAGCGCAGCCCCAGTTCGCGACCCTGCATCACTGCGTCTTCGGAGGCCAGCTGCAACAGGGCCTGCAGCCGGTCGGCTTCCCTTTCAAGTTCACGATCGCCGCTGGTCAGGCCCACGGACAAGGTGAACATGGTGGCGAGTATGCCGATGATGAAGACCACCACCAGCAATTCGAGCAGGGAGAAGCCGCGGCTGTTATCCGTGACCATGTTGCTGTAACCGGTGCAGTCCGTCCGGCTGCCCAGGGCCATCGAGCGTCAGTTCAGGTTCCAGTTGCCGATGTCGGCGTCCAGGCCTTCGCCGCCCTGCTGACCGTCGCGACCCAGAGAATAGACGTCGAATTCACCCTGGTTGCCTGGCTGCAGGTACACGTAGGGTTTGTCCCACGGGTCCTTTGGCAAGCGGTCCAGGTAGCCACCCTGCGGCCAGCGAGCATTGGGGTCTGACGGTGGCGTGACGAGGGCGTCGATGCCCTCGTCGGTGGTCGGATAACGGAAATTGTCCAGGCGATAGAGCTTCAGCGCGCTTTCCAGGGCGCGGATGTCCTGCTTCACCTTGGTGATCTGCGCATCGTCGATGCGGCTGATCACGTTAGGTGCGATCAGCGCGGCAAGTATGCCGAGAATGACCACCACCACCATGATTTCAATCAGGGTGAAGCCTGATTGCCGCATCCAGCGGCGCGTGTGCTTCCTGCCGTTCATGCAAACCACCCGTGTTTCTGACAACATTCCGTGCTCTTGGCGAGGTGCAGACGCCCGTTCGTCGCCCCGCTGCAGCGCCCGCGGATTGTAGCAAAGTGATGTCCACCATCCCCACCGATTTACGCTGGCCGCGCTGGGCGGCCCCCGTCGGCGCCTTGCTGGGACTGATGATTCTCTGCCAGGCGCTACCCGTTACCTGGCAAGACGGCCTGCGTTATGACCGGGAATTGTTGCAGGCGGGGCAGGGCTGGCGTCTGCTCACCGCCGGCTTCGTCCACCTCGGCTGGTTACACCTGGCGCTGAACGCCACCGGGCTGGTACTGATGTCGTGGATTTTTGCGCGCGACTGGCCCCCCTGGCGCTGGCTGCTGGCGCTGGTCGTGGCGGGCATGATTTCAACGCTCGGCGTGCACCTCGGCAGTCCTCGCGTGTTCTGGCTGATCGGCCTGTCCGGCGCGCTGCATGGCCTGTTTGCCTTCGGCGCCATCGGCTGGATTCGGCTCGGCGATCGGGCGGGCTGGCTGCTGCTGGCTGGTCTGGCGCTGAAAACAGGCTATGAGCAGTGGAGCGGCAGCCTGGCCATATCGGAGGCGATCGTCGGCGGTCCAGTCATCGTCGCTGCGCATCTCTGGGGTGCCCTGGGCGGCGTTGCGGCCGCTGCGCTCGACCGCGTGGCCTTTCGGCGCGGTCCCGCCCCCCCATAGTCGCCGTGCTGGCGCCCTTGGTCTGCGCCGCTATAATCGCGCGCTCCGCCACGCAGTCGCCGTGAACTTGGAAGCGATGCCAGGACTATTCGAACTGACCGGTGATATTGCGCTGGTAACCGGCGCAACGCGCGGCATCGGTGCAGCTGTTGCCGACGGGCTCGGGCAGGCGGGGGCCACGGTCATCGGCACGGCCACGACTGAGGCCGGCGCGGCCGCCATCAGCGCACGTTTCGCCGGCGCCGGGATTACCGGTCGCGGCATCGTGCTGGATGTGCGGGACACCGACGCGGTGCGGGCTGTAGAAAAAGACATCGCTGCAAACGAAGGAACGATCAGCGTGCTGGTCAACAATGCCGGCATCACGCGCGACAATTTGCTGCTGCGGATGAAAGACGAGGAATGGGATGCGGTCATCGCCACTAACCTGTCGTCAGCCTTTCATGTCAGCCGGGCCTGTCTGCGCGGGATGATGAAAGCCAGGCGTGGGCGAATCATCAGCATTGCCTCGGTCGTGGGTTCGATGGGCAATCCCGGGCAGGCCAACTACGCAGCTGCGAAAGCCGGCCTGGTGGGCTTCAGCAAATCCCTGGCGCGCGAGGTCGGATCGCGGGGCATTACCGTTAACGTCGTGGCGCCCGGATTTATCGATACCGACATGACGGCTGCCATGCCCGCGGCGCAGCGCGAGGCGCTGACGCAACAGGTTCCCCTGCAGCGCCTTGGCGACGCCGGAGACATCGCCGCGGCCGTGTTGTATCTCAGCAGTGCTGCGGGCGCCTACGTGACGGGCGAGACCCTCCACGTCAATGGTGGGATGTTGATGATTTGAGCAGCCAGCGGCCCGGGCTGAGCCAGCTGAGGTCAGTCTAGCCTGAGCATTCCGATTAACCTAGAATACCGCGGCCCGGCCATGACGGGTTGCCGCCGCCAGCCTTGAGCCAGGCGTCTACAGTCAGAGGAACCAGCCAAAATGAGCACTATTGAGGAACAGGTTAAGAACATCGTTGCGGAACAGCTCGGTGTCAAACAAGAGGAAGTTACCCTGGAGGCTTCTTTCGTTGAAGATCTCGGGGCGGACTCCCTGGATACAGTCGAGCTCGTGATGGCTCTGGAAGAAGAGTTCGAGACCGAAATTCCCGACGAAGACGCCGAGAAGATCACCACGGTCAAACAAGCCATCGACTACATCAATGCGCGCTCGGGCTCGTCCTGAAGTTCCGCGGGCGGAACGCCGGGCCTGAGTTTCAAATTGCCCAGCCTCTGACAAACTGATATGCAAGGTCGACGCGTCGTCGTGACCGGCATGGGGATCATTTCCCCTGTTGGTAACGAAATCGAGCCCGCGTGGCAAAATGTCGTTGAAGGCCGCAGCGGCATCGGCCCGATTACGGAACTCGACGTCAGCCTTTTCTCCACGCGCTTCGGTGGGTGCATCAAGGATTTCGATGCCACCGAGTATGTGCCGAAGAAAGATCTGCGCAAGATCGATTCGTTCATGCACTACGGCATTGCCGCGGCCTGCAAATCCATTGAGCACGCCGGCCTGGAAGACGGCGTGCACGCGCCTGACCGGGTGGGCGTAGCCATAGGCTCGGGGATCGGTGGCATCGGCTTTATCGAAGACAACTGCGAGCGCTATTTCGAGGCTCACAATCCGCGCAAAATCTCGCCGTTCTTTGTTCCCGGCAGCATCATCAACATGGTGTCCGGACACGTCTCTATCCGTTACGGCTTTACAGGGCCCAACCTGGCCCTGGTCACTGCCTGCACCACCTCTGCCCATGCAATCGGCATTGCTGCCCGAACGATTGCCTACGGTGACGCCGACGTAATGATCGCCGGCGGCGCCGAGAATCCGATGACGCCTCTAGGCGTCGGGGGCTTTTGTGCGGCCCGCGCGCTGTCCACGCGCAACGACGATCCCGAGGCGGCCAGCCGCCCGTGGGACCGGGACCGCGATGGCTTTGTCCTGAGCGCCGGTGCTGCCTGCGTGGCGCTGGAAGAATACGAGGCGGCCAAGGCACGGGGCGCGAACATCGTTGCCGAGGTGGCCGGGTTCGGCATGAGCGGGGACGCCCATCACGTCACGGCGCCGCGCGAAGACGGGCAGGGCGCCGCCCAGTGCATGATTGCCGCCATTCGCGATGCCGGGCTGGATATCGGCGACATCGATTACGTGAACGCCCATGGCACCTCCACGCCGCTGGGCGACAAGGCCGAGACCGTGGCGATCAAGCAAGTATTCGGATCGCACGCGTCCAACGTGGCGGTGAGTTCCACCAAATCCACCACTGGTCACTTGCTGGCCGCAGCCGGCGGCCTGGAGTCGGTATTCTGCGTGCTCGCGCTGCGCGATTCTGTCGTTCCGCCCACCATCAACCTGGATAATCCGGATCCCGAGTGTGACCTGGACTACGTGCCGCACACCGCCCGCCAGATGCCCGTGCGGGCGGCGCTCAGCAACTCGTTCGGCTTCGGTGGAACGAACGGCAGCCTGGTGTTCCGACGGGTCTGACAACGTTTAACGCCCAGCGCTTGTCTCCATGAGCATGGCCAGCGAGCCGGCCCAGCCTCTACCGGCACCCTATGCAGTCGACCCCCTCGCGCTGCACTTTGCGGATCCCGGGCGCTACCCCTTTCTGTTGCAGAGCACGGCCGACGGCACCGCTCAGGGCCGCTATGACATCCTGTTTGCCGCCCCCGGCGGCCGTCTGGAGCTGACCCCCGACGGCCAGCTGCGCGGCGACGGGGCGGGGGCCACGGCCTTCCTGGACGCGCTGGACCGCCACTGGGTCAGCGAGGCGGCGCCTGGCAGGCCCAGCGGCCCGTTCGCCGGCGGGTGGTTCCTGCTGCTCGGCTACGAACTGGCAGGCGAGGTGGAGCCGAGCCTCCGGCTACCGCGGGCGGCCGACCAGCCCGTTGCGGTCGCCGTGCGGGTACCCGTCGCCCTGGTCCGCGATCGGCAGACGCAGACGGCGTGGATTACGGCCGAAGCCGGTCACGACCAAGAGGCCAGGGCCCTGGCCGACGCGCTGCGTGGCGCACGGTCGGTGCCAGCGGATGCAAGGCCGCTCCTCGCTGGCCGCCTCAGCGAAGCGCCGGCCAGCGAGTTCATTGCGGCCGTGGGTGCAGCGAAGGACTACATCCGCGCCGGGGATATCTTCCAGGCCAACCTGTCCCGCGAGTGGCACGCGCAGACGTCACCCGGGATCCGCGCCGGCGACCTCTACGCCAGGCTGCGGCAGACGAATCCCGGGCCTTTTGCGGGTCTCGCGGTGCTCGACGACTGCGCGGTGATCAGCTCATCGCCGGAACGGCTGGTGAGCCGGCGCGACAGCATTATCGAAACCCGACCCATTGCCGGCACCCGGCCGCGGCACCGGGCACAAGGCGCCGACCCGCCCACGCAGGCAGAACTGCTCGGCCATCCGAAGGAACGCGCGGAGCACATCATGTTGATTGACCTCGAGCGCAACGATATCGGTCGCGTCTGCGCGGCGGGCACCGTGAAAGTCGATGAATTCATGACCCTGGAGAGCTATGCCCACGTGCATCACATCGTCTCTAATGTCAGCGGCCGGGCCCGCGAAGACGTCACACCCGCGCAACTGATTCGCGCGGTGTTCCCCGGTGGCACGATTACCGGCTGTCCGAAAGTGCGCTGCATGGAAATCATCGCCGAGCTGGAAGAGCGCGCGCGTGGCTTCTACACGGGCGCGATGGGTTACCTGGGCCACGATGGTCGCCTGGATCTGAACATCCTGATTCGCACCATGGTGACCCAGCATGATCGACTGTCTTTCGCCGCAGGCAGCGGGATCGTGGCAGACTCGGTGCCGGAACGAGAATTGGAGGAAACCCGGGCCAAAGCCAAAGGCATGCTGCTGGCCCTGGACTAAGGTGACGAGCTGGCTGGTCAACGGCCAACGGGACGGGCACCTGTCGCCCGCAGACCGGGGGCTTGCTTATGGTGACGGTTTGTTCGAGACGATCGCGCTGCGCGCCGGCCGCTTGCGCTTTCTCGACTACCATTTCGACCGCCTGGTCGCCGGGTGCAAGAGGCTGGGTATCCCGGCACCGGACTGCAGCCAGCTCACCCGCGAACTTGAGGCGTCGCGGCAGGACTGCCGCGACGGCACAGCCAAGATCATCATCACGCGCGGCCTGGGTCCGCGAGGTTACCGGCCACCGGAAGTTGTGGCGCCCACGCGGCTGGTCAGCGTGACGGCTGCCGACAGCAGCGCTGCCCAGGCCTGGAGCAGTGGCATTCGCGTGCGCTTGTGTACGACCTCGTTGAGCGAGAACTCCGCCCTTGCCGGGATGAAAACGCTTAACCGTCTGGAACAGGTGATGGCCCGCGCCGAGTGGCGCACGCCGGATATCGCCGAGGGTCTCATGATGACCGAGGCCGGGCACGTGGTTTGCGGCACCCAGAGCAACCTCTTCCTGGTTCGTCACGGCACCTTGCTGACACCGCCTGTTGATCGCTGCGGCGTGAGCGGCGTCATGCGCCGGGTCATCCTGGAAGAGGCCTGCCGGCTTGGGATCGCCGTGCAGACCCCGGTCGTTACTGTCGCGGCCCTGGCGATGGCCACGGAACTGTTTGTCAGCAACAGCCTGCAGGGTATCGGGCCCATCGTCCGGTGGAATGATGAAAGCCGGGCCACGGGAGAGCTCACGCGCAGCCTGATGGTAGCGCTGGTGCAACGGGGGGTGCAGGAATGCGCCGGCGACTGATCCTCGCCGCTGTCGCGCTGGTGTTGCTGGGGGCAGCCGCCGGCGGCCTGGGGCTGCTGGAGGCGGCCCGCAGTCTGGACAGACCCGTGGGCGGGGCCGCGGACGGCTATGTGCTGGACGTTCGCCCGGGCCGCAATCTCAGCGATCTGACGGCCCCGTTGGCGCGGGACGGCATCCTGGCCCGGCCCCGCGTGCTGCGCTGGTACGCGCGCTGGCGCGAGCTGGACCAGCGCATCCAGGCGGGCGAGTACCTGCTGAATCCGGTACTGACGCCGCGGGAAATCCTGGACAAACTCGTGACGGGTGACGTGCGGCTGTATTCCCTGACCGTCGTCGAAGGCTGGACGGTGCGCGAGCTGCTGATTGCGCTCCGCGCCCATCCGTCGCTGCGGCAGACCCTGACGACGGACGACCCGGCGCTGCTGCCCGCCGTGCTCGGCCTGGAACTCGAGCACGCCGAAGGCTGGTTTTTTCCTGATACCTACCGTTTTCCGCGCGGCACGTCGGATACGCAACTATTGCGCCAGGCTTACCAGCTGATGGCGGAAAAGCTGGCGTCGGCCTGGGCGGAACGCGCTGTCGGGCTGCCGTTCAGCACGCCTTATGAAGCCTTGATTTTGGCCTCGGTCGTCGAACGTGAAACCGGCCTCGACGCAGAGCGGTCCCGGGTTGCAGGCGTGTTCGTCCGCCGGCTGGAGCGCGGCATGCGGCTGCAGACGGATCCCACCGTGATCTACGGCCTCGGGACCGCCTATGACGGTAACCTCACGCGCAGCGATCTGCGCACCGACACCCGCTACAACACCTACACCCGCAAGGGGCTGCCGCCGACGCCCATCGCGCTCCCGGGCGAAGCCTCACTCCGGGCTGCGGTGAACCCTGTGACGGAGGACGCGCTTTACTTCGTCGCTACCGGGCTGCCGGATGGCAGCCACACCTTCAGTGCCACGCTGGAAGCACACAATGCAGCAGTGGCGGTGTACCTTGCGAGACTGCGCAACAATCGCGACGGGGGCTGAGTGATGAGCGGGCGGTTCATTACGCTGGAAGGGATCGAAGGCGTCGGTAAATCCACCAACCTGGAGTTCGTGGCTCAGTGGTTGCGCGACCGGGGCGAACGCGTGGTGATCACGCGCGAACCCGGCGGCACCCCCCTGGCGGAACGCCTGCGCAATGCGCTGCTTGAGAGTGAAGGCCAGGTGACGCCCGTGGCCGAGTTGCTGCTGATGTTCGCAGCACGCAGCAGCCACCTGCACGATCTCGTGGAACCGGCATTGGCGCGCGGAGACTGGGTGCTCTGCGACCGGTTCACCGATGCGACCTATGCTTACCAGGGTGGCGGCCGGCAACTGGACCCGGGCTTGATCGCAACCCTCGAGCGGGCCGTGCAGGGCCAACGCCGCCCGGATCTGACCCTGCTGCTGGACGCGGCGCCGGAGGCCACCGCATCCCGGCGCAGCCTGCGGGGCACCGAGGATCGCTTTGAGCGGGAGCAGACAGATTTTTTTCGGCGGGTGCGCAAGACCTACCTGGAGCGGGCCGCGGCAGAACCACAGCGCATTCAGGTCATCGACGCGGCCCGCCCCCTCGCGGAGGTTCAGGAGGAACTCGGCCAATGCCTCGCCAGCTTCTTGAGAAATTAGTAGATATATAGTTTATAAATGTCTGTTTTAGAAGGTATTTATTATCCATGGCTTGAGCCCATAGCCACGGATCTGGCCACCCTGCACCAGCGTGGCCAGTTACCCCACGCCGTCTTGGTGCACGGGCCGGCCGGCATC
>Ga0265309_10001309_pt1 | contig 10795 bp, 7 predicted proteins | sample Helome_FD_192492 | JGI IMG/M metagenome (GOLD analysis project Ga0265309, IMG submission 192492) | Marine sediment microbial communities from subtidal zone of North Sea - Hel_20160524 (Illumina Assembly) | ecosystem: Environmental > Aquatic > Marine > Subtidal zone > Sediment ...
AGTGAAAGTTATGATATCTATTCCCTTCTCGGAATGGAATATTTATTCCTGGATGATTATCAAAATGCCAAGGCGAATTTTATGAAGTGCCTTTCTTTTGACGAGCATGATTACGCCTCGCTCTACAATGTGATATACTGCTTTGAGTTTCTGGAAGATTATGACGGCGCCATACAATACCTAAATGCCTATCTGGATCGCAATCCGTATTGCCAGGTCGCCTGGCATCAGTTAGGAAAGCAATTCTATATTAAAGAGTTATATACCGATGCCCTGGGTGCTTTTGATTTTGCGATCATAGCCGATGATTCGTTTATCGGGGCCTATTTTGAGAAAGGCAAGGTCTTGGAAAAATTGGGGCGTTATGAAGAGGCGATCGAGAGTTACGAAACTACCATCAAGATCGAAGACCCAACATCGCATGCATATCTTCGGATCGGCAAATGCTACGAAAAGCTGAAGAATACAGAGCTAGCTAAATTCTATTACTATCAGACGGTACATGAAGATCCCCTTTTAGACAAAGGTTGGGTGGCTATTACGGACTTTTATGTTTCTAAAAAGAACTATGATAAGGCGTTGAGCTATATCAATAAGGCGATCAATATAGACGGTGATAATCCGGGATACTGGAAAAAATGTGCCTATATCCACATGGAGTTGGGTAATCTTGTAGAAGCCGATTATGCCTTTAAGAAATTGGTAGAGTTGGGCAACTATGAACTGGAAACCTGGGTATATTGGGCCTGTGTTGTAGGCAAGAATATGGAAGCCGAAGTTGCTCTGGAGATACTGAAGCAAGGAAAAGAATTTTATCCTGAAAATGCCCTCATTGATTACCTCTTTGCAGCGATCCACCTGCAAAGAAGGGATAAGACCACGGCCCGGGAATATTTGATAAGAGCCTTTCGTGAAAAGCCTGAGGAAATCGAGGTACTAAAGCTCAATTTCCCTACTTGCTACTATTCCAACTGGACACAAAACATTCTCTCTGAAATCAAAAAAGCTTCAGAATAAAAAAGTACTTTTGTCTTTTTTGAAGCTATGGCAGGACGTAAGCTCCTTCAATACGGCCTCATTGCACTAAAAGGTATGGCAATGGGAGCTGCAGATGTGGTCCCCGGAGTATCCGGCGGTACCATTGCTTTTATTTCCGGCATTTACGAAGAACTAATCGAATCCATTAACGGAATAAACATATCGCTAATAAAGGAGTGGCGCCAGAATGGGTTTACTTCTTTTTGGAAAAAAGCGAATGGCAATTTTCTCCTGGCCCTTTTTAGTGGCATAGCCATTAGCGTTTTTACCCTGGCACGTCTAATTAGCTGGTTATTGGAAAACCATCCTATCATGGTCTGGTCCTTCTTTTTCGGACTTGTCCTTGCCAGTGTCATCTATGTGGGCCGCGCGATCAAACAATGGAATTTTGGCGCAATTGCCTCCCTTATTCTGGGTTCAGGTATTGCCTTTATGGTAACGCGATTGCCCGTAATGGCCGACTCGGCTTCTATGCCCTATGTCTTCCTCTCCGGGGCCCTGGCCGTATGTGCCATGATCCTTCCCGGTATTTCAGGAGCCTTTATCCTGGTTTTACTGGGATCCTATAAATTTCTTTTAGATGCCGTACACCAAAGAGATGTTCAAACCCTATTGGCCGCTGCAGCCGGAGCTATTGTAGGCTTGCTCTCATTTGCGCGATTACTCAAGTGGATGTTTGCTAATTTTCGGAATATCACCCTCGCCCTCTTAACTGGTTTTATTCTCGGTTCCTTAAATAAGATCTGGCCATGGAAAGAAGTCATAGAATCCAAGCAAATAGGAGATAAAATTATTGCTGTAAAAGAAGAAAGCGTCTTACCTGCTTCCTTTGATGGAGATCCCCAAATGACCTGGGCGCTGATCTTAGCCATTATCGGATTTGCACTTATCTTTATTCTTGAAAAAACAGCCTCGAAAAAAGAGCATAAATAACATGCATCAACCCAGGAGTTTATTAGACAGGATCTTTCTGATCATCAAGGGTCTAGGCATGGGTGCCGCCAATAAAGTACCTGGTGTATCCGGGGGTATCGTAGCATTTGTCGTCGGGTTTTACGAAGAATTTATTTATTCCCTCCAAAAGATAAACTGGAAGGCCATGAAGCTATTGTTCAATGGCCGCTTTCGGAGCTTTTACCGATATATTAACGGACAATTTTTAGGCTTGCTCATCTTTGGTATGCTTGTGAGCTATTTCAGTGTGTCTAAAATATTAGACTACTTCCTGGAAGTGAAAGAACTATACGTCTGGTCTGCATTTTTCGGGATGATCATTGGCTCCATCATTTATATCGCCAAGGATTTTGGCCATTGGAACAAGCGCACGATTCCAGCGGGAATTATAGGTCTTCTGATCGGCATCTCCATCAGTTTTTTGAGTCCGGCAAAAGAGAACGACAACCTCCTTTTTATTTTCCTTTGTGGTATCATAAGCGTGTCAGGGATGACACTTCCAGGATTATCAGGATCTTTTATTTTGATCTTACTGGGAAATTATGTGTTGCTTCTGGTAGACTCGGTCAATGCCTTATATGACACTATGTCTGAAGTATTTCGGGGTGATCTGAGTTTTATCAAGAATTCAAAACGCCTGAACACCTTAAAAATATTAGCCGTATTTACTGCCGGCTCTGCCACAGGATTGGTCACCCTTTCACACCTCCTGGGCTATGTCTTAAAGCATTTTAAACATATGACCACTGCTGTTATTATAGGTTTTATAACGGGTTCGCTTGGTGTCGTTTGGCCCTGGAAGAAAACTATTTTTTTATTGGAAGCGAACGGACTTCCGGCATTGGATTCTAATGGCGATAAGATCATAAGTAATTATGAGCGATACAATCCGGATTGGTCACAAGCAGAGACCTGGTATGCTATGTTATTTTTGGCCCTGGGAATTTGTATTTTACTAGGGCTGGATTGGTATGGAAAAATTCGAAAAGAAAATGAATAAGTACGGCCTCATTGGAAAGAATATAGCCTACTCCTTCTCTCCGGGATATTTCGCAAAAAAATTTCAACAATTGAAATTGGACGACGCTTCCTATGAGATCTTTGATCTTGATGATATTTCCCAATTCCCTGATCTCGTAGCAGCAGAAAGCCCGCTGTCTGGATTAAACGTTACTATCCCTTATAAAGAAGCCGTGATCCCCTATTTAGATGCACTAAGCGATGAGGCAAGAGAAATAGGCGCGGTAAATACCATTTGTTTTGATGAAGGAAAACGTATCGGTCATAATACCGATATTCTAGGCTTTACAGATAGCATTACCACTCTATTGATTGAAAAGAAGCCTAAGGCGCTTGTTTTAGGCAGTGGGGGCGCTTCTAAAGCTATTCTTTATGGATTACATCAATTGGAACTCCCTGTTACCCAGGTATCTAGAAATAAACAGAAGGGAATGATCAAATATGAGGAGTTAACCGTTGAAGTAATTAAATCTCATAAGCTCATTATTAACTGTACACCCCTAGGTACGTATCCTAAAGTTGATGAAATGCCGTCCATCCCATATGATGGAATAACGCCTGATCATTTAATTTACGATCTGGTCTACAATCCTGAGAAATCCGCTTTTTTACTTGCAGGTGAGTCACGGGGGGCACAGATCTGCAATGGCCTGGCCATGCTGGGAGGACAGGCAGAGGCTTCCTGGAAGCTCTGGCAATCCTACAACTCCTGAATTTATTTGTTCTCTACTGCCTTAACAAATACTTAGACATGATCTAAAAAGAGGGCAGCCCTCCTTGTCCATGTAGGGTGTTCTTAGTATCTTACTATTCCTAATAATCCCCCAACCGGACGAATGATGGACACTATGTCGGAAGAAAAAGAAAATAAACCGGATGCAACTGTTATCGAAAGTACTTCTGAGGCAAAAGACAAGAATACTCCACCCAAGGATGCACCACAAGTAACAGAGTCGGAATCTGCGGAAGCAGATCCAAAGGAAATCCCTGTTGTCCAAACCAATGTCTTAAAGGAGATCGATCATACCAATGCCGAAGATGCAGAGGATTCGGACAATTACCGCCGCCATCATATTCCCATGTTAGAGTACCACTCCATGAGCATGGAAAACCTGGTAGGAGAATTGCAGCGACTCGTCAAAAACGAAAAAGTACAATCTATCAAACGGCATATTGATAGTATTAAGCACGAGTTTGATCATAAATTTCAGGAGTTCGTCGAACAAAAAAAAGAAGAGTTCGTCAGCAAGGGCGGGAATGCAGTTGATTTTAAACTTTCATCGGTAGCCAAGCGTAATTTCAATGAGCTATTGAGGGAGTACCGCGAGAAAAGGCAGACCTACTACAAAAGCCTGGAAAAATCCCTTAAGGAGAACCTGGAAAATCGGCTGACAATTATTGAGGAATTAAAAGGATTGGTTTCCGTTGAAGAAGATATCAACACTACTTACAAAAATTTTAAAGACTTACAGGAAAGGTGGCGGCATGCAGGATCTGTTCCTAGAAACAATTATAACGATGTATGGCGCACCTATCATCATCATGTAGAGATATTTTATGATTTTCTACATCTTAACCGCGAACTGCGGGACCTGGATTTCAAACACAACCTGGAGGAAAAAGAGAAACTGATCGCACAGGCTGAAGCCCTGGCAGAAGATGCCGATGTGGGCAAAGCTTTCCGCAAGCTTCAAACATTGCATAAGATCTGGAAGGAAGATATTGGACCGGTCGCTAAAGAACAGAGAGAACCTATTTGGGAACGCTTTAGCGCTGCTACCAAGGCCATGCATGTAAGAAGGCAGGAGTTTTTAAAGGACGTTGAAAAACATTATGAACAGAATCTCATAAATAAGAATGAGATCATAGTTAAGATCCAGGAGATCTCCTCACATGTGGCTACAAATCATCGTGGGCTGCAGGAACAGATAAAGAAAGTGGAAGCGCTGCGGGAACAGTTTTTTAAATCCGGGAAAGTACCCCAAAAGAAAAGCGATGAAGTCTGGGGTAATTTTAAGGAAGTAGTGCGGACATTTAATCGGAATAAAAACGCCTTTTACAAAAATCTGAAAAAGCTTCAGCAGGAAAACCTGGATCAAAAGCGCGCGCTCCTGGCCAAAGCAGATTCTTTAAAAGATAGCGAGGATTGGGAGACTACTACTCCGATCATGAAAGAGATTCAACGCGATTGGAAGAATATAGGACATGTGCCTAGAAAGTACTCTGACAAGATATGGGAGGAATTCAAAAAAGCGTGTAATCATTATTTTGACCGACTTCACAAATCGAAGAATGCAGCACAAAAAGTGGAACTTGAGAACTATGATAAAAAAATAGCGCTCTTAAAAAGATTAAAAGAATACACCCTTAGCGGCGACAAAGAAAAAGACCTTAAGACCATTGCTGTTTGGGTGGAAGAATGGAAAGGACTAGGTCGTGTTCCTTTTGCTAAGAAAAATATCAATTCTAAGTTTAACAAGATCATTGAAGCCCTCTACAAGAAATCGGGTGTAAGTATTCAGGAAACCGAATTGTTGAAATATGGCACCAAGATCCAGCAATTAGCTTATGCAGATAATGAGCATGCCATTGCCCATGAACGAACATTCATTCGGAGAAAGATGCAGGAAGCCAATAGTGAACTGCGTCAATTGGAAAATAATATGGAATTCTTTTCCAATACCTCAGGGGATAATCCCTTGCTGAAAGAGGTGATGCAAAATATTGATCGTCATAAGAACGCCCTGGCCACCTGGAAGGCTAAACTCAAGAAGCTTAATATCATGGAGCACCAGTTACAGAAGGGCGAGGATATAGAAAATTCAAGTGAAGAAGAATGAAACTGATTAACCTAAGAGCCAGGCACATGCTTGCTTGCCTGGGATGCATATTAATAACTATGTCAACAAACGCCCAGGATACACTCCCCTATTATGAGATCCCAGCTGCACCGGAACATTATACACCCGGCGGTGTCGTGGCTAGAATGATCGATGGATTAGGCTTCCGGTATTATTGGGCTACAGATGGCCTGACAGAAAAAGACCTTAGCTACAGACCAGGGGAGACAAATAGAACGATCGGTGAGACGGTAGATCATATCTACGGACTTTCCAATGTCATATTGAATGCTGCTTTAAAAAAGCCTAACGAAAGAAGAGAAGATTCATCGAAACCCTCAGGATATATAGAGATCAGAAAAGCAACCCTTAAAAATTTAAAAAAAGCCAGCGCCCTTATGTTGGAATCAGATTCTCTGGAAGAACATAAAGCCATCTTTGTCAGGGAATCCGGTATGTCAGAATTCCCATTCTGGAATATGATCAACGGCCCTATTGAAGATGCTGTCTGGCATTGCGGGCAAGTGGTAAGTTTACGACGAGCAGCAGGCAACCCTATGCCTTCCGGCGTTAGCGTTTTTCAAGGCACAAAAAGAAATTAACACCCTAAATAAACACGTATGAAAATCATTTTCTCATTCCTATTGACCCTATTTTTAGTAAGTCCAGCTATATCACAGCAGGTACTTACAGAGGAAGAACGCAGTATGACTCTTGCCGAGTTGGAGAATACGCGAGATATGCTGGAAGAAAGCACCTCGGGCTTATCTCCTGCCCAATTAAACTATAAAAGTAGTGAAGAAGCTTGGTCCATTGCAGAATGCGTTGAACACCTGACTATTTCGGAAAATGCCTTTGGCGAAATGATCAAAGGAGCGATTAATGCTCCAGCAGACCCATCTAAAAGAGCTGAAGTTAAAATGACAGATGGAGATCTATTAGCTATGATCCGTGACAGAAGTGGCAAGGTAAAAACATCTGAACCCTTCGAACCCAGTGGCAAATTTGGCACATATCAAGAAACACTAGAGGTATTCATGGGCTTGAGAGGCATGCATATTGGTTTTATTGATGAGACCGAAGAAGATCTCAGGAACCGATACGGCCAGCTGCCTTTTGGTACTATAGATGGACTTCAAATAGTCTTATTCATGTCCGGGCACACCGAACGCCATGTGAAGCAGATCATGGAGATCAAAGAAAGTGAAGGATATCCTTCAGAATAAAATTGACCAAGTGAAACCTCCGAAGTACTCGGAGGTTTCTTTTTAAGCATATCCTCACACTAATTATAGGACAAGTTTAACAACCTTTTATGTGCTATTTTGTACCTTAGGGTGGCCATCTCAAAAACCCTGACAGAAGACCATTAATTAAATTAGATTGATATGAAAATGTGCAAGATGAATGTCCGATCTAAGAAGAACCAATGGATACTGCTACTAATGTTGAGTATGGTATTCGGACCTGTGACCGGACAAGAAAACCCGATTGATTTCAAAGCGCTTAAGGGAGAGGTAGTTGATTCACAATCGAACGAGCCCTTAGTTTTTGCCACCCTTTTATTGGAAGGCAGCAACATAAGTACAGTTACCAATACAGAAGGTGAATTTTTAATTAAAATACCAAATGAAGTTCAGACAGGAAATATCAAAGTTTCCTTTTTAGGGTATAAGTCCAGATCCCTGCCCCTTGATTGGTTCCAGGAGAAAAATAATAAAATTGAGCTGGATGTAGGTATTACTGAATTAGCTGAAGTAGATGTGAGTGCCCCTAAAAGCGCACTTGCACTTGTTAAGAACATGATGGCTAAAAGAGGGGAAAATTATTTTAAGGATGCTACTACTATGACGGCATTCTACAGGGAAACGATTAAAAAACGGCGGCGTAATGTGTCTCTGTCCGAAGCAGTCGTTACCATTTATAAAACCCCATACATAAGTTCACGAAGAGATGCTGTCTCTTTGTATAAGGCGAGAAAGAGCACTGATTATAGCAAGTTAGACACCCTGGCTTTAAAACTGCAAGGCGGACCCTATAATGCGCTCTATGTAGATGTCATGAAATATCCTGATTATTTGTTCAGTAGCGAAAGCATCCAGGACTACAATTTTAGTTTTGACCGCTCTACCAACATTAATGGCAAACGTGTCTATGTGGTACATTTTGAACAGAAGCCCGGGATCATGGAGCCCTTATATAGAGGGAAACTCTATGTAGATGCCGAAAAGAGGATCCTGACCTCTGCGATATTCTCCTTAAAGATCACTAATAAGGAATTGGCGGCCCGACTCTTCGTTCGGAAAAAACCCAGGCATGCAAAAGTGTATCCTACTGAAGTAGCATACCGAGTAGACTATAGGGAGAAAGATGGCAGATGGTATTATGGATACAGCAATGCCATAATGGAGTTTAAAGTAAACTGGGACAAGAAATTGTTTAACTCGGTTTATAGTATGACTAGTGAAATGGCGATTACCGATTGGGAAAAAAATGTGAGTGGAGATGTACCAAAACCCAAAGACAGGATGAAAGCTTCTATCATCATGTCCGACGAAGCCGTAGGTTTTTCTGATCCGGATTTCTGGGGAGAGTACAATATCATCGAACCTGAAAAATCGATCGAATCCGCTATTAAGAAGATACAGAGGCAACTCAAGAGGGAACGCGGCAAAACAGGGTAAGTATCTCTGTATCGGTTATGAACAATTGTTTATAACTTCGGTTTATAAAATGTTGATTTTAAAACCCATATAAAATTTGCCACTTTGGAATATCCGCATATCTTAGCGGGGTGTTTGAAAGAGAAGGTCCGTTCAGGGCAGTTTTGGAAAGGCACAGTAAAGTTGACGTTCTTTGCTTTGTTGGTTAGCTTCGAAAGAAACATAGATAACTTGTTATCTGAGCGGATGGAGAAGTGAGCATAAAGAAAGGGGGCTGTCGCCCTCAGGACACTATGTGGATACTCTTTTAGTAAGAATGAGATTTCGGTTTCAGGTTTAATGAAAAAGTATTAAAGCAACGAGAAGTATTATGGAGTAAGTAGGAAGTGAAAGCTGAATAACGAAAAGTAATGCGAACGTTGAAACAGAATGCGGATGCAATCAATGGTTGCAGTGAGGTACTTCGGTACAGCACAAAACGTTTGCAAACTGTTTCTAGAAAGCCATATCAATGTACCCGTTACAGTGATATGGCTTTTGTCTTTTATAGCTTCCCGTGACATCTGTCTTCTCAATGCTTTCACACCTTTCTAGCTCCCATAAAATTGTATATTTGCAGACTTAGTTAAAGAAGCGCATTTATGCCCAAGATCATTTATACCCGAACAGATGAGGCGCCTGCCCTTGCCACTCGTTCGTTCCTACCCATAGTGCAGGCGTTTACTCGTTTTGCCAATATAGAAGTTGACACCAAAGATATCTCCTTAGCAGGTCGTATTCTGGCCGTATTTCCGGACATGTTACCTGCTGAGAAACAACAGCCCAATGACTTAGCTGAACTCGGCGAATTGGTCAAAAAACCGGAAGCTTGTATCATAAAACTCCCAAATATTAGCGCCTCCATACCCCAACTTAAAGAGGCCATTGAAGAGTTACAACAAAATGGATTTCCAGTACCTGATTATCCCGAGGATCCCGAAACGGAGCAGGAGAAAGAAATTAAGAGCAGGTATGACAAAATAAAAGGAAGTGCCGTAAACCCCGTTTTAAGGGAAGGGAACTCAGACAGACGCGCACCTAAACCTATAAAGAACTACGCCAAAAAAAATCCGCATCATATGGGTAATTGGAGTGCAAACTCCCAATCCAATGTTGCCTCCATGACTTCAGGAGATTTCAGGCATAATGAAAAATCCGTCACTATAAAAAATGCCACGTCAGTTCGAATTGAGCTCACGGGCGCTGCTGGCAACATACAGGTTCTAAAAAAAGGAATTGCCCTCCAGGCCGATGAGATCATTGATGCAAGTGTCATGGAAAAAAAGGCCCTTTTAAACTTTTTGAAGAAAGCGGTACAGGCAGCCAAAGACAAGAACATTCTTTTTTCAGCCCACTTGAAAGCCACTATGATGAAAGTTTCGGACCCCATCATATTTGGACATATAATGAAGACTTATTTTCAAGAAGTGTTCGACGAATTTGAAGATCAATTGGAATCCATAGGGTACAATGCTAATGACGGATTAGAAAGTTTATATAACGATCTGGAAGAATTAAATGAATCGGACCGTGCATCTATTTTAGATGCCATTAAGCAGGCAATCGAAGAAGGCCCGGACCTTGCCATGGTGAATTCAGACAAAGGGATCACCAATCTCCATGTGCCCAGCGATATCATCATTGATGCCTCTATGCCGGCTATGATCCGAAATTCCGGCCAGATGTGGAATAAGGATGGACAATCTCAAGATACACTTGCCATCATTCCGGACAGCAGTTACTCAGGTATTTATCAAACTACGATCGATTTCTGCCGGGAGAATGGTGCTTTTGATCCAACGACCATGGGTACAGTTCCCAATGTGGGCCTTATGGCACAAAAAGCAGAAGAGTACGGGTCTCATGATAAGACATTTGAGATCCCAGCAAGCGGCACAGTCAGTGTTATTGATGAAGCCAATGAAGCACAAATACTGACCCATTCGGTAGAACCGGGCGATATTTGGCGGATGTGCCAGGTTAAAGATGCGCCGGTACGTGATTGGGTAAAATTAGCTGTAAGTCGAGCACGGGCTACCGATACACCGGCCGTTTTTTGGTTAGATGAGAGTCGCGCTCATGATAGAGAGCTCATAATCAAAGTTCAAGAATACCTGAAACAACATAACACTGAAGGATTGGATCTGCGCATCCTGTCCCCGGTAAAGGCGACTCAATTCTCCTTGGAAAGAATGAAAGACGGGAAAGATACGATTTCTGTTTCCGGAAATGTGCTCCGCG
>Ga0265309_10001310_pt1 | contig 10791 bp, 11 predicted proteins | sample Helome_FD_192492 | JGI IMG/M metagenome (GOLD analysis project Ga0265309, IMG submission 192492) | Marine sediment microbial communities from subtidal zone of North Sea - Hel_20160524 (Illumina Assembly) | ecosystem: Environmental > Aquatic > Marine > Subtidal zone > Sediment ...
CGGTGATACCTATCCGAACACGTGGTTTCTCAAATACGCCAAGAATGCAGACCTCGTGATCCACGAGGCCTTCATGACACCGCAAATGTTTGTTGATCTCTATAACCAACCGCCACAACTCGCCTGGCGGGCCTGCTGCGCGTTTCACACATCGCCTCAAGCCTTCGGGAAGGTCATGAGCGTGGTGAAACCGCGCCATGCGGTGGCGTATCACTTCTTCAACGAAGAAGCAACCCGGTATGGTATCTATGAAGGCATTCGAGAGACCTACCGCGGTCCTGTGTCCATGGCTACAGATCTGATGGTGTGGAATATCACGAAGGAGAAAGTCACCGAGCGCATGGCCGTTGTTCCTAAAAGCGGGTGGGAGGTTGCGGGCACAGCCGTGCAGCCGCCACCGGAAAAAGGCCGACCTCCAGTCTATTCAAAGTACATTTTGGAGGGTCGTTGGGATGAAGGGGTCCAGCCGGTGCAGAAGAAACTGCTCGATGACTTTATGGAGAAGTACAACCTGCAGGATCAGGACTGGCGCAAACAGATGAAGAAGTGATGGGTTCTTCTCACTGAAACTTTGAACATTCTTTGTAAGAAAAATCTGCTAAACCAGGATTTAGGAAGGAACACACAAAATGAAAGGACGAACTCTTACACTCATTGCATTCATAATGAGTGCGCTGCTGGTCCCCTCTCTCGGGTTCGCGGGAAGCAGCGATTGGATAGATGCCCGGTTGGGGTTGGCCCCGATGAAATTCGATCCGTCGGGACAAGTCCAAGATCGCTATCTCCAAACCCTGAGCAACGCACCGGACACCCAGACCTATGCGGGTGCCGCGGGGAGCGGCGATGAACCCCTGGACCTGGAAGCCCTTTCCAGGAAAATGGACAATCCGCTCGGCAGTCTGTGGCTCATCTTTCTGCAAAACGACACCATCCAGTTGTCCGATGACTTTCCGTTGAAAGACAAACAGTGGATCAATGTCACCCTCTTTCAGCCCGTGTTACCGGTTCCACTCGGAAAGGACTGGCTCCTGGTCAATCGCCCCACGCTGTCGTTTATTAGTGCCCCCATTCCGAAACTCAACAAATCCGGTGAGGGACGATTCCCAGACCTGTTCCCCGGCGGTGGACCATCGTTCAATGACATCCAGGACAGTGTGAGCACCAATCGCAAATTTGAGTTTGGGGATATTGTCTTTCCTATGTGGCTGGCTCCACGGGAATTACCGAAACTCGGCGGAGGGAATTTGATTTGGGGAGTCGGGCCCACGTGGATTTTTCCTACGGCCACGCACGATTTCCTGGGTGCGGAAAAGTGGGCGGTCGGTCCCACAGGCCTGGCCGTCTGGGATAGTCCAAACTGGAAATTAGGAGTGATTGCGCAACAATGGTGGTCGTTTGCCGGAGCCGACGATCGTCCGAATGTGAGTAAGGCGAATGTCCAGTATCTCATCTACCGCCAATTACCCCATCTCTGGCAGGTCGGCATGGGCCCGAATATCCTGATTAACTGGGAAGCAGGCAGTGGCAATAAGTACACCGTCCCGGTCGGCATTGGGGTGAACAAGACCACGGTGCTCTTTGGCAAGCTGCCTGTACGCTTTGGCGCGGAGGTCCATTACTCCGCGATTCAGCCGGATGATGCGAGCCAAACCTGGCTCTTTCGTTTCTATATGGTGCCCGTCGTGCCCAGTCCCTTTGCCGGATGAAGAAATAATAAGAACGGCCTAATATCCAGATAGGCCGGGGATCTTTCCCCGGCCTTTTTTTTTGAGGCATAGCAACGTAGGTTGGGCAAAGCAACGCGTGCCCAACATTTGACCTCGTTGGAGTACCATCAAGCGCTAGTTCAGCACAGGATACGTTGAGGCAGAACACATCCTTTCAGAATCGCGTGCACAGAGAAGCGAAAAAGCCGTTTGGCAGCAGCGATTTTTTGACCACCCCACCCGAGATAAAAAAGATTGGCCATACGGTTCCTTTCACAGATGGGTAAAGTTGGTTTGAGATACCGTTGAGTGGGGAAGGAGCGAAGACAAATCGATTGCCGATGCCGATTTCGAGTAAGGGATTGTTGGACAGGGATAGCTTGGTTAAATGTTGGGCACGCTGCGCTTTGCTCAACCTACAGACTCTTCAATGATCCCTTCAACTATCGGAGCAATGAATTCACCAAGATAAACTGGTTACGTGCCTGTGGCCAATTTCGCCTAGATTCTCTTCAGCTTTATCTAATTCCGTACTTCAATTGATCATAATGTTCAATTAGACTATAATGTTCGAAGTGGTCATTTTTATAGAAAGGTGGTTTCCATTATGAAAACGATGCCTGCCGCGGAGGCTAAAACCAATTTCGGGACATTGCTGGATACCGCACAACGTGAGCCAGTCACCATCTCTAAAAAAGGGCGACCCGTTGCAGTCATGATGTCCATACAAGAATTTGAAGAGCATGAAGCCCTGAAACTTGAGCGATTGCGCTGGGAAGTCAGGAAAGGACTTGATCAATTGGATCAAGACAAGAGCGCAGATGGTCGGCCCTTTATGAAATCGCTCCTTCAGGAATTGGGTTGATGGCGAAATATCGTCTCTCGAACGAGGCGCAGAATGACCTGAGAGAAATTCAGCTTTACACCATGACGAACTGGGGGAATCAACAAGCCAAACAGTATCTGATTGAACTTACCGCCAATTTTGAGAAGCTTGCTCACTCTCCAAAGATTGGCAGAACGCGGGAGGAAATTCACGAAGGCCTCAGAAGTTTCCAAGCACGTCACCATATTGTGTTTTACCGCAAAAAGCTGGACGGCATAGCAATCGCCCGCATTCTTCATACAAGCATGGATATCAAGCGACACCTAGAAATACCACCTACAGAAAAATAGAGAAAATTTTCTAATCTCGCATCGTACTACCGCCGGGCTACATACACCCAGGGTCAAAAAGAAATCTTTTTTCTTTGATAGAGCAACTTCAAAACCAGCAACGTAGGTTGGGCAAAGCGCAGCGTGCCCAACACTTAATCTCGTTGGAATGCCCTCAAGCGGTGTTTCAGCACAGGATACGTTGAGGCAGAACACATCCTTTCAGAATCGCGCGCACAGAGAAGCGAAAAAGCCGTTTGGCAGCAGCGATTTTTTGACCACCCCGCCCGAGATAAAAAAGATTGGCCATACGGTTCCTTTCACAGATGCCTAAAATTGGGTTGGTATACCGCCGAGTGGGAAACGAGCGAACGCGACTCGATTGCCGATGCCGATCGTAAATAGTGGATGTGGCACAGGGGTAGCTTGGTTGATTGTTGGGCACGCTCCTCTTTGGCCAACCTACAGTCGCTATACATTGACAGGCAGAGAGACATCATCGCGGTTCCCTTCCCTAAAGCCAAGCCAAACAAAGACTCCCGACCCCTTTTATGGTCGATTTTTCTTGGAGGTCTCTGATATCATGACCGACCATCTCACCGTCATGGCAATCTCTATCCCAATTTAAAAGGACGCTATATGCAGCCTACAAAAACCAACGGTGTCTTTTGTTTGAGGACTTTCTTTCATCGATGTCCTCTGGTAGCACAAAGGTTGTTCGTCATGCTCGGGGCCTGTGGTCTGCTATCCGTTGTTGTTCCACTACATAGTTGGGCGGGGGGGCTCTACATTACGGAGTTTGGCACCCCGAGTATGGGAGTCGCCAACGCTGGCTCAGGAGCTTTAGCCAACGATTCCTCCATTGCATGGCATAATCCGGCTGGCATGACCCATCTGTCGGGCACACATGCTCAAGGGACCGCTGGATTGGTTTTTGGCAATACCAAGTTCGATGCTGATTCGAATACACCTGTACCCGGGGGAGACGGGGGCAATGCCGCCATCAACCCTGCCCCGATATTAAACGGGACATTTGTCCACAGCCTGACAGATAATTTGAAGTTCGGGTTTGCACTCGGTTCGGTTGTGGGAGCAGGGTTGGATTATGGGACCAGTTGGGCCGGCCGCCAACAGGCCACGAAAGTCAAACTGCTTACACTGACCGGGATGCCCAGCGTGGCGTATAAACAGCACTGGTTGTCCGTTGGTGTGGGTCTCACGATTAACTATGGGAATTTAGATACCTTTAATCTCAAAGCCCCGAACCCTGCCGAATCCACCATAAAGGCCGATGGGGATGATTGGGCCTTTGGTTTCGTGACTGGAGTGTTAGTGGAATTTAGCGATCGAAGTCGGCTGGGCGTGAAATATCAATCAAAGACCAAATACGAATTTGATGGAGACATTAAAGTCTCCGGCGGAGCTTTGGGAGGTGTCAACGTGGATTCCACCCTGGAGATCGAATTTCCACAGTTGGTCATGGCACATTTCTACCATGAGTTCAATGACCAGTTTGCCATTTTGGCGCAGGCGGATTGGGAAGATTGGAGTTCATTTGAAGATATTCCACTTTCCACATCTACTGGACAAAGCGGGGCCATTCCACGGAATTGGAAGGATACGTACAAACTTGGTGCAGGAATCCATTATAGACCAACGAAGCCCTGGCTATTGATGACCGGGTTTGCATATGATTCCAGCCCAGTGGATGCCAAGGATCGAACCGCTGACATGCCGGCAGACCGACAACTTCGCTACGCCGTAGGCACGGAATATCAATGGAGTGAGCGCTTGAAGCTTGGAGCCAACTTTACCTATTTAGATGCTGGGAATGCCAAGATCAATAGTTCCAACTTGAAAGGTGACTACAGGCGAAACGAACTGTTCTTTATGGCATTGAATGCCAGCTGGAAATTCTGAAGTTCAAACATGAAATGCTTTTCCGTTCCCTGTCGGCAGCATATCTATAGATTGCTATAGTCGATTTGGCAACTTTATAAATTTACTCACCGTAGAAAGAAAGGGAAAGACCCATGAACCTTATGAATCAACGAACTACTTTGATTTTCATCATCGTACTTTTTTTCTTACAGGGGTGCGCGGCCACGCAACAACGGAGAGATGTGGTCGAAACAGGCTTTCTCAGTGCTAGTGAACACTCCATGCTGAAGGAAGGTGAGGGGGATGAGCAGGCACTGCTTCGTTACATCAATCCTGATACGGACTGGCGCTCCTACGACAAGGTAATTCTCGATTCCGTCACCGTCTGGAAAAACGAAGAGACGCAAGATGTTTCTCCCGAGGATCTTCAGAAGCTAACCGATTTCGCCTATAGCCAATTCCATGAGGCACTGACCAAGGACTATTCCATTGTGGGCCAACCCGGACCTGGAGTCATACGTGTGGCCTTGGCCATTACCGAAGCGGAGGCCTCAAGCCCGACTGCGGATGTGGTGACTTCCATTATTCCGCAGACCAGAATCTTAACTGGCCTTAAAGGGTACGCAGTTGGAGGCAAACCTGGCTTTGTGGGAACGGCTGGCTTGGAAGCCAAGGTCACCGACGCCCAAACCGGGAAGATTCTGGCGGCGGCCGTCGACCGGCGTGGCGGCACTAAAGACCTGAGCGGCATGACGAATGATTGGAATGATGTGGAGCAAGCTTACATCTACTGGGCCGCCGGTCTACGCTATCGGCTGTGCTTGCTTCGTGGCGGATCGAATTGCGTAGAACCCGAAGAATAGAAGATGCCGACATACCGACCGTGTCGAAGGTGAGTGGCACCTCGAAGGAAAGATGAATTTATGAAGGCGAATTTCCTGAGAACATCCATAATAGTGGTCATCATACTTTTTTTCTTACAAGGGTGCGCGGCTACGCAGCAACGGAGAGATGTGGTCAAAACCGGCTTTCTGAGTTTTAGGGAACGTTCAATGCTCACAGAAGGTCAAGGGGAGCATGAAGCACTGCTTCGCTATATCAATCCAGATACCAACTGGCGCTCTTACAACAAGGTGATGATTAATTCCGTGACGTTCTGGAAAGACAAAGAAACACAAGATGTTTCCCTCGGGGATCTTCAGATGCTGAGCGATTTCCTCTATACGCACATGCATGAGGCCCTGAGCCAGGACTATACGATTGTGACCCAACCTGGTCCGGGAGTCATGCGCGCAACCTTTGCCATTACCGAAGCGGAGGCCTCAAGCCCGACTGCAGATGTAGTGACATCCATTATTCCGCCAACCAGAATCTTGACTGGCATTAAAGGGTACGCGGCGGGAGGCAAGCCTGGCTTTGTGGGATCGGCCGGCTTAGAAGGCAAGATCACCGACGCCCAAACCGGGAAGATTCTGGCTATAGCCGTCGACCGGCGTGGCGGCACCAAAGATCTGAGCGGAATGACGAATGATTGGAATGATGTGGAGAAAGCTTACATCTACTGGGCGGCTGCTGTTCGCTATCGGCTGTGTCTTCTTCACGGTGGGTCGAATTGCGTAGAACCTGAAGCATAGAAGATCCGACAATTCCCATCTCAATAGACAGGAAGAAAGAAGGGCGTATGTTACCCAAAATATCTGTAGATTCTGTCAATTCCGACAACACCCGCACTAAAACGATCTCATTTTCATCCTTCTTTTTTGTTTTGGTTGGCTGTCTTGTTTTCTTTTTAGTCCAGGGGTGTGCCAGCGTAGATACTCAAACATATCCTCAAGGCCGCAGGGGAGCAATCTTGGCCAAACCCGACAAACTTCTTGTTTATGACTTTGCGGTCTCCCCTGGCGAAGTCACACTCGACGACGGAATCGGCGAAAATGTCGCTCAAGTGGTCAAGGGCACGCAGGGAACCCCAAAAACAGAAATGGAGCTTGAACTTGGAAGAAAAGTAGCCGTGGCCTTGTCGGAAAATCTGGTGATCGAGCTTGGAAAATATGGGATCCTGGCGGAACGGGCATCGGCTCCCCCATCAGGGCAAGGCCAGGTCCTCATCGTCAAAGGACAATTCCTTTCCATTGACGAGGGGAACGCCACCCAACGCATGGTGATCGGCTTCGGCTTGGGGCGAAGCGTGGTGAGAGCTCATGGACAGGTTTACGAAGTTTCCCCAACAGGGAGCAAATTTCTTTCCGACTTTTTTTCGGAAGTGAAAAGTAGCCGGAAGCCAGGCATGGGGCCAATGGTGGGAGTCGGGGCCGTGGCTGGCACGGCGGCAACCGCAGCGGCGGTCAGTGGTGGACTCTCTGTGTCGTCAGAAATGGCCGATGCCCTACCGTTTTCAGCCAGCCTCGTGGCAAATGTAAAAAAGATGGCCAAAGACCTCGCCGAAAGGGCAGCCCGTTTCTACGTCAAGCAGGCCTGGCTACCCCTGGAAGCATTGGATTAACGATCGCGGTATATTTCATGGTGTTGATCAATAAGACGGATCACCACCACCCCCGAGACTAGGCACTCTCTTAATCCGCACAGAGTGTTCGTTCTCTGGTTTCGCCATATTCGTTATCTGTTTCGTTGAGGCCGATCTTGTCTTCTGCCCCGGTTTCCCAGACATGAACACACTTCGCATTGACATAGAGAAGACTCTCTTCATTGCCAAAAATATTCACCAATGCCTTTTTTGTCCCTTCCACGTTTCCTTCTAAAAGAAATAAATTTCCACGGGTCGTGTAGAAAACCTTTTTTCGTTTTCCGACAAAACGGATAAGAAAATGCCGATCCCCATCGGATTGACTGACCGTTGGCCCTTTGTCGGCCTGCGTTTTGGGATAAGGCAGCCATTTCGCTAACACAAAATACCCTTCGTCTGTTTGATCAATACTCATCACTGCCCCTGCCAGCATCGTTTCATGGCCTAGATATTTTTCAAAATTTCCAGCCATCTCGTCGAACTGAGAGCTGGTTGTGACGATCTTTTCCCCGTTCCCTTGGGGAAACAATAAATCAGAACCTGGGTGTGGCGCGCAGCCATTCTGCAGGCCCATTAACCCCACTACGCTTAATACGAGAATCCCTTTTCTCATAAACATCCCCCTTCATGTGAACCAAAAAGCACTCGGAAAACCGATTGAACGAAATTAGGTTGATTGCGGTTGAACCAGCAAGATATTTTTTCATATGAGGCGCCATCCTACAACTCACTCATTTCATGAATATCAAGACTTTGTTACAGAACTGTTAACTTTCATCCTATGATTTCAAATTGAATGAGTTGTAAAGATTCAGACTCCATTTCTCAGAACAGTGCCTAAAAATTATGAACATGGGGATTCCAAAAACCGAAGGGCTCTCCTCTGTCCTTTCTGTTCAAACTGAAATTTATCTTTCTCGTCATTCCCGCTTGCTTTTGGTGGGAATCCATCTTTGGTTTCCTTTCGGATGGATTCCCGCCGACTACTTGCGGGGATGACAGAAGTGAGTCGTCATTCCCGTGCACACGGGAATCCAGGTTCGTGTTTCATCCGGATGGATCCCCGCCGACTACCTGCGGGGATGACGGCTACAAGATGGATACCCGCCTGAAACTGCGGGGATGACAGAACGGGCGTCGTCATTACCAAATCGCGGTCATTCCCGTGAAAACGGGAATCCAGGTTCGTGTTGCATTAGGATGGATCCCCGTAGACTAACTGCGGGGATGACGGCAACAAGATGGACATCCGGCTGAAACCATGGGTACGACAAAACCAAAGGGAATTTTATGCCTGAATTCGCGAGGTGAATTTTGATATATTCCACAGGGCCCTATGAACCCTGTGGATGCGAAGAATGGACTGCCACCGATCACAAATTCCGACTTAAGGGTTAAAACTGAACACCGTTGATTCAGTAAAATTTACTATGCCTTTCCTGAAACTCCGGGTAGCAGGTCTTGCAGGAATTCTGAGATACGCTGTCCTTCTTATCACATTCCTGCTGCTTTCGACGACATCGTTCGGGGCGGAAACACCTGACAAGCAGCCCCCTCACACGGACGATCCACCTCCCCAATCGAATTGGTATAGCGCTCTGACTCAGGTTAAGTCAGTTCCGAAAAACATTTGGGAACGCATGAAGCTGGCTGATCAGTGGGTATGGGAAGAATATCCCGATCAAGTGCTTATCCATGAAGAAAACCGTATCAAATGGCCTCGGTATCTGTCGGCCGCACTCAATACCCCTGAGTGGTTAGATGTGGCCTTTGCTAACCGTATTCGTCGGGAAGGATTTGACTACCCGTTCACTGCAGACCAGGAAGGCACTACCTGGGATTGGGGGCAGCGGACCCGCTTTCGGACCACCGCTAGGTGGAAACAGTTTCGCGCGGAATTCGAACTTCAAGGCGCAAATTCCGGTGAAGACTCCGATACCGACGTCGTGGGATCCTCAACCTTTAATGCGGCCAACGTCCAACAACTGTTTGCCTCTATGACATTGCCCAACGTGTTGAATTCCGGTCTCCGAACGGACCTCCACTTTGGGCGCATCAATCTGGATATCGGCTCAAGACGCATCGTGGCTCGTTCTCGTTTTTCCAATACCAGCCAAGCTTTTGACGGTATTCATTGGAGATTGGCTAAAACAAAAGAGTGGTTTTTCCGGGCCTTTTTTTCGCAAGCCGTGTTCAATGACGATAACACTGAGCGCCTGGCCCTGTTTACGAATAAGGATGAATTATTCTGGGGCATGTCGGCTGAAAACCGCCAATTTTTTTGGGCCCGGGCTCAGCTGTATTACTATGGGACAGATTTTGAAAGCAAAGGCGACCGTGCTTCGCGCACGCATTCCACCATAGGACTGCGTGTTTATGATCCCCCTAGAAGTGGAGAATTTGATTTTGATACGGAATCAGTTATCCAGTTTGGAAAATTTGATGGAAGAGATCATTTGGCGCACTTCCATCATATCTCTTTCGGATACACCTTTCCCTATCTCTGGTCACCCCGAGTTTTGGCCATGTACGATTATGCCAGTGGCACAAATAACCCCAATGGGAAGAAAAACCATACGTTCGATGGCCTCTTTGGGGCAAGGCGGTTTGAACTCTCCGCCACCAGTCTTTTCGGACCCTTCTTTCGCTCCAATATCAGCTCCCCGGGCATCCGACTTATCACGCATCCACTTCCGACTCTGACACTCAATATGAAATACCGGGCCTGGTACTTGGCCCAATCCCGAGACGAGTGGACTAACTCAGGCATGCAGGATCCTACAGGAGACGCTGGAAAATTTTTGGGACAAGACTTGGAAGTCAGGATTCAATGGAATCCTTCACCAAACATCAACATTGATGCTGGCTATGAACGTTTCTTTAAGGGTTCCTACATTAAGGACCAGACCAATGTACCAGGGAATCCTCCGTCCAATGATACCAATTACTTTTATATCCAGACCGAATTGATGTTCTAATCAATCGGCTTGGCGTAAGATGTGAATTTTGAGGATTATCATTAAAGGAGATAAGGACATGAAGGCATTAAAGATGAAAAATCCTGCTCATCCCGGTTTTTTGATCCGGGTTGATTGTCTGGAACCGTTCGGGTTGTCCGTCACGGACGGAGCAGAAATTTTAGGGGTTTCCCGGTCTGCTCTGAGTAATTTGGTGAATAAAAAAGCGGACTTGTCTTGGGATATGGCGATCCGGTTATCCAAGGCCTTTGGCAGTACCCCGGAAGGATGGCTGCGGATTCAGTTTCAGTATGATGCGGCAAAAGTTGAGGAGCGCGCCAAAAAAATCCGGGTGAAACCCTTTCAAGGAGAAGCCGTACTGGTGCAATAAAAGGGGTCGAATAAAAGGGGTCGGGAGTCTTTTCTTAGTTCATTCGTCAATCTGATATACCCTTCATAACGGCTCCATGTAGCCTCTTTGAGCCTTCCTTGCCAAAAGAACCAGACAGAAGTTGCGGAAATTTCATATCTCTGACTATTATGGCTCTCTCGGGGGCGCTTTTGAGAA
>Ga0265309_10001311_pt1 | contig 10788 bp, 8 predicted proteins | sample Helome_FD_192492 | JGI IMG/M metagenome (GOLD analysis project Ga0265309, IMG submission 192492) | Marine sediment microbial communities from subtidal zone of North Sea - Hel_20160524 (Illumina Assembly) | ecosystem: Environmental > Aquatic > Marine > Subtidal zone > Sediment ...
GGTTTTTCCGAAATTGTTGAAAGGGTCCGTCCGGCTGTTGTTAATGTGGCTGTGACAGGTGGTGGAGGTTCGTCTAAACCCTTGCCACCAGGGCCGTTTGGTGGTCCTCCTGGAGGCGGTCCTCCAGGTGGTGGCCCTCCTGGGCGTCCTCCAGGCGGCCCAGGCATGAGTGCTGGTTCGGGAGTGGTCATCGACCCGCGAGGCTATATCCTTACTAATAATCACGTTGTCGAAGATGCCAGTGATATAAACGTGACGTTTAATGATGGTCGGGAAGTTCCTGCAACGATTGTGGGAACAGACCCCAAGACAGATTTAGCGGTGATTAAAGTCAAGGTTGAAAATGAACAACTTCCTTCCATTCCGTGGGGAAACTATGACATCCTTCGGGTGGGAGATGTCGTCTTAGCTGTGGGTAGTCCATTCGGATTGAAATCCTCAGTGTCATTCGGGATTATCAGTGCATTGGGGCGTGGGAGTGTTGGTATCACAGAGTATGAAGATTTCATTCAAACCGATGCTGCCATCAATCCAGGTAATTCCGGGGGCGCATTAGTCAATATGAAAGGGGAGCTCATTGGCATCAATACCGCCATTTTTTCAAGAACCGGTGGGTCGGAAGGCGTTGGATTTGCCATTGCCGTAAGCATTGCCAAAGATATTACGAGTAGCCTTATTGAATCGGGAAAAGTGGTTCGTGGATGGATGGGTGTCGCGATTCAGGAATTAACGCCAGCGTTGGCACAATCCTTTCAATTGCCAGAAGGTCAACCAGGCGGAGTCCTGATCAGCGAAGTGCATGAGGATGGTCCTTCGGCAAAAGCCGGACTTCAACGTGGAGATGTGATTCTGGAATACGGCGATGAATCCGTGAAAGATGTGAATCATCTTCGCAATATCGTAGCCCGTACGAAAGTCGGAAAGCAAAAAGAAATCAAAGTGTTGCGAGAAGGGAAGGAAACCGCCTTGACCTTAGTATTGGGAGAGCGGCCGTCTGATCAGGTATTGGCGAAGGCGAGCCCTCCGGGAGAAAAGCCCCCTTCAATGGAGAAACTTGATAATGTGTTGTCAGGATTAATGGTGGGGGCCATTACGGCGGACAATCGCAATCAATTTGGTATTCCCGAAGAAGCCAAAGGCGTAGTGGTGACCAAAGTGGAAGCTGGAAGTGCCGTGGAAGCCGCAGGCATTCAACCGGGCGACCTCATTCAAGAAGTCAGCCGGAGTTCGGTTAAGAATCTCGATGAATATCAGCAAATTGCCTCTAAGATTGCGAAGGAAGAGCTAGTCGTCCTCTTGGTGAACCGCCGAGGTAACAACCTTTTTGTGGCGGTCAATCCCAAATAATTTCACCATTCAATAAAGAGGGAGGCACAAGGCTTCCCTCTCTTTATCTAGCGCGCGCAAAAAACGATATGGCTAAACAAAGTCAATGGGGTCAGTGGTTTGAGGAGAAGGTCTTTAAACCCTTGGAAGACAAGAAGATGCCCGTCATGGAGCATCTTCATGAATTTCAGCGTCGACTGACTCGCGCTGTCGTGGTGATGGCCTTGGTGTTTGTGGGAACATTTTTTTATGCTGATACGTTAGTGACATGGCTACGTGTTCCGCTTCAAAATTATTTCATTTTAGATTCCTGGGAGTGGGTACCCTCTGATTTACCTAAAATTCCCTTGGTATTTCTCGCTCCTGCTGAAGCCCTATGGCAAAATGTGAAGGTGGCTGGATTAAGTGCCTTAGTGCTCACCACTCCCTATTGGTTGTGGGAAGTTTGGCAATTTGTGGTCCCTGGGCTTCACGCGCAAGAACGGCGATTCGTTGCTCCCTTTACGGGCATTAGTACCGTCGCCTTTTTTCTTGGGTTGACATTTTGCTTCTTTTTTGTACTCCCCTTTGCACTGCACTTCCTGCTTTCTTACGGGTTGGCTTCAGGGTTTATCGCCCAAATTTCCATTGCCAATTTTGTGGGATTTATCCTGTGGTTTCTCTTGGTATTTGGGCTCATTTTTGAGGTGCCGCTAGCCCTGACGTTGATGGCTAAATTAGGATGGGTGGATGCCCCGCTATTGAGGCAATATCGGAAGTGGGCCTTTCTCGGGTCCTTTCTTTTTGCTGCGATTTTGACACCGACCCCTGACCCCTTTAATCAATGCATCATGGCACTGCCTATGTATTTCTTTTATGAAGTAGGAATAATCAGTGCCCAAATTTTTGGAAAAAAGAAGCCAAAGGAAGCCGATGAGGTAGCTCCTGCAGGCCCATCGGCTCCTGCAGTATCTCGGCCCGCTATTCAAGCTGCAGGGGCAGTAGCTGGTGGAGATGATGATTATGTGAGCGTGCCAGACTCCGGTCCACGATAAGGGTTGAGAGAGGATTTGTATGGCAAGAGATAGTGGTGATATGGCGTGATCGGCGTCGCGGCCCTGATGATTAGTACCAAAATTCTTTCAAGCCAAGAGCCAGATATCTGTTGGAAAACGTTAGAAGACACCTTGACGAACTACCAAATGACTCTTTTATCCTATGAAGTTTTGCCTGATCAGCGGGAGTTGATTGTGCAAAGGTTGCAAGCTCTTTGTGAGACTGGGGATGTGCCGGTCGTTTTGACCCTTGGCGGAACGGGAGTAAGGCCAACAGATTGGGTTCCTGAAGCAACCCGGGAGGTAATTGACAAGGAAATTCCAGGAATGGCAGAAGCCATGCGTGCTGAAAGTCTCAAAAAAGTCCGCACGGCCATGCTCTCTCGGGGGATTGTTGGCATAAAAGACAAGACGGTGATCATTAATTTGCCGGGAAGTGCCAAGGGCATCAAAGAAAATTGTGAGGTGGTCTTGCCCCTCTTAGATCATATCGTTCAAAAAATCGGGTATGTCGAGAAAAAGAAAGATCCGGCAATTTCAAAGAATAACTAGGCCGTCTTGGATAATGAGTTTTTATTGGCTTTATTTTGGAGGAATAGAATAAATGGCAAGCGAACTTAAAATGGTTCAACCTTCTCCGTCGTCAAGTGGAGATATCTGTACCTATATGTGGGCCTGTGCGATTTGTGACGAAACCGAAACCTGTCAGAAAGATCGGGAAGGCCATAGCCGATGGTTAGTCTCCAAGCGCATGGAACGAATTGAGAATAAAATTCTCGTCATGAGTAACAAAGGCGGAGTCGGAAAGAGCACCATGACGACGAACTTGGCCATTAGCTTGGCATTGAAGGGGTATGAGGTAGGGATATGCGACATGGATATCCATGGACCCAATATTCCCAAAATGATGGGAGTTGAAGGGGAAAAACTCAAAATTAGTACGGGCGGGGGCATTATTCCTCATCAAGTCTATAATCTGAAAATTGCGTCAATGTCGTTTCTTCTTCAGAATTCTGATGATCCTATTATTTGGCGCGATGCCTATAAATTTGAATTCATTAATCAATTGTTGGGTGGAGTCGAATGGCAAGATTTGAATTATTTATTTATTGATTTGCCACCTGGCACGGGCAATGAATCCGTGACCACCATGGACTTGATCGGAGAGGTCACGGGCTGCGTGATTGTCTCGACTCCCCAAGAAGTGGCTTTGTTGGATTCTCGAAAATCGGTGACCTTTGTGAGAGATAGTGAGCTGCCGATTATCGGAATTATTGAAAACATGAGCGGCATGGATTGTCCGCATTGTCATAAGGCCATTGAAGTCTTTCGAAAAGGTGGGGGAGAGGCTTCTGCGGCCGATATGGATGTGCCGTTCCTCGGGCGTGTGCCACTCGATCCAGAAATGGTGTTGCAATGTGATCGAGGCGAGCCTTATGCCCTGTTTCATTCTGATCTTCCGACAGCGGAGGCGATTCATGGTGTGGCCAATAAGATTGAGGAGTTTTGCAAAAAGAAAGGCTCATTGGTTAACGTCGCCGCTCGCCCCGCACCATTTAAAAAGCCATAACTGGTCGGCAGAGCCTTATGTGCCCTAATTGATCATTTAGAATTTTTGGATAACATGGATTCTTTAACCTCGTTAACCACCGCTCAGCAAATTGTCTTAGATGCGGCGCAGGTGTTGGGCTGTGAGAAGGTCGGATTGCTTGATACCTTAGGACGGGTGTTGGGAGAAGATATTATTGCCCCACGCTCAAATCCCCCTTGGGATAATTCAGCGATGGATGGGTTTGCTGTTCGATGGGCAGACATTCATTCTGAACATGCCATTTCAAAAATTCCCGAATTGAAAATTGTTGAGGATGTTGCCGCTGGTGCCGTGGCAACGAAATCTGTTGGCCCTGGGGAAGCTATTCGTATTATGACTGGTGCGCCCATGCCGGCAGGAGCCGATACGGTGGTACGCATCGAATATACTGAACCTTCCGAAACCAACGTTCGCATTATGCTGTCTGAATATGGAAAGGGTGCCAACATTCGACCAAAAGGGGACGATGTTCAAGAGGGGGATTGCATTATTGCCAAAGGAACCCAACTCCGGTCGGGAGAAATCGGCATGCTGGCAATTCTGGCAAAATCCTTTGTGCTGGTTTACCAACGGCCTCGTGTGGGTATTCTTTCAACCGGGGACGAGTTGGCTGATCTTGATGAGTCCTTCGATGAGAATAAAATTGTCAATTCCAATAGCTATGGCATTGCGGCTGCCGTACAAGAGGCCGGGGGCATCCCCATCTTGTTGGGCATTGCCAAAGATACCCCGGATTCCCTAAAAGACAAAATTCGGCAAGGATTGACCTGCGATATCCTGGTGTTATCCGGTGGTGTCTCGATGGGAGATTATGATTTTACTAAACCGGTGTTTGCAGAGCTTGGGGCTGATATGAACTTTTGGAAATTGGCGATTCGCCCTGGTCAGCCGGTGGCCTTTGGCAAAATTCAAGGAAAATTGGCATTCGGATTACCAGGAAATCCCGTGTCTTCCATGGTCACCTTTGATCAGTTAGTCCGACCGGCCATGATGAAACTAGGAGGCCACGAGACCTGGGAACGCCCAACGGTGAAAGCCGTTTTTCAAGAGAGTTTTTCGAAGCAAACCGATCGTCGCCATTTTCTTCGAGGGGTTCTCGCTCGTGAAAAAGGTGCTTTAGTCGTCAGGACCACGGGTAAACAAGGGTCTGGGATTTTAACGTCGATGGTTAAGGCCAATGGATTTATTGATTTGCCGGAAGAAGTGGAAGCACTTCAACCAGGTGATGTCGTGAATGTGCAATTGTTATCCAGGAATTTTTAAATAACTTCATCGATTGATTATTTCATACTACGGACATTGATTATTTTTCCTATTCATAAAAGGAAGTACAGGCTTCAAGATGACTCCACCCATTGTGTGCTTCGTGGGCCGTTCCAACAGTGGAAAAACCACTCTCATCGAACGATTAATCCTAGAATTGACCGGAGAAGGCTATCGAGTGGCCACGATCAAACATGCTGGGCATGGATTTGATCTTGATACCGAAGGTAAAGATAGTTGGCGACATAAGCGGGCAGGGGCCAGTCAAGTGGTCGTGCTATCCAAGGGAAGCCTGGCCATGTTTACCGATGTACCTGAAGAACTGCCTGTCGAAGAAATCCGTGATCGCTTCATCAATAAGGACATTGATCTAATCATTGCCGAAGGCTGGAAAAGTCAAGGATTTCCAAAAGTCGTTGTGGTGCGAGACGAACTGCAAGAAGTTGATGTGTCACTTGAAGGATTAATCGCCGTAGCCTCCATCAAGCCTATCGATGCTCAGGTACCGTGGTTTGATCGAGATGATGTGCAAGGGTTGGCCAAAATCATTATCACACGGTTCCCACGCCAAGCGGATACGTAATTCCCATGGGTAAAAGTCTGACCCTCATTGTGGCCATGCTCTTCGTGCTGGCCTTAGGAGGGGCGGCAGCCATTCCTCTCACCAATCAGCCAACCTTCTGCGCCAGTTGCCATACGATTAAACCCTCTTATGATTCTTGGATTCGTTCCAGTCATAAAGATGTGACCTGTGTGGCTTGCCATGTGAGGCCTGGGATTTCTGGCTTTATCCAGGATAAGGTGTACGCAGGCATAGAAGACGTCGCGATTACCTTCTTTGGAACACCGACCGAACCCCATGATCTTCAGTCGCATGTGTATTCATCCGTCTGTCTTGGGTGTCATCGTGCCATTCTACGAGTCACTGAAGTGTCGTCCCGCGATTTGCCCCCACCGGTCAAAGAAGTGGGTCTGGTAATGGATCATCGGGAACATATGGCCGCCTTTGAAAAGCGAGGTCAGGGAGAGGGCTGTACCACTTGCCATTCACGCGTGGTACATGGGACCCCCATTAAAGGATACCCCATTGTTATTCCACGCGGGCACGTCAAAATTGATGACCAACCCCACAAGCCTGATCTTCCTCCGGATTCCAAGCTCTGGAAGACAACCATGATGGATTGCATGCGCTGTCATGATGGAAAGCAGACACATGAAGGCGAAGTGTTAAGTAAGCGCTGTGAAACGTGTCACCTGCCAGATAAAATCGGAGGATTTTTGTTCTAAAAAGGTCCTCCGTTTCTATGCCTAAGCCCATTGTTGAAGTTCGAAATCTGACGAAGCGATTTGGCGATTTTGCGGCCGTCGATAATATTTCCTTTGATATTCACGAAGGTGAAATTTTGGGACTGCTGGGGCCAAATGGCGCGGGCAAAACCACCACCATTCACATGTTGCTGGGATTGATTACCCCCTCGGCAGGCAATATCAAAATGTTTGGGCTTGATCTCGCTCAGCATCGTGAAACAATCCTTCAACAAGTCAATTTCTCCTCCACCTATATTTCCATGCCGTTTTCCTTGACTGTCGAGGAAAATCTTAAAGTGATTGCCCGACTCTATAGTCTTCAGAACATTCAGCAGCGCATTGATGATATTATTGAAAAATTGGAAATGGGTGATATTCAGCACAAACTCACCCGGAAATTGTCGTCAGGTCAAATGTCTCGATTAACATTGGCCAAGGCCCTCATGACGGAACCCAAAGTTCTCTTTTTAGACGAACCCACGGCCAGTTTAGACCCGGACATTGTGAATAAAATTAAAGCATTTTTGAAAGAATATCAACGAACTGACGGGTTAAGCATTCTCTATACCTCCCATAACATGCGTGAAATGGAAGAGATGTCCAATCGCATCATCTTTCTTCAACATGGCCGCATTGTGGCGGAAGGCACGTCGGACCAAATTATTCAACGCTATGGCCAACGCGATTTAGAAGAAGTCTTTTTGAAATTAGCAAGGGAACCAAAAGCACAATGAACCTTGGACGAATTGGAGGGTTACTCTCGCGGCATCTGTATCTCTATAAGCGCAGCTTTGCGCGCATGCTGGAGATTTTTTATTGGCCATTTTTAGATCTTGTGGTGTGGGGGTTCATTACCACGTATTTGAAGGATGCGGGAGTGTCCCTTCATGGAGCCGTTGCCTTTTTCTTGGGAGCGTTGATTCTGTGGGACGTCTTATTCCGGTCTCAACAAGGAGTTGCCGTATCTTTTCTGGAAGAAATGTGGTCTCGGAATCTCATGAACCTCTTTGCTAGTCCATTGACGGTCGGAGAATACTTGGCCTCGACCATGATCATGAGTATCTTGAAAGTCACGGCAGTAGCCAGCCTCATGATGGTCTTTGCCTGGGTGTTTTATTCCTATGATATGTTGAAAATAGGGCTTTCTCTTTTCCCCTTTATTCTGAATTTGGTGCTATCTGGCTGGATTATTGGCGTCCTCACGACCTCGATCATTATGCGATTCGGACAACAAGCCGAAGTCTTGGCTTGGGGCATGGTCTTTTTGTTTCAGCCGATCTCCTGTGTATTCTATCCTCTTGAGGTTCTCCCATCCATCCTCCAATCCATTGCGTGGACGCTCCCTCCAGCCCATATTTTTGAAGGCATGCGCGCGGTGCTTATGGATGGAGCCATACCCGTGGTTCATATTCTATGGGCAACCGGCTTAAACCTCTTCTTCTTGGTCGTCATTGTGGCGTGGTTTTATCATACGTTCAATGTCTGCAAAGACAAAGGGATGCTTGTCCGTGTCGGCGAATAAGCTGTTCACGCTGTAGTGACCTGCCTTTCCCCTTGCCCTATAATCTGAAGTTGGGTGATGGTCAGCGTGATGGCTGCAAATTCTTCTTCGATCTTCCCGTGGAGTAATAATGGACGTTCGTTCGTGAGTAATGGTCCATACTGCTGAAATGCGTCTGGAAACAAGGTGGCATCGTAGAGCCCCGTGGTATCTTCCAGGGTGAGGAAGGCCATCGACTGTCCATGTTTGGTGATGGCGGGCTTTTCGGTAATCAGCCATCCCACCATTGTGATCTGCTTGCCGATATGTGCAGCCATTTCTATAGCTGAAAGAAGATTCAGATGAGACCAATATTGGGCATACAGTGTTAAGGGATGGCATTGAAGCGGGAATCCAAATAATTGAATTTCTTGTTGGATCTTGCGTTCAATGGCGTAGTCATTAGGAATCGGTAGAGTAGGGGAAGCTGGCAAGAGAGGTATGGCTTGCCTCAAGGCCGATTGCTGTGAAGAAAGGCTGCAGACGGGATGATTGGCATAGAGACGCCAGAGCAGTCCAGGGCGAGTGACTTCGCCGGCAATGGTGTCGAAGCAGCCTGCAAGAATCAGTAGGCGAGTCTGTGCCAGTTCGGGATTCAGTCGAGTCAGAAAATCGTGGAATGATCGATAGTGCCCATGCCTCTGCCGTTCTTCCAGTAATCGAGTCACGAATGCGCGTTCCAGCCCTTTCAGTTGCATGAAGCCAAGACAGAGCGTCATCCCGATTCCACGATAGGCCCATTCGCTGGTGTTGATATCAAGGGGAAGGATGGTCAGCCCCATCCGTCGCGCTTCGGAGAGGTAGGCAAAGGTCGAATAAAATCCACCTTGGTTACTAATGACGGCAGCCATAAATTCTGCGGGATAATGCGCGCGGAGATAGGTCGACTTAAAGGACACTTGCGCATAACTGGCCGAATGGGGTTTGCAAAAGCTATAGCCCACAAAACTCATAATCATATCCCATACTGCTTGAATGGTATGAAGCTCGACACCTCGAGCACGGGCTCCGTCGAAAAATTGCTCCCGATAATCTTGTAGCTGCCGGTGTTTATGTTTCTTGCTTAAGATTTTTCGCAGTTGATCGCCTTCTTCTGCAGAAAAGCCTGCCAGTCTCATCGCGACTTTTGTCACGTCTTCTTGATACACCATAATGCCGTGCGTCTCAACCAGGACGTCTTCCACTAAGGGGTGAAGGGGACGATAGGCGAGACCGTGAGCACGCCGAACAAATTTTTGAATAAACCGATTGGCGGCGGGACGAATCAGCGAGGAGACAATGACCAGATACTCAAAGACATCAGCTTGCGCACGCCGATGATCAGGCATGCCCGTCCAGAGTTTTTTGAGAAGTAATCGGGTGGCCGGCGATTCAATATAAAAACAGCCAATAGTGTCGCCTCGCTGAATGAGGGCTTGCGTCTCAGGGTCAGACAGCGGATCCCAGGTAGCATAGTCAATATGAGCACCAGTGTGTTCCGCAATGGATGCCAAGGCGTCGCGAATCACAGCTAGGGAACGATTGCCTAAGAGATCGATTTTGACGAGTCCCGCCTCTTCGGTTTGATCTTTTTCCCATTGAATAACCGGAACACCTTTGGTTGCCACTTCAACGGGCACATACCGGCGAAGATCGTCTGGAACAATCACCATGCCGCCGCAATGGACCGAGAGATGTCGGAGTCGGCCTTGAAGCTGACGGGCACGAGAAAGAATTTCTGGCCAAGGTTCTCGCAAAGTCGTGAGCGACAAAGGCTGGCGCGTTAGAAGTTGACTGACATGACGCATTTCTGCCGGAGGTATTCCATAGACTTTAGCCACTTCGCGGATCGCGGCGCGAAGGGCTAAGGTGTTGTGATTGGCTACCATGCCGGCTTGGCGGCTGCCATAACGGGCAAAGACAAAATCGATGATACGGTCGCGTTCATCCCAGGGAAAATCAATATCAATATCTGGCGGATCATGTCGGCCAGGATTGAGAAAGCGTTCGAAGAATAAATTGTGGCGGATAGGATCGACATGGGTAATGCCTAAGCAATACGACACGATAGAAGCCGCAGCCGAACCGCGTCCACAGGTGCGAGGGGCTTGGCGAACAATCTCATCAACGACGAGAAAATAGTGAGCATAGGCTTTATCTCGGATAACCTCTAACTCATGTTCGATGCGATCGATAACAATGGACGAAGGGTTGCCATAACGCCATTGTGCCCCGGCATACGTTTTTTTCCGAAGCAATGTGACTGCATGAGAATCGGATAGTTGGCGAAAGTTGGGAAAGATGGTCTCTCGGAAAGACCATTCCGTGTAACAGGCTTGTGCAATTTTCAGGGTATTACTGATTGCATGGGGCACGTGCGGGAAATGTGCCTGCAGTGCTGCCAGTGGCATCAGCCAGTGATGCGGAGCGCAACACGAGTCTTCAGATAATTGAGAAAGCGTGGTGTTGAGGGCAATCGCTCTGAGCGTTTGATGCAGCGGAAAATCTTTCGGGCTCAAAAAATGAACCCGATTGGTCGCCACAGGCGGCAGGTTCGTCCGTCGGCTAAAGCCTAGGGCCTGATGCATCAGCGTTCCAGGGGTCAGTTCAACGTAGAGGTCGGCAGGGGAGTGGCGTTTCCAGATCGTGAGAGCTGGAAGGTCGTCTGACAGAATAAGTAATCCGCGGCGGTGCGCTTGAACGGCGGCAATGCAGTCAAAGTCTGCGTCGCAATGGCGTTGAGAGAG
>Ga0265309_10001312_pt1 | contig 10782 bp, 7 predicted proteins | sample Helome_FD_192492 | JGI IMG/M metagenome (GOLD analysis project Ga0265309, IMG submission 192492) | Marine sediment microbial communities from subtidal zone of North Sea - Hel_20160524 (Illumina Assembly) | ecosystem: Environmental > Aquatic > Marine > Subtidal zone > Sediment ...
GCCGGCAGTAGCCCAGACCGGCTATCCGGGACCGCGTTGGATCAAGTCACGACAGCAGCGCAGAGCAGTGGGGACGGATCGGGGGGGATCAGGCCAAGCGACATAATCCCGGCGATGAAATGGATTCTCATATGCACTCCTCCAAACGGGCAATTTCTCGAATACTGATAGGCACAACGGAGGAACCAGGGCCAGGCTGACAGGGAAGACCTGATTGCGGGTGATCGACGTTGCATTCTGCCGCGCCCGGTATCTCGGTTTCGGTGGCCGTCCGGCGCTATAATAGAGAGCCCGGGGAGCGAACCAGCCGCCGCCGGGCAACTGCGAGACGCAGGCCACAACCAGGCCAAGGCCAGGGGGCGAGATGGCTATTGCCAAGACGGTCGATTTTGCGCTGACACTGACCGATGTGGATTTCCAGATCCTCAAACATCGCCATTCTTCCTCCAGTGCCGAGACCGCGCACAAGGCCCATGTCGGCGAGGAGTACCTGGCCAAAGCAGTGGCCCTGAAGGACCTGATCGGCCAGTTGTTGGCGGTCATGCCGTCCAGCCACGAGCTGGACCTCGAGCATCTGCGCGAACTCCTGCATCGGCCCGGACTCGAGTTGATGTCGGAAGACGAGCTGGAGGACGTTTTCTTCGATTGTGAGCCGGGCGCCGTCCCGCCGCTGGGTCCGGACTACCGCGTGCCGACCGTGGTCGATCGGGCGTTGATGCAGCGAGACGAGGTGTATTTCGAAGCCGGCGATCACCGCGAGCTGATCCACGTGGATAAGACCAGCTTCCGCAAGCTGATGCGCGGCGCCGAATTCCTGGAGTTCAGCCGTCCCGCGCGCTGACCCGAGACGCTGTCGCACGCGCAGCATTGTTTTTCCGCGCCGGTTCGATAAGCTTGCGCTGGACGGCCACTGCAGCGGGCCGCCGTGGAGGAGCGCGGGTTTGCGGCGACGCATCCGCGGAGGCGAATGAAGCCGACGGACACCTCGGACCCGGACTACTATCATCGGGTCGTTGACTGCCAGTGGGCATGCCCCGCTCACACCGACGTACCCGAGTACATCCGGCTTATCGCACAAGGGCGCTTCAGCGATGCCTACATGGTCAACCGGGAGAGCAACGTGTTTCCGGCGATCCTCGGCCGCGTCTGTGATCGGCCCTGCGAGCCGGCCTGCCGGCGCGGGCGCGTCGAGGACAAGCCCGTCGCCATCTGTCGCCTGAAGCGCGTAGCGGCGGACCTGCGGCGCGAGCACCGGGACGAGCTGCCCATAGTACCCAAGGCCAGCAACGGCAAACGCGTCGCCTGTATCGGTGCTGGTCCCGCCTCTCTGACAGTGGCCAACGATCTGGTGCCACTGGGCTACGAGGTCACCATCTTCGAGGCGCTGGATAAGCCCGGCGGTCTGATGCGCACCAACATTCCGTCGTTCCGGCTGCCAGCCGACGTGCTCGATCAGGAGATCGGCATGATCGTGAATCTGGGCGTCGACCTTCGTCTCGGGCATCCGATCGAGAGCATGCGCGGACTCCTCGCGCAGGGTTGGGACGCGGTATTTGTCGGCAGTGGCGCCCCAGGCGGCAAGGACCTGAAACTGCCCGGCCGGGACGCGGGCGCGAAGAACATCCACATCGGTATCGAATGGCTGGGATCGGTGGCCTTCGGTCATACCGAAAAGATCGGCGAGCGCGTGTTGATCATCGGCGTCGGCAACACGGCGATGGATTGCTGCCGCACGTCACTGCGGCTCGGCGCGCAGGACGTGAAAGTGATGGCGCGCAAGCCGCGGGAGTTCTTCAAGGCCTCGGAATGGGAACTCCAGGACGCCGAGGAAGAGGACGTGGAGATCGTGGTCAACCACTCGCCACGCGAGTTCGTGATCGAGGGCGGCCGGCTGCGCGGAATGAATTTCGATGTCATGGAACACGACGTCGCCGAAGATGGCCGGATCACCGCATCCCGTCGCCTGTGCGAGAAATTTCTGCCGTGCGACGACGTAGTTCTGGCGATCGGACAGGACAACTCCTGTCCGTGGATCGAGCGAGACCTGGGTCTCGAGTTCGACGAATGGGATGTGCCGAAGGTGGACCCAGTGACACACCAGTCCACGCGGCCCGACGTCTTCTTCGGTGGTGACTCTGCATTCGGGCCCAAGAACATCATCTGGGCCGTCGAGCACGGACACCAGGCCGCGGTTTCGATCCATCGGCATTGCCATGGCGGGGACGTCACCGAGCGGCTGCCCGTGACGATGAATCTATCCAGCCGCAAGATGAGCCTGCACGAGTGGGCCTATCATAATGATTACAATCCGGCCCATCGTCGTCTGATGCCCCACGTCAGCCTCAAGGAGCGTTTCAAGAAGCTGAACATCGAGGTGGAGCTCGGTTTCTCGGCGGATCAGGCCATGGAAGAGGTCCAGCGCTGTCTCAACTGTGACATCCAGACCGTCTTCACTGATCACCTCTGCATCGAATGCGACGCATGCATCGACATCTGCCCGACCGATTGCCTGACGATGACCGCTGCCGGACCCGAGCAGGAGCTACGCACCCGGCTCAAGGCGCCGGCGCTGAATCCCGAGCAGGCGTTGTTCGTCTCCGGACCGTTGAAACACACGGCACGGCTGATGGTCAAAGACGAGAATTTCTGCGTGCACTGCGGTCTTTGTGCGGAACGCTGCCCGACGGCCGCGTGGGACATGCAGAAGAGTACGTTCAATTTCCCCTACGCCGAGGATGACGGATGCCAGACCCGAAAGCGTCGGAGCGCGTAAACGACTTCGTCATCAAGCTGGCCAACGTCAACGGAACGGGTTCGGCCAGCGCCAACAGTCTGCTGATGAAGACCGTATTCCGGATGGGCGTGCCCGTCGTGGGCAAGAACTATTTCCCGTCCAATATCCAGGGCTTGCCGACTTGGTATGAGATCCGGGTGTCCCGCGATGGCTACGTCGCCCGCTCCGGCAAGGTCGACATCCTGGTGGCGATGAACGCCCAGACCTATGCCCAGGACCTGGCCGAGGTGAAACCTGGCGGTGTGCTCCTCTACGATTCGACGTGGCCGCGCAGCCACACGCTGCACCGGGAAGACATCACTATCCTCGGAGTGCCCCTCTCGAAGATGTGCAACGAGTCGTTCGATGGTGTGCGGGCGCGCATTCTCATGAAGAATGTGGCCTACGTGGGCGTGCTCGCCGCGCTGCTGGAACTGGACATGGTGGTCATCAAGCAGCTGTTGCAGGACACCTTCGCCAGCAAACCGAAACTCGTGGGCGGTAACCTAAGGGCCATCGAGCTCGGTTACGAGTACGCGCGGGAGCATTTCGATTGCCCTCTGCCTGTGCGCGTGCGTCCGCTCGACGCTACGGCCGACATGATAATGATCGACGGCAACACGGCGGCGGCGCTGGGGTGCGTCTACGCCGGTGCGACGGTCGGCGCCTGGTATCCCATCACGCCATCCACGTCCCTGATGGACGCGTTCCGAAGTTTCTGTAACCAGCACAGGGTGGATGCCGAAAACGGCCAACGGCGATTTTGCATCGTCCAGGCTGAAGACGAACTGGCCGCTATCGGCATGGTTCTCGGCGCCGGGTGGAACGGTGCTCGTGCGTTCACGCCTACCAGCGGACCCGGCATTTCTCTGATGAGCGAATTCATCGGCTTCGGGTACTTCGCAGAGATCCCGGCGGTGCTGTTCGATATCCAGCGGGTGGGGCCTTCGACCGGCATGCCCACCCGCACGCAGCAATGCGACATCCTTTCCTGCGCTTACGCCTCCCACGGCGATACGCGACACGTATTGCTGTTTCCCGCCGATCCGGAAGAGTGTTTCCATCTGACGGTCGCAGCTTTCGATCTCGCCGAGCGTCTGCAGACACCGGTCATCGTGATGTCGGACCTTGACATCGGCATGAACGACTGGATGTGTCCGCGACTCGCCTGGGACGATGACTATCGCCCGGATCGCGGCAAGGTGCTCGACGTCGAGGCACTCGAGGCCATGGACCACTTCTGGCGGTACGAGGACGTTGACGGCGACGCGATCTGCTGGCGCAGTCTGCCCGGCGTCCACGACAAGGGAGCGTATTTCGTCCGCGGTTCGGGACACAACGAGGCGGGCAGCTATACCGAGGATGCCGGAGAGTACCAGGATCTGGTGGACCGGTTGCGACGCAAGTTCGATACGGCGGCCACCCTGGTGCCGGCACCGGTGACGATGCCGGCCAGGCAACCCACGAAGCTGGGGCTCCTTACGATCGGTGGCTGCGACGGCGCGGCGCGGGAAGCACTGGACCGGTTGGCGGACGCAGGCATCAGGCTCGACTACCTGCGTGTGCGGGCGTTCCCGTTTGGGGATGAGGTGCGCCGGTTCCTCGCGAGCCACGAGGAGATCTTCGTTGTCGAGCAGAACCGCGATGCGCAGCTACGTGCGCTATTGATCAACGAGGCCGACGCAGACCCGGACAGCATGCAGTCGGTGCTGCACTATAACGGTCTGCCGATGGGCGCCGACTGTATCGTGCAGGCGGTGCGCGAAAAAATCGCGACGGGAGCCGCCGCATGAGTTATCTGCCCAAGCCCAAGGTAGCCCATCCGGGCCTGCGCCGGAATGAGCTGGGACTGACCCGACGCGACTATGAAGGCGGTATGTCCACGCTCTGCGCCGGTTGCGGCCACGATTCGATCACGGCATCGATCATCCAGGCCTGTTTTGAGCTATCCATGCCGCCCCATCGCGTTGCGAAAGTCAGCGGTATCGGTTGCTCGTCAAAGACGCCGGCCTACTTCCTGAGTGCCTCGCACGGCTTCAATTCGGTCCACGGCCGGATGCCGGCGGTCGCAACCGGAACCAATGCCGCCAACAGGGGTTTGCACCTGATCGGCGTGTCCGGCGACGGCGATTCTCTCTCGATCGGGCTGGGCCAGTTCTGTCACGCCATGCGGCGCAATCTGGACATGCTCTACATCATCGAGAACAACGGCGTTTACGGGCTGACCAAGGGACAGTTCTCCGCCTCCGCGGATGTCGGCACGCGAGCCAAGCAAGGCGAGCGAAACGAGCAACCGCCGATCGATCCGGTGCTCACGGGTCTGACCATGGGGGGGACGTTCGTCGCGCGCAGCTTTTCCGGCGACAAGGCGCAGCTCGTGCCCCTCATCAAGGCCGGTCTGAAACATCGCGGTTTCTCACTGATCGATGTGCTGTCGCCGTGCGTGACTTTCAACGACCATGAGGACTCCACCAAGAGCTACGCGTACACCCGGCAGCATTATCATCCAGCAGTGCATACCGACTACGTGCCGCCGGCCGAGGAGATTACGGCGCAATATGATGCAGGCCAGGCGATGACCGTGGAACTGCATGACGGTAGCTCTATGGTCTTGCGCAAGACGGACGCCGAGTACGATCCCACCGACCGCGGCGCGGCCTACGCATACCTGCGCAAACGCACCGAGGCCGGAGAATACCTGACCGGTCTGCTATTCGTGAACGCGGATGCGCCGGACATGCACGGTATGAGCCAGACGGTGGAAACGCCTCTGAACGAATTGAAATGGCACGACGTCTGTCCCGGATCCAGGGCGATGAGCCAAATTCTCGACCGTTACCGGTAGGTGGACGGACAAGCCCGCGCCACGCGCGCTACGGAGAGGCGTCGGTCCTCGTCTCAGCGTCCGACGGCCCGGACCTCGGTGCTGGTCTTGATGTTGATGACCTGTCCGGGCAATAGATCTTGCAGACGTGTCTCGACGCCGTCGAGCAAGACGGTGGCGCCACGCGGGACCCGATAGGCGCTCCTGCCGCTGCCGTCCAGCGCGCGCAGCGTAAGAAGGGTGCCACGAATCTTGACTACCTGGCCGACCAGGATGTGTTCATCAGTTACCCTCGCAGGGGGCCGACGCACCGGCTCCACGATTTCTTCCTGTGGCTCCGGAGATGCGATCTCGCTGCTTCCGGCTGGCACGGCGGTCGCCGCGGCCAGGGACGTCGCAGCCGGTTGCTCGACCAATTCACCAGGCACTGCGTCCAGGGTTGCGTCGGTGTCGACGGGTGGCTCGGATACAGCCGCCAGGAAGGCGTCGGACGCTGCATCGGAGGGGGGCGCCGGCACCTCTGGCGTGGTGGCTGCCGTTATCGCCTCGCTCGCTCGATCGGTATCTGCGCCGTCTGCCTGGGCGGCGGTTTTGGTCTGGCGGTCCGGGGTATCCGGATCGGTCAACACGACCACGGGCAGCACGTTGCCGTCTCCGGTCGTCACCGTGGCCAGCGTCTCGCCCGTCTCAGAGGCGGACCCGCTCGTGCCGGGGCGGTCCGTCGCGGACGCCTGGAGCGTCTGCGGCGCGACGTCCGTTTTGGCTCGATCGTCGACCTCAGGCGCCATGCTCTGTGCGGTGGTCGATCGTGTATTCGCTTCACCCGCAGCGGATTGCGCAACCCGCTGGACGGGCTCGCTGGCAAGCGCCGATCGATCAATCCGTACCGAGAAACGCCTGTCCTCGAGCACCGTATTGTCCGCAGCCGTGACGGATACGCGCCAGTCACCTGTCTGTTCGAATAGTACGTTGACCCCGGAATAGACTCGCCAGCGGTTGCCGCGCAGCTGGAATTCGTGTTCGGCGACCACCTGCCCGTCATGCTCCCAGCGATGGGTCACGGTCTCGCCGGCCATGTTCTTGAGTTCAGTCAGGTAGTAGACCGCACTCGTCTGTTCCGGCTGCACCGTCAGCGCGGGCCCGATATCTCCAATCGGCTCGTCGCCTTCGACGGCATCGGCCAGGCGGGACAGGGTGACCGACCATCGGGGATTCGACGACGCACTGTTCGCGGCGGCATCAGGCAACCCCGCCCGGTCCACTGCAGCGATGATCTGGCCGTCGCGATCCGGGCCCGGTTCGCTCGCGGTCGCTCCGATGGTCTCCGCTACGGCGGTTCTCGTTGATGTCTCCGGCCCTGCGCCCGCCAGTGGTTGCCCGGCGCCATCCAGCAGCAGCATGGCGGGTAGCGAGTCGCCTATTGCGGCGTTGGGAGCTGGTATCCCCTGAGGTGTCGTTAATGCCGTGACGGCTGTTACGTCGCCCGTCACCATCGTCACGGGCGCGTGGTCGAAACTGCCCCTGTGCCGCTGATCAAATCGCCGCTCGTTGACGCGTTGCACCAGGATCGGGGTGCCGATCTGGTCGAGATGCGTCACCGACTGCCAGTCATCGGGCGGGGAGGCCGGGACGCCAATCGCGCCAGGCGGTTGTTTGGTCGTCAGGTCGCTCGTCGTCTGGGCCCGTGGCGGATACGGGGCAGCGGACTGAGCCGCCATCCCGTCGTGTGCTCCGTCAGCGTCGCCGTCCTGCGGGTTCGTCAGTACGGACAGCTCGACGTCCGGTGGCGACTCCGCGACCGGGGTGGACGGTGCCACGACCATGTTGTCCGGTGGCTGACTGGAATCACGATCCGCGACGGCGGCCGGGGACATAATATCGATTTCATCTACCGGCGCTTCGTCCGCCAGTCCTGCCGTGCCCGTCTGCTCGGCCGCCTGTCCGGACAGAGACTGCCCGGGTCGGACGATGACGCCGGTCGCGGCGTCCTGGCGGGTCGATGCAATCGATTCGGTGGCGTCGGGAAGCGCATCCTGTGCCGCTTCGTCGAGGGCGGGTCCAGTCATCCAGTGCGTCGCCATCACCGCGATCGCCGCGGCGCCGATGGTGGCGAACACGATGGGCACGGCTTTCCGTCTCGTCTTGAGGGGCGGCGCAGGTGCCGGCGGCTCGTCGCCCTGGCGACCTTCCTGCGTTTCGAGCCGCACGAGTTGCTGACTCTGCTCAAGACCCGCAAGTGCCTCAGTGAGGCTCATGTCCGGGAACACGCCTATGGTCCGCCTGCGCGTGAAACCCTCGAACGGATACAGGTGGACCCAAGTCTTGACCCCGTTCGGGAAGACGTTGAGCACGAGTTCGTCCGCCACCGGCGCGTCATAGCGTCGGTCCTGCGGCGGCAGATTGTGGAGGTAGTCCTCGCTGATCGCCGGCATTGCTAGGCTTTAATCACGCCCGAGGGGAGGGCGGGACCTCCGACGCTATCGGAAACGGGCGTAGGCGCTCTGTGTTGCAGTTCACGTTTTCACCGACCGGGCGGTTGTCGTCCGTGTTTCGCCGCCGTCGCCCCGGCTCTTGGCGTGCCAAAGGAGGCGCTTATGACCCGGCGAGCCACATTCCCAGCGGACATCGCTATGGGGGTCTGAATCCCTCTATATTATGTCAATCTGCCAGGCGGACGGTAGTCCGGATTCAGGTGTGGTGTGCTCATCTCGTGGCGCGTACGCCGTTGGGAAGAATTACCCAACCAGTGGTCCATGGGGCTACCATATCCAGCCGACGTGGACGGCGGCGTTGCTTTTAAACGATCGCTACCCGGGCCGCGTCTCAGCCTACATAGATGGTCAGCACAGCGGAGTCGCCATGCGTCACTCATCAATTCGCCTGATCGCTCTTATGGCGGCGGTCATCTTCCCGGTTTTATCCCAGGCGGAAGACATCAGCCGGAGCTTCCAGGTAGCGCCGGGAGGGCGGCTCGCGATCGACGTGGATGTGGGCACCATCGACGTCGTGGCCGTGGACAGTGACACGGTGATCGTGGAGATCGAGGTGCGTGGCAGGGACGCCGATCGTTTCAAAGTCGATTTCCGCGAGACCGACGGCGGGGTGAAGGTAAAAGGACGGCTCGCGACGAGCGGCATGTGGGGTCGCAAATCGGGCAGCGTCGGTGTCAAGGTCCGGGCCCAGGTACCGCAACGCTACAATCTCGATCTGGAAACAGCCGGCGGCACGATCGCGGTCGGCGATGTCGGCGGTTCGGTGCATGCCGATACGGCCGGTGGCAGTATCGAGGTCGGCATGGTCACCGGCCCCGTCCGCGCGGACACCTCTGGCGGCGGCATCGAGATCCGTGGCAGCGAACTCGAAGTAGCCGCCGATACGTCGGGAGGCAGCATTACCCTGGGGGTCATGAACGGGCGTACATCTGCCAGCACGTCCGGTGGCTCGATACGCGTACAGCGCGCCAATGGCCCGCTGAACGCCAGCACGTCCGGTGGCAGTATCTCCATACGCGAGGCCACGGCCGCCATAGACGCCAGCACTTCGGGAGGCAGCGTCAAGGCCACCTTCGTGGCTCAGCCGGAAGACGACAGCGATCTAAGTACCTCTGGTGGCCGGGTCACCGTTCGCCTGGCGGAGGGTCTCCGGTTCGATCTGCGAGCCCGGTCTGGTGTCGGGGTTGATTGCGAGTTACCCGTAGAGGACGCCGAGCGGGAGCCGGGGCGTCTGCAAGGACGTATCAACGGTGGCGGCCCGAGGCTGGATCTGCGTAGCAGCGGCCGGGTCCGCGTCGAACGGCTCTGAGCGACCCCGCGCCTCGGGCTACCGGCGTCAGCCGGGGGTGGCGCGCATAAACTCGATGATGATATCCGCCAGTTCCTGGCCCGCATCCTCCTGCACGAAGTGGCTGGCTCTCTGCAGGTCCCGATGCGGCTGACCCTGGGCGCCGGGTATATGCTTCTGAAGGATGCGATCCGCCCATCCGAGAATCGGATCCTTCTTGCCGAACGCCGTCAGGAACGGCTTTTCCCAGCGACCCAGAACATCCCATGCTTTACGGTTGGCCGGCACGGCAGGATCGTCGGCCTCCGTCGGCACCAGTCGCGGCAAGGCCCGCGCGCCGGCTTTGTGGGCGTCGCTGGGGAAAGGGGCGTCGTAAGCGGCGATGACCTCGGGCGACAGTTTCGAGTAGCTGCCAGAGTTGACGATCCGGCCAATCGGAAACAGCGGCGAGTAGCGCGCGAAGGCGCGCCAGAGTCTGAACGCCACCGGTGTCTTACGATCCGCGGTCGGCAGAAAACCGTTGCCGATAACGATCCGGGCAAAGCGTTCCGGGTGTTCGGCCGCCAGTCGCAGACCGATAAGCGATCCCCAGTCCTGGCCAAACAAGGTGACGTCGCGCAGGTCATGCGCTTCCATCCATTGCCACATCCAGGCGACGTGGCCGGCGTAGCTGTAGTCGTCGATCGCCCCCGGTTTGTCCGAGCGGCCAAAACCCACCAGATCCGGAGCGACAGCGCGGCAGCCAGCCGCCGCCAACGGCGGGATCATCTTGCGGTACAGATACGACCAGGTCGGTTCCCCATGTAGCAACAGGACCACCGGCCCGGTGCCCGCTTCCACGTGATGGATACGCAGGCCATCGATCTCCGTGTAGTGCGGCGCGTAAGGGAAGTCCGGCAGATCGGCGAATCGGTCATCCGGGGTCCTAAGTATCTTCACGACTCCTCCTCGTCCGCATTTTCCAGTACGTAGTCTGCGCAATCCCTACGCAGCTGATTCTTGGCCAGCTTGCCCGTGGCAGTGTGAGGCAGGACCTCGACGAATACCACGTCGTCGGGGATCCACCAACTTGCCACCTTGCCGTCGAACCACGCCAGCATCTCATCCCGGCTGATGCCGGGTTCCGAGCGGACGACGATCAGGAGGGGGCGTTTGGACCACTTGGGATGGGGCACGCCGACCACCGCGGCCTCGGCGACCGCCGGGTGTCCGACCGCCAGATTCTCCAGCACGACCGAGCTTATCCATTCGCCGCCGGACTTGATCACGTCCTTGGCACGGTCAGTGATCTGCATGAAGCCATGCCGGTCGACCGTGGCCACATCGCCGGTGTCGAACCAGCCGTCCGCCGTCTGCGAGGCGTCGTCATCGCGACGATAGCAACTGCCTGACACCCAGGGACCGC
>Ga0265309_10001313_pt1 | contig 10781 bp, 6 predicted proteins | sample Helome_FD_192492 | JGI IMG/M metagenome (GOLD analysis project Ga0265309, IMG submission 192492) | Marine sediment microbial communities from subtidal zone of North Sea - Hel_20160524 (Illumina Assembly) | ecosystem: Environmental > Aquatic > Marine > Subtidal zone > Sediment ...
ACAAGGAATATCGAAATTGCCCGTTCTTCTTCGATCGCGGCGCCGCACAGCGTGGCGACTTCGTATGTGCGTGGCCGGGACAACTGCGGCTCGACGTCACGGCAACGGGCGCAGAGTTCACACAGCGGTGGACCGTATACGCCGATGAGCAGTGGGTCGCACTCCCGGGTGGGGTCGACTATTGGCCGGACCGTGTCAGGGTCAATGATCGGGCCATCGAGGTTGTCGCACACGACAACCGGCCGAGCCTGCGCCTGGCGCCTGGCAGCTACAGCATCACGGGTCGGTTCGAGTGGGACGAGCGCCCCGGCGTGCTGCGCCTGCCCCCCGAAAGCGGCCTGATCGCGCTGACCGTGGACGGCCGCAGGGTCGAGCGACCCGAGTTCGATCGCAACGGCGTGTTCCTGGGCGAGCGCAAGCAGGACACTCGTGCCGTCGACTCGGTGCGCACCGTTATCCACCGACTCGTCGCCGACAACGTGCCAACGCGACTGGTCACGCAGCTCCGAATCGACGTGTCCGGCAGCGTGCGCGAAGAGTTGTTCGGCCCGATCCTGCCCGAGGGCTTCGTGCCGCTCAGCATCCATAGCCAGCTGCCGGCGAAACTCGAGGCAGACGGAAACCTGAGACTCCAGGTCCGGCCCGGGAGCTGGACTGTCTACCTCACCGCCCGTGGCCCCGGGGTCCTGAATGCCATAACGCGGCCCGGAAAAGGCACGAATCTGCCCGACACCGAGATCTGGAGCTACCAATCGAATGACCGCCTGCGCGTCACGGCCGCGGACGGACCACCGCCCGTCGACCCGGTACAGGCTGAGGTGCCGAATAACTGGAACAACTTTCCAGCGTTTCGCATCGACACGGGTGCGACGCTCGAAATACTCGAACGCAGTCGCGGCATCGTGTCGGCCGTCAACGAACTGGCGCTGAACAGGACGATCTGGCTGGACTTCAACGGCGACGGCTTCATGGTCAGGGATGAGATCGGCGGGCAGATGCGCACAGACTGGCGCCTGGACATGGGGCCACCGTATGCGCTGCTGAGCGCCACCGAGAATGAAGAGAACCTTCTGGTCACGAAGGGTAAAGGGGCCGGGCAGACAGGCGTCGAGCTGCGCCAGACCGAGGTCGGCCTCGCATCGCTCGGCCGGGCCGACACGCTCGGATCGATGCCTGTGACGGGGTGGGATACACGATTTGCCGAAGTCGATGCCAGGCTTAATCTGCCGCCGGGCCACAAACTGCTCACAGCACCCGGCGTCGACCACGCCGGAGGCAGCTGGACGAGCCAGTGGCAGTTACTCGATTTCTTCCTCGTCCTGATCATCACGATCGCGGTCTGGCGGCTGCTGGGCGGGAGCGCAGGCGTCATTGCGCTGCTGGCGCTCGTACTCAGTTTTCATGAGCTGCACGCGCCTGCGTGGCTCTGGCTCAACCTGTTGATCGCCATTGCACTGATGAGGGTCGCCCCGGAAGGACGATTGCGGAGGCTCGTATCGAGTTACCAGTGGCTCAGCGCCGCGGCGCTGGTCATCGTGCTTGTGCCGTTTGTTGCAGGGCAGCTACGTGTGGCCATTTACCCGCAGCTCGAGCCGCAATACGGCGCTTACCCGTCCCGGGGCCTGGCGGCGGTCATGCCGGCCGCCGATATGGCGGAGGCACCATATACCGCTGAGAAGGCCGCAGTCTCCAGGCTACAGGTCGAGCAAGTGGAGGGGAGAGCCGGGGCGATCGAAGAGGTCCTCGTGACAGCAAGCAAGCCATCGCAGCTATTTGCCCGCTACGCGCCGAACGCGATCGTGCAGGCAGGTCCCGGTATCCCGTCGTGGCGCTGGAATTCCTACACGCTCATGTGGAGCGGTCCGGTCGACGCCGGGCAGACCATGCGGCTCGTGGTAATGCCGCGCTGGCTCGTAAGCCTGTTGCGTGTCATTGAAGTCGCGCTGCTGCTGCTGTTTGCCGGGGTGCTGGCCGCGGAGATCCTCAAGAAGCGTTGGCGACTGCCGGGCGGCCTGGGCCTCGGTCGGGCACAGGCGATTAGCATGCTGGCCGCTGGCGTACTGTTCTCCACACTCGCCTTGAGCCCTGCTGCAGAGGCGCAACTGCCCGACGCCGAGCTGCTGCTCGAACTGGAACGGCGCCTCACCGAACCACCCGACTGCGTGCCTCGCTGTGCAGAGATCGTAGACGCGGATGTCGATGTCGGAGCCTCGACGATCAGCATGACACTGGCCGTGCATGCGTTGGAGAACGTCGCCATTCCTTTGCCGGGTTCCGCCGATGGCTGGCGGCCCGAGAGCGTGCTGTTGCAGAGTGGTGGCGATGCGCGCGTTCTGCGCGGTCGCGACAGCACACTGTGGCTGTATGTGACCAGCGGTCGACATGAATTGACCCTGCGAGGCCCTGTGCCGGCCGTCGACAGTCTCGAAGTCGCGTTCCTGGCCCCGCCGCGTGTCATTGAAGTGGAGGGCGATGGCTGGTTCGTCGCTGGCATCAAGGACCGCCGATTGCTGTCGGGCTCACTGCAGCTGACGCGCTTGCAGACCGACGGCGACGACGCGGTTCGCTGGGAAAGCAGCCGCTTCCCTGCATTCGCGAGGATCGAACGAACCGTGGAACTCGACCTGGACTGGCGTGTGCGCACAACGGTCCACCGGGTCGCGCCTGCGCAGGGTGCATTGACGATGGACGTGCCGCTGGTCGATGGCGAGCAAATCGTCAGCGGCGACTTCAATGTCAGCGAAGGCCGGGTATTGGTCTCGATGAATCCGCAGCAGGGCAGCGTCAGCTGGACGTCCACCCTGCCGCGCCAGTCACCGCTGACATTGACGGTGGAACCGGGCGCTTCCTGGAACGAAGTCTGGCGATTTGCAGTCGGGAACATCTGGAACGCCGAGTTCGCAGGCCTTCCTGAAAGTGACGCCGGGGAAGACATGAGCGATGTGCGCATCGCCGAGTTCAATCCCCGCAGCGGCGAGCAGGTGACGCTGACGGCGACCCGCCCCGAAGCCTCCGAGGGTACGACGCTGGCTTTCGATTCCGTGAGCCTGGCCATCGTGCACGGGAACCGCTCGAGCGATGTGAGCCTCGACCTGGGTTATCGCAGCACGCGAGGCGCGCAACACGTGCTGCGGCTGCCGGAGAATGCCGAGCTTACCGACGTGCTCATCGACGGGCGCATGCAGACCCTGCGAGCGGAGGACGGCGAACTGACGGTGCCGATATTGCCCGGCACGCACAGCATCGGCATCAGGTGGCGTGCGGCCGGCGAGATGGGCCTCCGCACGACGACGCCGGTGATTGACATCGGTGCGCCGGCCAGCAACATCGACATGAGACTGACCAAACCACACGATCGATGGCTGCTGGCGACGGGCGGTCCGGAACTCGGGCCGGCCGTACTGTACTGGTCTGAGCTGGCAGCATTGATCCTGTTCGCGCTGATCCTCGGACGCATCGGCCTCGCGCCACTCAAGAGCTGGCAATGGCTGCTGCTGGGTATCGGCTTCAGCACGTTCAGCTGGCCCGTCCTGGGCGTCGTCATTCTCTGGCTACTCGCTTGCGGCGCGCGCGAGCGTTGGCAGCCCGAGGTCAACTGGTGGAAATTCAACCTGATACAACTCGGCATCGGCGGCCTGACCGTAATTGCGTTGTCGTCGGTGGTAACCAGCCTGCCGCTCGGCTTGCTCGGTTCGCCGGACATGCATGTCACGGGTCAGAACTCGTACGGCAGCGTGCTGGGATGGTTCGCCGACCGCAGTCAATCGGTGCTGCCGACGGCTTCCGTGATCACGGTGCCGCTCTGGATCTACAAGGCGCTGATTCTTGCCTGGGCACTGTGGCTCAGCTTCGCGCTGTTGCGCTGGCTGCCGTGGGTGTGGCAGTGCTTCAGCAGCCGGGGTTACTGGCGGTCGAGGAAGGGCGAGGCCCTGCACGAGCAGGAAGGCTAGGGAGCGCGCGTGCGGCAGGTCTGGATCGCAGTCTTCCTCGGAGTATTGATATGGTCGGGGATCGGCCCCAAAGATTTCGTGACCTGGTGTCTGGAGGTGTTCCCGGCCGTGGCAGGCGGCGCCGTCCTGTGGTTTTCCCGCGAGCGTTTTCCGCTAACGCCGCTCGTGTACGTACTGATTCTCGTGCACTGCGTCATCCTGATGGTCGGGGGCCATTACACCTACGCCGAGGTCCCGCTTGGTGAGTGGTTGCGTGAGCTAAGCGATGGCACACGTAACAATTACGACAAGCTCGGGCATTTCGCGCAGGGATTCGTCCCGGCGATGATTGCACGCGAACTGATGTTACGATTGCAGGTCTTCAAGTCGGGTCGCTGGCGCGATTTTTTCATCGTGTGCTTCTGCCTTGCTTTCAGCGCATTCTACGAACTCGTCGAGTGGTGGGTGGCGCTGCTTTCCGATGAGGCTGCAGACGCTTTTCTCGGCACCCAGGGCTATGCCTGGGATACCCAGTCGGACATGGCGTGGGCCCTGTTCGGCGCCGTCCTGGCCTTGTCGCTGCTTGGCAGGCTGCATGATCGGCAGCTGCGTGACCGCGGTCTGGTGGCCTGAATGAGTCGTCTCGTCTTTATAGCCGTTGTGCTTTGCTGGAGTGGTCTGGCCATGGCAAAAGATTGTGTCGTATTACTGCACGGACTCGCGCGAACGTCGACGTCGATGAAGAAGATGGAGCAGGCCTTGCAGAAGGAAGGCTATGAGACCGCGAATATCGACTACCCGTCGCGTCATCACACGGTCGAAGAACTCGCGGAGATAGCCGTATTGGATGGCGTGCAGCAATGCCGAGCGTTTGGCGAGATCGAGCGCATTCATTTCGTCACACATTCCCTGGGCGGCATTCTCTTGCGTCAATACCTGAGCAAACACCCAATCACGGAACTCGGCCGCGTTGTCATGCTGGGGCCGCCGAACCAGGGCAGTGCCGCCGTCGACAGGCTGGGACGCGCACCCGGTTTCAACTGGATCAACGGGCCCGCTGGCAAACAGCTCGGTAAAGGCGAGGACAGTGTGCCACTCAAGCTTGGTCCGGCCGAATTCGAACTCGGCATCATAGCGGCGAATCGAACGATAGACCCGATCACGTCCTCCGTGCTCGAGGATCCGGACGACGGTCGCGTGTCGGTCGAGGACACCAAGCTCGAGGGAATGACCGACTTCGTCGTCGTCAAGCACTCGCATGCGTTCATGATGCGCATGCAACGGACGATAGAGCTGACGATCCTGTTTCTCCGTACCGGGAGTTTCGGTGAGTGAGAAAGGTCGCCTACCTGACCATGGAGGACGAGGGCGATTTCGTCACGGACTACGACCTGAGTTTCGATGCGATGGCCGCGCTCGGCTGGCACGTCGAGACAGTGGCATGGCGTCATGCGGTCGACTGGGATACGTTCGATGCCGTCTACATCTGCGCGCCGTGGGACTATCCCGAGCATCTGCGGCGGTTTCTTGATGTGCTCTACGCGGTTGACGCTTCGCGCGCCTTGCTTGTCAACGACTTGTCTCTCGTGCGCTGGACGCTCGAGAAGACCTATCTGCGCGACATCGAGCAACGCGGCGGACGCATTGTGCCGAGCGCGTGGTTCAACGGATTCGATTCGGCCGATGTCGCGGCGTTCTTCGCGACGCATGAGACCGATACCGTGGTTATCAAGCCGACTGTCGGCGCGAACGCCAAGGATACGTTCGTCCTGACTGATCCGGTTCCGGATGAATTGCGGGCAACGCTCGCGACGACGTTCCGCGATCGCGCCTTCTTCGTGCAGCCGTTTATTGACAACATCCTGTCGGAGGGCGAGTTCTCGCTGTTCTATTTCAACGGCGAGTACAGCCACGCCATTCTCAAAACGCCGCAAGCCCGGGATTTTCGTGTGCAGGAAGAACACGGAGCGGACATCAAACCGGTGTGTCCGCCTGGAGACCTGCTCGAAACGGCGACAAGGATGTTCAATGAGATCACTCCGCTGCCGGTTTACGGGCGTGGCGACTGGGTACGCGGCGCCGGCGGGAACTATCTGCTCATGGAACTCGAGTTGATTGAACCTTCGTTGTATCTACGCACCGACAGCGGCGCTGCCGCTCGATTTGCGGCTGCGTTTGACCAGCGGTTTCAGGTATTCGCCGGTAAATGATCCTTTGGTCGCTGCGACCTTCTCCGGCGTACCGGTTGCGATAATACGGCCACCACCGTCGCCGCCCTCAGGCCCGAGGTCGATAACCCAGTCGGCGGTCTTGATCACGTCGAGATTGTGTTCGATAACGACGATCGTGTTGCCGTGATCCCGCAGCCGGTGCAATACGCCAAGCAGCTGTTCAATGTCGTGAAAATGCAGGCCCGTTGTCGGCTCATCGAGTATGTACAAGGTGTTGCCCGTATCGCGCTTGGACAGTTCCTTGGCGAGTTTCACGCGCTGTGCCTCACCGCCCGATAGCGTGGTCGCGTTCTGCCCAAGGCGAACGTAAGTCAGGCCGACGTCCATCAGTGTCTGCAGCTTTCTCGCTACCACGGGCACATTGCGGAAGAACTCGGCGGCGTCTTCGACCGTCATTTCGAGCACTTCGTGGATATTCTTGCCCTTGTAGCGTATCTCGAGCGTCTCGCGGTTGTAGCGTTGTCCCCGGCAGACGTCGCAGGGCACGTAGACGTCCGGCAGGAAGTGCATCTCCACCTTGATGACGCCATCGCCCTGGCAGGCCTCGCAGCGTCCGCCCTTGACGTTGAAGCTGAATCGGCCCGGCATGTAGCCGCGTGACCGAGCTTCCTGGGTGCCCGCGAACAGTTCGCGGATCGGCGTGAACAGGCCGCTGTAGGTGGCCGGATTCGAACGCGGAGTGCGGCCGATCGGGCTCTGGCTGATGTCGATGACCCGATCGATATGCTCGAGCCCGCGAATCTCATCGTGTGGCGCCGGGTTGCGGCTGGCGCGATTGATCTCCTCGGCCACGGCTTTGTAGAGCGTGTCGTTGATGAGCGTCGACTTACCCGACCCCGACACACCCGTAACGCAGGTCATCAGGCCGACCGGAATCGACGCCTCGACGTTCCTGAGGTTGTTGCCCGTGGCGCCGATGACCGCTATCTGCCGCTCGGGATCGTCGGGTGTGCGTGAGTCCGGCACCGCAATCGCGCGCTTGCCCGACAGGTACTGGCCCGTCAACGACCGCGCTTCCTTCTGGATTTCATCGGGCGTGCCCGCCGCGACGACCTGGCCGCCATGAACGCCGGCGCCGGGACCGAGGTCAATAACGTGATCCGCAGACAGGATCGCCTCTTCGTCATGTTCTACGACGATCACGGTATTGCCGAGATCGCGCAGGTGCGTGAGCGTGCCGAGAAGCCGCTGGTTATCACGCTGGTGGAGACCGATCGAGGGCTCGTCGAGGATGTACATGACACCGACCAGTCCCGAACCGATCTGGCTCGCCAGCCGGATGCGCTGGGCCTCGCCGCCCGATAGCGTTTCGGCGCTGCGATCGAGCGACAAGTAGTCGAGCCCGACGTCGGACAGGAAGCCGACGCGTTCGCTGATCTCCTTGACGATCTTGTCGGCTACGGTGGCACGCCAGCCGTCGAGCGAAAGCTGGGCGAAAAACGATCTCGCATCGCCGACCGACAGGCTCGTGATTTCGGGCAGGGATCGATCGCAGACGAACACGTGCCGCGCCGCCTCGTTGAGGCGCGTGCCGCTGCAATCCGGGCACGCCTGGCTGTTGAGGAATTTCGTCAACTCTTCGCGCACGGCGCCCGACTCGGTTTCGCGGTAGCGACGCTCGAGATTGGGCAGCACACCTTCGAAGCGATGCAGTTTCTTGATCTGCATACCCCGCGAGTTGGCGTAGAAGAACTCGATCTTCTCCTTGCCGCTGCCGCACAGCACTACCTTCTGCAGTTTCTTCGGCAGCTCGTTAAACGGCGTCTCGATATCGAAGTCGTAATGCGCCGCGAGGCTCTGGATCATCTGGTAGTAATAAGTCGTCTTGCGATCCCAGCCTCGAATCGCGCCGCCCGCCAGTGACAGGGACGGATTGACGACGACGCGATCGGTGTCGAAGAATTGCTTCACGCCCAGGCCATCGCAGCCCGGGCACGCGCCGCTCGGATTGTTGAACGAGAACAGGCGCGGCTCGAGTTCGGTCAGGCTGTAACCGCAAATGTTGCAGGCGAATCGGTCCGAGAAGACGATCTCCTCCTGGTCATCGTCGTCCATGTAAGCAATGCGGGCGACGCCGTCGGCCAGGCGCAGGGCGGTCTCGAACGACTCGGCCAGCCGCAGGCGAATGTCTTCCTTTACCTTGAATCGATCCACGATCGCATCGATGTTGTGCTTCTTGTGCAGATCGAGTTCGGGTGGCTGGTCGAGTTCGTAGATCTCGCCGTTGATGCGGGCGCGAATGAATCCCTGTGCCTGCAGGTCTGCCATGAGCTGCACGTGCTCGCCCTTGCGATCCGCGACGACCGGGGCGAGCAGCATCAGCCGGGTGCCCTCGGGTAGCTCCAGCACGTGATCGACCATCTGGCTCACCGTCTGCGCTTCCAGCGTGATGTCGTGGTCGGGGCAGCGCGGCGTGCCGGCACGCGCATACAACAGGCGCAGGTAGTCGTAGATCTCGGTCACGGTGCCGACGGTCGAGCGCGGATTGTGTGACGTGGACTTCTGTTCGATCGAGATTGCCGGCGACAATCCGTCGATGTGATCGACGTCCGGCTTCTCCATCATCGACAGGAACTGGCGCGCATAGGCCGAGAGGGACTCGACGTAGCGGCGCTGGCCTTCGGCATAGATCGTGTCGAACGCAAGCGATGACTTCCCCGAACCCGACAGGCCCGTGAACACGATCAGCTTGTCGCGGGGCAGGCTGATATCGAGATCGCGCAGGTTGTGGGTCCGTGCACCACGGATGTCGATCGACTTCATAGCAAGGATTCAGGGTTGGGCGAACAACCTGCTAATATACGCCGCCGCGCATCGTCGGCGCAAAGGAACCTTGCCAGTGACAACAGAAACCCCGGACGCGAGCGTCGCAATGCAGGCGTCCGAGCGCCGCTCGGTCGGCGTCGTTGCGGTGATCTCGATGATCCGCATGTTCGGCCTGTTTGCGTTGCTGCCCGTGCTGTCGCTGTATGCGGCCGGTCTCGAAAGCGCGACCCCGCTCCTGATAGGCCTGGCTGTAGGTGCATACGGCCTGACCCAGGCCGGGTTCCAGGTGCCCCTGGGGGCCCTCTCGGATCGGGTCGGTCGAATTCCGGTCATCCTGCTGGGCCTCGCGGTCTTCGCCGCCGGCAGCATTACCGCTGCGCTCAGCGACACTATCTATGGCGTCATCATGGGCCGCCTGCTGCAAGGCGCCGGCGCGATCTCGGCGACGTTGACGGCGCTAATTTCGGATGCGACCCGCGAGCAGGTCAGGACGCGTTCGATGGCCGTATTCGGTATCGGGATAGGCCTGTCCTTCATGGTGGCGATGGTTGCGGGGCCACTGATAGCTGCCCGTTTCGGCGTGCCGGCGCTGTTCTGGTTAGGGGCCGCGCTCACCGTAGTGGCCGGCGCACTGCTCAGCTTGCTGCCCGACATACCACGCCCCGAGCAGCCGCAAAGCTGGAGCCTGGTACCCGCGTTTCGCGCCGATCTGCTGCGCATCGATTTCTACGTGTTCCTGCTGCACACGATCATGACGGCCACGTTCGTCGCTCTGCCGTTCATGCTCAATGATCGTCTCGAGATGGCCTTGAGCGAGCACTGGAAGATGTACGTGGGCGCGCTATTGCTGTCGCTCGTGATCACGGTGCCCATGATCATGCAGGACCACCACCAGGGGCGAGGGCGGCTGATCGGCATCGCCGTCGTGCTGATTCTCGGCGCGCAGCTCGCGCTGACGTTTCTTGGCTTTTCCGTGATCCCCGTGTTCCTGGCACTCGTCGCATACTTCGGGGGCTTCAACTTTCTCGAGGCCGGGCTACCCGCGCGCCTCTCGATACTCGCGGACGATGACGTGCGCGGGGCATCCCTCGGTGTCTTTTCGAGCGCACAGTTCCTCGGGGCCTTCACGGGCGGACTGATCGGCGGCCGATTCCTCGGGCAAGGCCGGCCCACCGACGTTTTCTTCGTGTGTGCGCTGCTGGCGGGCATCTGGCTCGCGTTGCAGGGTTTCGGCCGATTTCGTCGTTAATCTGACAGAAATCGGGCTAGCTTTTGCCCGGGCAGGCTCTACAATAGTCCCCCCTCGCCGCCATGGCGGCGGGCGTCGACATCAAAGCACAGACAGGGGACCAAAATGGCCCGCGGAATAAACAAAGTCATTATCGTTGGTAACCTCGGGCAGGATCCCGAGACGCGCTATATGCCGAGTGGCGCGGCTGTTACCAATTTCACGGTCGCGACCAACGAGTCGTGGAAAGACAAGCAGACGGGCGAACAGAAGGACCGCACCGAGTGGCATCGCGTGGCGATGTTCAATCGCCTGGCCGAGATCGCCGCCGAGTACCTGCGTAAGGGCTCGCAGGTTTACATCGAAGGCAAGCTGCGTACCCGCAAGTGGCAGGGGCAGGACGGCAATGACCGTTACACGACCGAGATCATCGCGGACGAAATGCAGATGCTCGGCGGACGTGGCGGTGGCGGCGGAGGCAACTTCGGCGGCGGCCAGGGTGGCGGCGGCCAGGGTGGCGGCGGCCAGGGTGGTGGTGGCCAGGGCGGCGGTGGCCAGGGCGGTGGTGGCAGTGCGCCCCCGCAACCGGGACCGGATGACTTCGACGACGATATCCCGTTCTAGGCG
>Ga0265309_10001315_pt1 | contig 10773 bp, 9 predicted proteins | sample Helome_FD_192492 | JGI IMG/M metagenome (GOLD analysis project Ga0265309, IMG submission 192492) | Marine sediment microbial communities from subtidal zone of North Sea - Hel_20160524 (Illumina Assembly) | ecosystem: Environmental > Aquatic > Marine > Subtidal zone > Sediment ...
GGAATCGTACCCGCGGCGTTGCCGGCACGTTCGGCACCCATGGGCGTGAGTTCGTCACCACCCAGGCGAGCTGACTCGTCCGGCGTGAGTTCTGCGAATGCGCTCTGCGCGAAAAGTCCAAGCGCAGCCAGGAATGTGATCTTTGCGAATGTTCTCATGGTGTTGTTACTCCTGGTATTCGATTCAGAAACTGACGCCGAATGACACGGACAGGAAATCGCGGTCTTCGATGGCATTGTAGTCCCCCCCCGAGAAGGCTGTGTAGGACAGCGAGCCGGTATAGCGGTTAAGGTACTCGCCCGTGATACCGAGCGACAGGGCCCTGTTGCCTTCTCCGAAATTCGTATTCGGCGAAAAGCCGTTGACGTCATGCGACCATGCAAAGTTCGGTGTCAGGTTGATGCCTGCAAACACGTCATTATAGGTGAGTGACGCGCGGACACGGTAACCCCATGACGAATCGGTCACGTAACCGTCGTCAGTGCAATTCGTGACGTTGCTGTTCGGCGGGTTGACGCCGGCGAGTGCATTGCCGTCTTCACAGCTTATAACCTGTCCCGGGGGCAGGGGCGGAGACGGCAGCGGAATCGGGTCAAAGTAGCCCATGCCGTAGATCGTGTTGCGGCCGTAACGTTGCACCGACTGATCGGGCAAGCTGCCCACCCAGTTGCCGCCGATCTCGGCAGCGACCGACAGGCGGCTCGCGCCCATGACCTGGTCGAAGAAGCGAATGAAGGTGACCTGGGCCTGGGTAACCGGCAGCTCGTCGTAGCCCGACACCGGTTGGCCGAACCCGGCTGCCAGCACGATCGGCGTTACCGTCGACCAGGGCGCGTAGCCCAGGGCGGCCTGCAGGATCTCGGTCGCGTTGATCTGTACCGGCTGGTCGGGCCGATAGCTCACCTCACCCGAAATTGCGAAGCCAGCCAAATTGGTGGCAAAACTTGCACCGAAGAGCTCGATGTCTTCCGGAAACTCGGCGAAATACTGCGGGTTTCCGCCCAGCGGGTCGCCAGGGATAAACGGCGCATCCGGCGGGCCGCCGAGGGCCGGGTTAGACGACGTGAAGCCGCCCAGGTACGGCGTGCGGCTGTGGTAATTGATGTAGTAGAGCCCGAATTCCGAGCCGGCGAGCTGTTCCGCGAAGTAGCGGATGCCGATGCCGTACTGGCCATCATCGTCGGCCTCGATGTCGGGCAGCCGCGTGACGAACAGGCCGCCTGCCATATTGATCTGGTCGCTTAGTGCGTTCGAAACCGTAACGACGTTGCAGCCTGTAGCCCCGACGTCATTTGTCGAGAAATAGGTACCGCAACCGTCGATGACGGTCTTTTCCCATTCGTACTGGTAAAAGAGGTCAATATTCAGCGCGTTGGTCACGCCAGCGGAGATCGTTACCATCCCGACCGGCAGCAGGCCTTCCTTGATTTCGGCGCCCGGTCGCCGGAATGCGGAGACGTCGATCGGATTGATTGTGTTGATACCGTTCTGAATGAACGTGCTCTCGCCCCAGCTAGCGACCTGGTTGCCCACGCGGATATCCACAGGCGCCTGCGACTCGCCGAGGTAGAACGTGCCATAGACGAATGCGTCCAGTAACTCGATGCCGGAGGCTTCCGCGAAACTGTCAAAGTCACTGTCATCCAGTTCCTCGTTAGGGGTGTACAGGTTGAGCGAATTGCCATGTGGCCGGTCGCCATTGGCGAGTTCCTCGTCGTACCAGTACTTGCCGCGCACAAAGAGCCCGAAATCGCCCTTGCGAAGCTCGAGGTCATGCACGCCTTTCAGAATCAGCGAATAGACGTCGCCGTCTTCGTAGTTGAGATCGCCGTCGTCGGCGGTGCCGGTGGATGCCGTACCGAAGCCCGGCGCGTTACCCGGCGTGACCAGTCGTGGCTCCATGTCTTCCATGCGCCAGTTGGCGCCCAGTGAAATTTGCGAGTTGAAGCTGCCCTCAACCTCTCCCCACTGGAATTCGACTGCCGCTGCAGGAAAACTAAGCGCACATGTCGCCAGCAGCATCCCCATGGATGCGTATCTTAGGTGCCCGTTCATTTTGGCATTTCCCCTGATATGGACTTCTTGTTGAATAGGGTCGCGGCCCAGCCGGCCTGACCCTGCGATCAAGCCTCTAGTGGCCGCGAATAGCCCTATTCGCTCACAAATGAGGGACTTTTTTAATCGGGATTTACCGAGGGTTGGCATCGCTTCCGCGACGGGGTCTAACCCCTGGCCAATGGCAGGGACAGACCCCCTGGTGGGCCTACTCGGAGGGGGGTTCCCCGGAGAGAGCCTGATCGAGCAGCTCAACCAGCTGATCGCGGCTGTAGCTGTAAGGGCCCCACTCGTTCAGCTGTACGAGTTCGTTGACCTTCGTGCGTATCGTCCACGCCTGCTCTTCGGCGTTTGGAACGACCACGTAGCGTCGCAGTGGATTGTCGTCGAAAAGGGCATGCACGAAGGCTGCGGAGACCTCATCGGGTTCCTTGTAGGATAACTCCCGCTCGGCCGTCGCTTCGTAGGCCTTTTTCATTTCCTCAGTCACTTCGCTGCCAACGGACTTGGCCTGTTCCATCCTGCGAGCTGCACTGGAGCGCCGAATATTCGACTTGTAGTTGCCGGGCTCAACGACGCTGACGGCGACGCCGTGCGGTTCCATTTCCGTGGCCAGCCCATCCGTGTAGGCCTCGATCCAGTGCTTGCTGCCGCTGTAGGCGCTGAAACCCGGGAACGATGAAATAGTGCCTGCGATTGACCCTGTCGTCACGATGCGGCCCTTGGCCTCGATGATCATTGGCGCGAATGCCTTGGTCGTTCGGTACACGCCCTCAACGTTGACCCGGTATACAAAGGTCTGGTCTTCGACCGGCGTGTCGACAACCTCGCCGCCGCCGCCGACACCCGCGTTGTTGACGAGGCCGTACAGGCCCTTGCCTTTTTCCCTGATCATCTCGACGGCAGCGTCAATGTCGTCCTGGCTGGTCACGTCTAGCCTCACGGCTGTAACGTTGTCTATTTCATTCAGTGCCGCGAGGTCCTTGTCCTTACGCGCGCCGGCGTAGACGTGATAGCCCTTTTCGGCCAGCGTCTCGGCGAGATGCCGGCCGATGCCCGTGCTCGCGCCCGTCACCAGGATCGACTTGTCATTGTCGGCGACGGTGACCCCTGGTGCCGCGAAAACAAGGACTGTGGCGGCCGCAATACACTGGAGGAGCTTATTCATGTCATTTCCTTATTGTTATTTATGGCTATGACACTAACACAAGCAGGCGACGATACACCCGCTACTTGGGTGGCTTCCATGCGTCGGCAAACTCTATTGTCGGCGGCGCGGCCTGGGATGCCACCTTGTCGCCGCGACTCGCTGCGGTCGACAATGATACTGACTGGGCAATGGAGTATTTTTCGGCTACCTGGATGACTTCAACTTCACCCAGTGAAGTATCCGAACTGCCGAGACTGATGCCTGTCTCGGGGTCGATCAATTCCTCGCCTTTCCGCATTACGGTCAGACGGTCACCGATATTGAGCCCGTCTTCCCCGATATTGACCCAGACACGATTGCCTTCGGACTTGATGACCGAGCCTTCAGCCGGCCGCGCGCCAATCTCCTTGACGACCGCATAGACGCTTTTGTTGACACCGGCGATGACCGCCTGTCCGATCGGGGTCTTCGAATAGCTGCCCATGAATCCGCCAAGGCCTATGTCCCCGGTATAGCCTATACCTCCGAACGAAATCTCGGATTCCTTGATGACCGACTCTATTTGCTTAGTGAAAAGGACTTCACTGGTCGTCGCGTCAATCAGTCGTATATTGAGGCCGACGCGGCCCTCGTCACTGGACATGCCCACTCCGCCGATGACCGGAACCTTGCGAAACAGTCCGCCGACGCCTTTTTTCGTTCCGGAGGTCTTCTCTTCGTAGTCGGTAACAACGACCTGCACGAGAATCTCGGCGCCTAGAATCTGGCCGGTTGCCGCGCCCGAAGGTTGCGCCACACGGCCAGAGGAGGCCAGGTCCTGCTCACCGATCACGTCGCCGAGCGCTGCGCGCTCCACCAACCGGAATCGACCCGTACGATTCATTGTGTCCGTAACGATCGCCTCGATGCCGTTAACCGGCACCATTCCGGATCCCGAATGTGACCACTCGGCCTCATAGGCCACGCCGCTTGAATCGGTAACCGTAAATGACGCCGTGGAGGAATTGTTGTCGACTTCGAGAACGCCGACACGGACTCTTTTGCCGTCGAAATTGCCCCATTCGAGATTGAGCAAGTGCTCAGCATCGATATCGTCAATGCGTTCGGGAAGCGGCGACCGACCTTTGTCCGAGACCGAGTAGGCAAGGAAATCTGCCAGAGCCGGTGGGAAAATCAGAACGAGTAAAACAGTGAGCAGGGTGCGCATTGGGGAACCCTCCGAATTTTCTGGATTGTTATTCTGTCATTAGATGGTACTGCCGCAGCGGAACTCCGTGCAAGCCAGCGCTTTCAACAGCCCTCAAAGGCGCCTGCGGCAACGGAACAGTGGCGCAGGACCTCGCTCCGGGGGATAATTGCGCAGCGGCAAGTGAGAGCACCCGAATTGCCGATAATTCGAACTAACAAACAGGTTGGGGACGCCATGAGAGTACACATGCTATTGATAATCGGTATTGCCGTCGGCATAGCCGCTTGTGCTGAGAAAGAACAGGCCGCGACCGAACCCGATAGCAAGGTGGAATCGGCCGAACCGGCAGCAACCGAATCCCCGTCCGTTGATGAAGCACCGGCAGATGAACCCGACACGACTTATGCGCAGGTTGGAGAGTGGCGGGATGCCGACCTCCTGGATCACATGCATGCGCACGCGGAGCAGCTCGACGACCTCAATTATGCCCTCGCTGATGGCAATCTTGAACGAGCTATGACGTCCGCCTACTGGATGTCGCGGCACGATACGGTAAAGGGCCTGCCGACTGCATTGCAGCCCTACGTGGATCGTATGCGCGAAGCCGCTCAGGGCGTCGAAGCGGCGGAAGACCTCGCGGCAGCGCGCGTAGCGGCGCAAGAGATCGGCGAGGCTTGCCAGGACTGCCACGCTGCAGCAGAAGTTAGTATCGAGTAGCGGCACGGGTGGTCGCGCGCGTTCGCAGCGCGCGCATTGAGATCTTCATGTCTCCCACAAGCCGGTTTTCGGAGGGGGCCCGTTTATGCGTCTGACCCAGATCAGCCTGGCCAACCCGGCAGCGATTGCGATCGTTGCCGCTATCGTCGTCATGCTTGGCGTGCTGTCGATGGTTCGTATACCTGCGCAATTGTTGCCGCAGATCGAGAAGCCGATCGTGACGGTCATCAACGCGTGGCCCGGGGCTGCGCCCAAGGAGATCGAATCCGAACTGACGGTGCCTGTGGAGGAGGTGCTGCAGGGTACGCCGGGCATGACCGAGATGATTTCCTGGAGCATGACCAATTTTGGGTTCATGCAGTTGGAATTCGCGCTCGAAACCGACATGACGCGAACCCTGATCGAAATCATCAGCCGTCTCAATCGGCTACGACCATTGCCCGCTAACGCCGAGCGCCCACAAGTCAGTCTTGGCGAATGGGGGGACGCCAACGATCAGCTGATCGAGTATTTCGTCGAGCAGACGGACGACAGTGAAGATCGCCTTACTCAGAACAAGCGTTTCCTGCGCGAGGTCGTCGTGCCCGAGCTGGCGTCGCTGTATGGCGTGGCGCAGGTCGACATGTTCGATGCTGGCGGCAATAGCAGCGATCAATTGCAAATTATTCTAGATCCGTACAAAGCGGCCGAATTTGGCATCGACATCGCGCGAGCCGCGCAGCGAATCGGGCGCTCCGCCAATATTTCGTCCGGAGTCGTCGATGTCGGGCGGCGCAGCTACACGTTGCGCGTCGAAGGCCGTTATGATGCCGATGAACTGGCGGGACTCATCGTTGACTGGCGCGACGGCCAGCCGATCAAGCTGGGCGACATGGCAACGATCGAATTTGGTCCGCCCAAGCGCGAGGGCTTCATCTACCACAATGGCCATACGGCCGCGCGACTGGCAATTTCCAAGACCATGGACGCGAACGTGCTCGAGGCCCTGGAGGGCGTGAAGGCACGCATCAACGAGCTAAACGAGTCGGTCTTCAAGGAACGCGGGCTGCACGCCGACTACAGCTTTGACCCGGCCGTCTACATCAATCGATCGATCAACCTGCTTGCTGGCAACCTGATGGCGGGCATCATGCTGGCCATCGGCGTGCTGTGGCTGTTCCTTCGGCAATGGCGCGCGACGTTCATCATCGCGCTGGCGATACCCGTCTCGCTGCTGGCCACGTTCGTCGTTTTGTCGGCGGCCGGACGATCCCTGAACGTCATTTCACTGGCCGGGCTGGCGTTCGCTACGGGCATGGTGCTCGATGCCGCGATCGTGGTCCTCGAGAATATCGTGCGGTTGCGTGAAAAAGGCGAGGCGCCGCCCATAGCGAGCGACCGCGGTACGAGCCAGGTCTGGGGAGCGCTGCTGGCGTCCACGGCTACCACGGTGGCGATATTCATTCCGATCATGTTCCTGAAGGACGTCGAAGGGCAGATGTTTGCCGACCTGGCCCTGACCATCGCGATTGGCGTGTCGATGTCCTTGCTTGTTGCAATCACAATCCTGCCTACGACGGCGCGCTACTGGATGCGCAAGCTGCCGCCCCCGCCACCCGAGGATTCCGCCTGGGACCGCCTCGCCGACAAGCTCATAGAGCTGACGAACACGCAGGCGCGGCGACTGGGCTGGATTGGCGGCTTGATGGCCGGCTCGATCTTCATCACTGTCGCATTGTGGCCGGAGAGCAATTACCTGCCCCCGGTAAAACGCGACACTGTCGACACGTTTCTGTTTTTCCCGCCAGGGACCAACGTCGATACGTCTGATCGCGAGATCGCGCAGCTCCTGAAGCGCCGTCTCGAGCCGCATCTCAGCGGCGGCCAGGAGCCGGCGATAAGAGACTATTTCCTTTGGACGTTTCCGGGTGGAGCCGGCGGCTGGCTGGCAATCAACCCGGCGGAAGGGACTGATCTCGATCACCTGCAGGACGTTGTGCAGACGCAGATCACCACGGGCGTCCCCGACACCTTTGGTTTCACGATGAGACGCAGCCTGTTCGGCGGCTTCGAGAGCGCCAACAGCGTGGAGATGCGCCTGCTTTCCGCGGACCTCGATGCGCTGAAACCGGCCGTGGCGCAAGCGATGCAGTTGATCCCGATGACACTGCCCGGCGCGTCAGCGCAGCCGCAGCCCGACCCCTTCGCCGAGGCTAACGAATTGCGCTTCGTTCCCAACGACGTGCGTCTTGCCGAAATCGGCTGGACCCGCGAAGACCTGATTAGTGTCATCTTGCAGCTGGGCCAGGGCGTCTGGCTTGGCGAGTACTTCACGGGGCGTGAGCGCGTCGATATCTACCTGAAGACCGATCGCTTCGACACGCCCGAAGCGATGGCGGCAGTGCCGGTTGCCACACCGGCCGGCGGCGTCGTTCCGCTCGGCAGCCTGGCATCTATCGAGATCGCGCCGTCGCCGGCGATGGTCGTACGCATCAACCGGGCGCGACTTTTCAGCGTTATTGTCAATCCGCCGCCGGGAATGTCGCTCGAGGCACTGATGGTGGAGCTGAAAGACACTATCGAACCGCAGCTTATGGCCATGATGCCCGAAGACGGGAGCATCCAGTACGCCGGCAGCGTGCAGGACCTCGAACGCGCTGTCGGCACGCTCGGTCTCAACTTCCTGATCGCAATCGGCTTGCTGGTTCTGATCATGGCGGGCCTGTTCCGTTCCCTGAAAGACGCCGTGCTCGTCGTCATCTCTATCCCGCTCGCCTCGGTCGGTGGCGTTCTCGCAATAACGATCGTAAACGCAATCAAGTTTCAGCCGCTGGATTTGTTAGGCATGATTGGTTTTATCATTCTGCTGGGACTGGTTGTGAATAATGCGATCTTGCTGGTGGCGCAAACGCGGGCGGCTCAAGCTGCCGGGCTCGGGCGCACGGAGGCCGTACACCAGGCGTTGCGTTACCGCCTGCGACCCATATTCATGAGCACGCTGACGAGTCTGTTCGGAATGCTGCCGCTGCTGGTCGTACCCGGTGCCGGCAGTGCCATCTATCGCGGCATGGCGGCGGCGATTGTCGGCGGCATGAGCGTCTCGACGCTGTTTACCTTGCTGTTGTTGCCGAGCCTGCTGCAGTTAACGGGACGATCGGGTGTTGTCGAATCGCCTGTGACTCAAGGGGCACTGGCGAAATGAAGCGTGCGCTGTTCGTCATTTTCGCGGGAATCTCGAGTTTCACGGCTGCCGCGCAGGACAACATGCCGGCAATGCCGCCGGCGAAGGTGCAAGTGGCGGCTGCCGAGCTTCGAAACATGGCGCCGCAAATCGAAGTATCGGGCACTGTCATGAGTCTGAACGATTCGCGCATCGCTGCAGAGATCGAAGGCGTCATATCGTGGTTAGCTGATGTTGGCGATTCCGTAGCGGCTGGTGATGTCATCGCGCGCATCGATCCGCGTCTGATGAAGATTGCGCTCAAGCGCGCACAGGCGAATGTGGCGCGCCTCGAGGCTGACCTTCGATATCGCGACCAGCAGCTCAAGCGGGCGGAGGAGCTGGCGGCGACGAATAACGCGTCTGCCAATCTGCTCGACGAGTCCAGGACTAACCGCGACCAGGCACTTCACCAGCTGGACGATGGTCGCGCGCAGCTGGAGCGCGCCCAGGGCGATTTCGAGCGCACGAAGATTCGTGCTGCATTTGCGGGCCATGTCGTCGCGAGACTCGCCTCGGTGGGCGAGTACGTAGCGATCGGCGACGACGTCTTGCGCCTGGTTGACACTCACAGGATGGAGATTGTGCTGCCCGCCCCGATTGCGCTGACCGAATTTATCGAGCCCGGAATAGAGGTGACCGTCAAGAACGGCAATGTTGAGCGCCGGCATCCGGTACGAACGGTTGTACCGGTGGGTGACTCGGTGTCACGGATGGTCGAAATTCGGCTTAGCGTTGCGGATGGCGACTGGCTCGTCGGCACGCCTGTGCAAGTTGGCTTGCCTAGTGACACGCCCGTGACGGCTGTCGCGGTGCCGCGCGATGCGCTGGTCGAGCGAGGTGGGCAGGCCTTCATATACAAAGTGACCGATGAAGGCGCGGCCGAGCAGATTCAGGCCGATATCCAATCGATGGTGGGGCTATGGGTCGGCATCACAGCAGGTGTCGAATCGGGCGACCAGGTAATCGTGCGCGGCGCTGAACGACTCGCACCGGGCCAGCCCGTGGAGATTATCGCTCACTGATCCGGCGGCAAAGGACGCGAGAGAATAAACGTCGCGCAAACGCCCAAAACCAGCACCTGGATAATAATGACGAGAGTCGGCACGGCCAGCAGCAGCGAAATCACCAGTATTGCGATCATCGACAGGACGCTCACCACTTTCGCGCGCTGACTGATCGCGCCGCTACGCCGCCAATTGGCGATCAGCGGCCCGAATATGTCGTGTTCGAGCAGCCACTGGTGCAGCCTGTCCGACGATTTCGCAAAAGCGACCGCGGCCACGAGAACGAACGGTGTGGTCGGGATAAGCGGCAGCAGAACTCCGGCACCACCAAGCACGAGCGAGATGATGCCTACGGCAAGCCAGGTAATGCGCTTAGTAGAAAGCACCGGTCGACTCACGGCTAGAAATAGTCAGGCGCGTTTCCGGCAATCCACTTGATATTGCAGCCGATGCTCGGCATCTGGGTCTCCGGCACGACTTCGCCTGACAGTACGGCATCGACTGCGCCCCGCAGGTCCCTGCCATCGACGGTTACGTCGTTTCCGGGGCGGCTGCCATCCAGCTGGCCGCGATAAACGAGCTTGAGGTCCGCGTCGAACAGGTAGTAGTCAGGTGTGCAGGCAGCCTGGTAGGCCTTCGCAACGCTCTGGTCGGCGTCCAGCAAGTAGGGGAACGTGTAGCCGCGCCGCGCCGCTTCCTGCTTCATTTTGCCGGGCCCGTCAGCGGGGTAATTCTCGATGTCATTGCTATTGATTGCGAACACAGCCACATTTCGTGCCGCGCATTCGTTGCCGAGTCGCGCGAGTTCGTCGGCAACATGCTTGACGAATGGGCAATGATTGCAAATGAACATGACGAGGCAGGCCTGGCTGCCGGCGGCGTCGTCAAGCGAGTGCATCGCGCCGTCGGCATCCGGCAGGCTGAAAGCCGGCGCCGGTGAGCCAAGGGGGAGCATTTGCGATTCGACTGCGGCCATGAGTCATTCCCGAAACTGGAGAGGATGCAGAGAATAACAAAATGGAGCAAGCATCTCTGCTGCTTACGAGATCTTCTTCTTGCGCGGCTTCGGTGCCGGCAGCGCTTGCTCCGTTTTTCTAATTAGCTCGCTGAGCCACTCCGCGTCTTCGATCTTGTCCGCGATCAGGAAGAAGTTCTTCGACCCTTCATAGGCGGGCGCTTCGTGCACGTCGCCGATGTAATCGCGCCCGGCGTCAGTGGGTTTGACGAACAGCTGGCTGTCGCAGATCAATGCAACCACCTTTCCCCTTGAATACAGGGTCGTACCACCGAACATGTGCCGGTACGAAACGTCGCAAGCATCGTCGATCTGGTCACAGACGTACTGGATGAAGTCGGGATCGTTCGGCATGAGCTGTACTCTCAGGCGGTTTGATTGTTGGTACATCTTACCGAGATGTTGCCCGTCCGCGCCGCTCAGGAGGATAAGCCCCCCTCA
>Ga0265309_10001316_pt1 | contig 10773 bp, 12 predicted proteins | sample Helome_FD_192492 | JGI IMG/M metagenome (GOLD analysis project Ga0265309, IMG submission 192492) | Marine sediment microbial communities from subtidal zone of North Sea - Hel_20160524 (Illumina Assembly) | ecosystem: Environmental > Aquatic > Marine > Subtidal zone > Sediment ...
TCGAACTCCCAGCATCGCAATCGCGATCTTGTGCATGGCCGGCGTTCTGGCAACCGTCTACATCATCGGGCCGCACCAGGTTTATTGGGTTTTTCCAGCGCTGATGGCAGTGTTCTACCTGATCAGCCCGCGCGAAGCGATATTTTGTGCCACCGTAACTGTTGTTGCGCTATTGCCGTCGCTGCTGCCGTCAAGCAACTCGCACGAAACCACGACTATTCTCATCACGATCCTGGTAACCAGCGCAATTGCCTATGCGTTCTCCCTGATCACGAGCAGGCAACGTGAACAGCTGCTCATACTGGCGACCAAGGACCCGTTAACCGGTGCCGGCAATCGTCGCGGGCTGGACGCGAAGCTGTCGGACGTGGTGAATACACACATACGATCGGGTACACCCGCAAGCCTGGTGTTAATCGACCTGGACCATTTCAAGAAAGTGAACGACATTTACGGACACGCGATGGGCGATCAGATTCTCAGGCGTGTTACCGAAATCATCAATTTGCGTATTCGCGTGACCGACAGCCTTTACCGCATTGGCGGCGAGGAATTTGTCGTGGTTCTGGACGGTGCCAACCTGAATCGCGCGACACGCCTCGCCGAGCAGCTGCGCACGCTCGTCGACGCGAACGAACTCGTTCCGGACCACGCCGTTACGATTTCGCTGGGTGTTGCGGAGATCAAAGAGGGTGAAATGGGCCACGACTGGCTGCATCGCGCTGACGAGGCTTTGTACCAGGCCAAAGACGCTGGCCGCAACTCGACCAGCGTCTCCGACTAAACTCGCAGACTAGTCTTCCAGCGCCCGCAGCGCCTCGATTCGCGCCGCCTCGAACTCATCGCCCGGCACCCAGGTCGGTTTCTCGTCCGCATTGGCGATCGCAAGCCCGGTCCAGAATCCCAGCAGAGCATCGTCGATCATTCCTTCAAACGTCCAGGAAGGGCTGAATTCGTCGCTCGGCTGGTGATAGTTCACCTGGGTGTAGTGGTTCTGCTGCTCGCGGCCCCACTCGGGCGGCCGGTCCACAAAGTCCGTGCCCGTGTCCAGATACATCGCCGGCACACCGATCTTTGCAAAACTGAACTGATCGGACCGATAGAAGTAGCCCTTATCTGCGAATTGGTCGGGCTTGACGACCCTACCCTGCACACCGGCAACCAGGGTGACAATTTCATCAACCGTGGACTTGCCCAGGCCCACAAAGGTCACGTCGTGTGTATGTCCCCAGATATTGCCGCCATCGTAATTCAGGTTGGCCGCAATTCTCCCCGGTGCAAATGTCGGATTCGCCGCGTAGTACTCGGAGCCCAGCAGCCCCTGCTCTTCGGCACCGACAAGGTTGACCAGTATTGAACGGCGCGGTGCTACAGGCAGAGCCTTGATAGCCTTGGCAATGGCCATTACCTGGGCCACACCCGTCGCGTTGTCCATCGCCCCGTTGTAAATCGCGTCGCCGTCCTCGTTAGGTGTGCCAATTCCAAGATGATCATGGTGAGCGGTATACACCACGACCTCGTCCTTGAGCACCGGATCGCTGCCCGGAATCAGGCCGAGAACATTGCCGGACTGCACGCGGGTGATTTCAACGTCCATCGCAAGCGACGTGGTCACACCCAGTGGCACAGGCTCGAAATCGCGGTTGTAGGCTGCTTCGCGCAGATCATCAAGATCAAGACCCGCCATTGCCACCAGGTCCCGTGCAGTGTCCTCAGTAAGCCAGGCATTGACCTGGCTACGTGGCTCATCGCCAGCCGGTAACTCAAACTGCACACCGGTCCAGGACGTCTGCACGACCTGCCACGGGTAACCTGCCGACGGTGACGTATGAATGATGATAGCGCCGGCGGCACCCTGGCGCGCCGCACTAAGGTACTTATAATCCCACCGTCCATACCACAGGCGTGTTTCGCCGCTGAACAACTCCGCATCCCAATCCGGATCGTTGTTCATCATCAACAGCACTTTGCCCTTGAGATCCGCACCTTTGTAGTCGTCCCAGTCGTACTCCGGCGCCTGGATTCCATAGCCTACGAACACGATTTCAGCGTCGTTAAACTCGGACCGCTCCATCTGTACCCCACTACCAACAATGAACTGTTCCCATTGCTCGAGAGTCATCGACTTGTCGTGGCCCGCGAATGTCCAGGAATCCGGTTGGGCTGCATTGATACCGACCAGGTCAAAGGGCTGCTCCCAGCTGCCGTCGGCGCCGCCGGGCTCAAGACCCAGCTCTTCCATACGCCCCGCGAGGTATTTGCGAGCTGCCTCGTCGCCGCGAGTGCCCGGTCCGCGTCCTTCGTAGCGATCATCGCTGATCTCAACAACAATGCCGCGCATGTAGTCACCCGTAATTTCCTGGGACGCCTCCTCCGCCGTCGGATTGCCCGCCTCAGTCTCGACTACGGCCACAGAATCGGTGTCACCGCTGTTGCTTACCGTAGCTTCCGGCGCCGCCTCGTCTTTTGAACAAGCCGCAACACTCATTGCGAGTACAGCCAAAAGAGTCAGTTCGATTTTTTTCACATTCATACTCCCGGGCAATTACCCGCCAAACAATTCTTCAAGAAAATTTCTGATCGCCTGCCACGAGCGTCGATCGGCTGTCGCATTGTAGACCGTTCCCATCTCGGGGCTGTTGGCAGCAGGATTGGTAAACGCATGCATGGTGTTGCCATAGGCATGCAACTGCCAGTCTGCATTCATTGCAGACATTTCGCTCGCGAACGAGTTCACATCTTCCGGGGTTCCCATTGGGTCGTCCCAGCCGTGCAGTGCCAAAACCCGGGCCGTGATCGTATTACCCGTAGTGTTGTCCGGTGCCGCAAACAACCCATGAATGCTGGCAACGCCTGCAACATCGCCACCGGCACGGGCGATATCGAGAGCGCAGAGACCGCCAAAGCAAAAGCCGATTGCCGCAGTCCGGGCCGCATCCACCTCTGCTTGCTCGCGCAATACAGAGAGAGAGACGAGCAATCGCTGCTGCAGCATCGCTCGATCATCGAGGAACGGTTGCATCAGAGCCGCGTTCTCTTCCGGGCTGCTGCCACGTACGCCTTTGCCATACAGATCGAGCGACAGCGCCGCGTACCCCAGTTCGGCCAGGCCATCCGCCTTGCCATCCTCATAGTCGCTGCGACCACCCCAGGCATGTGACACCAGCACCCCGGGGCGCGGACCTGCAGTATTGTCGTCCCAGACGATACGGCCCTCAAGGAGGGTGCCGCCGTCCCGATACTCGACCAAGCGGTGTTTAAGACTCACTGTTCTCTCCTTTGGGTCAGCGCCGCCGGACCACAAAAATTTCGTAGCGGCCACTCGGGCCGATGAACCACGACGCGACGGTACTCGAAATGCTAACGATGATGGCACCGAAAACGGCCGCCCAGAATCCGCTGACTGTGAATTCGTCGAGCAGGGCCGCCACAAGACCAAACATCGCGGCATTCAGTACGAACAGGAACAAGCCCAGCGTGACGATAGTGAGCGGCAGCGTCATGACAAACGCAATGGGCCGCACCAACGCGTTGACCAGGCCGAGCAGCAACGCAGCAAGCACAAACGTGCCTGTACCCTCGATTGAGACGCCAGGCAGAATGCTCGACGCCAGGAACAAGCCCAGTATCGCGATAAGTGTACGAAGAATAATTCCCTGCATCGGGACAGTATATCGTCAGCAAGCCCGCCGAATCGACAGAATTGCAGCAGCATCAGGGTCTGCTAGAATCCCCCCGCGGCGCCCGTAGCTCAGTCGGATAGAGCACCAGATTCCTAATCTGGGGGCCGCAGGTTCGAATCCTGCCGGGCGCGCCATACACAAATGGACCCATCGGGTCCGTTTTTGTATGGCAAGCTCGGCGGCCGATGAAGACCTGCTGGTTCGATCAATTGGGTCAGCAATTGAGACGCGCGAAGCGCGCCCCGAAGGGGTGAAGATCGCCTGAAGGCGATCTGAATCAATCCTGCCGGGCGCGCCATTTCTACTCTTTAACAGTCCTGGCCATGCGACGCGCGAAATAATAGATACGCTGCAATTTCTCGGCTATGTCCATCTCTATCGTGTAAGCCTCGATACGCTGTGGCTCATCAGCCACCAGCCGCTGCGCCTCATGCGTCGCCGCCGAGTTCGTGATGCGCATAATCTCTTTCTTCATACTGGTGACTAGTTTCGCCGCTTCGTAGTCGTCATGACTGACCGCGCGAATCGCGGCATTCACCGCGTCCAGGACGACCTGGTGGAAGTCGCTTAATACAAGCTGCGTTGGCCGACTGATTGCCACACCTTTACCGATACGGCGACGGCCAAGCTCTACCAGGTTCATTTCGACCACATCACCGATGTTCTCGAGATCATTAACCGCATCCATCAAGTGCATCAGCTCAACCGTCTGCTTTTCGGTTAACTCTGACTGGCTGATCTTGCCAAGGTACACAACGATCTCGGCGTGGAGTATGTCGACACGTTCGTCGATTTCATGGATCTCGTTGAGTGCCTGCACACTGCCGTGAAGTATGGCCGGCATTATGCCCGCAGTCATTTCCGTGACGTGCCTACCCATGTGCCTGATCTCACGCCTTACAAGATCCAGTGCGATAGAGGGCGTCGACAGCACGTCGGTATCAAGGTACTTGGCCGAGATTACGCCTTCGACATCCAGCGGACGGTCCGGAATCATCCATTCAACAAGCCGCGCAATCAACGTCGTGAACCAGATGAAGATAAACGTATTGGCGACATTGAAAATCGTGTGCGCATTGGCGATCTGGCGCGGCGCCTCTGCTGCCAGTCTCTGTGTGCCGTAGAGATCATCGTGAACCGGTGAGATCGTGGTAACAACTCCGGCCAGCTGATCGACGAAGGCAATCCAGAGCAGCACACCGCCGATATTGAAAAGCACGTGCGTCACGGCAGCGCGCAGAGCCTCACGCGGTTTGCCGATGGCCGCGAGCATGGCGGTCACGCAGGTTCCAATATTGGCACCAAAAGCGAGTGCGATACCTGCCGGCAAGGTAATGAACCCTTGCCCCGCCATCACAATGACAATTGCCGTCGTTGCCGACGATGACTGGATGAGTGCCGTAAACGCCGCCGCCACCAGTATGCCGATAAACGGATTCTCCATCCTGATCATCAAATCAAGAAACGGCTGGTACGTTCGCAGCGGCTGCATCGCTTCGCTCATGATACTCATGCCGAAGAACACCAGGCCCAGGCCCATGACGATGCCGCCATAATGCTTCAGGTTGCCCTTCTTGCTGAAGAACAGGAAACTGAATCCGACAGCAATCATCAACAACGCGGCTTTGGTGACTTTGAAAGCGACAATTTGTGCCGTGATTGTTGTGCCGATATTGGCGCCCATAATTACGCCAATTGACTGGGCGAATGACATCAACCCGGCAGTGGTAAAACCGACGACCAGAACGGTAGTTACGGACGAAGACTGGATAATCGCTGTAACGAAGGCGCCCGTCAGGGCACCCATGTAGCGATTGGACGTCAGTTTGCCGAGAACAGCCCGCATGCGCTCGCCGGCGACCACTTTCAGGCTCTCGGTCATCTGCTCGATACCGAACAGGAACAGCGCGAGTCCTCCGAACAGCTGCATTAGCATTTGCCCGACCGCTGCCGGCTCAATCACCTCGTTCGCAGCGAACGCCGCGGCGCAGCTGCCCAGCAAGGCACCAACAATCAGGATTCGAGGCATAACCAAGATCAGCTACTCGCTGGGAACGGGCTTCTTGACGATCGTAACGGGCACAGGACAAAGCTGGACGACCTGGGCCGCTTTCGAGCCAATCACCAGGTGTTTGAGCCCGGTGCGTCCCTGGCTACCCATGACCACCATCATGGGTTCCAGGTGGCCCACCACTTCCAGTATCCGAGAGACTGGGAGGCCCGACACCATCAACCTGTCAGCATCCCTCAATGACGTAACACCCGGGTAGGTATCGACCGCGTCATCCATGAACTGGTCGAAGGCCTCCGCCGCCATATCCTGAATCCGTGTGACGCGTTTCTTTTTGATCAACTTCGAGTAGTAACCGGGCATTTCTCCGGGATCGTGCACGACGTGCAGCACGACGAGCGATGCATTCATCGCCTCCGCATACTCGGAAGCCTTGACCAATGCCGCTTTCGAATGATCGGAAAAATCAACTGGCGCAAGAATGATGCCGCCGATTGCCCGCGAGCGGGCGGCCACAGCATGCTCGCGAACTTCCGAACTCGAAATTGCCAGATCCGCCATCCGATTTGTCATGCATAAACTCCTGACCGATGCCCGGGTAGTTTAGCAGTACGCACGATTGCCATTATCCGTAATACAACCTATGGTTGCTCAAATGAACCACGAGCAGCAGATTAGTTCGATGATCGCGGAGCACAGGCAGCTGTTGCTACGCATAATGTTCAGGATCACGGTCTACTACGTTATTCTGGGATCGGCACTGGCTCTGGCTGCCTCGCTGGCACCCGGATTTGTGGACCAGTTGCCGCTCGGTGGTGTCGGCGAAATTGGCGACTTCGGCTCTTCCAGTGTGTATGACCTCGAAGAGGCGCTACTCAGCGCCGACGACGAGCAGATCGAAGACATCGTCACAGAGAGCACTCGAGCCAGGCTGGCGCGTGGTCCTGCATGGTTGCTCGAAGCCTTGTCACTTATTTACGCTATGGCCTCGACATTATTGTTGATGTTGCCGGTTTCATGGGTATACCGGGCCATCCATGACGGCAGCGTCTACGACCATTCCATCGACACAACCGCCCTGGTATTGCCCGCTGTTGTCGCGGGCATTGTCACGGTTGTCCAACACAGCCTGGCGCTCGCCTTTAGCCTGGCAGGCATTGTTGCAGGGGTTCGGTTCCGCCGCGCTTTGAGCGATACGTTCGACACACTTTTCATTCTTGCGTCGATCGGCGTGGGCATTGCTGCGGGTGTTAAGTCGATTGAGATCGCAGTCGTAATCACCGTCTTCTTTAACTACGCATCGATTGGCGTGTGCGCGTTCGGCGATGGTCTTGAATCGCAGCACGAGGTGCGATCCAAGATTCGGCGCAAGAGCGCCAAGGCGGCGAAAGCGCGGGAAAAGGAAGCTCGTACAAATAAGAACGGGCCGATGTCTAGTCTCTAGCGACTGCCTCTTCTTCTGCCATCATCTCTTCGAGTTGTTCGCCTCCGCGGCATCGATCGAGTACCTGCACTTTTAGCTTGGCACTGTCTTCGAGAATCGCGAAGTAGTTTTTTATGTAGCCAAGTGTGCGGTTTCTTGACAGTCGACTCAGGTCGGGCATTGACTCGTAAAGCGCAATGATCTCCGCCTTCTTCGACAAAATCTTCGCGATGGCAGCGTCCATGATCTCGGGCGGCTGGCACAGCCCGCGATAGAACCGGGTCCGGACAAGACGTATCGGCAGATGTTCCGGCGGAGCAGCATACTTCGCATTAACGAGGCCGGACATATCGAAGTCATACGGTATCGGGATGCGTTTGTCTGCCGTGTCCGCCCGCGTAAACATCTCTGAGTTGTGGCAGCAGTACTCACCTTCCGGCCCTTTCAGGACAGAATAATCGTGATTGGATATCAATAGCTGGAATAGCTCGGCGAGCGCAGTGGCTGACTGATCCAGTTCGTCAAACCGATTTTCCTTAACGCGTGCCTTGTCCAGCTGCAAACGGCTGGCGAGGTCATTCTCATCCTCGATAACGAACACGAGATCTGTCCAGGAGCGCATGGCCTCATCGCTGTCGACGTAACTCAGTCGAATCAGGCGCGCACCGAAACTGTAGTCAGTGAGAATTTCAAACGTCCGATACGCCAGATATTCGAGGAGCAATTTTTGCTGCGACTCGAGGCCATGCTGGCAGGGCGCCACAAGCTTCAATTTGTCCTGACCCTTAAAAAGCGTACCTCTGACCTGGGATTTCCTGAAGTTCAGGCGCAGCGGCGGCAATTCGCAATACAGTCTTCGGAAATTGCCTCGAATTCGAATGGATACGTCCAGTCGCTGGGTCTCGCCCGTCTCATCGATGTAGGTCCATTGGCCCGGATGATACAAACGGACGCCGGAATCGCGCTGTGCGTAGGTCTGGGCAATCGGCGCTGTCAGCACGGCCTTCAGGACCGTGTGGTCCTGAAACAGGGGATCGCGTTCGGATGCCCCTGCCCCCTGGGACAGGCCGAACGCCACGATACCGACAAAGATCGATAAGCTCTTCACAGGGTGTGATTTATACGGTAACGCTCCTCCATTGTCATGCGAACAAACCGAAGGCAGGTCGCGCGAAATACAGGCATAGTCCGTGCATGGATAAGACCCGCAGCGCAGCCAAATTCCACATTCGCGACGCCAATGAGGCGGACAACGGTGACATAACTGCCGGCAACACGATGATGGCCGAGGAAACCGAGGGGAAGGCTTTAGATCCCGACGCCATCGGCCCCGGTGTGCAGACAATACTCGGAGACCGGACCAAGGGCCGATACTGGGTCGCTGAATCTGCCGGGGAGGTTATCGGCCAGCTGATGGTCACCTATGAGTGGAGCGACTGGCGCAATGGGACGATTTGGTGGATCCAGAGTGTATTCGTCCGGCCCGACTGGCGGCGCAAGGGTGTGTTCAGCGCCCTCTACCGGCATGTAGAATCTCTTGTCGCACAAGAGCCCGGCGTCATCGGACTGCGGCTGTATGTCGAGGAAAATAACCGGCATGCTCAGCGTACTTACGAAGCGCTCGGCATGGTAAAACCCAGCTACCTCGTAATGGAGAGTATGCTGACAACTAATAACAGGCCGACAGGCGGAGAAAAGTAGATGCTGGATATCGGATCACGCGCACCCGAGTTTTTGTTGCCCAATGACGAGGGCGGCGAAACTTCTCTGTCGGACCTGCTGACGAATGGTCCACTCATCCTCTATTTCTATCCGGCGGACTTCACGCCGGGCTGCACCAAGGAGGCCTGTTCCATCCGCGATATTCATAACGATATCCAGTCTGTCGGCCTGCAGGTTGCCGGAATCAGCCCCCAGGATGAGGAGAGCCATCAGCGCTTTCGTCAGAAACACGAACTGCCGTTTGTCCTGCTCAGTGACCCGGGAAAGGTCGCCATCAAGATGTATGACGTCGACGGGCCATTTGGTGTCGGTGTGCGGCGCGCCACTTTCCTGATCAACCAGGATCGGAAGATCCAGGATGCGGTGATGGCCGATGTTCTTATCGGGCGGCACCAGGAGTTTATTGAGAAGGCCATTATCCTGCGCGAGGCAGCAGGCAAGCGCACAGACGGTTAGCCGCCCTGCACCGTTACGATGACGCGTCGCTGATGCGGTGCGTGGCGGTGCTCCCACAGGTACACACCTTGCCAGGTTCCCAGGGCACACTGCCTGTCACGGACCGGGATGTTGAGGTCAGAACCTGTCAGCACACTGCGCACATGGGCCGCCATATCGTCCGGGCCCTCCGCCGTGTGGGTGAACATGGGATCGCCGTCGGGAACCTGTGACGACATGAATGTCTCCATATCGCGCATAACGCTCGGATCCGCATTCTCACACAGCATCAGAGATGCGCTGGTGTGGCAGACGAAAACGTGGCAAATACCGGTTTCGATTCCCGATTCGAGCACCGCCTTCTGGACATCGTGACTGATGTCATAGGTTCCACGCCCGCCGGTAGCAAGTCGAATCTCGGTCTGTGAGATCACGGGATATAGGGCTCGCCGTATCTCAATCTGATCGTCTTGGTCTTGCCGAACCATGGGATGGACACGATGTAGATGTTGTCATACTCGTTCTCGGCGATTTCGGGCACCCGTTTGCTGGCCCCCATATTGCCGATCAATGCGGGCACCGTGTTGCTGTGACCGACCACAAGGATGATCTTCCCCTTATGCTTCCGGACGATCTGATCCATGATCGTCTCAGTATCCGCCGCGTCATAAGAGTTGAGCGGAAGGCCGAGGGCCTCGGCAACCGGTCGCGCTGTTTCTTCGGTCCGGCGAAACGGAGTTGAGTAGACTGCGTCGACTCCCGCGATCACATCAGCGTCGACCAACTGTCGCTTCAGTTCGGCGGCACGTCGCTGCCCCGCGGCACTCAGCGCAGGGTCGTCAGCCGGCAGCGTCGTCTTTTCGGCATGGCGGACAAAAATGACCGTCGTAGTAGCCTGCGATTCAAGGAACCACGCGAGCACAAAGGCCAGCGCCGTATAGATGACAACAACTTGAATTCGCCGGCGCCGGCGGCGCTTACGGCGCTCGATGTCGGATATTGGATTTCGCATGGAAATCGACTTTACGAGTTTTTGTCGCCTTTGACCACGTGATATTCGCCCTCGATGACACCACCGGTCTGCTGGCTCTGCGGCGGTGGCTGCTTGCCAGCCTCCCTGGCCAGCTTGCGATTGAACCACCAGACGCGTATCGCGACAATCGAGCCAAGCACCAGGATGATGCTGCCGAGTACCACAAAGGCGAAGAAGCCGAGCACTAGCGACGCACCGATGGCTAGCGCGCCGACAATAACGACCAGGGCATTCGCGATCGGGTTACCCGCGGGGAAACCACTATTTGTAGATGAGTACTTCATTTTGTCCTTGTATAAAACCCTTCAAACCACGTTGTCCAGGTTTGCCCGTTGTCGGTGGACTGTTCAAAGAACTGTCGAACCCTGCCATCCGGTAGCGGCGTCCAAAGCGCGCGAAACGGAATCGTCGTATTGTTGGCCACCGTGTGCAAGGTACCGACCAACAGCATGCCATCATCTGTCAT
>Ga0265309_10001318_pt1 | contig 10769 bp, 10 predicted proteins | sample Helome_FD_192492 | JGI IMG/M metagenome (GOLD analysis project Ga0265309, IMG submission 192492) | Marine sediment microbial communities from subtidal zone of North Sea - Hel_20160524 (Illumina Assembly) | ecosystem: Environmental > Aquatic > Marine > Subtidal zone > Sediment ...
CACTAAAGTTAGAGAAGTTAATGCAGGATCTGCAGAAAGTACTGAGCCCCCATTAAATCCAAACCATCCTAACCATAAGATCAAAACACCCGCAGTTGCCAATGGAATATTATGACCAGGAATAGCCTGTGGCTTTCCATCTTTGAATTTCCCAATTCGTGCACCTAACAACCAAACGGCAACTAATGCTGCCCATCCTCCAACGGAATGTACCAACGTTGATCCTGCAAAATCATAAAATCCTAATTGGTCCAAAAATCCACCTCCCCATTTCCATGATCCGGCAATAGGATAAACTAATCCTACATATATGACAACAAATATCATGAAAGGAACTATCTTAACACGTTCAGCTACAGCTCCTGAAACAATAGTAGCTGCAGTTGCGGCAAACATTCCTTGAAAAAGGAAATCTGTCCAATACGTATAACCTTCGTTATAGGCTAAATCTGCTGCAGCAACTGCATCTAATCCGAATCCTGCAAATCCAAAAACTCCTAATGAACCTTCCGCAAACCCGGGATACATTAAATTGAAACCCACTAAACAATATAAAAGTAGTCCCGTGGTAATAATAAATATATTTTTAAATAAAATATTTAGTGTATTCTTTTGTCTCGTTAACCCAGCTTCCAATAAGCCGAAGCCCAAATGCATAAAGAAAACGAGTGCCGTACAGATCATCATCCATACGTTATTTATAGTCAATAATTCCATAATAAATTCTTTGATTAGTTAATTTTTATTTTAAGGTTTTTCCTCCTTTTTCGCCAGTTCTTATTCTATAAGCTTCTGTAATGTCTGATACAAAGATCTTTCCATCCCCAACTTCGCCCGTTACTGCTGCATCTAAAATTGCTTTGATGGCAGCTTTTTCAAATTCGTCATTCACGACAATTGATAAGAATCTACGTTGAATATCACTTGTATTATAAGTAACACCTCTATATACATGGCCTTCTTTTTCGTTTCCTTTACCAGTAACATCCCAGTATGAAAAGAAGGAAATACCAGCGTCATATAACGCTTCTTTTACTTCGCGATATTTTGATTTTCTAATGATTGCTTCGATTTTTTTCATAATTATTAATTTAGTTTAGTGTCTTTTAATTAATTCTTTATATTCTGTTTTAGAATGAATAGATTGCAGCTAACGTAAATGCAGCTAAGCTTTTTGTAACTTCTCCATCAGAATTTAAATAAGGCTCAAAATCATTACTCCAAGAATCTAATCTTATCTCAGGTTTAATAGTTAAATTTTCAACGGTATAGCTACCTGTTAAAGTTGCAGCAAATACACTTGGTAAGTCATCGAAATCTTTTTCATGAATTCCAAAAAGCTCTCCTCTTAGGCCTACGCTAAAAGATTCAGATGTAGCAACTTGTGGGTATAAAGCAACACCATAGAAACCAGCGTCGTCACTAGTTTGGTATGCTCCATTTATGCCTAAGAAGAAATCATCAGATAAATCAAATCCACCTGTATAATCAATTTCGAATCCTAATGCTACTTTGTTATCGTAATAGATGTTTAAGAATTGACCTGCATAGCCCAATTGAGCGCCAAAAGCATAATCTCCAGTCATATTGTTATATACATCCGTAACATTCATGATAGCTAACATTAAGCTAAAATCATCGGATAAAGCGAAATCAGCTTTTAAACCAAGATGAGAAAATGGTCCACTAGAGAATAAATAAGATGTACTATAGTTAAAGTTTCCTGTCGGAGAAATTACTTCGTAACCTAAATATGTGTTAAAACGACCCATTGTTAATGTAGTCTTTTCGGAAACATTCCAGTAAGCATATAATTGGTTAATGTAAAGGTCGGCATCCCCACCAACGGCATCAACACCTCTTGGTCCAAATGCCAAATCAGCAACAACTCCAGTTTTTTCACCTTCGTAAGATGCAATTAAGTTTGCCATTCCTAATGCAAACCCTGTACGATCTGCAAAAGATGTTCCAAAAGATTGTCCAGTGTTATCCGAAGCTGATAAATATGATTGGTAATAAGCATCGATACTACCACTAATGGATAATTTCTTTTCTTTTGCTTCTTCTTGTGCTGCTGCGTTATAACTGATAACTAATAGTAACGCGATAATAAATTTGTTAATAATTTTCATAATTTAGTTTTTTAGTTTTTATTATTTTTCGATTATCAGTGGCCAAATGTAAAAATAAAAATAACATATCAAGGGGTCAAATACTTAAAAGGAACAAAAAACAAGAACATACCCTTAAAAAAATAGGGGTATAATTTATAAAAGTGTAAAAAAATAGAATTAAAAAATTAAAAATAGGGGGTATTCATAAAAATAATAAAAAAATTTATAAATCTCATAAAAATGCATTTTTGTAAAAATAAATTACAATTCAAAGATTGCGAAAATGATAATTATAAGTGAAAACATAGTTTTTGTAGATTTATAATTATAGTATTTAATTGTAGCTTTGACCATATGAAATATAAGTACTTCTACGTTATTACCATTCAGTTCTTAGGTTTCCGTTTTCATGGATGGCAAAAACAAACAAATGCTAAAACCCTTCATTATATGGTCGATAAATCATTGGAGTTTGTTTTTAATCATACAAATTTTAAAACCTTAGGTGCTAGTAGAACCGACGCAAAGGTATCAGCAAATAGGTATGTTTTTGAACTTTTCATAGATGAGGAATTAGATATACTTTCTTTTTTGAGTAGTCTTAATTCTAATCTACCTAATGATATAAAAGCATTGTCTATAGAAAAAGTCGATAAAAGTTTTAATATCATTCAACAGCCAAAACTAAAAGAGTATCTATATCTTTTTTCTTATGGAAAAAAGATTCAACCTTTTGCTGCTCCTATTTTGGTTGGCATAGAAGAAAAGTTAGATATTGAATTAATGAAAATTGGGGCGAAACTTTTTGAAGGAGAACATTATTTTCATAAATATTGCACAAAACCATCGGCTAAAACAAAATTTAAAAGAGAAATTATTTGTTGCGAAATAGAATTGAACACTCTTTATAGTGCTAACTTTTTCCCTGATACGAGTTATTTGCTCCGAGTGAAGGGAAAAGGTTTTTTGAGGTATCAGATAAGGTTTATGATGGGTGTTTTATTTCAATTAGGAAAGAATGAAATTACCTTAGACTTTATTGAAAAATCTATTGATAAAAATAACGATAGAGAACCATTAAGATTCATAGCACCTTCTTCAGGGCTACAATTATATGATATTGAATTTATTCAATAATATATACTAATCTCTTAATATAGTTCTCGAGATTACAATTTTTTGAATCTCTGATGTTCCTTCATAAATCTGAGTAATCTTTGCATCGCGCATTAACCGCTCTACATGATATTCTTTTACAAAACCATATCCTCCATGAATTTGAACAGCTTCTACTGTAACACGCATGGCCATGTCAGCTGCATATAGTTTTGCCATGGCACTTGAGAGGTCATAATTTAGTTTTTGATCTTTATCCCAAGCCGCTTTCATACAAAGATGTCTGGCAGCTTCAATCTCTGTTGCCATATCAGCTAATTTAAATGCGATAGCCTGATGCTTGCTAATTTCTTTACCAAAAGCTTTACGCTCTTTTGAATATTTTAAAGCTAACTCATAAGATCCAGAGGCAATTCCTAAGGCTTGTGCTGCAATGCCAATTCTTCCACCAGCTAAGGTTTTCATAGCGAATTTAAACCCAAAACCATCTTCACCAATTCTATTTTCTTTAGGAACTTTCACATCAGTAAATAATAATGAATGCGTGTCAGAACCTCGAATACCTAATTTATTTTCTTTGGGTCCTATTTCAAAACCGTCCATACCCTTTTCAACGATCAATGCATTGATTCCTTTATGGCCTTTCTCAGGATCGGTATGAGCAATTACTAAATATACGCTGGCATTACCTCCGTTGGTAATCCAGTTTTTTGTGCCATTCAATATATAATGGTCACCTTTGTCTATAGCAGTTGTTTTTTGTGAAGTTGCATCACTTCCGGCTTCAGGTTCGCTCAAACAGAAAGCACCAATTATTTCACCGGTAGCGAGTTTTGTTAAATATTTTTGTTTTTGTTCTTCGGTACCATAAGCTTCTAAACCCCAGCAAACTAAAGAATTATTTACGGACATTACAACAGAGGCAGAGGCATCAATTTTAGAAATTTCTTCCATCGCCAACACGTATGAAACAGTATCCATGCCACCTCCACCATACTGTGGATCTACCATCATACCCAGAAAACCCAGTTCTCCCATTTTTTTTACTTGCTCATGAGGAAATTCTTGTTTTTCATCGCGCTCAATTACACCTTGTAACAACTCATTTGTTGCAAAATCACGAGCTGCATCGCGAATCATAATATGCTCTTCGGTAAGATTAAAATCCATAGTATACTATTATTATTAAATTCGTAATTTATGTCCTCAAAGATACCTTTTTAATAGCATATTTTCAATTATGTTTTAGTATTTTTACTAAATAATGAACCTTAAAACATGTTATTGTATCGGAGTAATGAGCGGTACCTCTTTGGATGGTATTGATTTATGTTATGCCAGATTTGATTACAACAAAAAGTATAGTTTTAAGATTTTAAAAGCAACAACTTATAAATATTCAGATAGTTGGAAATTAAAATTACGAACTGCTTTTACAAAGGATAAGAATTATTTGAACAATTTGGATATTGAATATGGTATTTATATTGGAGAGCTGGTGAATCAGTTTTGTTTTGATAATTCAATCGCTAAAATTGATTTTATTGCTTCACATGGACATACCATTTTCCACAAACCTGAAGAAGAGTATACTTTACAGATAGGGTTTGGTCAGGCTATAGCTGATACTACCCAATTAAAAGTAATTTGTGATTTTAGAATTCAAGATGTAAAATTGGGTGGTCAAGGAGCACCATTGGTGCCCATTGGTGACAAATTCTTATTTAATAACTATGATTATTGTTTGAATTTAGGAGGTTTCGCAAATATTTCATTTAATGATGATGATCGTAGAATTGCTTTTGATATATGTCCTGTTAATATTGTTCTAAATAATTATGCGAACAAAATTGATCTTGAATTTGATGATAAAGGAGAAATGGCGTCTTCAGGTAAGATAAATAAAGAATTATTAGACCAGTTAAATGCGCTAGAATTTTATTTTAGGCCATATCCAAAATCTCTTGGACTTGAGTGGGTTATAGAATTTGTTTTTCCATTGATTGATTCTTATAAACTGGAAACGAAGGATATTTTAAGAACATTTACGGAACATGTTGCTTATCAAATTTCAAAAATAATTCATGTAAATTCATCTATCTTGATTACCGGGGGAGGGGCATTCAATGATTTTTTAATAGAAAGAATTGAGTTTTATTTAAAGCAACAGTTATCATTACCTCCAAAGGAGTTGATTGATTTTAAAGAAGCTTTAATTTTTGCTTTTTTAGGATTATTACGATTCGAAAATCAAGTTAATTGTTTAAAAAGCGTTACAGGTGCTAAAAAAGACCATAGTTCTGGCAAAATCTTTGACCCCATGATATAAATACAATGAGGGATTAAGAATGATGTTTGTTAAATTGCTTCAATCGGTATTCCAGATCTTTAAATTGCGAACTGTTTGTTTGAGACACACAAGCTCTCAGTCCTTCGGTTTTTTCACTACCGGTTATGGCTAAAGATATAGCCGAGATTCCATAAAATAATAGTCTTTCCAATAAATCTTCTCCAGTCATATTTTTATAGGAGAATGTAAAATAAAATCCGTCTGCCAAAGGCTTATCCTCATCTTTGTCATAAACGATGCTAAAACCATTATCAGTAAATAATTTTTTCATAATCTTTGCTCGTTCCCCATAAATTTTTACCTCATCTACAAAGTCAAATGTGCCGTCATTTACTGCTTTTAACATGGCAGCTAAACCATATTGAGCTGAGTGTGTAACACCAGATGAAAGTGCATATAATACCTTATAAATTAAATTATGTCCAAACATTGGATGCCCATAAATAGCATTTAATGAATCAAAGGATCTATTAAATAATAGATCATTGATAATCATCATTCCTACACGTTGACCTGCGTATGAAAAAGCTTTAGAACTGGAAATTAAAAGGATCCAGTTATCAGTATATTTGGCTACAGTCGGTTGATATGGAGGTTGTCCCGGTATAGAATAATCTTTTCGAAAATCCATGCCAAAATAAGCCATATCTTCTACTACAACAACTTTATTTTGAGTAGCAAGCTCACCAATTATTTTTAATTCTTTTTCGGTAAAGCAAATCCAAGAAGGATTGTTTGGATTCGAATATATTATTGTTGAGATATTTCCTTTTGATAGGTAGGATTCTAATTTATCTTTGAGGGCATCTCCACGATAATTATAAACATCAAAAGTGTCATATTTATGATCTAAAACTTCTAATTGTTGTTTTTGTACTGGAAACCCCGGATCTATAAACAGAACAGTATCTTTTTTTTCGTCAAGTTTTGTTAACATTAAAAAAGCGGCAAAACCACCTTGCATAGATCCCACAGTTGGAATGCATCCTTTACGATTTACCTCAATGTTTAAGAAATTTTTCACAAAACGTGATATTTCATCCTTTAATTGAGCCACCCCATCAATCATTGGGTATTTAGACGCAACCCCGGTTTTTAAGGCAGCAATTTCTGCATTGGTACCAATTTCAGGAGGTGCCAGGCCGGGCACGCCCATTTCCATCCTGATAAATTTATTATTAGTTTCTTGTTCAATTTCGTTCACCAAACTAACGAGCTCTCGAATGGACGCTTTACCTATACTTTTTATTCCTGATTTTGCAATTTTATTTTTTACAATTTCATAATTTATAGGTGTATTTTGATTATTAACAGCTATCATTAAGTAGATCTTTTCTTTTATCAAAATTACGTAAAGTTATTAGATATTTTTTCTTTAATATCTTTTTAAGAAGAATTAAAAAATAAATAAAACAAGATTCTTTTTTGTTTAATTTATTGAAGATATATTTTATATATTTAGGGCTTCAAATTACTTAAACCCATGACTGCATTAATTATTCTCATTTTCGTTTTCGGCTATTTAGCCATTACATTAGAACATCCATTAAAATTGGATAAAACAGTTCCTGCGTTATTAATGGCCGCAATAATGTGGGCTTTGCTTGCCATTGGATTTCAACAAGGATGGTTTAATGTAGTTGACGGACATGAAAATGTATTTAGTTTTTTAGCAGGCCATGATAATGAACATGCAGAAGAGGGCTTTACTAATTTATTATTACATCATTTGGGTAAAACTGCTGAAATATTGGTTTTCCTTATTGGTGCGATGACTATTGTTGAAATAATTGATTTGCATAGAGGGTTTGATGTTTTGAAGAGTTGGGTAAAAACTAAGAGTAAGAAAAAACTATTGTGGATTTTGGCAATACTTGCGTTTATTTTATCAGCAATTATTGATAATTTAACAGCAACCATCGTTTTAGTAACATTGCTGAGAAAATTAATACCAAACAGAACTGATAGATTGTGGTATGCCGGGATGATCGTAGTTGCAGCAAATGCTGGTGGAGCATGGTCTCCTATTGGAGATGTGACAACTACAATGTTATGGATTGGTAAGCGCGTATCTGCTCTTGCTTTAGTGACGAAACTAATAATTCCTTCAATAGTTTGTATGGTAGTTCCGACATTTGTTGCTACTTTACTCCCTGCATTTAAAGGCGAGATTGAAGTTGATATTAGTGAGGAAAATGTGGATGAGAGATCGTTATTGAGTAGTAGAACTATGCTGTTCTTAGGGTTGGGTATGATAGTTTCTGTGCCAGTTTTCAAAACAGTAACACATTTACCTCCATATTTAGGCATGATGTTAGCACTGGGTGTAGTTTGGTTAGTTTCAGAATATATACACCCTGAAGAAGAATTTACGGAAGAGCGAAAACATTTGTATTCTGCACATCAAGCTTTGTCAAGAATTGAAATGTCAAGTATCCTATTTTTCTTAGGTATCTTAATGGCTGTAGCGGCTTTAGAATCATTGGTTTATGGTAGTGTAATGATTGAGGGTCAAGAGGTACAGATGGGGACTTTACGCTATGTAGCCGAACTACTTAATGCTGCTATTCCTAATCAAAATATTGTAGTCATGATTCTTGGAGTATTGTCTGCCATAATTGATAATGTTCCATTGGTTGCCGCCTCCATGGGTATGTACAACTTACCGATGGATGATAGTTTGTGGCATTTAATTGCGTATTCAGCTGGTACAGGTGGGAGCATGTTGATCATTGGATCTGCAGCCGGTGTAGCTGCCATGGGTATGGAAAAAATTGATTTTATATGGTATCTTAAAAAGATAGCCTGGCTTGCCGCGATAGGTTTTGCTGCGGGATTTTCTTTAGCCATATTTTTTGTTTAAAATTTAATCGCATTTAGTGAGGTTTTTTATGAGTTGCTAAACAATTTTCAACTCGTATTTTCGTTACATAGTATTATCCCCAAAATAAAGCTAAAATTTATGTTGCTAAGTATTCAGCAGGGAGCCGAAATAGCTCAAGATAACCTGGAAGAAGTTATATCAGAAGAAAAAACCCTATCCATTTATAATTTAATTATGGATGGCGGTTTAGGAGGTAAAGTCATTATCGCAATCTTAATAGTACTTCTTGCTGTAGCATTGTACATCTACTTTGAAAGATATTTAGCCATTAAGGCGGCTACTAAGGTTGACAAAAACTTTATGAATCAGATCAAAGATCATGTGTCCAATGGTAAGTTGGAAGCTGCTAAAATATTATGTGTACAAGATGGGTCTCCTGCAGCACGTTTAATTGAAAAAGGTATTTCTAGAATAGGTAAACCCTTAGATGATATCAATACTGCCATTGAAAATGCCGGTAAGTTGGAAATTTATAAGTTAGAACGAAACGTGAGTGTTGTTGCCACCATTGCTGGTGCTGCACCTATGATCGGGTTTTTGGGTACGGTTATTGGAATGATAGTTGCAATTCATGAAATAGCAAATGCTGGCGGACAAATAGATATTAAAATGTTGTCAGATGGTTTATATACGGCTATGACCACAACGGTTGCGGGTTTAATAGTTGGTATTATTTCATATATAGCATATAATCACTTGGTGGTTCGCACAAATAAAGTAGTGTATCAAATGGAAGCTCAATCAGTTGAGTTTTTAGACTTACTAAACGAGCCTGTTTAACTTATGAATGTAAGAGGAAGAAATAAAGTAAGCCCAGAATTCAATATGTCGTCAATGACGGATATTGTTTTTCTATTGTTAATATTTTTTATGCTAACATCTACTCTTGTTACTGTTAATGCATTAGATATTTTATTACCTAAAGCACAAGGTAAAACTGAAAATAATAAATCAGTTGCTGTAAGTATTACAAAAAATCTAGATTTTTATGTGGATAGAAAAAAAGTTTCTGAAAATGATTTAGAACAAAATTTGACTAGTTTATTAAGCAACGATGAAAATCCAACCATAGTTTTAAGAGCCGAAGAAGGAGTTCCTATTGAAAAGGCTGTCAGCATTATGGATATAGCTAATAGGAATAAATTCAAGATCATATTGGCTGTAAGGCCTAAATAGAATGTCATATTTAGATACTCCACATAAGAGAAAATCTGCAATTGCAACAACCATTGTAATGGCGCTACTATTGTTTTTGATTTTCACATTTGGTTTACGGTATTTTGATCCTCCTTTGGAATATGGTATCGCTGTTAATTTTGGAACTTCTAATGTTGGTAGTGGTAATATCCAACCAACAGAACCCTTAAAATCAGCATCCTCACAAGAAGAAGTTATTGAAGAAACTCAACAAGAAGAAGTTGAGGAAACAGTGGCAGAAACTGAACCAACGAGTGCCCCTTCAGAAAAAGTCATTACTCAGGATTCTGAGGAATCAATAAAAATTAAAAAGCAGGAAGAAGCAAAAAGAAAAGCAGAAGAAGCAGAAAGGCAAAAAAAATTGGAGGCGGAACGCATTATAAAACAGCGAAAAGCTGCTGAGGAAAAAAAGAAAGCCGAAGAGGCCGCTAAAAGGAAAAGACTTGATGATATGATGGGTGGTCTTAATAATTCAGACGGAAGTGCAACAGGTGGTGAAGGCGACGACAATCAGGCAGGAGATAAAGGGAATCCAGATGGTGATCCGAATGCAAGTGGATATTATGGTAATGGCGGAGGTGGAAGTGGAGGAAATTACAGATTAGGTAATAGAAAAGCCGTGTCAAAACCGAAACCTACCTATGATTGTGATGAACAGGGTAGAGTAGTAGTTAGTATTTCAGTTGATAATAGCGGTAGGGTGATAAGTGCTCAAGCGGGTATTAAAGGCACTACGAATTCAGCTCCATGCTTATTGACCAGAGCGAAAGAAGCTGCCTTAAAAACTAGATTTAATTCAGATAGTAAAGCACCGACAAAACAGGTAGGTTCAATTATCTATAATTTTACTTTATCAAACTAAGCATTGACCTATAAGGAAACTTTAGATTGGATGTTCTCCAAACTTCCGATGTATCAACGTCAAGGGAAGACGGCGTTTAAAAAAGATCTGACTAATACGTTGGCCTTATCAAACCATCTCCATAATCCACATCTACAATTTAAGAGTATTCATGTTGCCGGAACGAACGGCAAAGGTTCAACAAGTCATATGATTGCTTCCATTTTACAAGAAGCAGGCTATAAAGTTGGTTTATATACTTCACCA
>Ga0265309_10001321_pt1 | contig 10759 bp, 11 predicted proteins | sample Helome_FD_192492 | JGI IMG/M metagenome (GOLD analysis project Ga0265309, IMG submission 192492) | Marine sediment microbial communities from subtidal zone of North Sea - Hel_20160524 (Illumina Assembly) | ecosystem: Environmental > Aquatic > Marine > Subtidal zone > Sediment ...
TTGTTTGATGAGGCCGGTATAGGAATGGCGCTGCGCCGACAGGCGGAGCGCGTATCCGATATCTACAGGCACTAACAGCCGCCCGGCCGTGCCCGATTGGTCATCAATAGCTCGACACCTGGGAGACGCCGGTATTCGGCCCGCCGATGCGACGCCGCGCCCGGTGGGCGGCGGCGATATCAGTGCCGCATGGCACCTCGATACCGAAAGCAGAGAGGTCTTTCTCAAGACCGGGCCTGCTGCAGCAATCGACATGTTTACCGCAGAGGCAGAAGGCCTATCGGAGATCGCATCCGCGAACGCCGTACGAGTTCCCGAGGTGTTTGCGATCGGGCAAACGGCGGATGACGCATTTCTTGCGTTGGAGTGGTTGTCATTCGAGCGCCTCGGCAGAAGAGGCGAGCATCTGCTCGGCAAGCAACTGGCAGAGATGCATCGCACGGTCAAGGATCGTTTCGGCTGGCACCGTGACAACACCATCGGGCTGACGCCGCAACACAATAACTGGTCATCCGATTGGGTTGAGTTCTTTCGCGAGCATCGACTTGCCTATCAACTTCGGCTCGCAGCGGACAATGGTTTTGCCGGCGAGCTGCAGGAGCAAGGTAATCGTTTGTTAGAGAGGCTGCCGTTGTTCTTCGAAGCTTATCAACCCGTACCGTCGTTGCTGCATGGCGACCTGTGGGGGGGCAACCGGGCGTGCAGTGATGGCGCGCCCGTGATCTTCGATCCGGCTGTTTACTATGGCGATCGCGAGACCGACCTTGCGATGACACGGTTGTTCGGCGGATTCGGCGGTTCCTTCTATGACGCTTATGAAACTGCCTGGCCGCTCGAGCCTGGCAGCGCGTCGCGACAGAACCTCTACCAGCTCTACCACGTACTGAATCACCTCAACCTGTTCGGCAGTAGCTACCTCAGTCGCGCGCTGGCCTTGACACGAGCCCTGGTGTAAGGCGCCGTGATAAGGCGCTAGGCGGGAAATTCGCTGATATCACCCGACTCATCCACTTCGTAAGACTCACCGAGAAAGTCTTCTTCGAAGACAAACAAAATGGTTCCCTCAGGCGCTTTGATTGCAACGAACGCCCCTTCGAAGCCCGGGAACTTTTCGAAATCCATGCCGTTCTGCTCGAGGATCCCCATCAGACCGTGACGATCCGGACATTTGAACGATAAAGATGGCGCCTTGACCGCAATGCTTTCTGACAGACCCAGGGGGGCACCGCCCGCGTCGAAACGCATATGGGTGGTCGGCTCTTCGCGCATCTCCAGCAAGGTCGGCGCGATAGGTGCCCAGAACTGGGCAGCGCGCAATGCATCGCGCACCGGTAGTGTCAGTTCGATCCAGCTGCCGCAAAGCGAGTCTCTGTCCGGCTCTGCGCTGGCATGAAACGTACGCGCCTCGACCATGGTCACCCGATGCCGATCGCGGTCCACGAAGCCCAGCTCATTGAATGAGTCTTCATCAAGCTGCATAAAGGTGAAGTTGAATCCGTGGTCTGTCATCTTCCGTGCGCGCTCGGCGAGATTCTGCCTTACGAAGGTGATCGCCGGTGCGTCAAATTCCCGGTCGTGCAAACCGATATTCAGTTCTCCATCGCTTACAACGGCGTACTTGTGCGACCACACATCGCCAATCTCGAGTTCGACAAACCCCAGCGTTTTGTAAAAATGCAGTGACTCGAGAATGTCGGGCGTACGTAGCGAAATCTCGAGAAACTTGCCGATGACGCTCATGCTGAGGCTCCCATCGCGATTGCGCGCTCACTCGATGCGGTGTCTGCAGCGTAAGACCCGGGCCAACCGCCGAGGTGCTTTTCCACTAAATCAGTAAGGAAACTCACGTGATCATCCCGTGTGTTCAGTGCCGGTATGTAGTGAAGCGTTGTTCCGCCTGATGCCGCAAACAGTTCTGCATTTTGCATCGCGATCTCCTCGAGCGTTTCGAGGCAATCAGTGGAGAAACCCGGGCAGACGACGTCGAGGCGGTCCAGGCCTTGCTTGCCAAGCGCGGCAATCGTCTCGTCGGTGTATGGACGGAGCCACTCCTCACGACCAACGCGCGACTGAAAAGACAGAACCCATTCATCGTCGCCGAGTTCAAGCGCGGCGGCGAGGAGACGCGCTGTCTTTTGGCACTGGCAGTGATACGGGTCGCCGCTGAGCAGAGTGTTCCTGGGGACACCGTGGAACGAAAACATAAGACGCGTTCCTCGTCCGTTCTCTCTCCAGAATTCGCGGATACTTGCGGCCAGCGAAGCGATATAGCCACGCTCATCGTGGTACTGATTGATAAATCGTGTTTCGGGGATCCAGCGCAGGCGATTCAGCTTGCGGGCAACGGCATCGAATACAGATGCCGTTGTCGTTCCCGAGTACTGCGGATACATCGGTAGCACCAGGAGACGCCTGGCACCGTTGGCGAGCAGGCGGTCGATCGCGGAGTCGATGGAAGGTTCGCCGTAGCTCATGGCGAGTTCGACTTTCGTCGAGCCGGGTAAACGGACGTCGAGTTGCGTCTGTATGCTGCCGGCAATGGCCTTCGAGAAAATCATCAACGGCGAGCCGTCGTCGGTCCAGATTTTTCGATAGGCTGCGGCCGACCGTGACGGGCGAATTCGCAGAATTATGCCGTTCAGAATCAGCCACCAGAGCCATCGGGGATATTCGATGACCCGTGGGTCGGACAGGAACTGCTTTAGGAAGCGGCGGACAGCCTTCGACGTCGGCGCCTCCGGTGTTCCCAGGTTGACGAGTAGAATTCCCATCGACTCTGAAAGCCCGTGTTTGAATCCTGGTGTTGATTCGTAGCTTGGCATAAGTCTGGACAACGGTTTCAGACGCGCTCAACAGTACTGTAAAGCCACGCCGGGCGCCAGCCGAACAGGTTATAATTGCTTGTCTTAATTGACATTTGTCGTGTGAAACCCCAATGAATGAAGCCCCGGAAACAAACCCCCATGCCTCGGAACGCTGGACACTGGCGCGTGACATCCTCGTCCTGCAGGCCAAACTTGTCGTCGATGGACTCCGCGATCTCGTGCTCGTGCCGACCTCCCTGATCGTCGGAATCGTGAGCCTGTTCTCTAGCGAAGGCGGCAGGCCGGGCACACAGTTCTATCAACTGCTTGGTGTTGGCAAACAGAGTGAGCGATGGATAGACCTTTTCGGAGCACTGGAGAACGCTCCGGCAGATGTCAGGCACCTCGAACCTTTCCACGATGCAAAGATGGATGACATCGTCGGCCGACTCGAGACATTCATGGTCGAAGAACATAAACGTGGTGGCATCACGGCACAGGCCAAGGACCGCTTTGACAAGGCCTTCAACGCTTTACAGGAGAAACGAAAGCAGAGCCGGTGACGAGTGACGACTTTCTACAGGCTTATGTGAAATCTTCTATATCGGCGCGTCGATACGCTGATATCTTGGCGACTGAAGATTGCTGTAGCTACGGATCAGGGAATTATCGTGAATAAACTCTTTACGTTGGCATTTATTGCGTGCGTAGCGGCCGGGTGCAGTAGCGGCGGATCAGGAGCAGCCGGCGATGCAACGGGCGTCGTCAATATCTCGATAACGGATGCGGCTGTCGATAACGTTTCCGAAGTCTGGGTTGAATTCGCGGGCGTTACGCTGAAGCCGCAGGGTGGCGACGAGATCGAATTTACATTCGATTCACCGAAGTCGATAAATCTCCTTGAACTTCAAGACGGCATGACAGAACAGCTTCTGCCCGATACTCGTGTCCCTGTCGGGCCGTACAACTGGATGCGGCTCGCCGTCAACGCCGAATTCGACAACGTTATGGATTCCTTCGTTCGATTGGCTGATGACAGCTACGTTGAATTGCGCATCCCGAGCGGCACTCAAAGCGGATTGAAGCTCGTTAGCGGTTTCACGGTGACCCAGAACATGTCGACAAACCTGGTGGTCGACTGGGATTTGCGTAAAGCATTGTCGGATCCGCGAGGACAACCGGGGATGAACCTGCGCCCGGCGCTTCGCGTCACTGACATGGCTGCCTTCGGCACGCTTGAGGGTTCGGTGGCTGAAGCACTCACTACGGCTGGCGACTGCGGCGACGACGCGACTGTCGGTAACGCCGTTTATCTGTACGAAGGTGTCGTGGAAAATCCTCTCGATATTCGAGGCGTTGAGACAGACCCCGTTGTTACGGCAACCGTTGGAGACGATCTGACTTATATGATTAGCTATGTTTCGGCCGGGGAGTACACAGCGGCTTTTACCTGTCAGGCGGATCTGGACGATGCCGAGGAAGAAGACGAAGTCGTATTCTCGGCAGTCAACATGGACGTCAGCATTGTCGACGGTGAAACGACAATCGTGGATTTCGAAGCGCCCGCTCCGTAGCTATTTCTCTACGTCGCGACCGGAAAGCAGGTCATCAAGATGGGGTGGCGGATGATCCGGGCCCATGCGACCGGAATTCAGTCGGCCGATATATTCCTTGTAAGCGCGCATCGCCTGGTAGCCGAAGAACCAGCAGATCGGGATATTCGCAAATAACATGACGCCGGTTCCTACGCCCGTCACGTTATCGAGATCTGTATCGGTCTGTACGAGGCCGAGAGTCGCGACAATGATCAGCATGCAATAAACCAGTTTGTATCCCAGCACGGATCTTTCGCCGGCAAGGAACACCATGCCCTGCTCACCGTAATAGCTCCACGAGATGATGGTGGATATGGCGAACAACCAGGCAGCGATGGATACCAGCCATTTGCCAAGCCCGGGTATCACGGTATCGAAGGCTTTCGCAGTCAGCGTTGCACCTATGTAGCTTCGATAAAGGCCGTCGCCGACAATGGCCGGTGACGTTGGCCCGACAAACGTATCCCAGACTGTCGAAAACTCTGAACCGGTGGCGTGAACCGTGCCCTCGATGCGGTGAAGTGTCGTTCCTGTGGTCGGGTTCTCGTGCGCTTCGACGACGATCATGGTCGTGTCGCCGTCAACCCAGCCATAACCTGGAAGCGGCGTCTCGGAAAATTGCCAGCCATCTTGTGTCTGTGTCGCGACCGGCAAGGCGTCCAACGGAACATCCGGCGCGCGATTCCAAATGCCAGAGGACAGAATGATCAGCGCCGTGAACGTGCAGACGACGACCGTGTCGATGAACGGCTCAAGGCCCGCGACAATGCCTTCGCGTACTGGCTCGTCGGTCTTCGCCGCTGAATGTGCGATCGGCGAGGAGCCTTGTCCTGCCTCGTTCGAAAACGCCGCACGCTTCAAGCCAAACAGGAAGGCAGAAGCGGCAGTGCCGCCGATGAAAGCTCCACCGGCCTCGGTCGGCAAGAAGGCAGATTTAATGATCAGCGCGAACATGCCCGGTATGTTGCCGATGTTAACGGCAAGCACATAGGTCCCGGCTACCAGATACAGGGCGACCATCAGCGGCACGATGGTTGCGGCAACTTTGCCGATGCGCTTGATGCCGCCAATAATGACGGTGCCGACGATCAGCGCAAGCACGATGCCGCTTATCCAGCTGGGGACCGAGAAATACTCTTCGGTTAATTCACCCACGTTCCATGCCTGGAACATGTTGCCTCCGGTTGCGGTAGAAACGAGCAAGGTCAGGCAGAAAATGACACCGATAGTGCGGCCCAGGCCGGCCATGCCGCGGCGTTCCAGAGCTCTGGCGGCCACCCACATCGGTCCACCATGCGGATTATCGGGATCGTCGGTGTTGCGATAGAGCATCGACAACGTTACTTCGGTGAGCTTGATCGACATGCCCAACAAGCCGATGACCCACATCCAGAATACGGCGCCCGGCCCGCCCAGTGCGATAGCCAGCGCGACACCGCCGATGTTGCCGAGCCCGACGGTCGCAGACAGAGCAGCCGACAGCGCCTGGAAGTGATTAATGGCGCCCGGATCGTCAGGGTCATCATAGACGCCGCGAATGACCATGGGTCCGTGAGTCAAGGCACGGTATTGTGAAAAACCGCTCCAGATCGTGAACAAGAGACCGGTGCCAACGATCGCGTATAGCACGTACTCGTGCCATAAAATGCCGTTCAGCGTGGCAAGATACGCGCTAAGGTCTGCCATCGTGTCTCCCGTGTACGGCTATTTGGCCTCCATGATGGCTGAGACGCCCATGCCGCCTGCCGTGCATATTGAGATCAGGCCACGGCCAGAGCCTTTTTCCTGAAGCAGCTTCGCCATAGTGCCAATGATCCGGGCGCCCGTCGCGGCGAATGGGTGACCTATCGCAATACTGCCACCTTTCGTATTAAGCAGTGACAGGTCGATCGGCCCCATTGGTTCGCTCCGTCCGAGCTTGGTACGGCAGAACTCTTCGGACTGCCATGCCTTGAGTGTCGCGACAGTTTGCGCGGCGAAAGCCTCGTGAATTTCATAGAAGTCGAAGTCCTGCAAACGGAGATCGGCCTGCTTGAGCATATCCGAGACGGCGTATGCAGGGGCCATCAGTAGCCCTTCATCGTCAATAAAATTAACGGCTGCCACTTTGGCAAAGGTCAGGTATGCCATAACGGGCAGGTTCTTCTGGCGCGCCCAGTCTTCCGACGCAAGCAGCACGGCAGCGGCACCATCGGTCAGCGGCGTGCTGTTGCCGGCCGTCATCGTACCCTCACCACCTTTGTCGAAGACCGGCTTCAAGGTGCTCAATTTCTCAAACGTCGTATCGCGTCGGATGTTGTTATCTTCCTCAACATCCTGGAATGGCACGATAATGTCTTCGTACCAGCCCGCATCATAGGCCGCTGCCGCTTTGATGTGACTGGCGAGGGCCAACTGGTCCTGATGTTCTCTCTGCACATCCCACTCTTTGGCAGTAATCTCTGTGCTTTCTCCCATAGACAGCTTGGTCCGTGGCTCCTCCACGCCGGGCAGCTCCGGTTTGAAGTGCCTGGGGCGAAAACGAAACAAAGGCTTGATACGGTCCATCAGCGACCGCGAACGATGGATTTCGAGGAGAATTCTGCGGTAGTCGTCCGGATACACTATCGGGGCGTCACTGACCGTGTCTGTGCCGCCGGCGATGCCGGCCTCGATCTGCCCCAGGGCGATCTTGTTGGCAATCATGATGGCGGCTTCGATGCTGGTACCACACGCGCGCTGCAAATCCACTCCCGGCGTGCGCAGCGACAAGCCGGAATCGATCACGCACTCGCGAGCGAGGTTCCAGTCTCTCGAGTGTTTGATGACGGCGCCGAGAGCGACATCACCCAATGTCTGTCCTCGGAGGTCAAACTTTTCGACCAGGCCACTCATAGCGGCGACCATAAGGTCCTGGTTTGAGCAATTGCGATAGGCGGAGTGCGATCGGCAAAACGGTATGCGTGCCCCGCCGATTACTGCAACTCGAATAGCTCGTCCGTCGTGCAACATACCTGTCTCCGTTTCTTGTTGTGATCCAGCGCGCGTCGCAACTTTACACCATCCGAGGACCCAAGCTCTAGGTTAAGATGCCGCTCATGATGGCGGCACAACAAAGTGGTTGGCGAGTGCACGCGAAGTCGCTGTTAAGACTTGGCGGTCCATTGATCATCAATAATCTGGCTGTTGCAGGGATGCAGTTTGCTGATGCTGTAATGGCAGGTCGGCTGGGCGCCGATGCGCTCGCGGCCGTTGCCGTTGGCGGCAGCGTCTGGTTTCTCGGCTTCTCGTTCTGCCTGGGACTTCTGATGGCGATCTCGCCGATCGCGGCTCGGCACTTCGGCGCCGGCAATTACGGACTGATCGGGCGATACACTCGGCAGGGTATTTACCTGGGCCTTGCATTGGGTGTCCCGTTGATTCTGGTTGCCCAGTTTGTGGTCGGGCCTTTGCTGATACTGATCGGCATCGATCCCGAATTCCGTGACCTGACCATAGGCTATGTCGGTGCGATCATGTTTGGTGCACCGGGCATCTTCGTCTTTCTCGCACTGAGATTTACGACGGAAGGTATCGGTCGCACGCGCCCGATCATGTTTACTTCCTTGTTCGCGCTCACCTGCAACGTGTTCCTCAATTACGTGCTGATGTTCGGCAAGTTCGGGGCGCCGGCGATGGGCGCTGTCGGGTGCGGCGCTGCCAGCGCGATAACCATGTGGATCGTAGCGCTGGCACTCGCAACGCATATGTTCTTCAGTAAGTATTACAAGCAATTCGAAATATTTTCACGAGTCGCGCCGCTCAGAATGTCGGTGCTTGGAGAAATCATCGCCCTGGGCGTGCCGATTGCGATCACGATTACGGCTGAAGCAGGCCTGTTCGCCGCCGTTTCGATTCTCATGGGCACTCGGGGAACAGAAATAACCGCGGCACATCAGATAGCGATCAACTTTGCCGCAACGATGTTCATGGTGCCGCTGGCACTGAGCTCGGCGACGACTGTCCGCGTTGGTCAGCTTATCGGTGCCGGGGACATGAAGAATGCCCGGACCAGTGGTGCCGTCGGGATCGGCCTGTGCGCCTTGTTCATGAGTATCTCGGCCCTTTTCCTGCTGGTTTTCAGGGATGCCGTCGTAGACCTGTACACGGACGATGCCGCAGTCAAGGGCATAGCGATCAGCCTGTTGTTGATGGCTGCGATTTTCCAGATAGCTGATGGAGTACAGGTTGGGGCTGCAGGCGCGCTGCGAGGCTACAAGGACACACGAGTCCCGATGGCCGTCAACATGTTTGCCTACTGGGTGTTGGCATTTCCGCTGGCATTTCTTGCCGCGATTACCTTCAGAGCACCGGCGAACTATGTCTGGGGCGGCTTCGTAGCCGGGTTGGGCGTGGCGGCCATATTACTGACGTGGCGCTATAGTCGTTTGTCGAAAATCCGATCTTGACGAGTCTATTGTCCGCCCTGACCGAATGTCGGGCTGTCGCCCGCAAGGTATCCATCTTCTTCGGGCGTGTTCTTTCGATTCAGCAGCATGTTGCGATGCGGGAACCGTCCGTACTGGTCGATGATGTCTTTGTGAAGTTCGGCAAACTGCACGACGGTCATGAAAGTCTCACGATCGGTTGCTGAAACATTGTCGGCGAGGCGCTGAAAGATCTGGACGGATTTCGCCTGCACCTTGCGCGACTCGGCATGCTGCAAGGGCATGTAAAAGAACACTTTCTGAATCGGCGTAAGCTCCTTGTCCTGTTTCTCCATAGCGCCCTGGACGCACAGTTTGAGCGCGAGCGAGTCCCTGGAGAAAGCTTTGGCCGTATTGCGATGAATGTTGCGGCGAAATTGGTCGATCAAGATAATCAGTGCCAGTCGGCCGTGGGACTTTTTCGCCCAGTGATCGAGTTCTCCCTTACAGGCTTTCTCGACGTCGTCCGCAAATTCTTTTTCAATCTCGAGATCAAAAACCGGGTCTTCGCTGAACCAGATCTCCATCCGCCGGTCGATTTGCGGCGCCGACAGGGCCTGCTCCTTGAACCAGAATGACAGGATAGCGTCGATGCGTACCTGGTCATCATCGGTAACTGTCGCATCCATGCTTTCGCTAAGGAGCTTTACGGACATTCTTCCACTCTCTGCTATCGCTTCGAAGCCAGTGTGCGTTGCTTGGGCCGCGCGAAGTGCGAACCCGGTCACAAATTGGGACGAACAGCCCTATATGAGGCGCTGTATAGCAGTAGACTTTAGCAGATGGAACACCGTCTAACCCAGAATCCCGGATTGGCCAGGTTTCGTTACGGTCTCCTTGCCGGCGCCCTGATCACGCATCTATGCGCCTGTGGCGGGCCATCGACAGGCCCGGAAGAGGAGCTGCGAGACTGGGTCGGGCGGGGTGTCGCGGCAGTCGAAGCGAGGGAGCGTCGCGTGCTGTCAGGAATGATTTCGCCCGCTTACGCAGATGCTCGCGGCTACGATCGGGATCGTGTGGAGCGCATGTTGCTGGTCTACTTCAAACGGATGAATTCGATCGAATTGGTGACGTCGATTGAAGAGGTCAACGTCGTTGCCGACACGGCCGCAGAATTGTTGCTGACGGTGGGGATGGCCGGAACTCACGACGGTGTTCTCGGCTTCAGCGCCGACGCCTATCAGTTCTTGCTCGAGCTTGAGAAGGACGGTGGCGACTGGTCATTGATTTCTGCGCGTTGGGGTCAAATGGGCAGCGAGCTCCGATGAGAATGATTCCTCGAAATCTGGCCTGGGGTCTTGCGGTCTTCGCGATGAGCCTCGCTGGCTGCGCGACGACCCTGGAGAGCGTGGTCAAGAGCCCCAGCGTCGAACTGCGTGATGTCCAGGTAATGGGCCTTGGGTTCAATGGCCAGACGTTTCTGCTGTCATTCGATATCCGCAATCCGAATCCGTTCGCGCTCCCGGTCCGTTCCGTCAGCTACGGCGTCAGACTCGACGGTTATCGTTTCGCAAGCGGTGAAACCGCGAGTGAGTTCTCGGTGCCGGCCAATGGCGCCTCGCAGTTCGCGATCAGCGTTGATCTGAATCTGTTGCAGACCGCACCGCAGCTGCTGTCGATCGTGCGCCAAAGTGCCCGAAAAGACGTGACATACGAACTCGAGGGACGGTTGGCCGTTGACATTCCGCTGACGCCCATCGTTTCCTACCGGAATGCGGGATCGATTCGCCTGAACCCTGATTCACTGTAAGGGTTGCCAATCGATGGCGAACCATGGCCCCCGGTCATGGTTACGCGCGCAACAAAATGGCCGGATGGCCGATTGGCCGTGAGAATCGGCCGAAAAACAAGGATTTTCGGCCAAAAACCCCCTGTTTTCCGGCAGTTTCAGCGCCCGGGCGAGTTCCTCTATACT
>Ga0265309_10001325_pt1 | contig 10743 bp, 8 predicted proteins | sample Helome_FD_192492 | JGI IMG/M metagenome (GOLD analysis project Ga0265309, IMG submission 192492) | Marine sediment microbial communities from subtidal zone of North Sea - Hel_20160524 (Illumina Assembly) | ecosystem: Environmental > Aquatic > Marine > Subtidal zone > Sediment ...
GTGGCCGCCATTCTATTTGACGAGCCGCTAACGGTGATCGATCCGCATCTGAAATGGCACCTCAGACGTAAACTCAAGGAAGTCCACGACCAGTTAAAATTGACCCTGATTTACGTGACCCACGATCAGGTGGAGGCCCTGACGTTTGCCGATCAGGTCATGGTCATGTACGAAGGTGAACTGGTTCAGAGCGGAACGCCCCAGGAGCTTTATGAAAGCCCCCAGCATAAATTTGTCGGCTTCTTCATCGGCAGTCCCGGGATGAATTTTTTAGCATGCACGCTTGAGGGCAATACCGCACGGGTTGATGGTGCCGGCATCATGCTGGATGACGAAGTGGCGGCTTTGGGACAAAAAGCGCAGGGAAAACTGGAGCTTGGCATTCGCCCGATGTTCCTGGAGGTGCACGCACAATCCGTTGAAGGCAGTATACCGGCGAGGGTTAAAGCCGTGGCGGATCAGGGCAGTTTCAAGATCCTTACCATAGACCTGGCCGGCCATACTTTACGCGCCAGGCTGACCGAAGGCCAGGCCGTGCCGCAAAATGAAGCATGGCTTCGATTTCCAACCCGGTGGACCAAACTGTTTGCCGGTGGGCGCCTGGTGAGCCCATAGATGAACCCGGATAAGCCGACGGGGAGAAACGAAAATACCGGTTTATCGGGGAACCCCAAAAATTGAATATTGAATATTGAAAAATGAATATTAAAGGAATTCTATCTTTTTTATGATTGGAATTGAAATTTTTATTTATAAGGCTTATCTCGTAGGATTCCACCAATATTCGTTCTGCAATTTTCAATCGCTTGCAGATTGCGAAAATCTCCAGGTGCAAATATTGCGCTGGAAAATGCGTTAAAATAACAAGAAGCTATTTAAAAAATAGCAGATCACGTTCAAGGGCAAGGCGCAAACCGATTCAAAAGTGGAGCATACAACAAGTTAGTATTCGAGCATTTTGAATCGGTTTGTAACACAGCCATTGAGCGTTAGATGCATTTTTGAGATAGCTTCATCCCATGCGGGTAGGAGTCATTCAGTGGAAAAGTGGGAAAACAACAAAGCCTGGTTTCTGGTTCTGCCGGTATTTATCATCGTCGCCTTCAGCTCCATCCTGCCGATCATGACGGTGGTGAATTATTCGATCCAGGATATCTGGGGGCCGGGCCAGAGCATCTTCGTCGGCACCGAGTGGTACGAGGAGATGTTGGCCGACCATCGCCTGCACGACGCCCTGTGGCGTCAATTTCTGTTCTCCGGGCTGGTGCTTTTGATCGAGATGCCGCTGGGCATACTCCTGGCTCTGGCGATGCCGAAACGCGGTTGGGGCGTCTCCGCCAGTCTGGTTACCATGTCGCTGCCCCTGCTCATTCCCTGGAATACGATCGGGACAATTTGGATCATCTTTACGCGGCCGGATATCGGTCTATTCGGTGCGGCCGTCAACCAATTGGTAGAATTCGATCACACCGCACGACCCCTCGATGCCTGGATCACCCTGATGTTGATGGAGGTCTGGCACTGGACCCCGCTGGTTACCCTGCTGGCCTATGCGGGGCTGCGGGCGATCCCCGAGGCCTATTACCAGGCAGCCAAGATTGACGGGGCGTCGACCTGGTCGACATTCTGGTACATCCAGCTACCGAAGATGCGCGGCGTGCTCACCATCGCCTTTTTGCTGCGCTTTATGGACAGTTTTCTGATCTACGCCGAGCCCTTCGTGCTGACCGGCGGCGGTCCCGGCAATTCGACCACATTCCTTTCCATTTATCTGGTCAAAATAGCTCTGTTACAATTCGACCTGGGACCGGGCGGTGCCTTCTCGCTGATCTATTTTGTCATCGTCCTGCTGTTCAGCTATATGTTTTACCAGGCACTTCAGAGGGTCGGAAAAGGAGAGAAGGTATGAAGGTAAAGAAAAAAACGATCGGCCTGATCATATACTTCGGTCTGCTGTTGATGCCGATCTACTGGATGCTCAACATGTCCCTGCGGACCAACGCCTCTATCCTCGGGTCCTTCGTTCTTTTCCCGACCGATGCGACATTTACAAACTACATCAAAATCTTAACGGATTCATCCTGGTATTCCGGTTATATCAATTCCATTATCTATGTCAGCATCAACACGATTATCTCGCTGGTAACGGCACTGCCTGCGGCCTACGCCTTTTCACGCTATCGGTTCCTCGGAGACAAGCACATGTTTTTCTGGTTGCTCACCAACCGCATGGCGCCGGCCGCTGTTTTCGCGCTTCCCTTTTTCCAGCTGTATTCCTCAGTCGGCCTGATGGATACGCACATAGCGGTAGCGCTTGCGCATTGTCTGTTCAATGTGCCCCTGGCGGTGTGGATATTGGAAGGCTTTATGTCCGGGATTCCCAAGGAAATCGATGAGACCGCCTTTATCGATGGATACAGTTTCCCGCGTTTTTTTATCACCATCTTTATTCCGTTGATTCGGGCCGGGGTCGGTGTGACGGCCTTTTTCTGTTTTATGTTCAGCTGGGTCGAGCTGCTGATTGCCCGCACCCTGACGGTAACGAATGCGAAACCCATCGCGGCAATTATGACGCGCACAATCAGCGCCACAGGACTTGACTACGGCCTGCTGGCCGCAGCCGGCATGCTCACGATTGTACCGGGTATGCTGGTGATCTGGTTCACGCGCAATCATATGGCCAAAGGCTTTGCTTTAGGAAGGGTGTAAAGATATTGAGGAATGAAAATTGAAGAATGAAGATTTAATGAATTTTTTCATATTATTTGTAGGTTGTCCATACGAAGTACCATAATATTGGGCCCGTAAATATTCAATTTTCAATCTTAAATATTCAATTAAATGGGGCAACTATGACGCTGACGCTGGAATGGATGGAGTGGACACTTCCGACAGCTATTTTCTTCAGCACCATTTTCCTGATTCTGGTTGCCATGACCATATGGCAAACCGTAGCGCCCTCCATCGAACGCCGCGGTTTCCTGCCGATTCCGACCACACCCGGCGACCGGCTCTTTATCGGGTTGTTAGGCAGTGCTTACCTCTTTCTCGCATGGCTGGCATTGACCGATTTTACGCTTTGGATCATGCTTGGCATTGCCGTAGTCTGGATGATTGTCGTAATGCGTTGGGGGTGATTCGCTGCAACCTGCTTGTACCGGTCAGGATTTATAGGGGTTTATTCGTTGCAGATAAGACAGGTCCAGTTTCGCTCGGTGTTTACGGCCTTCACGCCGGCGATACAGACCGGAAAGTAACAGACAACAAATGAAGGCCAACAGGAGGTATGCACATGATAGAAATGATGTTGAAAAGGAGAAATAGGATATTGCTCCTGGTTGGCGTTGTGGCAGTATTGTTCGCGTTCCTGGCAGGTTCTGCGAGTGCGAACATGGCCGCCGCCAAAAAATGGGTCGACAAAGAATTTCAACCGTCGACGTTGACAAAAGAGCAACAGATGAAAGAGATGGAGTGGTTCATCAATGCGGCCAAGCCCTTCAAGGGTATGCAAATCAAGGTCGTCTCCGAGACCATCCCGACCCACGAATATGAGTCACAAACGCTGACCAAGGCGTTTGAAGAAATTACGGGAATTAAAGTTTCCCATGACTTGATTCAGGAAGGTGATGTCATCGAAAAGCTCCAAACCCAGTGGGCCTCCGGCAAAAACGTTTATGATGCCTATATCAACGACTCCGACCTGATCGGCACCCACATGCGTTACGGGTTTGTGGTCCCCCTGGACGACTTTATGAAGGGTGAGGGCAAAGATGTGACCCTGCCCACGCTCGACGTGGACGATTTCATGGGCAAATCCTTCACCACCGGCCCGGACGGCAAGCTCTATCAGCTTCCGGATCAGCAGTTCGCCAACCTTTACTGGTTCCGCTACGACTGGTTTAACCGTGCGGATTTCAAAAAGAAGTTCAAAGAAATCTACGGCTACGAGCTGGGCGTGCCGGTTAACTGGTCGGCCTATGAGGATATTGCCGAGTTTTTCAGCGAGCATATCAGAGAAATCGACGGCAAAGCCATTTACGGCCACAACGACTACGGCAAACGGGCCCCGGACCTGGGCTGGCGTTTCACCGATGCCTGGCTGTCCATGGCCGGTGCCGGTGACAAGGGGATTCCCAACGGCAAACCGGTTGATGAATGGGGCATCCGCGTTGAGGGCTGCCGCCCGGTAGGGGCGAGCGTGGCGCGCGGCGGTGCCGCCAACGGCCCGGCCGCCAAATACGCGCTCAGAAAGTACATGGAATGGCTCCGTAAATATGCTCCGCCGGGTGCGCTGGGAATGGATTTCTACACCTACCTGCCGGTCCTGGCCAAGGGCAATGTCGCCCAGCAAATTTTCTGGTATACGGCCTTCGTTCCGACCATGGTCGCGCCGGGTCCGACGGTCAATGCGGACGGAACCCCGAAATGGCGCATGGCGCCCTCGCCGCACGGACCCTACTGGGAAGAAGGGATGAAGCTGGGCTATCAGGATTGCGGCTCCTGGACGCTGATGAAAAGCACGCCGCTCGAGCGCCGTAAGGCCGCCTGGCTCTACGCACAGTTCTGTGTGGCCAAAACCACATCGCTGAAGAAGACCCACGTGGGCCTGACGCCCATCCGCGACAGCGATATCCGGCACAAGTCATTCACCGAGCGGGCTCCCAAGCTCGGCGGGCTGGTGGAATTTTACCGCAGCCCGGCGCGCGTCGCCTGGACGCCTACCGGGACCAACGTGCCCGATTACCCGAAGCTGGCCCAGCTGTGGTGGCAAAATGTCGGTGAGGCGGTTTCCGGTGAAGTCACCGTGGACCGCGCCATGGATAATTTGGCCCGCGAACAAGACCGCGTGCTGCAGCGCATCGAGCGCTCGGGTACTCAGGGCGAATGCGGACCGAAGCTAAACCCCAAAACCGACGAGGCCAAATGGCTGAATATGACCGGCTCACCGAAAGCCAAGGTCAATGAGAAGCCGCAAGGCGAGACGGTCGACTACGACGGACTTCTCAAGGCCTGGCGTGAGGGGCGCGTGAAATAGCTACATCACTGTTAACCGATTTGTTTTGCAGTGATAAAACGATCGTGCGCGCCGGTCAGCAGGCTCCGGCAAACTTGGCATAACGCAAAGCCTTTCTGCTCCGCGCGCACAAATGACAGCTGAATCTTCGAGGGGCTAAAGTTGATGCTTTAGCCCCTTGATTGCTATGGAGAACGAAACATGGCCAACTATGTGGGCGCCCTGGATCAGGGCACAACCAGCAACCGGTTTATCATTTTTGACCATAGCGGGCAGATCGTCGCCGTCGACCAGAAAGAGCATGAACAGATTTTTCCACAACCTGGATGGGTAGAACACAATCCTGCCGAGATCTGGCAACACACCCGGGACGTCATCCGGGGTGCCTTGGACAAATCCGGCCTGACCGGATCTGATCTGGCAGCCATCGGTATTACCAATCAACGGGAGACAACGGTTATCTGGGACAAAAATACGGGCGCGCCCTTCCACAATGCCGTTGTCTGGCAGTGCACGCGTACCAATGAAATTTGTAAGGAATTGATGCGGGATCACGGACAAAACCGTTTTCGCGAGAAAACCGGTCTGCCCATTGCGACCTATTTTGCGGGTCCCAAAATCAAATGGATTCTGGACAATGTCGCTGCGGCCCGCAAAGCGGCCGCTAAAGGTGAGGCCCTGTTCGGCACCATGGAAACCTGGATCATCTGGTGGCTCACCGGCGGACCCGCTGGTGGGTCGCATGTCACCGATGTGACCAATGCCAGCCGCACCCTGCTGATGGATCTACAGACGCTTAAATGGGACGAACAGATCCTGAAAACCATGAACATCCCTTCCCGGATTCTACCCCGCATTGTGCCGTCCTGCGACATGAACACCTGGGGCACGACCCTGTTGGACGGACCGTTTGAAGCAGAGATACCGGTTTGCGGGGCGCTGGGGGATCAGCAGGCGGCCCTGGTCGGGCAAACCTGTTTTGATATGGGTGAAGCCAAAAATACTTACGGCACAGGGTGTTTTCTCCTATTGAATACCGGCACAACCCCAACTGTCTCCCGCCATGGGCTGCTCACCACTCTGGGGTATCAAATCAATGATCAGGCACCGGTTTATTGCCTGGAGGGCTCCATCGCCATTACCGGGGCCCTGGTTCAGTGGGTGCGGGATAATCTGGGGCTAATTTCCAGTGCGCCGGAAATCGAGGATCTGGCCAGGACCGTCGAAGACAATGGCGGCGCTTATTTCGTTCCGGCGTTTTCCGGTCTTTTTGCTCCTTATTGGCGCTCGGATGCTCGCGGCGTGATTGCGGGTTTGACGCGCTTTGTTAACAAGGGACACATCGCGCGGGCGGTTCTGGAGGCCAGCGCTTATCAAACACGGGATATCGTGGAAGCCATGAACAAGGATTCCGGCGTGGAACTCAGTAAGCTTAAAGTTGACGGGGGCATGGTGGCCAACGAACTGCTGATGCAATTTCAAGCCGATATCCTGAATGTACCGGTCATACGGCCCAGGGTTTCGGAAACCACGGCCCTGGGTGCCGCATATGCCGCCGGTCTGGCGGTGGGGTTCTGGGAGGGGCTGGACGAACTGCGGCAAAACTGGGCCGTCGATCGAACCTGGCAGCCTGCTATGGCATCGGAAGTCAGAGAAAATTACTATCGTGAATGGAAAAAAGCCGTGGATCGGACCTTCGACTGGCTGGATTAAACAAACTTGCGGGCCCAAAAAATTAAAATCGATATAATTCCATAAATATTCAATTCAAAGGAGCCGCCAATCCTTTCACAAACCACGGGAATCTTCAATACACTGCGGCGCCACTTGCTTATCAAGTTTCGTCACTATTGATTCACTCCGAAGCAGTTTCTTGCTCAAATAGCATCGCATTCATTTTCCGAATGAGATCTTCTTCCTTTCCGATCGCAATCATGGTAGCTGCCGCCAGTCGATGACAGGCATCTGAAAATCCGTCCATACGATCGGTTGCTTCCGGCAGAAAGGTGTTGAGCGCTCTGGCAATTCCCTTTTTGATTTTGTCTTCCAGGGGGGCCGGTGCCCGCATGGAAATATTGACCGCCTGCAGCGTCAGGTGACCATATCGCGGAATTTTATCGGGGATCATTTGAAATCCGGCGATGTACTTATCCGAATCAAAAAAACCGGCATTTTTGTTGGCTTCACAAAAAGCACCGATCATTTTCACGCCCATGGGGGCAAACCGATCACGCACGTGAAACCACTGGATATGGGATGTCTTCTGTAACCCGCCCTGCTTGATCCGTAAAATTTCAGCATTAAAAGCCTTTTCTTTAATCTCCTTTAATCGGGCCGCCATTCGATCCGAATTTACAGATTTTCCTTCAAGGCATACCCGAATCCCGACTTCCGGACCGCCCCCGAGATAGCCGGCCGCCCCCAAAATATCAAGATCACGGGCCAGCGCCTCCAACAGAATAGGCTGATTTGAAGACTTCAGGTAATATTGCTCGCCGGTTGCATCCGCTGTTATTTTCAGCTTCCCCTGGCGAGTGGCTTCAAAAGCAGCTTCTCGATTCTCACTAACCAACCGCCCATCTACAAAAAAACCGTCCCCCACCGCCCCGATGGCGGCGATATGCGCCAAGTCACAGTTTGCCGGATCCATGGTCCGCGCAAACAGATAACAGGTGGTTGAAGCGCTGATATCCCGGTCCCCCTTTAAACCGAATAAATCGGGATCGAGGTTGTAAACCAGTGGATCGGTGGCGGGATGGGCCACATGATGATCGAGGATCAGCGTTAAATTCCGGCCCCTGTTCAGATCGGAAATCAGCGGTGCGATGCGACCGGCCATATCGGTAAAAACAATTAAAGCGCCTTTGTCCTCGAAAACCTTTTTCAGAAGCTGGGGATAGGGTTTTTCCAGGCAGAGACGTTTGATCTCAAACTCCTGGCGTTCAAAAGCCCGGGTCAGTATGGCGCCTGAACTGAGTCCATCAGCGTCATTATGGTGGAAAATATGAACTTTTTTGGCCGGCCATTTTCGCACGGCCTCGCTGGCGACCGCCATGGCCTCAATGAGTTGCTGTGTCATGAAGTTTGAATTGCCGTTGTTAAGCTCCGATTCTTTTTTCGCTCTCTTTATCGAACAGGTGTAATCTTTCCGGGGAAACACTTAAAGACAGGGCGCTGCCCTTCGGGTAACGCTGTATATCCGGCAGGCGCAGGGTAAAAAGGGTATTATCTTCTCCTAATTTGCCGTGAACCAGCGTATCGGCGCCCAGGGTTTCCAGATGGTCTACCTGCATCTGCAGCGCGCCGCCGTCTTCTTGGGCTAAATTGAAATGCTCGGGCCGGATGCCTAAAACGACCGCTTTGTCGCAAAAGCCCTGCTCTAATTGCGGGTGAATCGGCAAAGATTCGGTACCGGAAAGTTTGATAGACTGTCCGTCGCGGCTTGTCTGGGCCTCGAAAAAATTCATGGCGGGTGAACCGATAAAACCCGCGACAAAAAGGGTGGCCGGCTCTTCATATACCTCCAGCGGAGACCCGATTTGCTCGACATCGCCATTTTCCATGATAATCAAACGGTCGCCCAGGGTCATAGCCTCGACCTGGTCATGGGTAACATAAACACTGGTGATGCCCAGGGTTTCATGAAGATTTCTCAGCTCCAGACGCATCTGAACGCGCAGTTTGGCATCCAGGTTGCTCAACGGTTCGTCAAACAAAAATACCTTGGGCTCACGCACGATGCAACGGCCCATGGCAACCCGCTGGCGCTGTCCACCGGATAGCTGCCGGGGCTTGCGGTCCAGAAATTCAGTCAGTTCGAGAATCTCCGCAGCCCGTTGAACCCTTTTTTCAATTTCCGCTTTGGGCATCCGCCGAATCTTGAGGCCGTAAGCCATATTTTTAAAAACCGTCATATGCGGATAGAGGGCATAATTTTGAAAGACCATGGCAATGTCGCGGTCGGCGGGCTCGAGTTGATTGACCACCCTGCCATCAATCGCAATATCGCCTTTGCTGATCACTTCCAATCCGGCAATCATGCGCAGCACGGTAGACTTGCCACATCCGGAAGGGCCTAAAATAACGATAAACTCACCGTCGTGAATATCGCAGCTGATGCCGTGAATGACCTCATTTTGGCCAAATGATTTATAAATATCCCTCAGGCTGACATCCGCCATATAAACCCCCTGATATATTGTCTGATCCTATTTCAAAGCACCTTAAAGTCAAAATCCTTGTCATGGAAGCGTTATTTTTCCGTTTCGGTCATACCCCGCACAAACTGTTTCTGCATGAAGACCACCACCAGCACCGGCGGGATCATGGCCAGCATGGTAGACGCCATGATGATTTGCCAATCGGCCTGGCCCTCGCCCACATCCAGCATTCTTTTGATTCCAATTAAAAGCGTGTAGTAGCTCTCATCTCCGGTAATCAACAACGGCCAGAGATACTGATTCCATCCGTAGATGAAAAGAATCACAAACATAGCTGCAATGGAAGTGCGCGACATGGGCAACAGAATATCAAAGAAAAATCGGAGGGGCCCGCCCCCGTCAATTCGGACGGCCTCGCACAGCTCATCGGGCACCGTCATGAAAAACTGGCGAAACAGGAACGTAGCGGTCGCCGATGCGATTAACGGAAATATCAGACCGGAGTAAGAGTCCAGCATATTCAAATCCGCCACCACCTTATGGGTCGGCAGAATGCGAACTTCCACCGGCAGCATCAAGGTGATAAAAATCATCCAGAAAAAAAACATGCGAAAGCGGAATCTGAAGTAGACGATGGCAAAGGCGGACAGCAGGGAAATGGATATCTTGCCGAAGGCAATGCCGAGAGCCATGATCAGGCTGTTCAACATCATGGTGCCGACGGTGGCACCGACTTCGCCACTGCCGACCGTTAGGGCTTGGTGATAATTTTCGATCAGGTGACGGCCTGGTAAAAATGGAAAAAATGAGGTGATCGCTTCCAGGCTGTGGGTGGAGGCGACAAACGTCGTGTAGATCGGAAACGCAATAATCAGGCAGCCCAGCAGCAGGATTGCATGGGTCAAAAAAGTGAGCCAGGGTCGATGCTCGACCATGTTCTACTCCTTTAATAGTGGACTTTTCTTTCGATATAGCGGAACTGGATCACCGTCAGTGCAATGACAATGAACATCAGAATGACCGACTGGGCGGCGGAACCGCCCAGATCTAAACTTTCAAAACTGTCGTGATAAATCTTGAAGACCATAATATTGGTGGCCTCGTTGGGGCCGCCTTCGGTAATGGCGTGAATAACCCCAAAAGTATCGCAAAAGGCATAGACCATATTCATGACAAGTAAAAAAAAGACCGTCGGCGACAACAACGGTAAAGCAATCGTCCAGAACCGCTTAGCCGGAGAAGCCCCGTCAATGGCGGCGGCTTCAATAAATGACTTGGGGATGGTCTGGAGTCCGGCCAGGAAAAAAAGAAAATTATAGGCAATTTCGCGCCAGGCCGCAGCGATGATGACAAGTATCATCGCCTGGGGGCCGTTTAAGGTAAAATTCCAGTCAATCCCGATAGCTTTTAGGAAAAAAGAAATCATTCCAACAGTGGGATTGAACAGAAAGTACCACAAGACCGCTGCGGCCACAGGTGCAACCGCATACGGCCAGATGATAAATGTTTTGTAGGCGGTGGCACCCCGAATGGCGCGATCGGCCATTACAGCCAGAAAAAGCGCTATCG
>Ga0265309_10001326_pt1 | contig 10738 bp, 7 predicted proteins | sample Helome_FD_192492 | JGI IMG/M metagenome (GOLD analysis project Ga0265309, IMG submission 192492) | Marine sediment microbial communities from subtidal zone of North Sea - Hel_20160524 (Illumina Assembly) | ecosystem: Environmental > Aquatic > Marine > Subtidal zone > Sediment ...
CTCAATCGGGAAGCTCACAGGCCGGTTCCCCAGCCTCCAGCCGCACAGCACCAGGTCACCGGCATCGGCGTGATGGCAGAGATCGACCAGATCACGTGCGGCCTCTTCCAGGAACGGATGGTCGGTGCCGAGAATCCGCTCCGCCTCAGCGGGAAGGGTGAACGTCCCATCCGTGGTCCAGGCGCATGCCTTCCCGTCAGAGCGCGGCGCCAAGACGGCAGGGATGAATGCCGCGAGGACCAGATCGCGCGCCAAAGCGTCCAATCCGTCCGGATCAACTGACCGGTTCAGGTAGACGTGCCCGATCGGCCCCATTGCCGCCACCGTGACATCCTGGTCCTCGGTTTCGGCGCCGCCATTGTCATAGGTCGGCAGCATCCAGCGGGCAGGCCGACCACCAAGCCCACGCACGCGATGCGATTGCTCGCTGCCGACCGCGGCAGCGATGCCATGGGACTGTTGAAGCGTGCGTGCAAAGGATTGGCTGACCGCGTCCTCAAGCGATCGGCCGGTCAAGGCTGCATAAGGGACGCATGCCTCCTGGCCGTGATCGGAGTAGATCCAGACATCGTATTCCCGGCGTGCCGAGCGCTTGGCCGCCCTGGCCACGCGGGCGATGGAATCGTCGATCCCCTTCAGCGCCCAGTGGGCGAATGCCGAACCCGGCCCGCGGCGATGCGCCTGTTCGTCGTAGCCGAGATAATTGACGTGGACGATCGGCAGGCCGCGGGCAACGTCGATTTTGGCGCCAATGGTGACCAATTCGCGCAACAGGACGCAGATCGCTACGCGCGTGAGCACGAAGCGAAGCTCCTTAATGAGGTCTTGCCCGGCGATGACGCCGGTCAGAGCGTCGGAAAACGCCAGTGCGACCTCCACTGCCACGAGCGCACCGGCCCGCAGAAAGCTGAACAAGTTTGACAAAGTCAGGACAACGAGCGCCAGCGGGTTGGCGCGGCCCATCAGGTATCCCCAGCCCATACGCGATGGGCAGAAATGACACTCCTCTGCACCGCCGGAATAGATGTCGCAATAGGCGGCGCCGCCGGCGAGGAGCGGCATACCGTCCTCCGCCAGCCGCCGTTCGATCTTGGCCGCGACGGCGGGATCCCACATCCGAACAAGGGCATGCGTCTCGCGATCGAAGTAGCTGAAGGCAGGGACAGCGCAACGAATGCCGTACATCAACTCGCCCTGGACAGCGGGTGTGCTGGATGGCAGGCCGGAATACATCACCTGGGCGCGATAGCCGTCTCGACGCATCAGCGTCTGCAGATACGGCAAGCGGCCGGCTGCCAGCGCAGTCTGGAATTGGCTATGCGACAGACCGTCGATCTGGATCATCACCAATCCTGGCGTTGTCGCCGTATCATCGGATCGCGACAGGCTGAGCAGCCAGATGGCCCATTCGCTGCGGCTGAGCCACCGATGAACGCCGCGGATCGCGCGTTCGAGATGATAGATCATGTGTTCACGGGAGCATCCGCGGATGCTCATCCTCGAGGTCCAGCGCGGCCTCGGTGGCATCGGCTACGGATTTGATCAACTCCCACTCGGCCTTGATGGAGCCGAGGACGCGATACCATGGCGCATCGGCCTCCTGCGGCCGGGAGCGCCCCCGTTTGACGGATGTCTGGTATAGGTCCAGAGCCATGTCGGCGCAGCGGTCGATGGCAAAAGCAGCCGCGGTGGATTTAGCCTCGGATCGAAGCGCGCTGCGGGCCTCGGGTGAACGCTCGGCAATCCAGTCCAGTGCCGCGATGAAAGCGAGTTGATCCTCGGAAGGCAGAAGGCGGCCATTGACCCGGTCGACGACGACCTCCCGAACACCCGGCGCATCAAGCGCCACCACCGGGACTCCGGCCGCCATTGCCTCGGTTAGCACCATGCCCTGCGTTTCCGTATGCGAGGCGAAACCGAACATGTCCATCGCGGCATAGGCATCTGCCAGGGATCGGCCGCTTTGCTGGCCGGCCAGGTGCAGCCGACTCCGCAAGTCTTCCCTCTCGAAGGCCGACTCGATGATCGACTGCGATGGGCCGCTGCCGACGATCAGCGCATGCGCGTCCGGAGCGGTCCGGACAAATCGGGCGATGGCACGTGCCAGGAAGCCGATGTTCTTCTCCGGGGCCAGCCGCCCGACATGGCCGACGACAAAGGCGTCGTCCGGTATCCCCATCCGGCCGCGCAAGGCGACGCCGTCGCCGTAGGCGAAAGCACCGACGTCCAAGCCGGTCGGCACGACGCCGATCGGCGCCGTCACGCCGCGCGACAGCAGCAATTCGGCGATCGTCTCGCTCGGGGCAAAGACCTGTTCGCACAGATTGGCATAGCTGGTCGAGAGGTCGATCACGAAGCGCTGCATGGCAGGCGAGTTGCCTGGAACATAGTGGGTGTACCGCTCGTAGAGCGTGTGGTGAGTGAAGACCAGTGGCAGGCCGCGCGACCCGGCAATCCGGATTGCACTGGCGCCCAGCAGGAACGGATGATGCGAGTGGACGAGATCGGGCCGGAATGCATCGATCTCGGATGACAGTAACAGGGGCGTCGGCAATACGACGGAAAAGTCGCTGCCATTGAAGTTCTGGATCGCCGGCACTCGGATCACGTCCGTTTCGTGTTCCGGCACGCCCGCGAACTCCGGCGCTATGACCAGCACTGCATGCCCGCGACGGCGGAAAGCACTGGCGAATCTCTGAACCGACCGTGCCACGCCACCCACATGTGGCACATAGGTATTGGTCATCATCAGGATATTCATGACGCGGCGACGCGCTCCAGTTCGACCGATTCCGCGCCGGGTGCGGCGATGGTCGGCGGAAATCCGGGCAGTCGGATATCGATGACCGGCGGCTTGCCATGCCAGCGGGATTGCCAATCGATGGTGACCGTTTCGCACCGAGTCCGGATGGATACGGTTATGACGCCGAAAGCGGTCGGCGCAGGCCCGAAGCGCAATTCGGCGTCGCTCTTGAGCCACCTGTCCGGCACTCCGGATCCGATCACCAGGTGCCCGTCCTCTTCCCGCACGAAGCAATTGCGAATTATCAGGACCCACTCGGCTGCCGCCCAGATATGCTGGCCGTCGCCCATGCACCCTCCGCCGGTCGCAGGGTGAATGGCTTCCGGCCATTGGCCGGTCGGGGTGGCGAGCCGCGCTACGGTCGTGATCAAGTCGAAACAGCGCGCGTCACCGGCGCGCAGCAGTATCTGAGCGATGTGCAGAGTCAGATAGGCATTGATGCCGGAATGCGTCATATCCTGAAAGAAGCCACCATCGACGAAGCTCGCGCCCATCAGATGCGCGACCGTGTCCAGCAGGCGCGGGTCGTTGGGGGAGACGAGCTGCAGCGGGTAGCCGGCCACCAGCGATCCGACCGCGCCGGCATCCAGCCGTCGGTAGGGCGACGCCGGCATTGCGGGTCGGCGCAATCGCTGCCGGTCGCGCGCAAGGCTGGCGTCTATGGTCGTGGCGAAGGCGTCTGCCTCCCGGGTGAATTCGGCACTGGCTGCGGCATCGTCCGCCATGTTGGTCAGGGCGGCGGCGGCTCTTAGCCCTGCCACGCCCCAGAAATCGTCCCAATAATAGTAGTCGTTCGGCCCGAGATGCTCGGCACTGAACCCGGCTGGAAGAAGCCCGGCATGCCGTCCGGCTTTGTCGTCCGGTAGTCGCTTGCGAACTATCCAGCGCGCAGCCTTGGCGATCGGCTCGAGCCATCCCGATTTCGGCGGTTTCCCAGTGAGCGCGCAGAATCGATGCATGATCCAAAGCGCTTCACCATTTGAGTCCCACTCGCCATCCTGGGAATGGAAATAACCGGCCCGGGTCTGTCGCGATGGAAAACGGTCGATTGCCCGCTCGGCCCGCTCGGTCAGGCCGGCGGCCAGCAAGGCGTGGATCAGGAATGCGGCGTCGCGAAACCAGAAGCGCTTGTAAGTGAATGGGCCGGGAACGACGTCGTCCCAGGCATGCAGTATCAGCATGCGAACCGCGGCGTCGTAGAGGAACTGAAAGTGTCTGTCAGGTAAGATCGCCCGGCAATGTCCATTCAAACTGGCCTGCCAGCCCAGTAGCGGTCTGTGGTCCGCCGCCTCGCCGGGGTCAAGCGGCACCATTGCCGTCACCCGCCGCGGTTGGCCTGGCGACATGCGGAACATCGCCGCTGCGGTCGCCATGCCAAGATCGCATTCGCCGGTGTCCTGGTCCTCCCTGTCGGTCAGGTGGATATGGACGTCGCCGGCCCGGTAGTCGGAAATGTGATTCCGGTCGACGGGGTGGCTGAACCGGACCGACGGCCGGCCGTCTATGGACCAGGCGCTCCGATCAGCGGAGAGGCCGATATCATGGACGAAACTCACGCCTTCGGGATTGCAGGGCCTAAGCGAAATCACGATGGCGGCGGGACGGTCGGCGTGCCCTTCGTAGTCGATCCTGCAGACCGGCCGACCGTCGTCCAGCTCGACACGGACATTTGTTGCCAACGATAGGCCGGCTTCGTTCGACTCGGTGCGAACCGAAAGATCGTCATCGAGGATCAGGCGTTGCCGGGACTTCGCCGCGCGGGACGGCAACACCGCATCGCCGCTGTCGGTAACGATCCAACCGTCCAGCGACCACCCATCAAAATACGGCGTCACCAATCCTCTCGGATCGACGATCGGCAACTCGGAACAGTCGGGCAGGCCCACGGCCGTCCAATTCCTGTGCGTGAGATTGATGTGAGTGATCGAGAAAGCACGCGGAATGAAAGCCGGGTCGCCGGGATCGAACTGCCGCTCGACCCAATAGGGCCAGACCCAGTCCAGATTGTGCTGGATCACGCGACTGTTGATGAGACCGCGCGCATGAAGCACGACTCCGGCGCGCAGAAGCTCGATCGGCTCCGCGACCTCCGACGGCTGCGTGAAGCCACGCAGCCGCGCCAAGAGGGCGATCGGATCGAGGAAGCCATGGCGCCGGGCAAGTTTGCTGACAGCGAAGCGCCAAGGCATCCATCTCAGCCAGACCATCGTTTTGGACCAGTGCGTTGATGGGTCGGAATCATCCGACTGACCGGTGCGGCCGCCGAGGGCCGGTCAAGCCGCCGCTTCATCGCGTTGCCGTTTGTTTTTCGCCGACGGCCCGAGGCATTTTTCGATCGCCTCCCGGTCAAGCGTTTCATTGGCCTCCAATGCGGCCACCAGCGCTTCCATCTGGTTCTTGTGGCGTGTGATCACCTCGGTTGCGATGGCCTCCGCCTCCCGCAACAGGCGGCCGACGGCCTTGTCGACTTCGTGCGCCGTTGTCTCGCTGAAACGGCGCGGCTGCGCGATCTCACGGCCCAGGAACGGGTGCTCTTCGCTCTGCCGAAGATCAACCGGGCCAATCTCCTCGGCCATGCCCCATCGGGCAACCATGGCGCGGGCAAGCTGGGTCGCCTGACGAATATCATCGTCGGCGCCTGAACTGACGCCGCCGAGCAGTTGCTGCTCGGCCGTTCGGCCGCCCAACATTAAGGCCAATCGCACCTTGAGGTAGGATTCGGGCAGGGTGTGGCGTTCTTCCTCAGGCATCATATGGGTTCCGCCCAGTGTGCGTCCGCGCGGAATGATGGTGACCTTGTAGATCGGGTCGGCCTCGGGAAGGTGATAGGCGACGATCGTGTGTCCGGATTCATGCACTGCCAGCCGGTGTCGTTCCTCGGGCTGAATCGCCAGGGTGCGCACCGATCCCATCATCACCTTGTCACGCATTTCGTCGAAGTTCTGCATGGTGACCGCCTTGGCGCCTTCTCGTGCCGCAGCCATCGCCGCCTCGTTGACGACATTCTTCAGGTCGGCGCCGGAAAAGCCGGGCGTGCCTGCTGCAACCACCGACAGATCGACGTCTGCCGCTAAGGGTACGTCGCGCGTGTGGACTTTCAGAACCTCCTCGCGGCCTTTGCGATCCGGAAGGTCCAGCGTCACGTGGCGGTCGAACCGTCCCGGACGCAGCAATGCCGGGTCCAGGACGTCGGGTCGGTTTGTGGCCGCCAGGACAATGACCGCCTCATGGCCCGAGAAGCCGTCCATCTCGGCAAGGATCTGATTCAGCGTCTGCTCGCGTTCGTCATGGCCGCCCCCAAGGCCGGCGCCGCGCACCCGGCCGACGCTATCGAGCTCGTCGATGAAGATGATCGCCGGCGCGCGTTTCTTCGCCTCATCGAACATCTTGCGAACCCGGGAGGCGCCGACGCCGACAAACATCTCGATAAACTCCGAGGCGGAGATGTGGAAGAACGGGACACCCGCCTCGCCGGCCAGGGCGCGGGCTAGCAGCGTCTTGCCGGTCCCTGGCGGGCCGACCAGCAGCACTCCGCGCGGCGGCTCCGCGCCCAGCTGGCGATACCGCTCCGGATCACGCAGGAAAGCCACCAGTTCCTCGACCTCACGTTTGGCGTTCTCCTGCCCAGCGACGTCCTTGAATGTTATTCGGGATCCACCTTTCTCCTCTTTCTTGGCAGAACCGGCCAGGAAATCACTGGCGTCGCGGCCGCCCAACCGGCCGGTCACGTTGCGGAAGAACCGGTTCCACATCCACCAGTAGATTCCGATGAGGAGCAGCCACGGCAGCAGACCGCCAATCCATTCGACCGCGCCGCCCGTCTCTGCCGGCAGCACGGAGATTTCCACGTCCCGAGCCTCCAAGGACGCCAGCAGCGTCGGGTCGCCGAATGCGGGAATGCGCGATCTGATCGCTCCAGAGGGCATCGCCGGATCACCGGCCGCCACGCCCTCACGCAGCCGGGCAATCAACTCGTCGCCCTGGAATGCCACCGCGTCCACATTGCCGGATGCAAGTTGTTGCTTGAACGCGCTGTAGGGCAGGTCGGCCGCCGTTTCGCGCCCGCCCTGCTGCGCGCTGAACACCATCACTGCCAGCAGCAGGGCCGCCAGAATCGCATAGGGCAATAATTTCTTTGGCTCAATCACTGCGGCTCCTCACGGCTTTGGATCGGTGCCACGTGCATTCATCTGCGGACCTATCTACGAGCAACGCTTGACGTGGATACGCCGACAGGACCCCAAATTACGCGATCCCGGACCGAGCAACATTGATCTGGATTAGGCCGCTTCGGTAACTCGCGATTTTCACTGCCGCCGGCCGCACACAATGGGCAGCACAGGCCTCGTTCGGCGAGCATCTCCTCGACATCGCGGAAGCTCAAAGCGATTCTGGAGCATCGATCCAACTGAGACCGAACTCACCTTCCAACCAGCCGGGCTTGGATGACGACGCCCACGCAAGACTCGTAGGGATTCAATCCCTTGTTAATTGGCGTGGGGGGTGGATTGCTCGCTATTCGGCGCGGTTTTCACCGATTCAAGGCCCCGCTCGATCCAATCGTACCAGCGAGGCAGACCAGCGCCGGTGATCGCCGATATCTCGAGAATCTCGATATCGGGATTGGCGCGCCGAGCAAATTCGTGGCAGCGGTCGACCTCGAAGGCGAGGTGGGGCAACAAGTCAATCTTGTTGAGGAGCATAAGATCAGCGGCGGCGAACATATGTGGATACTTAAGCGGTTTGTCCTCGCCTTCCGTCGCCGACACGACGACCACCTTATGATCTTCGCCGAGGTCGAACTCGGCCGGACAGACCAGGTTTCCAACATTCTCTATGAACAGCACACCGCGCTTGCAGAGGTCGAGATCCTCGACGGCGTGGCCGATCATGTGGGCATCGAGATGACATAACTTGCCGGTGTTGATTTGAATGGCGGGAACGCCGGCATCGCGGATTCGCTGTGCGTCGAGGCTGGATTGTTGATCGCCTTCAATGACCGCGATCGGGAAACGGGCCCTGAGCTCTTCCGCGGTGCGGGCCAGCAACGTCGTCTTGCCTGAACCAGGACTCGAGACCAGGTTGACCACGAGGGTCTCGCGTTCCCGGAAGAACTGCCGGTTGGCCGCGGCAAGCTTCTTGTTCTTGCCGAGCAGGTCTTGCTCAAGCCGGATCAGGCGAGGTTCGCCGAGGCCTTCAAGATGATCGTCATTGTGCGCGTCGGTTATGCGGTGGTGTTGATGACCGGTCATCGCGCCACCGTCGATTGTCGTGTCCAGCCCCTCCGCGTCGCCACACCCGCACGTCACACACATCAGTGGACCTCCAGATCCTTGATCCTGATTTCGTCGCCGGCTTGAATCTGCAGACGATAGCCGCCGCACTGCGGACAGGGTTCAACGCGCCGACCGATGGGCACCGCGAGATCGCAGTCCCGACACCACGCCCGCCCTGCGACGGTCAAGATCTCCAGCCTCGCGCCCTCGGCCAGCGTGCCGCGCGTCACCGTATCGAAGCAGAAGGTGAGGGCCTCTGGCTCTACACAGGACAGCACGCCGATCTCCAAGCGGACCTTGAAGACGCGGCTGAAATCATGAATCGCCGCCTGGCCTTCGATGATCCCGACCATGCCCTGGCTCAAGGACAACTCGTGCATGATCGCATCCTCTCGCTCGTCAAGTTGAGGGCCAAGTCCTTACCTTCTGCCGCTTGCGCGAGATCCTGCCGGAACTCGGCATCCAGCGATCTGATCCCAATCAATGGCGTCGCCGGCCGAGGCGGGTCGTTCGAAGACGAAAGGAGCCAATAGGCCAAGACCTGCATTGGTCTCATGCGGCGGTCGGTCCGTAAATGTCCAGGATCTGCAGTCGCGCAGCCTGCATACGCGCGTGAATTAGAGCAGAAAATCGTTTCATCAGTTCGTATCCGAGCTTGGGATCCTGATCGCATTTGCCACGGAGACATTTGCCATCCAGGGCAATCGCCCTGGTCAGTTCCTTGGCCCGGGCATCAAGGTGCCACTTGTAGGGCGGGAACAACCAGGACCAACCGAGCACTTCGCCCGGCCCCAGCGTTTGAATCGTCACCGGCCCTGCCGTGGGCGAGCAGATCTCCACGGACACGATCCCATGACGGATCAGATAACACCGATCGGCCGGTTCGCCCTGTCGGAAGAGCCTATCCCCATCGGCAAATCGTACATTGGAGGCACACTCGCTCAGCAACGTGACGTAGTCCGCAGGCAAATCGCGAAACAGCGGATGTTCGGCCAGATAAGGTTCGAGTGTTCCTGTCTTCACGACGCGTCTCGTTCGAGAAGATCTGCCTGCGCGGCCAGGATAGCCAGCACCAATCAATTTATCAGTCTAGCAGCGGCCGCGCGGGCAATGGTTGATCGAGGTCAAAGACGCGCCCTCTCCCAGCGAGACAAGGTGGTCATGGGAAGCACGGACGGATTGGCCAACCATGAAATGGGCGATCGCCGACAAGTGCAGTTTGGATGATGTGCTATCGGTCCTTACCGAGAATCGCATGGTGTATGCGCTGGTTCAGGAGGACGAAAGGTATCGGCTCGTGCAGGCCGATGCCTGGGACCCGGACCGCCACACCCTGGGCGCCTTCCGTCCGGTGGAGCCGCTGAAATCTCTGCTGTTTCGTCCACGGGAGTATCTCGGTGCGTGGACCGGCCCGTTGGCCGACGACCCGCCGGGCGAACGCATCGTGTTCGGCGTGAAAAACTGCGATCTGTCGGCACTGGAAATTCACGATCAGGTCTTCCTGAACCAGGACTTACAGGACCCGCTTTATGCGGAGGCGCGCGAGAAGACCATTCTGGTGTCCTGTGATTGCACCGGCTTCCTGGATGTGTGCTTCTGTCCGGTGATCGGCGAGCAGCCCTATCCGACAAAGGGCTTCGACATCAACATTTCTCCGACCCCGAAAGGGTATGTCCTGGAGAGCGGGACCGATCGAGGCGCCGATTTGCTCCGGTCGGCTAAGAGGTATCTGGAGCCGGCCGACGAAGACCTGCTCGAGGCACGCGAGAGCCAGCGCGCCACGATGTACGGGAAGCTTGTGGACAACGCGGCGGCAAGCGGGCTGACGCCGCGGATGGATCTGCGACAGGCGGTCGAGAAGACCTTCGACTCGAACCTTTGGGAGGATTTCGCCGCCGACTGCGTCGAGTGCGGTGCATGCAATTTCATCTGCTGCACCTGCCATTGTTTTTTGCTTGCCGACGGCGTCGATGCGCAAAGCAATCCCGCCCGTTGCAAACAGTGGGATTCCTGCCTGTTTCCGAAATTTGCGTGCACGGCCGGCGGCGATCCACGTCCGCGTCGCGCCCAGCGATTGCGCAATCGGTTCGACAAGAAGTTCATTTTCTTTCCGCAGGTGCTGGGACGATACGCCTGCGACGGATGCGGCCGCTGCACGGAAGCCTGCATCGGCAAGATCGATATTCGCAACGTGCTCAAGAGGGCCGTCGATGAATCTGGCGTCGTACATGCCGGTTCCAGCAACGATTGAGCGGGTCGAAGACGAGACCCCCTCGATCAGGACGTTCACCATTCGCCCACGGGACCCGGTGGCGTTCGAGGCCGGTCAGTTCGTCGAGCTTCTGATCCCGGGGGTTGGCGAAGCGCCGTTCACCCCATCCTCTTCGCCCCGGATCACCGAGCACATGGATATCACCATCATGCGGGTCGGCCGCGTTACGGAGCGATTGCACGCGATGCGGCCGGGCGCGGAGGTCGGCATTCGCGGACCGTTGGGTCGGCCCTATCCCATAGACGATTTCCACGGCCGGGAGATCCTCATTGCTGGGGGCGGTTGCGGGGTTGGCCCGTTGCGCGCCTTTCTCCTGGCGCTGATGGAAGATCTCGACGCCTATAAACGCGTGATCGTCCGCTATGGCGCACGCACACCCGACAACCT
>Ga0265309_10001331_pt1 | contig 10712 bp, 9 predicted proteins | sample Helome_FD_192492 | JGI IMG/M metagenome (GOLD analysis project Ga0265309, IMG submission 192492) | Marine sediment microbial communities from subtidal zone of North Sea - Hel_20160524 (Illumina Assembly) | ecosystem: Environmental > Aquatic > Marine > Subtidal zone > Sediment ...
GGGGTTGCCGTCGGCATCGGTGAGGGCCGTGAGGTCCGCTTCGAGGCCAAGAGCGCCACCGAGCGCAACGAATTGATCAGCTTGACCACTGTCCTGCAGTGCGTTCCACATGGTGTAGGCGGCCGCCGTTGTCGTGGGCGCTTCGGTCGTGGTGGGGGCGGCCGTTGTTTCGGGGGCGGCCGTAGTCGTGGGGGCGGTGGTGGTGGTCGGTGCGGCCGTTGTTGTGGGCGCCGCCGTAGTTGTGGGGGAGGCAGCTGTCTCGTCGTCCGTGGTCGTCTCGGCGTTCGCACGGTCGTCGCCAGATGATCCGCTGGCGACTACTACTGCTGCGCCCGCTAGTGCGCCAGCGTCCTGGCCGCTGCCAAGATCGATACGTGCCGCGATTTCGTCGCCGGAGATCACCGAGTCGATTGAGTCGTCGCCTCCGAAGAACCACCCCCATACCACCGAACCGAAAAGAATGAATGCGGCCGCGATCAGACCGAGCACCACGATCTGGTTGTCGCTCGACATCGCCGCGCCGGCGATGAGCTTCTCGTCATCGTCGTCCCGACGCTCTGGCACCGGTGAACCACCAACGGCTCCTGCTCCGGTCAGCATGCCTCTCGCCCGATCGGCGATGCCTGCCATGTCTTCTTCTTCCGGTGGCATCTGGTCGCTCATGGTTCTCCTTGATTCGCCCTCAGGAGATTGGACGTTTGGGACCATCCGGAAGTCGCGCGATCAACTCGGGGGAGCGCCAAGCCGTGACGCTGTCGGATCAATTGATGAGCAAGATCTCCGTACTTCGCCTTGTGACGGTTCCGGGTAACCAACTGAGTTGTGCGCGAGGAGGGACTTGAACCCTCACGTCCCTAAGGACACAGGCACCTGAAGCCTGCGCGTCTGCCAATTCCGCCACTCGCGCGAGTGGAAGGAGTTTGAGGCTAGCGTTTTTTCATGGGACTACGCGATCTGGAGCGCGCAATCGAGCGCGGTGTCGACGGTGTACTGGGGCGCGTCTTTCGAGCCGAGGTCACACAACTCGAAATCAACAGTCGCGTCGAACGGGAACTGGACGCCGGCATGCGGGCCGGTGAAAGGGGCGATCGTGTCATGCCGAACGACATCGAGGTACGCATCCACCCGGCTGATGCCGACCGGCTCGATGACAGCACCACGATGCTCCAGAAGGAGCTGATTGTTGTTGCCCGAAAACACGCTCGCGATCATGACTGCACGTTTGAGGGTCCGCTGGTCGTTCGGATCCACGCAACCGACGAAGCGCAACGAGGCACGATCGAGGTGTACGCCACCGCTGAACAGTCGGTCGATGGAACACCTCCCGGCACGCTGGTCTATCCCAACGGATTTCGCCTCGACCTCACGCAAGTGAAGGGCCACATCATCTCGCTCGGCCGTGACCCCGAGTCACACATCGAGATCGATGACGAGAAGGCATCACGACACCACGCTCGTCTACGAGCCACGGACCGGGGTTGGCTGATCGAGGATCTCGGATCGACCAACGGAACGCGGGTCAATGGCTTTCGCACGACTGCTCAGCAGTTGCATGATGGCGATCAGATCGCGATCGGTGCCACGATGTTCCTGTTCGACGCTTCCTGAATCGACCGCCGCCTCATGTCTGACGCTCTCCTCTCTCTTTTGAAATTCGGACTACTCCTTTCGTTGTACGTGTTCTTCGCATGGGTCTTGTGGGCGGCGATCAGCCAGATTCGTGCGCCAGTGCTCGCAACCGTTGCCGCGCCCGCGCCCGCCCGACGGCGGCGCGCCAGTGGCGGCAGCATCGTGATTCTCGAACCCGCAGATCTCGCCGGTGCAACGATGCCGATCGATGGTTCGCTCACCGTTGGTCGGGCTGCCGCGTGTTCGCTCACGCTCGACGACACCTTTGTGTCCCAACAACATGCGAGCATTGTCCACAGAGATGGCAAATACTTCGTCGAAGATCAGGGCTCAACGAACGGAACGTTCGTGAACCGTCACCGCATCACCGCTCCGGTGGTGCTCCAGCCCGGCGACCGCGTGCAGATCGGCAGTACTGTGCTGGAGTTCGCATGACTGCCAGCACACCACTCTCTCTCCGCTGGGGCCTGAGCTCCGACGTCGGCCAGGTTCGCCAGGTCAATCAAGACTCGGCCATGGCCAATGGCCGGCTCTTCGTCGTGGCCGACGGAATGGGTGGCCATCAGGGTGGAGAGGTTGCCTCCGACATCGCTGCGGGCCATTTCCGATTGATGGAGTCCGTGGTGTCGGTGGAGGAGCTTGCGACCGGGGTTGTGGTCGCCAACGAGATGATCCGAGCTCGCGCCTCGGTTGATCCGAACCTGACCGGCATGGGCACGACACTCGTGGCCTTGGCTCTCACCGCCGACGCCGATGGCACGGTGCAGTTGGCGGCGGCGAATGTCGGTGACAGCCGCATGTACCGACTGACCAACGGATCGCTCGATCAGGTGACGCAGGATCACAGTCTCGTTGGTGAACTGGTTCGGGCTGGTCAGCTCACGCCGGATGAAGCCCGCGAACACCCCCAACGAAACGTCGTCACCCGGGCCCTGGGCGTGGACGATGCCGTGAACGTCGACAGCTGGGAGTTCCCCGGTCATCTGGGGGAGCGATACCTTCTCTGCTCCGACGGACTGATCGACGAGGTCGTCGACGCCGACATAGCCGCGGCCATGCAAAGCATCGATCAACCAGCCGATGTCGCCCGCGCCTTGGTTGACATGGCCAATCGGGCCGGCGGGCGAGACAACGTCACGGTGCTCATTGTCGATGTTGTGGAGGCTGCTGCGTGCGCTCCCGACGAAACACCGAGCTAGCACTCCTCGCCGTTTCGTCGGCGATCACCTGCGGGGCCTACGCGCTGGCGAGCCTTGGTCGCAACGCGTCGATGCCGGCCAACCTGCTGCCGTTCTTCGCCATCATTCTCGGTCTTCTCCTGGGCGCCCACCTCGCCCTGCGCCGGTTCGCGCCCCAGGCAGACCCGACGATCCTGCCGGTGGTCGCACTGTTGAACGGGCTTGGCTACGTCTTCATCACTCGACTGGCCAGCGACATCCCCGATGCCGAGTTGCTGCCCGGTCAACAGGCCACCTGGACCGCCGTTGGTGTCGCCGCATTCACGGCCACCCTGATCCTTGTGCCGCGGATAAAGGTGCTCGACAAGTACCGTTACCTCGCCGGTATTGCAGGCATCGTGTTGTTGCTTCTTCCGTTGCTTCCGGTGATTGGCCGGGAAGTGAACGCCGCTCGCATCTGGGTCCGATTCGGACCGATCAACTTCCAGCCCGGCGAATTCGCGAAGCTGGCTCTGGCCGTGTTCATGGCCAGCATCCTGGCGGAACGTCGCGAAGTGTTGCAGCACGTACGCATGAAGTTCGGTCCGCTGTCGTTGCCGCAGCCCAAGTTCCTTGCGCCGGTCGCGCTCGCGTGGGGTGTCTCCCTGCTGGTGATGGTCGCGGAGAAGGACCTCGGCTCCTCACTTCTGATCTTCATGTTGGTGGTGATCATGCTCTGGCTGGCGACCGATCAGGTCACCTACCTTCTGCTGGGATTTGGGCTGTTTCTCGCCGGCGGATGGGTGGCGTCGCGCACGTTCGGCCACGTGCAGGACCGCATCGATGTATGGCTCGACCCGTTCTCCGATCCTGACGGTGTGGGGTTTCAGCCGGTCGAAGCCACGTTTGCGCTGGCCCAAGGTGGATTGACGGGAACGGGGCCCGGACGCGGTGAGCCGTATCGCATTCCGGAGGTGGAGACGGACTTCATCTTTGCGGCGATCGGAGAGGAGCTTGGTCTTGTCGGCTCAACCGGAGTCCTTATTGCCTTCGTCGCCCTGGTCAGTGCCGGGCTGCGCATCGCAACCCGCACGCGAGATGACTTCGGCAAGTTGCTCGCCGCGTCGCTCGCGACGTTGCTCGGGTTGCAGGCATTCATCATCATCGGCGGCATCATTCGGATCATGCCGCTCACCGGCATCACGCTGCCGTTCGTGTCGTACGGGGGGTCGTCTCTGGTCTCGAACTACGTCCTCATCGCACTGCTGTTGAGAATCTCCCACGACGGAGCGATGCGGCCGGACATGGCTCCGGTTGATGAGATGGAGCCCGTCGCATGAACCGGCAGATCGCCCGCCTCGGCATGGGCCTGTTGATTGGTTATTTCGTGTTGTTCGTGCAGCTGAATCGCTTGCAGTTCTTCGATGCGGAGGAGTACACGACTCATCCGGAGAACAGTCGCCCGCTCATCGCCGAGTTCGGCGCACCACGAGGAGACATTCGATCACTCGAAGGTGACGTGATCGCCACATCGGTCGACATCGAGAACGGGCCGTTCGCGCGTCAACGGACGTACCCTCTCGGATCGTTGTTTGCGGAGGTCAGCGGAGCCTTCTCCTTCAACTCCGGTCCGACCGGCCTCGAAGCGGAATGGGACGCGGAGCTCCGCGGCGATCGCAATGTGCTCACCGACGGACTGCGCGAGCTGTTGGGGGGCGAAAGTACAACCGCTGATGTCGAGCTCACGCTGTCGACCTCTGTGCAGGCGGCCGCCCGCGACGCGTTGGGCGAACGAGCAGGATCCGTCGTCGTGCTCGATGTTCACACCGGCGGGGCTCTGGCGATGTGGTCGTGGCCGACGTTCGATCCCAACCCTCTGGCCGATATCGATACCTCCGTGGCTCGGGAAGCGCGGCAACAGGTTCTGGCTGCCGAAGGCAATCCGCTGTTGCCCCGGACGTTCCGGGAGTTGTACTTCCCCGGTTCCACGTTCAAGGTGGTGACGGGTTCAGCGGCGCTTGAAGCTGATCGGGCGACACTCGACGACCCGATCTTCCAGGCGGTCACCAGCTACATCCCGCCGCTCACGACCAATCCACTGGCCAACTTCGCCGACGGCTCGTGCGGCGGGCCCTTGCGAGATCTCATACGGCGATCGTGCAACGCCGGGATGGCTCAGCTCGCGGTCGAGCTGATCGGGCCACAACCGCTGGTCGAAACCGCGGAGGGATTTGGTTTCAACGCGACACCACCGTTTGATGTCCCCGGGGCAGTCGCGTCGGTCATGCCGACCGACTTCGGCGCTCGCATCGGATCTGTCGACGTCGAACCCGCCCTTCTTGATCAGTTCGACGTTCCCCCCAAGCCGATCGACCTCACCGACAACGCACCGGCGTTGGCTCAGGCCGCGATCGGTCAGTTCGACGTAAAGGCGACACCGCTGCAGATGGCGTTGGTGGCGGCCGCGATTGCCAACGATGGTGAGGTGCCACGGCCCCACGTTGTCCGAACCGTGATCGACTCCACGGGCAGCATCGTTCACCGTGCAGACGAGGACTCGTGGCGCCAGGCCGTTTCACCCGGCACCGCGGCGGAGATGCGAGAAGCCATGATCGGCGTCGTCGATTCCGGAACCGCTCAACGGGTGGCGGTTGAGGGGCTGCTGATCGGCGCCAAGACCGGAACCGCGCAGCTGGGCAAGGACATCGAATCCACGCATGCCTGGGTCATAGCGTTTGCTGAAGACCCCTTTGGTGGCGACCGGGTTGCCGTCGCAGTTCTGGTCGAAGCCGACCCCGCGATCGGTGAACAGACGGGCGGTCGCGTCGCTGGCCCGGTGGCCCAACAAGTGATCTCCGCGTGGAACGACGTACGCACCGATCTTGGGGCAATTGCCACACCGCGTCCGTAGAGGGTGTCGATCTGCGTTCTCCCTGCGGTATCGGTAGCATTAGTCGGTCATGTCCGAAGCCCCCTACGAAGTCCTCGCGGGCCGGTACGAGTTGCATCGCCAACTTGCCACCGGCGGCACCGCTGATGTCTTCCTCGCCCGCGATCAGCTCCTGAACCGCCCCGTCGCGGTGAAGGTGCTGAGCGCCGAGCTTTCCCAGGACGAGGCGTTCGTCGAACGGCTCCGGCGCGAGGCCCAGCTAGTCGCCAGCCTCAACCACCAGAACATCGTTGGCGTCTTCGATCAGGGTGAGGAGGAAGGCGCGCCGTTCATCGTCATGGAGTACGTCGATGGCCGCAGTCTGGCCGACCTCCTTCGCTCGGAGGGTCGCCTGCATCCTGACCGTGCGGCGACAATCGCCGTTGACGTTGCGGCTGCACTTGATGCTGCCCATCGACAGGGCATGGTTCACATGGATGTGAAACCCGGCAATGTCTTGATCACCCCCGACGGCCAGGTGAAGCTCGCCGATTTCGGCATCGCCAAGGCCATGAACGAAGGGCAGGAGACGGACCTCACGGCAGAGGGTGGAACCGTCATGGGCACGGCGACGTACCTCTCGCCCGAACAGGCGCAGGGTCAGAAGGTTGGCCCTCGTAGTGACGTCTATTCATTGGCGATTGTCCTCTACGAGATGATGACGGGACGTCCGCCATTCATCGGTGATTCCCCGGTGGAGATCGCTCGCAAACACGTGGACGAAGCACCACAACGCCCGAGTCGCCTCGGGGTGGAGATCGCACAGTCGCTCGAGGCCATCACCTTGAAGGGTCTGGCCAAGAGCCCTGTCAATCGGTATCCGTCGGTGCGAGACTTCGCCGCGGATCTCAAACGGTATCTGGCTGGTGCCCACAATCTGACCGGGCATCCAACCGAGCAGGCTGCGCCGGCACCACAACTTCGAGCCACGACCGGACGGTCGACCGCGCCGCCCGAGCCGGACATGGATGCCACGGTCGTCATTCCCGCAGCGACACCCAATCCGCAGGCCTCGAGCGCAGCACAAGCGCAGCCCCAGACGCCAGCAGCCGCGACCGCAGGTACGTCAGCTCAGACCATCCAGCAACAGGCAGCTGCGGCGCCTGACCCCGTACCGCAGCCGGTTGGTCAACGGACAGACGACACGTGGAAGCGGAATGTCACGTTCTTCATCACCCTGCTTTTGCTGCTCGTGCTGCTCGCGTTCCTCGTGAAGTCGTTCCTGGATCTGCTTCGGACGGATGACACTGAGCAGGTCACGACCACGGATCCCGTTGCTGAAGAGACCGTCGTTGTCGACAGCTACATCGGACGTGAGCGCGATCAGGCGATCAGCTTCATCGTGCAGCTCGGATTGGAATACGAGGTCGAGTTCGAGCCGAACTCGGAGGTCGAAAGTGGGCGAGTTTTCCGACAGAACCCCCAGGCGGGTCGCAAGGTCGCTCCCGGAAGTCTGGTGACACTGACCGTCAGCGAAGCTGAAGGGCGGGTCAAAGTTCCCGCCGTGGTGACGTTGCCGCGGGAGGAAGCCGTCCGCCAACTGGCACGTCTCGGATTCCAGGCGCAGATCACCGAGATCGACAGCGAGGACTTCCCCGCGGGAGAAGTGATCAGTCAGAACCCCTTCACGGGCGAACTGGCCGAACGAGGCTCCCCGGTCCAACTCGAAGTCTCGCTCGGCCCACCCGAACGAACCATCCCCGATTTGGCCGGTTCCACGCTCTCCGAAGCGTTGGCGGAGGTCTTCGATCTTGACTTCCGCTATGTCGAGACGATGGAGGCCGACCCCGAGGTGGAAGAGGGGCTTGTCCTTCGGACGGAACCGCCCGCGGGTGAGCTGCTGCGCGGCGGGGAAACCCTCACCATCGTGCTTTCGAGCGGCGTAGCCCAGGCGATCGTTCCCTCGGTCGAAGGTCTTTTGGCCGATTCCGCTCGCCAACAACTGGTGTCCGCGAAGTTCGAGGTCCAGATCGAATTCGAATCAACCGACGACCCGACGCTCGTGAACAAGGTCCTGGCCCAAAGCCCGCCGGCCAATCAGGAAATCGAGGAGGGCGGCGTCGTACGCATCGTGGTGGGTCAGGAACCCCCACCCGAAGAAACCACCACCACCACAACGACGACAACGTCAACCACTACGACAACGACGGCTGCGCCGTAGGCCCATGTCGGTTGCCGCGGATGTCGAGCGGAAGTCTCGACAAGTAATACGCGCTCCGCTCTAACCGGTACGGGACAGGAAGTTTTTGAGGAGGTCGTGGCCGGCGGCGGTGAGGATTGACTCGGGGTGGAACTGGACACCTTCGATGTCGTGTTCGCGATGGCGAAGGCCCATGATGAGGCCGTCCGACGACTCTGCCGTGATCTCGAGCACGTCGGGCACGCTGTCCCGGTCCACGATCAGCGAGTGGTAGCGGGTGGCTTCGAGCGGGTTCGGCAGCCCGGCGAACACACCGACATCGTGGTGGTCGATCAGCGACGTCTTGCCGTGCATCACGTGCGGAGCTCGAACGACGGTTCCGCCGAAGACCTCGCCGATACATTGCAGGCCGAGGCAGACGCCGAACAACGGCCACCGACCACCGGCCGCGCGGATCACGTCATTTGAAATCCCGGCATCTGTCGGGGTTCCGGGGCCCGGGCTGATGAGGATCCCATCCGGGTCGAGCGCTTCGATCTCTTGCAGCGTGATTTCGTCATGACGCCGCACGATCGGGTTGGCGCCGAGCTCACCCAGGTACTGGACGAGGTTGTAGACGAACGAGTCATAGTTGTCGATGACGAGGATGTCGGCGGGCACGGCGATCACGCTATAGGGGTCTCTCCTCGCTTTGCTCGCCCCGTCTTCTACACTGTCGGGATGTCGAGTCCCAAGAAGCGCAAAGTGCAGGGCGGGCGTGTGACGCCCAAGGGCACGAAACCCAATGTCGAGCGAATCGAGACATCCCGGGAGCTCTCCGATGAGCCCAGCCCACCATGGGTTGTCTGGCTGTTGTTCGGCCTGCTCGCCGCGGGCATGGTGATCATTTTCCTGAACTACGTGGGTGCCGTCCCCGGTGGCGAAACCAACAACGCGTTCATCCTCCTCGGGCTGGCATTCATTCTCGGTGGCATCATCACGGCCACGCGACTGCGCTGAGTGTGTAACCGCCGTCCACATCGAGTTACACCGGTGTAGTTTCCCCCAGCCTTGTACCCAGCCTGTGGATAACTGGCGCGAAGTTCACGTCGAACCGTTGATTTTCCACAAGGACAAGTCGGTTTCCCCCAAGTACTCACGGGTGTTATGGCTGTCGTGGGTCACGGAAACGGGGAGGTGTTTCCCTTGTGGTTACAAGAGAGTATCGGGCCAAAAGTGGACACTGTGCACCATGTTGCTCGTGTTGTTCCACAATGTGGGACGGTGCCGGCCGGTAATCCACAGCAGCTGTGGATTACACATCTGACTGCTTGATCAGCTCCATCTCCTGCATGCAATGGCGTGGTGCATCGGGATCCTGTTCATTGGAGATGGTCATCCGCACCTCCGTGCCGCACAACTCGCAGCGGTACTGAATCTTGACCTTGCGGAGTTCTCCAGGCGGAGGTGGTTCGGGAATTGGACGGGCCAGCGCCCGCACCATCGCCAGTCCGAGTCGCATGATGACCAGAAAAACGAGAACTGCTATCACCACGCGCACCACACTCATGAAGGCAGTCTAGGAAGGCCGCCGGTGCGAGCAGCAGAGCGGGGGATCAGAGCCCCGAGTAGTAGTCGTAGCCGCGCTCGCCCCAGTAGTCCGGCGGTCGCGTAGTGGTGAATTCGATGCGCCCGATTCGTTTCAGTTGTTTGATGCCGTACTTCAGCGGCGTGACGAGACGAAGTGGTGCGCCGTGAAGCTGCGTCAGCGGCTCGCCATTCAGTTCCCACGCCAGCAGTGTCTGCGGGTGCAACATCGCGTCCCGTTCCAACCCGACGTAGTAGTCGCCGTCGGGCGTCTGCAATCCGACGTAGTCCGCTTCGGCCTCCGCCGAGTAGCTCGCAGCGAAGTTGGCGAACGGCGTACCACCCCACGTCACGACTTCGCTCCAGCCCTCCACGCACTTGTGCTCGACCGTCATCTCGGTGAAGGGCGGTGCGTGGAAGTCTGCAATCGGATGTTCACCGATCTGCTCTCCCTGGGAGCCGATGACCTGCGCCGACCAGGTGGTGAGGTCGATCTCTTCCCGAACACCGTGGCGGCCGTTCACCCGGAGGCGCCGGGCGTCGGAGGGATCAAACGTGGGCGCCATGCGATCTGGGCTGTAGAGCGCCTGCCAGATGTCGCCGTTGCGCTCGTGCATCGACCGGAGGATCCCCGGGATGCGGTCGACGGGTTCATCGTTGAGGATCCGGCGCCATCCGTACACCCCCGCCGCGACGGCGGCACCTCCGGTCAGGAACGACCGTCGCGACCGGATTCGGAACTCCGCTTCGCTTATCTGTTTGCGTTCCGGCGTCGTCATGAGTCGAGCTCGTATCCGGTGATCATCGACCAGAAGTTGGAGAACCCGGCTCGAACCACCTGCACGATGTGCACGATGAAGAACCCAAGGAAGCTCATCGTCACGATGAAGTGAATCAACCGAGCCGACTGGTAGCCACCGAAGAGGCTGGTGAGCCAGGCGAGTTGTGTGGGTTTGTAGATGGCGAAGCCGGTGGCAACAGCCAGAACCCCGAGCACGATCACCAGTGAATAGGCGATCTGTTGCATCACGTTGTACTGGCCCTTTAGTGGCGCTTCCGCTCGACCGATTTCGTGCAGCAGCTGTTGCTTGACGGTCCGTAGACCCTCACGACTCGGAATGAGATGACGCCATTCCCGAGAGGCCGCCAGATAGGTCAGATACAACAGCCCGTTGATGACGAAGAGCCAGCCAAAGCTGAAATGGAACGCCATGCCCCGCGCGAGTTTCCGGTCGAGATTCAGCGCGGAGTAGAAGCCTTCGGGAAAGAACGTTTCGTCACCAAACCGCAG
>Ga0265309_10001334_pt1 | contig 10707 bp, 11 predicted proteins | sample Helome_FD_192492 | JGI IMG/M metagenome (GOLD analysis project Ga0265309, IMG submission 192492) | Marine sediment microbial communities from subtidal zone of North Sea - Hel_20160524 (Illumina Assembly) | ecosystem: Environmental > Aquatic > Marine > Subtidal zone > Sediment ...
CTATGCAACTCGTCTCGGATTTACCATCCTCTTCGAACATCGGCATGAGCCGGGGTTTCCTGTGTACATGGTTGTCCAGCGTGGTGATTTATTTATAGGCCTTTCCGAGCATGGACGCGGCCATCAGGGTTCAGAAATTTACATAATTGTCGATGACATCGAATCATGGCACGCCCGATGCCTGGAAAGAGATGTAACAATGGAAAACCCACCCGAGAAGATGCCGTGGGGAAATACAGAAATGTTACTGACAGATCCGTTCGGGAACGCGCTTCGCTTCACACAAGAGAACACCCACGCGGGGCAAAATACCCCGAACAAGCGAAATTGATCGCAATGGATACTTGTCGCTACGTATCTATTGTGCGCCATATATATTTACTACCTCGCGAAACACGGCATAACAAGCGCATGCAGTCGGATGGTTGCACTTAGGCCAACCCTTGATGTGAACCTTATATTTCCTCGAGTATTTGCTCAAAATGAAAACCACTTGGATCACTACATTTTTGATTGTCCTAATTTGGTCAGGTATAAACCCGAAGGACTACCCGACCTGGGTGCTGGAGGTTGCGCCGGCAATCATTGGCTTTATCGTCCTGGCTGTTACCTATCGCAGGTTTCCACTGACCCCACTGCTCTACACGTTTATCCTCATTCACTGCATCGTCCTGATGGTAGGTGGACACTACACCTATGCCGAAGTGCCCCTGTTTGATTACCTAAAACCGGTACTGGGATTCGAAAGAAATAATTTCGACAAGCTAGGCCATTTTTTACAGGGCTTCGTTCCAGCACTGATAACTCGCGAAATACTAATCAGGAAAGCAGTTATCGCCTCGGTAAACTGGCGTAATTTTTTCATCGTTTGTTTTTGCCTTGCCTTCAGCGCTTTATACGAGGTCATAGAGTGGATGGTGGCGGTCGTTTCTGGTACCGGAGCCGAGGCCTTCCTCGGAACCCAGGGTTATGCCTGGGACACGCAATCTGACATGGCGTTCGCCCTGGTTGGGGCGATCATCGCCCTGGCATTATTGGGACGATACCACGACCGACAGATACTAAAGCTTGAAAGCCCGGGCAACTAACGAGCTTCTCCTGTCTGCAGCATCCAAATCTTGATCGCAGCCATGTTAACATTAGCCGGAACCGGTTATGACTTCATCAGGAAATTGTCAACATGCGAAGATTTCTCCTGGCGTTTATTTTAGGGATTGCCACTCCCAACCTGCTACACGCGGAATCGTCCGAAGAAGTGGTTTCGTTCAGATGCAGCCTTGCGATAGATGCCGTGTTTGCGGAAATGGATAAGCAGGCGGAAAATCTCGTAACCCAGGAAGCATTAAGCCAGATTAGCGAAAAAAACGGAGAGTTTGTTTGTATACAAACGGATGAATCTAAAATGTTCGTGCGCTTGCAGTCTAAAGATATGAAGGCGACGGACAACAGGCTAGTGTTCACTATCGATGTAAATACCTACCGGGTTTTAAAAACATTCTACGGCAGATGAAGCCGCTTAAAATCTCAGCTAGTCGGCTCCACGTATGCCAACGAAAATAACCCTACTGGTTGTACTTTGATGTATGGACCTCAGTCTCCTATCATGCAGCTCTTGTTGAAAACGGATGACTACCATGCTCGAACCAAACCAGCCCGCCCCGGATTTCACCTCGGTTAATCAAGACGGGAGAAATATCAGCCTGTCGCAATACCGTGGCAAGAAAAACGTCGTACTCTATTTTTATCCAAAGGATGACACGCCGGGTTGTACCATCGAGGCTAACGAATTTACCACTCTCATAAAGGAATTTGACGCCGCCGATACCGTGGTGCTAGGTGTCAGCAAGGATACCTGTGAAAAGCATCAAAAATTTATCAACAAGTACAATCTCAAGGTCGAGCTGCTGGCAGATACCAGCGGTGAGTTATGCGAACTTTACGGTACCTGGGGCGAACGCAAGTTCATGGGCAGAAGGTACATGGGTATTGGCCGTTCGACCTTTGTGATCGACAAGCAGGGGAACCTGGCCGAGGTCAACTACAAGGTCAAGGCCAAGGGCCACGCCGTGGCCATACTCGAGCTTGTCCAGGGCTTGGCCTGAACCTGCTCGCCATTTCCATACGATCGCAAATCCCGGCAAGTCCCCGTCATCGAAATTCCGAGTGAACCATGTTCTGTCGTCCCGCGGTTTGACCGCGGGATCCAGCGAATTTCTGAACTTCTGGATACCGCGGTCAAGCCGCGGTATGACAAGGCAGGCGTGGCTGCAAAGGAACGGGCGTCCTGTTAGCTACAATTTGGATTTCACAAGCCCTGATGCCGTTCAACAAAAGTGTGAATTCGTCACTTGTGAAATGGCGCCACATCACTATAATTGCGCGCCTGAGTTCTCCCTGCATACCCCTATGACTACCCAACGAGAAAATCTGCGAAATATCGCAATCATCGCGCATGTCGATCACGGCAAAACCACGCTGGTCGACCAGTTGCTGCGTCAATCGGGTACCCTCGACGCACGCACCGAGGTTAGCGACCGCATGATGGATTCAAATGATCTTGAAAAGGAACGCGGGATCACCATCCTTTCCAAGAACACAGCGCTCAACTGGCATTACCCGCAACAAAATCAGGACTATCGAATCAATATCGTCGATACCCCGGGACATGCCGATTTCGGTGGCGAGGTCGAGCGTATCCTGTCGATGGTCGATTCCGTGTTATTACTGGTGGATGCGGTCGAAGGGCCGATGCCGCAAACCCGTTTCGTTACCCAGAAGGCATTCGCAATGGGATTTACCCCGATCGTCGTCATCAACAAGATCGATCGGGAAGGCGCCCGGCCTGACTGGGTAATCGACCAGGTCTTTGACCTGTTTGACCGACTCGGCGCAACCGATGAGCAACTCGATTTCCCGGTGATCTACGCATCGGCGCTGGGTGGCTATGCGAGCAGCAATGACGAAGACCGCAGCGGTAACATGAACCCACTGTTCGAGGCCATCATTGAACATGTTGCACCACCCGCTGTCGAACTCGACGGTCCGTTTCAACTGCAGGTCTCGAGCCTCGATTACGACAGCTACAAGGGTGTTCTCGGTATCGGCCGTATCACCCGCGGCAGGGTGGCGCGGAATTCAGCAATCAAGATCGTAGGCGCCGACGGCAAGCTACGCGACGGGCGCATGATGCAATTATTTGGTTTCGACGGCCTGCAGCGAGTCGAAACCGAAACCGCCGAAGCCGGTGACATTATCGTGTTCTCCGGCATCGAGGAACTCTATATCTCCGATACCCTGTGCGATCGTACCCAGGTCGAGGCACTGCCACCCCTGACCGTGGATGAGCCGACTGTTAGCATGACCTTCAGCATTAACAGCTCTCCCTTTTCCGGCAAGGATGGTAAATTCCTGACGTCAAGGCAAATCGATGAACGCCTGAAGCGCGAGTGCTTGCACAACGTGGCATTGCGGGTCGAGCAGCTGGGTGACTCAGACAAATTCCGGGTCAGTGGACGCGGTGAATTGCACCTCGGCATCCTTATCGAAAACATGCGTCGCGAGGGTTTCGAATTATCGGTTTCGCGCCCCCAGGTCATCATCCGTGAAATCGACGGCATCGAGTGCGAACCCTACGAACAGCTCACCGTCGATGTCGAAGAAAATTACCAGGGCCAGGTCATGGAGGCACTCGGCAAACGCAAGGCCGACCTAAAGGATATCGTACCGGACAGTCGCGGCAGGGTTCGCATCGATTACGTTATTCCATCGCGTGGGCTGATCGGGTTCCAGGCCGAGTTCATGACCCTGAGTTCGGGAACCGGGCTGATCTACCATATCTTTGATCATTACGGACCCAGGATCGAGGGTACCATCGGCCAACGCCAGAACGGCGTGCTGATTTCGACCGCCACCGGCAAGGCACTCGCTTACGCATTGTTCAACCTGCAGGAACGTGGACGCCTGATGATCGGTCACGCGGAATCCGTATACGAGGGCATGGTGGTCGGTATTCACAGTCGCGCCAATGATCTCGTGGTAAACCCGCTCAAGGCCAAGCAGTTAAACAACATCCGAGCTGCCGGGACCGATGAGAACCTGATCCTGACCAAGCCGGTGAAGATGACCCTGGAACAGGCACTGGAATTCATCGATGACGACGAGCTGGTTGAAGTAACGCCACATAGCATTCGTATCCGTAAAAAGCTGTTGCTGGAACACGAGCGCAAACGCGCCTCGCGCGATAGCGCCGCTTAGATCTTGCAGGCGGGTGCTTTCGTTAAGCACCACCCCCCTTTATAATTGCGCGGCCTATGGTTAACTGAAAGTCCGCGCATGACATTTCTTCTGAAACCACGCCATTGGGAACTGTTCCTGATGCTGGCTCTGCCAACGATTATGAGCCTGATGTTCAAGATCCCGTTCGGTCCGCTGGTATCGGCCAGTATCGGGCTTTTCATGCTATTCGCCTGGATGTTCAGAATAGGTACCTGGTCAAACCGGCACCTGCCCGAATCCAGGCGCCGTAGCGTGATCCCGTTCGGGATCTGGTTGATTCGACCCGAGGTAATCCAGCTCTATCACAAGCTGAAGCAACCTAACCCTGACACAGATGGAACATAATTATTTTGCCTTCGGCTCCAACCTTTCGAGCCCGCGATTGCTGGAACGCATCCCGCGCGCGTCGAAAAATTGCGTCGCGACCCTGCCTGGGCACCGGTTATGTTGGCACAAAAAAGGTCAGGACCGATCGGGCAAGTGCGATATTGCCGTCAGCGACAATCCGCATGACATTGTTTACGGCGTGGTCTACCTGATGACGCAGGATGACAAGTTGGAACTTGACGTTTACGAAGGTGCGGGTATCGGTTACGAACGCAGGGAGATCACGGTGACTGCGCTGCACGGTGTATCGATCGAGGTCTTTACCTACTATGCACTTGAAATCGATCATCTGCGACAGCCGTATCACTGGTACAAGGAACATGTGCTGCGCGGCGCGCTGGAACATGATTTCCCGCCACACTACGTGGAACATATTCGCACCACGCCATCGATCGACGATCACGATCCCGAACGGCATCACCGGGAGCTATCGATCTACCTGGAGAAGCTATGAAAAACATACTGGTTTTACAACATATCGCAATCGAGGATCCGGGTTACATCAAGGACCTGATGGAAGCCGATGGCTGGCAGCTTACCCAGATCGAGCTCGATGAGGGTGAAACCATACCGGAAGACCTGTCCGGATTCGATGCCATGCTGTGCATGGGCGGGCCAATGGATACCTGGATGGAGGATAAATACCCCTGGCTGATCGAAGAGAAAAAGCGTATCCGCCAATGGGTTGTCGAAATGGGCAAGCCATTTCTCGGGTTTTGCCTGGGCTGCCAGTTGCTGGGCGAAGTCCTGGGAGGCAAGGTGGCCAGGTCCGAACCACCCGAAATCGGTGTGCTGGATATCGAGATGACGGACGCGGCGAAGCAGGATGCGGTATTCGGTGGATACCCTGGTACGATCAAGGCAGTGCAGTGGCATTCCTATGAAGTGCGTGATCTTGAAACAAACCCGGACGTAGCCGTGCTTGGGTCATCGGAAAACACAAAGTACCAGATTTTCAAATACCGCGACAGCGCCTACGCGGCACAGTTTCACATCGAAGTGCGTGCAGATACGGTGATGCAATGGGGTTGCGTGCCGGAATACAGGGCAGCACTGGAGAACAGCCTGGGCGCCGATGCGTTGGATGGATTTGACCAATCAGCGCGCCAACACATGCCCGAAATGAACCGCTTGTGCGCGCTGCTCTACGAAAACTTCAAGCGAATCCTTTAAGACCCCGGCTATAGACGCGGATTAAAACCGAGTACCCGCACCTTGCCGGGCAAGGTAGGATTGAAAAGCCGATTGTGCCAGTAAGTCGCCTGGAACAGATCGTCATCCTGGTTTAGCGAAACGACGTCGAAGTCGAAGGCGTGCTCAACGCTGTCCTGGGCAAATTTTAAATGGCACTGACCGGCCTTGATCAGAGCGTAGCCCAGGCTGGATTCGAGGCTGAACAACGCGGTCAGCTGGTCGTCGAATTCCCGGTCTTCATGGTAATGCAGTTCTGACAGAATACGCAGTCCATTCTTGACCCACTGGCTGGAATCTGGAGTCTTGCGCACGATGTGACGAAACTCGTCGGTACGCTCCTGCGGGTCTTTCCTGACAATCAGGAAGTTCATGCGACTTTGCTCTTCGCCGCCCGAAATGGAATAGACCCCGGCACTCATACCAGCGGTAGGACGACCACCGAGTTCACGCATGCTCATCTTGCGCAGCCGACACTGCCACGCAATAAAGCGCTGGTATTGCTCGACGGCCTCCATGCAATCCTCAGAACAGCCCTTCGACCTGCCCCGCATCGTTCAGTCGGATGTTGTCCGCCGACGGTACACGAGGCAGCCCGGGCATGGTCATGATATCGCCGCAGACCGCGACGATAAATTCGGCGCCGGCCGACAGGCGTACTTCACGAATCGGAACCTCGTGGCCGCTGGGTGCTCCCATTAACGCCGGATCGGTTGAGAAACTGTACTGGGTCTTTGCCATGCAAACCGGGAACTTGCCGTATCCATCGGCTTCGAATTTAGCAAATTGATCGCGAACTTTTTTATCGGCCATAATATCTTCCGCACCATAGAGCGTACGCGCGATATGGCGTGCCTTGTCCCAAAGCGGCATGTCGTCATCGTAAAGGGTATGAAACTCTGCCTCGCCGGAATCGGCGACCTCGGCAACATGCTTCGACAATTCCTGGGTTCCTTTACTGCCCTCGCCCCAGTGATTGCAATCAAACGCCTTGACGCCCAGGCCCTCACAGTATTCACGTACTGCGGCCAGTTCGCTCTCGGTGTCGGCCGAAAATCGATTCATCGCGACCGTGATCGGTACGCCGAACTGGCTCAAGTTACTGATATGGCGACCGAGGTTTTCACAACCTTGTTTGACCGCGTCGACGTTTTCACCGGCGAGTTGATCCTTGGCAACGCCGCCGTGCATTTTTAGCGCGCGAACGGTTGCTACCAATACCACGGCGTCCGGGCTCAGGCCCGCCTTGCGACACTTGATATCGAAGAATTTTTCAGCACCCAGATCGGCGCCAAAACCGGCTTCGGTAACCACATAGTCAGCGAGTTTGAGCGCGGTTTTGGTCGCGATGACCGAGTTACAGCCATGGGCGATATTGGCAAACGGGCCACCGTGGATAAAGGCCGGATTATTTTCCAGGGTTTGTACCAGGTTCGGCATGAATGCATCCTTGAGTAAGACCGTCATCGCACCCGGAGCATTAACGTCACGCGCATGTACTGGCTTCTGATCGCGGGTATAGCCTATGACGATATTGCCAATGCGTCGACTGAGGTCATCGAGGTCGGTTGCGAGGCAGAAAATGGCCATGATTTCAGAAGCAACGGTGATATCGAATCCGCTTTCGCGCGGGGTACCGTTACCTGGACCACCGAGGCCGATGGTAATGTCACGCAAAGTGCGGTCGTTCATGTCCATGACTCGCTTCCAGGTCACGCGACGCGGATCGAGACCGGACTTATTTTCCCAATGGATATGGTTGTCGATCAACGCAGACAAAAGATTATGCGCCGCGCCGATGGCATGGAAGTCACCGGTAAAATGCAGGTTGATATCTTCCATCGGCACGACCTGGGCATAACCGCCGCCGGCGGCACCACCCTTCATACCGAAACATGGGCCCAGGCTCGGCTCACGCAGGCACATGACGGCTTTCTTGCCGATGCTGTTAAGTCCATCACCCAGCCCGACCGTGGTCGTGGTTTTACCTTCTCCCGCGGGGGTCGGGGAAATAGCGGTAACCAGGATTAACTTGCCATCCTTTTTATCCTGCAACGAATTAATAAATTCGGTGGTCAGCTTTGCCTTGTCGTGCCCAAAGGGCTTGAATGCTGCCGGCGAAATATCGAGCTTTTGCGCGATTTCGGTAATCGGTTTCAGAGTTGCTTCACGTGCAATTTCGATATCGCTTTTTGCCATAATTCTCTCCAGATCGTGGGAATCAGCAGGATTCTGCGCGAGAAACGCCGCTGTGTTTCTGCACCGTTCAAGCAACGGTCAACAGAGTATAAAGTCGCAATATCATAGGGGTTGAGCCTTTGTGAAAGTATCGCGAAAGCGACACATTATTTAAGCTAAACGCTAGCTATTGCGCCATAACGCCCTGCGCATCGGCGCATAGAGAAACTCACACATTCCAGCGATCGTAATCAGAGCAATGCCGCTGAGCTCACGCATTCCCAGCGGTTCATCGGCCCAAATCGCTGCGGTGATAGCACCAACACTAATTTCGGTCATCATCAACAAGCCAACCACCCCGGGATTCAAATGCGGCGCGCCCCAGAAAGCAGCGTAGGCGCCTGGAATCACGATCAATGCAATCGGTAGTATCCAGGGTAATACTGCGACGACGGCTGACCAGGTCGGTAGTTCTATCTCTCCAGCCATCGGCGACAGCGCCAGCGCGATTGCTGCGACAACACCATAAAAGAAATATACCGAGCATATTTCCATACTGCGGCTGCCGTCATCCTTGCGCAGTAAAACTGCCGCAATAGCCCAGCCCAGGGCACCAATCAGCGCCATCCAGTCACCGATATTTTTGGGCCAGGGAAAGCCCAGGTCAATGCCAAAAATCACCAGTACTCCGGCGACACCGAATATGATCGCAAGTAGTCGCGGGGTTGTAATACTTTCCCCCAGTACCATCCGCGCCAACAATAATGACCAGACCGGGGTCGTGTAATACAACACCAATCCCCGCACGACCTCGGTGTAAAGCATCGCATTGGAATAAAACGCCAGCGAAACGCCTGTGGCGAGGCCGATAAAATGCAGCGACCAGCCGCAGCGCGCTATACGACGCCAGTTCTGAAAAATCCACGGTGAAAACAGAATTAAAGGGATAAGGTAAAATAGCACCGTGGACCAGGCGCCATTGACGCCAACACTATCCATACCTCGCAGTGGAATCCAGAAAACTCCCCAGGCGACACCGCTATAGGCGCAGGCCAGACTCGCTCGCGCCTGCAGACTTAAATTAGAGAACATTCGATGAATGAAGATCGAGGATCCCGCTCGGGCGGTAAGCCTGACTAGTCAGTGGACTGGCGTTTCTGGAGATAGTCACCCGGATTGGCATGTCGAACCGGAACGTATAAATATACGTTCCGGTTCAAGCACGAATCTAACGACGTAAAAGATAACAACTAACAATCGAGCGTGTTGACGCGCTCCCAGCTACTTAAATGCTTGCTGTAACTATCCCACTCCTGAAGCTTCAGCTTGACGAAGGCATCGACCAATTCATCGCCAAGACCCGTCCGTATTACTTTGTTCTTGCCAAACTGACGCAAGGCATCGAGCATGTTTTGCGGCAACTTCTTGGCTGTCTTTACCTTGTGACCTTCCTCATACATGTTCAGATGGATCGGATCGCCAGGGTCACGTTTGTTTTCGATTCCGTCGAGTACAGCGGCGAGCACACCCGCCTGTAACAGATAGGGATTTGCCGCGCCATCCATCAGTCGGAGTTCGAAACGTCCATCGTCCGGAACCCGAACCATATGCGTACGATTATTGCCGCCATAGGTCACCGCGTTAGGCGACCAGGTTGCACCAGACACGGTGCGTGGTGCGCTGATCCGTTTGAAAGAATTGACCGTCGGATTGAAAATTGCGGTTAAATCCTCGGCGCTGTGCATGATGCCACCAAGCGCCTGGTAAGCCAGCGGTGACAGCCCTAGTCCACGAGGATCTTTCCTTCCGGTAGCGAACAGGTTCTTCTTGCCGGTCCTGTCCCACAACGAGACGTGTGCGTGACAACCGTTACCGGTCAGATGGGTAAACGGCTTCGGCATGAAGGTCGCGCGCAGGCCGTTTTCTTCGGCTATAGATTTGGTCATGTACTTGAAGAACACGTGACGATCGGCGGTTTTCAGCGCGTCGTCGAAATCCCAGTTCATTTCAAACTGTCCATTCGCATCCTCGTGATCGTTCTGGTACGGATTCCAGCCCATTTCAATCATCGCGTCGCAGATCTTGCCAATCACGGGATACTGACGCATCAATGCCATCTGGTCGTAACAAGGCTTGGACTGGGTGTCGGAACCGTCCGCAATATCGGTCCCGTCTGCGTTGATCAGGTGAAATTCGCATTCGACACCGGTCTTCAGGCGATAACCTTTCTTCATCGCTTTCGCCAGTTGGCGCTTCAACGCGACCCGCGGCGAGGCTTCGACTTCCTTGCCATCCATCCACAGGTCGGCTGCGACCCAACCAATTTCCGGTTTCCACGGCAATTGAATCAGGCTGTCTGGATCCGGAACACCAAACAAGTCCGGGTGCGCCGGTGTCATGTCCAGCCAGGCCGCAAATCCGGCAAAACCAGCGCCTTCTTTCTGCATGCCCTTGATAGCACGCGCCGGCACCAGCTTGGCGCGCAACGAGCCAAACAGGTCGACCCAGCTCACCAGGAAATACTTAATCTTCTTCGCTTTCGCGACTGCCTCAAGATCTTTCGCCATGTTGATGCCCTCCTAATAAAATCAGTTTTGTGGTTGTGTGTTGCCCTAAAAATTCTGCCCCGGTATCCAGCTGGTGCCGGCCAGCGGAATTTTGGCCATTGCTGCCGCC
>Ga0265309_10001335_pt1 | contig 10703 bp, 6 predicted proteins | sample Helome_FD_192492 | JGI IMG/M metagenome (GOLD analysis project Ga0265309, IMG submission 192492) | Marine sediment microbial communities from subtidal zone of North Sea - Hel_20160524 (Illumina Assembly) | ecosystem: Environmental > Aquatic > Marine > Subtidal zone > Sediment ...
ATTTTGCTAAATGCACCATCATCGTCCATAGTAACTGCAAAGATCCAGCCTCTCATCCAATCGTAGGCTAGTAATTTTCCATCAAAATATTCGGGCCAACTATGTCCGCTATCTTCGTAATCATCACTGTAATATATGGGCCCTGCCATAGCATTTCTGCTACCTGAACCCAAAGCTGGAAACTCTTCCGAAGTACTATATGGGTAATAGATCATCGCTGGATGTGCCGGAGGCAACTCCTTTAGCCCGGTACTATTCGGAGATTGATTGAGGGGCTGTAAAGAATCAAAGACCGGACCGGTAGTTTGCGCAGCAAAGTCCCTCGTATTATAGGCCTTGTTATTTGCAATAAAGTGTGGCCAGCCAAAATTTCCAGCTTGCCTTGCCTGGTTAATTTCGTCATATCCTTTAAGACCCAGATTGAGCGAATCTGAATTGGCATCGGGACCTATCTCACCCCAATAGAGATAATTGGTCTTTGAATCGATAGAAAAGCGGTAGGGATTACGATTTCCCATCACGTAAATTTCTGGGCGGGTCTGAGCTGTTCCTTTCGGGAAGAGATTGCCGTCTGGTATGATGTAGGTGCCATCGTCTTCCGGTTTTATACGAAGGATTTTTCCTCTTAGATCATTTGTATTTGCACTCGATTTTTGGGCATCCCAAGGACTGCGGCCTTCCCGTGTATCAATAGGAGCAAAACCGTCTGAGGCATGCGGGTTGGTATTATCGCCGGTGGATAAATACAAATAACCATCCGGGCCAAATTCTAAGGAGCCGGCAGAATGACAGCACTCCTTTCGTTGAGTAGGTACTTTGAGCAAGATCTTTTCTGAATCGGGAAGTAAATTGAACCCAACCAGGTCGAATCGCGACAAGTGTTGCACGTCTTCATCAGGATTCGAATAGTATAAATAAACCCAATTATTATCTGAATAATTCGGGTCGATAGCAAGGCCAAGTAAGCCATCTTCAAGCCCTGAAAATACGTTAAGAGTTGTAATTAATGAGTCTTTCTTTTCCTTTATATCATATATATGGACACCGCCTCTTCTTTCTATGTATAGGATTTTATTCTCGTTTAGGAAATCCAGTTCCATAGGTTCATACAAGTTCTGTAAGAATGAAACCTTGCTAAACCTATTTTCTTCCGGAACCAATTCGGCATAGGCCTTTCCATAATCCACCGGATTGCCAAGTCCAATGGCATATTTGATGCCTCCCAATAGATGATCCTTGAAGAGAGGATCTTGGAACTGTTGTATGGTATGACCCAAAGCCGTATAAAAGGATCTCCCTCCATCGTATTCCTTATACCATGCCATAGGATGAAAATCGCCATTTGTACCCTCTGTATATGTGGTCTCATCGATAGTCATTATTACCTGATTGTTGGGATCTAATGACTTAAAATTGTAGAACTCATCACGGACTTCCCATGTATTAGGCAGGTGTGATGTAGAAATATGATTGGAATTAGTTACCTGGATGACCCCATCCTGCACATTGGGATCTTGTGGATGGCTTTCAAAATAAGCGCCGACAAGTTTCCCGTACCACGGCCATCCATATTCGGTATCTGTGGCAGCATGTACTCCTACGAATCCGCCCCCGGCCTGGATAAATCGTTCTAACTGACTTTGCTGGACGGGATCCAATACATCACCGGTAGTGTTCAAAAAGACAACGGCCATGAAGTCCTTTAAATTCTCTTCTTTAATAAATTGGGGATCTTCGGAAGCTACAACTGTGAACCCATTTTCTGCACCAAGTTGTTCAATTGTCTGAATACCTGCATCAATAGAATCATGCCTGTAAATTTCTGTTTTAGAAAAAACCAGAACTTTTACTTCCGCAGGTTTTAACATAATATATCCAATAATCAATACTGCAGCTATAAGGATTCCCACGCCGATCAATATGGGTTTGAAGTATTTTTTCATTGAGAGGGGTACGTTGATTTTTTTTCTAGATTAAAAGAACGTGGAATATACATTTATTTACTCATTCTCCCTCAAATCGAAATACAGATTTAACAGATTGAAATCGTGTATAGATTACTTTGTAAATTGCTATTAAACTTTCCGACTTTATCCTATTTTTAGGCCATATTAAGAGTATTCTTTTGGTGTCAGTGCATTAGACATGATTCTTTCGCTTTTCAACTGATTTTTTTTAATACTTTTTTTGATCCAACTATTTTGGCTTCTTTTCCGCCTGTTACGTTTATTCGAATGAATAAACTGCAAAATGGCTTTATAGAATTGAATTGATAAAACACATCTTAATATTTGGGCAGATATCAGATAAGTATCTGAAAAGCATAATCTAAGAATCGAGAAATATTAAATAGTATGAAACGGGGTACTAGTTTAACTAACTCAGAAGATACCATCGAAATTCAGAGAGATAATAAAAATCAAAATGGGTTGGATCATACCTATGATGACAAAACAATTGGAACTGCAAATCCAGATCCGATCAAAGTAGCTATTATAGGTGGTGGCCTAATGGGAATGGTATTGGCGCATCGAATTTCAAAAGAAAGTGCATCGGTACAAGTATTTGAAAGAGATTCCCAAATGGGTGGACTTTCCACATATCATGACTATGGAAATTTTACCTGGGATAAATTCTACCATGTCATTGTACCATCCGATAGCAATTTGATTCGCCTTATAGATGAAATTGGCCTTTCTGATCAATTGAATTGGACAAGGGCACTCTCAGGCTACTACGCAAAAAAAGAGTTTTATTCATTAAACGGTGCCAAGGATTATTTACTTTTTCCATTGCTAAACATATGGGACAAGTTTAGACTTGCTTTCACGATTTTTTATGGTTCCAGGATCAGTAATTGGAAAAAACTTGAAAAGTATACAGTTAAGGAGTGGCTTGTCAGAATGGGTGGTCCAACTAATTTTGAACGATTTTGGGCACCCTTACTTCTCGCAAAGCTGGGCGATAACTATAAAAAAGTCTCTGGAGTCTTTATTTGGACTTACATACGAAGAATGTTCAAAAAAAGAGAATTTCCTATAAAACGCGATCATATGGGATATGTCAGTGGAGGATATAAAACCGTTTTTGACAAGCTCGCGGAGAGGATTAATAAGAACACCAATTCATTCATTCATTTAAATACCACTGTAAGAAGCATCGTCCCTGCTGAAGGCGGTGGCATTTTGGTAGAGTACGCAGACAAAATTGAACACTTTGATAAAGTGGTCTTCACAGCCCCGTTGAATATTTTGGAGCAGGTCACCGCTCCTGAAATTTGTGAAATAACAAATGGAAATGGAACCATTGACTATATGGGAGTAGTTTGTTTAGTACTTACTACTAAAAAACCCTTGACTCCATTTTACATATTAAATATTGGTGATGTTGATACGCCATTTACCGGCGTAATTGGGATGAGTACATTGGTAGCGGAAGGTCAAACAGCCGGGGAATACCTGACTTATTTCCCTAAATATATTCCAAAGGAACATCCTTACTGGAAGATATCGGATTCTGAACTTAAAGCGCTATTTTTGAAAGGTGTACATGATTTGTATCCTAAATTTGATGAAACTGATATTGTTTCTGCACATATGAATCGAGCTGCAAAAGTTCAACCTCTGCAAGTGGTTAATTACTCAGAAATAATCCCAAAAATCCATACTAAGCATGAAGATTTCTTCGTGCTTAACACCTCCCAATTTGTAAATGATTCTGTGAATAATAATTCAGTGGTATCACATGTAAACTCGTTTATACAAAAATTCAAAAATGAATTTCAAGCTGTGAAGCAGAGATAAACCAAACTCGAAATAAGTATGCCAAAACCAATTGCCAGTCTTTCCCTGGATTTGGACAACCAGTGGTCTTATATGAAGAACCACGGTGCGGAGGGGTGGGAAGATCATCCTTCATATTTCGAAATAATTGTTCCTCATATACTCAACCTTCTAGAGGAATTAAAGTTGAAGATCACATTCTTCGTTGTGGGACAGGACGCTGTATATGACCACAACAAACCCTATATCAGGTTGTTGGCGGAATCCGGTCACAACATAGCAAATCATTCATTTAAGCATGAAACGTTCCTGCATCTGTATTCCAGAGAGGAATTAATAGAGGAAATCAACAAATCCCATGAGATTATTAAAGCAGTAAGCGGTAAGGAGCCTATAGGATTCAGGGGCCCGGGCTTTAGTTGGAATGAAACACTGATGGAGATCCTGGCCGAAAATGGATATACATATGATGCTTCTACTTTCCCTACAAGTATTGGACCCCTTGCCCGCATGTATTATTTCAGAACGGCAAATTTAACGAAGGAAGAAAAGAAGGAAAGAAAAGATCTTTTCGGAAAATTTTCAGACGCCTTCAGAAAACTAAAACCACATTTTTGGAAATTACAAGGCGACCGTCGACTGCTTGAAATACCGGTGACTACGATGCCTTTGTTCAGAACTCCTATTCACATGACATACCTTATGTATTTGAGTTCAATATCTATAAGGTTAATGCTTTTTTATCTAAATTGCGCGGTTTATTTGTGTAGGCTGACGGGAACGAGGCCTAGTTTTTTACTACATCCATTAGACCTGATAGGGGGAGATAAAGTAAAGGGGTTGGATTCTTTTCCGGGAATGAACATTTCGAGTACACAAAAACAGATAATTTTTAAGAAAGTCATGTCCGTACTCAAAAAACATTTTAGATTAGTGACTATGGAAGAACACGCTTCGACAATACTGAGAAAAATCAAAGTCAGCGTTCCACCACAACAGGAATTGTAAGTCGATGAGATTTTAGGGCTAAACCTTGATAAACCAATTAAAGAAGATAAATTTTTTATAATACATAGAGAAATGGAAACGGCACACAAACCTCTGGAGAAGGCCAATACATCAGTGGAAGGACCAACTAAACCTTCGGTGACTATTTTATTGCCTGCTTTTAATGAAGCCAGTATTATAACCGAAAGCCTGACAATTTTAGCTCATCGATTGAGTTCACTTGATCAAAAATATCAATGGGATATTCTGATTGTAAACGATGGTAGCAAGGATGCAACCGGGGCGCTGGCTGAAGAATTTGCCAAATCCAGATCCAATGTTTCGGTCTATCATAATATTGTCAATCAGAATCTTGGCGGGGCACTGCGACGTGGATTCAAACATGCCCAAGGTGAGTATATCGTTGTGCTGGATATCGACCTGAGTTTTGGCCCGGATCATGTAGAAAGATTGATGGATACGGCAATTAAAGAAGATGCAGATATTGTCATCGCTTCCCCCTATATGAAAGGTGGTAAGACTACAAAAGTGCCATTCCACAGGCTCTTGATGAGTAAAGGATTGAACAAGCTGATGCGATTAACTTCCGGGATAAACTTACATAGTTTTACAGGCATGGCTCGTGCCTACAGGAAAGAGTTTCTTGACGACGTGAATTTAAAAACCAACAATTACTCCATCAATCCTGAAATTATTCAAAAAGCTGAAATTTTGAGAGGTCGGATTATTGAAATACCTGCACATTTAGATTGGACCTACCAATTGGAATATGGGCAAAATAGGACATCCAGTGTTCGGATCTACAAAGGAATATTGAATGGTCTTATGTCTAGTTTTATCTTTAGACCCTATGGATTTTTTATGACAATTGGTCTAATTTTAATGGTATTGTCATTGTATATGATTGCCTGGATATTTTACCATGTCGCTGTAGTTTACCCGGAAATTCAGCTATCAGCAGGAGGATTTTTTGATGATCGATTTTCTGAAGCTGTATCGACTGTTTACAATAAAAGGCCACATGCGTTTTTAATAGGTGGGTTTACCTTTGTCACGGCCATACAATTTTTAGGCCTCGGTTTTATTTCACTGCAAAAAAAGCGATATTTTGACGAATTATTTCATTTGAATTCAGCTATTCTGAAGCGCACTAAAGACTCATAGTTAAATGAAGGAATATTTCTCCGGGAATCGAAGTGTATGGTGGATATTACTTCCATTATTCCTGTTTTACCTTTTGATCATCCTGATTTTTAGTGCTGATACCTTGAGGGGTGATGAAACTCGGCATATGCGCTATGCTGTGAATTTGACAAACGGGTTTTATACTTCCCCAGATGATCCGGAATTAGTTAATGGTCCTGGTTATCCATTGGTGCTAGCAGCATTTCTATTGAGCAAAGCTTCAAAAACGGTCATGATTTTGGCAAATGCCGTATTCATGATTTTGGCTGTTGTCCTTTTTTATAAAGTGGTCTCTCTCTTTTTTAAGCCAAAACTAGCTTTGCTTCTGAGTGTAGTATTTGGATTGTATCCGCCTTCCTTGAAGTGGATGGTTTATTTACATTCAGAATCATTGGCCATTTTCCTGGCATGCGGTTTTCTTTATTTCTTTTTGCTGGTATACAAACAAGAACAAAAGCGTAAACTAAATATGGCAATGGCCGCCATATTTTTAGGGCTTCTTACGCTCACCAAGGTGATATTTGGATATGTCATTATTACAGCATTACTGTTTTATCTATTGGTCTACCTTTTTACAAGATCTAAAAAAGCCCTGGCCGGTATATGGGTACTGATTGGTGCATTTTTTGTTTGTTTGCCTTATTTGATATATACACATTCACTGACAGGAGAAACCTTGTATTGGGGTAGTGGAGGGGGCGAAATATTATATTGGAGATCTTCACCTTACCCCAATGAATATGGGGATTGGATAAGTACGGATGTAGTTTTTGGTAATCGAGATGATGATTATTTTGATACAAGTACTATTGCGGAGAATCACAGACCTTATTTTGAAAGTATTCAGTCATATACGCACATTCAACGGGATAATCTGCTTAAAGAAAAGGCCATTGAGAACATAAAAGAATTCCCGTTAAAATATATGCAAAACACACTGGCAAGCGGACTGCGCCTATTCTTCAATTACCCTTATTCCTATACACAACAGAAAATGACATCTTATGTCTATATAGTGCCTAATGGACTCTTGCTACTTCTCTTGTTACTATCTGTATATCTCGGAATAAGAAGGCCTTCCTTTCTCCCTTTTGAAATATGCTTTACAGGGTTTGTATCGCTTGTTTTCATTGGGGGACTTGTAATGGCCAATGGCATGATCAGGCATCTGCTACCTATTTTTCCTTTTCTATTGATTATTATCGGCTTTGTGCTTTCAAGGGGTATCCGGATCACATTAATTCCAGAGTGATACAACTTTATTACTTGAGATCGATAGGTGCTTTTCTAAATAAGGATCAAATGCTTATTGAGGACTAACTTCGGAGTAAGAATTTTTCCCATAATTAACATCCTCCGGTTTTCTTGTTATCATCCTTATGGCCCCTAGATATGTTTCCAAATGTGTTATTCCCTGGTTTAATGATTTTTGCACTCTTGCTTCATCCCTCCATGGCCATTTGTAAATACCCCACTTGGCATTACCTCCCCACGGAGCATCGGAAGTAACGGTAGCAATTTGTTCATCATAGACCACCTCATTATTTATCCAAACCTGTAAAAGACCTTTTAAGTTATCGCCCCATATAACATGTACTACTACATCAAATGCCTGGCCCGCTAGGGGAGTAATTCCAGTGCTTGCATATTTCTTATCACCAGTTCCAGCCTTGTTCACCACATAAATTTCACCGGCAGCATGGCCGTTAAATTGATCTCCGTGTATCACTTCCAAGCTGATTTGTGGGCCCCCACTTGCTGTTCCAGGATACACCTGGAAAAATTTCCATTGATTATTTTGATCAATTATATAAGTATCGCCGAATTCATAGCTCCAGCCAAACCATTCTTCAGTTCCTAATTCGTTGCGCACCTGCCAGGGGGCAGTTCTTATTTCCGCACGCATATTGAAGTTATTGGAACACCAGGAACCAATTTCGGGGCCTAGGGGATTAACTCGAAATCTTAGTTTATTACCGGATTTAGAAACTTGTTGCTCATAGCATTCGGAATCTATAACGAGTTCTTTGTTACTGAATGAAACTCCTTTACTATTTGTATAAACTGGAAGGGTAATATCTTCCCAACACCACACTTTTAACCCGGTATCTCCTGCACGACCACCATTAGTTATGCACTCCTGGCTTTCGGTTTGATTAACGTCATTTGTTTCGGATGCTTCCGAATTCTGATTTACAGTCTGATCAACGGCTTCATCACCTATTTGCTCATGTTCCGTAAAGGCTGAACTATCAGAATAATCACTTGCGTCGTAAACTTCGCAGGATATCAATTGAATAATAAATAAAAAAAAGACACTTACCATGAGGGATTTCATGCCATGCAGTTTTGAGATCCGTCACTACCTTCATTATCTTTTAGTGACAGACGTAGGTTAAGTTCTAATTACATGCCCAGTATGCTACTAGCAACTGGTTTTGGGCAATCTATCTAAATTGGTTGTTGGTCGATGCTGTTATAAGGTTAATGGTCTGTATACAATTGCCTTGGGACATGGCAACTATCGGACCATCATTCAGCATGTTTATGTAACGTTTAAATCATAAAATTGTTGTTTTATAGAGGATGATTTAAAGATAAGACTTAATGGCAATAATTACGCTGATACAGGTCAATATAAGCTTTGGTCATTGCTGATAATCCGAATTTCTCAGCTACAGATTGACGGCCTTTGCGCCCCATTGAGCTAGCTATTTCCACATTTTCAAGTAAAAAGTGTATTTCATTCGCCATATCCATTACAGAATGGGGTGGAACTAAAAGGCCTGTGATACTGTGTTCTATAATTTCGGGAGTTCCACCTCCCTTTGTAGCAACAACAGGCTTTTCTAAGGCCATGTATTCAAGAATAACGTTTGAAATGCCTTCACCATGAACATGTGAATTAGTCGCTAATACACCAATATCAAAGATGTTAATCACAGATTCTACATCGGTTCGGATACCTGGAAATATAAAGTTTGAAGTGTACTTTGGCGGGACCATTTGAATGTGATTATCTAATTCAGGTCCTTCACCCACAGCCAGGAAGGTTACATCATTCCTTTTCTCAAGTATTCGTATTCCAGCTTGAATAAAGGTTTCAAAGTCTTTTCTTTCAGAGAAACTTCCTATCATACCAACTACCTTAGGAGTTTGAACCTTGAGTTCCTGTTTAACTTCAGATCTCTTTTTGAGATTTGAGATCCTATTAATATCAAACCCATTGTAAATACATATGGCCTTATGTTTAGGCACTTTATATGCTTTTATCCCTGCTTTTGAGTTGCTTACTATGAAAGATGAGAACGGATAAGTTAATCGAGCCCTGAATAACCGCTTGTCAAAAAAGGACAAGCGTTCAGGCGCATCTACAATGCTTCCGTTTATCAGCTTTATTCGGAGTATTTTGGAAGTAGGAATGGCCCAAATGGAAGACATAGTTCCCCAACAGTGGATTAAATCTGGCCCCCAATTTTTGCATAGCTTATAAAAGCGAACGAAAACCATCGGATTTTTCTTGGGGACCCGTATTAAAATAGTGATGGGGATATCCAGGTCATGGATCTCTGGATAGGCAATTGTTTCTGAAAAGACAACAAGACTCAGTTTAATTTCCGGATATCGTTTCAAGCCTTTAATAAGTTCAATTAACCTCCGTTCCATCCCGCCCCGGGCAAGGCTATCGACAGCGAGTAAAATCTTCATAGAGGTGTGTTTTATTGATCCGGCTTCTTACCGAAATATCGATTAGTCATCCCAGGACATCCCTTTCATAACACTTAAATATCAGCAATTAACTGTTTATTGCAGAATTTACCATTTCTGTTAAAATCCTATCTATATTATAATCATATTCAAAATCAGGGAAATGGGCTCTGAATTTTCTAATATCCGAGATATACCAGATATGATCTCCTGCACGCGCTTGGTCTGAAAGCGTATAAGGAACTCTTTTACCACATATCTCTTCGATCTTATTTATCGCTTCTAACATGGAAATATTAGAATGTCTGGATCCTCCTATATTATAAACTTCACCAATTCTCGGATTTTGGTAGTACAACCAAAAGGCTTTAATTAAGTCGGAACTATGTATATTATCTCTCACTTGCTTCCCTTTATATCCAAAGATTGTATAAGGTTTCTGATGGATCGCACACTTGATCAAATACGCTAAAAAGCCATGTAATTCTGCACCTTGGTGAGCGGGCCCTGTTAGACATCCACCTCGAAATGCAACAGTTTTCATTCCGAAATATTTGCCGTATTCCTGGACAAGCACATCTGCGGCCAATTTGCTTGCGCCGAAGAGACTGTGTTTGGATTGATCTACTGACATATGTTCATCTATGCCATGTTCAAAGTAGGGGTGAACTTCTTCAGGCTCCCATCTGTATTCTAACTCTCTAAGAGGCAGTCCGTTGGGCGTATCTCCATAAACTTTGTTAGTACTGGTAAAAATGAAGGAAGCATTGGGACAGTAAATCCTCGTCAATTCCAACAAGTTTAAAGTCCCCGTGGCATTGACAGAGAAATCAGTTAACGGCTCTTTGGCGGCCCAATCATGAGAAGGTTGTGCAGCGGTGTGGATGATCACCTTAATATCTGAACTATATTTTGAAAATAAGGTTTCCAATTTGTCGTAATTCCGAATATCTATTCTGTGACTTTTAAAATTAGCTAAGCTAGTGTTCAATTGATCTTCTACCTCTAAAGTGCTTGCAT
>Ga0265309_10001336_pt1 | contig 10701 bp, 11 predicted proteins | sample Helome_FD_192492 | JGI IMG/M metagenome (GOLD analysis project Ga0265309, IMG submission 192492) | Marine sediment microbial communities from subtidal zone of North Sea - Hel_20160524 (Illumina Assembly) | ecosystem: Environmental > Aquatic > Marine > Subtidal zone > Sediment ...
CGTTGGTTGAACCGGGCGACGAATACCGGTGTGAGCGGAAGGCTGTCATTGCTGTCGGGCGAGATGGACTCAACTTCGACCGCGGGGGTGGCGAAGTTGAAGCTGACCGACCGGGCCAACTCTTCTCCGGTGGCGGAGGTCGTTCCAGCGGGAATCGTCACGTTGTATTCGGTGGCCTGGGGCAGGCGGTCATACAGGTCCGGGGTGGCTTCGAACCGGAGCGTTCGGGTGCCGATCCACATCCAGCGCCCGTCGACTGCAGGCGAGAGGCGAGCTGGCACGTCTCTGGCGTCGAGTTGTGCCAGCGTTCCGATCGGCACCATTGGCTGGTTGAACGTCACCGACACGAGCGGGGCAAGGCCAACCTCACCCTCGGGCTGCACGCGCAGGACTTCGAGTGGTCCCGACTGGACGGCGGGTGCATCCGGCGGGCCGTCCCCTTCTGCGGGGAAGGTGCTGGTGATCGTTGTTCCGGCGCGAGGTGGCCGGAGGGATTCGGGTGGTCGTTCGAAATCCGACTGATCGCCGACTTCGGCGAGGAGTTCGGGGAGTTCGCTCAGCAACTCCTCGATCCGCGGTTCACCGAGCGGCTCGCCCTCGACAACAGCGATCGGTTCCGCCGGTGTCGTTTGTGCAATCGCCGTACCCTCGCTGAGTCGAACCTGCACGGCCGATCGGGCTTCGTCGAGTCCTCCGGTGGTGACGATCACGCCGTCCCCCGACGTTCGAGTGGTGCCGTCCGGGTTGGTGGTGAGCGGACCGGTGCCTTGTGCGTCGTCATCGTCGTCTCCCGAACACGCGCTTGCCACCAACGTGAGCACCAGCAGAGCCGTCATCCATCGCAGGAAGGTTCGTTTCATGTGCGGTCGTTTCTCCGAGAGTCAGTTCATGTTCCAATCGACACGCGCCGCAGCCGATGAAGGCATCACCGTGTATCTGTCTCTATGACGCCGTAACGACCGTAACGGTTCCCTTCATCCCTGTTTTTCTTTGTGGACGGCACACTGGACGGGTGCAACTGCCCCGGCATCTCGCCTTCGGTTCCCTGGCCGGGTTCCTTCTGGCGTTTTCGTTGCCCCCATGGGGATGGTGGCCCCTCGCGCTGATCGGCTTCGGATTGCTCAGCCATGCGATCCTCGACACGACCCGGTTGCAGCGATTCGCGACCGGTTGGGCCATGGGTTTTGTGTGGCTGGCCATGGGCGAGTTGTGGATGTTTGACCTCACCGCTCCGGGGTATGTGTTCGTCTTCGTGGTGTTTGGCTCCTGGTACGGAATCGCGGCTGCGGTCGCTGGGTCTGATGAGTCCCAGCGGGTACGCCTGCCGGCTGCGATCGTCATCGTCGAGTGGCTGCGGTGGACCTGGCCATTTGGTGGTGTGCCCTTGGCGACGGTGCCGATGATGCAGGTGGAGTCGCCTCTCGTCCGGGTGCTGCCATTCGGGGGTGGTCTCCTGCTGACAGCGGTGACGGTGCTGACCGGCATCGCGCTTCGTCTGTTGTGGCAACGTCGGTTCGATCACGCGGGCATGACATTCGGGCCGGTGGTCCTCGCGGTGATCATCGCTGTGATGGTGCCGAACGGCAGTGTCATCGATGAGCTCGATGTGGCCGTCGTGCAGGGAGGCGGGCCCCAGCGGACCCGCGCCGATGTGTGTGAGAACCAAGCGGTCTTCGAACGCCACGTGGAGGCAACCAACACGATCGATCGACAGGTCGACCTGGTCGTATGGCCCGAGAACGTCGTCAACCCAATCGCCGACGGCACTCCGCTGGGCCGATGCGACGACCTGTTCTACATGACCGAAGCCCGAGAGCGAGTCGCCGAGATCGCGCAACAACAGGGCGCCGTGTTGATCCCCGGCTGGTTTCACAACGACGGCCCGCGCTTCAACGTCAACTACTCGACCGCGGTCAACCCCGACGGCGAAACGGTCAGCCGCTACGACAAGATCCGTATCGTTCCGTTCGGCGAGTTCGTTCCGCTGCGGGGGTTCATCGAGTACTTCTCCGATGAGATTCCGGGGCGTGATGTCCGCCAGGGGTTGGGTCCGGCCGTACTCGACTCCGAGATCGGTCGGGTAGGCGTCTCGATCTCGTGGGAGATCTTCTTCGAGAGTCGAGGCCGCGCCGCCATCCGCGACGGGGGCGAAGTTCTGATCAACCCGACCAACGGGTCGAGTTACTGGCTCACGATCCTGCAGTCACAACAAGTGGCGTCATCCCAGCTGCGGGCGCTCGAGACGGGCAGGTGGGTTCTACAGGCGGCGCCGACGGGTTTCAGCGCGGTTGTCTCGCCGGATGGCGAGTTGCTCGATCGGACCGGTGTCTCGGAGCAGAAGGTGCTCTACGCCACGATCGAACGCCGCGACGGTCTGACCCTCGCCACCCGCTTCGGCCCCTGGCCCATGCTCGCCCTCGCCGTGCTCGCCATCCTCTTCACAACTCGATCATTAACGTCGCGGGGCCGTCGTTGACGAGGCTGACCTGCATTTCGGTGCGGAAACGGCCGGTGGCCACGGTTGCACCCAGGGATTCGAGTTCGGCGACAACAGCGTTGAAGATCGGTTCGGCCTGTTCGGGCCGCGCGGCCTCGGTCCAGCCCGGCCGGCGACCCTTGCGCGCGTCGCCATAGAGGGTGAACTGGCTGACAAGAAGCAACTCACCCGTGGTGTCGGCCACAGAGACATTCATGACACCGTCGGCGTCGTCCATCAGGCGCAGATTCCAGAGCTTGTCGGCCATCTTCGATGCCATCGATTCGTCGTCGCTGTGGGTGACCCCGATGAGAACACACAGGCCCGCGCCGATGCGACCAACCTCGGTTCCGTCGGAGGTGACGGACGCTTCGGCGACCCTCTGGATCAATGCTCGCATGGGGCAAAAGGTTACCCGCCGGTAGGATTGACCCGCTATGTCCACGGACGCCCCACTACAAATTGCGTATCTTTCCTACCGCGGCAAGCCCCATGTGGGCGGCCAGGGCGTCTATACGCGCCACCTCACGAAGGCCCTGGTTGACCTCGGCCATCACGTCGAAGTGCTGGGCGGACCCCCCTATCCCCACCTCGATGATCGGGTCCCGCTGACGAAACTGCCAAGCCTCGAGACGTTCAACGATCACTTCCCAATGCGCAAACCACGAATGTTCGAGCTGAAGGATCGGTGGGACTGGATCGAGAACACCTCGTTCAATCTCGGCAATTTCCCCGAACCCATGGCCTTTTCATGGCGAGCTTGGGACAACCTGCGCGAACGGGTCGGCGAATTCGATCTGGTGCACGACAATCAGACGCTCGGCTGGGGATTGCTCGGCATTCAGCGGGATTTCCCCGTGTTGGCCACCATTCACCACCCGATCACCGTGGATCGCCGGCTCGAGATCGCCCACGCCCGGTCGTGGAAGGAACAGATCGGCAAACGCCGTTGGTATGCCTTCACCCGAATGCAGACTCAGGTGGCGAAACGTATGAGTCGGGTCATGACGGTGTCCGAGAACTCGAAGAAGGACATCAGCGCAGATCATCAGGTGCCGCTGGATCGCATTCACGTTGTGCCGGTGGGCGTGGACCCAGAGATGTTCCGCCCGCTCCCGGACGTGTCCAAGGTTCCTGGTCGTATCATCACGACCGCCAGCGCCGACGTGGCCATGAAGGGGCTCGTCTACCTGCTGGAGGCTGCGGCCAAGGTTCGGGCCGAACGCCACATCGAGCTCGTCATCATCGGCAAACCCAAGGAAGGCTCGAAGACCGTCGACCGCCTGCAGGAGTTGGGCCTCGAAGACGCGGTGACCTTCGTGAGCGGCGTCTCTGATGAGCGCATCGTGGAGCTCTACTCCGAAGCAGAACTCGCCGTGGTGCCGTCGCTGTACGAAGGGTTCTCGCTGCCGGCCATCGAGGCAATGTCATCTGGCACTCCCCTCATCGCGACTACCGGCGGCGCACTCCCGGAGGTCTGCGGCACCCACGACGAAACCTGTCTCCTCGTGCCGCCCGGTGATTCCGAGGCACTGGCGGCGATGATTCGCACCGCACTCGTGACACCAGAGCTGCGCGAACGTATCGGTGCGGCCGGCCGCCAACGGGTGATCGATCATTGGAGCTGGAAACACACGGCACTTCGTACCGTCGAGCAGTACCGCGCCCTCCTCGCAGAATCGGGACGCTAATTCGTGCTGACGGTTGACTACGACGAGCTTGGGCTGCACGCGGGCGACCGCATGCTCGACATCGGCTGTGGCTTCGGGCGTCACAGCTATGAGGCACTGCGCCGCGGCGCGACCGTCGTCGCCAGCGACTTCGCACTGCCCGAGCTGCTTGAGGTCAATGCAACCGTGGTGGCAATGGACGCCGCTGGTGAACTGCCATTCGGTGTAGCCGCCGCGTCCTGCAACGGCGACGTGACCCAACTTCCCTTCCCGGACGACAGCTTCGATCACGTGATCGCCTCCGAGGTCCTCGAACACATCGACGACGACAAGGGCGCGATCTCGGAGCTGGTCCGCATCCTTCGCCCGGGCGGCAGATTCGCCGCCACTGTCCCCGCCGCATTCCCGGAGAAGATCTGCTGGAAGCTCAGCGATGAGTACTACGCACCGAAGGCTGAAGGTGGCCACGTGCGCATCTACGAAAAGGATGAACTCGCCGAACGAATGGGCGAAGCCGGGCTCGAGATCACCGGGTCCCATCGCGCCCACGCGCTGCACTCGCCGTACTGGTGGCTGCGTTGCGCGGTCGGGGTGAAACGCGATGTCGAAGAACACCGACTCACATCGCTCTACAACCGCTTTCTCACCTGGGACATCATGAGCCAGCCCGCCAGTACCCGCATCCTCGATCAGACACTCAATCCGATTCTCGGCAAGAGTCTCGTGGTCTACGGAACGAAACCTGTTCGCCCAACCATGGAGGTCGCATCATGAGCCGACTCCTTACCCCCGCCGAAATCGACCTCACGGCCGATTCCATCATCGAGTGGCAGCTCCCGAACGGCATGATCCCCTGGTTCCCCGGTGGACACGCCGATCCGTGGAATCACATCGAAGCGGCGATGGCCCTGGCAACTGCGGGCCGCACGGATGCCGCCGAACGGGCCTACGACTGGCTCGTGGGGCTGCAGCACGAAGACGGCAGTTGGCACCAGTACTACACCGCGGACGGGGTCGAGCAGGACAAGTTCGACGCCAACGTGATCGCGTACATCGCGACCGGCGTGTGGCATCACTATCTCATCACCGGTGACACCGGATTTCTGGAGACCATGTTTCCCGTCGTGGATCGCGCGATGGCGTTCGTCTTCGAACTGCAGCAGCCTCGGGGGGAGATCCTGTGGGCTCGTCACGGCGATGGAACCCCATGGTCGTTCGCTCTGCTGACTGGCTCGTCCTCGATGTATCACTCCGCCAGGGCGGCCATGGCCGCCGCTCGAGAGCTCGGCATCGAACGGCCCGAATGGCCGGACCGTATCGCCCGTCTCGGCCAGGTCGTTCGGGAACGCCCGGAAGGTGCGTTTGCACCCAAGAACCGCTGGGCAATGGATTGGTACTACCCCGTCCTCAGCGGTGCGGTAACGGGCCAGGCGGCACTCGACCATCTTCAGGAGCGGTACGGCGCGTTCGTCATGGAGGGTCTGGGAGTGCGCTGCGTCAGCGATCGCCCCTGGGTCACCACCGCGGAAACGTGCGAGTGCGCCATGGCGTTCATCGCCGCCGGTGACCGCGAGACCGCCCGCGAGCTCTTCGACACCACGTTCACGCTGCGCACCGAAGATGGCCACTACTTCACTGGCGAAGCCCATCCCGAGAAGGTGCATTTCCCGGCTGACGAGCAGTCCACGTACTCGTCAGCTGCGGTTCTGCTCGCTGATGATGCACTGGCGTTGCGTACACCGGCGGCCCACCTGTTCAGCGACCACGAGCTGTTGCCCGCGCACTAAGCCCGCTGCAACACCCGCAACGAGCCCACGACGTCGACTTCGACGAAACCGTCGTCGAGCGCTCGCAGGTAGATCTCATAGGGTGGCCGACCACCATCGGCCGGATCCGGAAACACGTCGTGGATCAGTAGCAGGCCGTCTGCAGCGAGTTTCGGCGTCCAGCTCTCGTAGTCGTCGTGAGCGGGCTTCTCGCCATGTCCGCCATCGATGAACAACAGTGACAAGGGTGTCTGCCAGGACGCGGCCACTGGCACCGAGTGGCCCACCAGCGCAACGACGGTCCCTTCAAGGCCGGCAGCGAAGATCGTCTGACGAAAGGCCGGCAGGGTGTCCATGAGCCCGATGACGGGATCGACAAGCGATGCATCGTGATCCTCCCAGCCGGCCTGATTCTCCTCGGACCCGCGGTGATGATCAAGTGCGTAGAGAAGGCGACCCTGTTCGGCGGCTGCGGTACCAAGGTAGACCGCACTCTTGCCGCAATAACTCCCGATCTCAAGGAACGGGCCGTCGGCCTGAACGGATCGGGCGTGGGAGTACAGCGCCAGCCCCTCATCTCGAGGCATGAAGCCGCGGGCTGCCTCCGCGGCGATGAGCCGCTCGGGGTCCATCAAGTGGCTAGACCGACTCGCTGGTGCGGTCGGGATGTTCGGCTTTCCACATGACCTTTTCGAGAAAGGCGAACTTCACCAGCCACAACGCGCCGAACGACGCCACCTGGGTCAGGAGCAGCACGATCTTGTTGTCGGTGAAGGTGTCCATGATGCCGATGGCAGTGGTGGACACGGCGAACCCGATCAGCGTCATGATCCAGAACGGGCCAACCTCACGGGACACACTGTGGCCGCCGGAGTCGCGTTCCCACACCCACTGCCGGTTCAGGTAGTACGCGGGCGGTGTACTCACGCAGACGGAGAGGAAGTTGGCTGCGAGCGCCGGCCAGTCGAAGACGAGGAGCCCGATTGCGTAGGTCGTCAGACCGATCGTGCTGCTGACGATTGTCACGCCGCCATAACGCATCAATCGGACGCCATACGACGCCCACAGACGCGCCACATCAAAGCGGCCGGGCTGATCCATCTGGTCAAGGGTAGGGGGATTCGCCCCTCTTGGCGTGTCCTCGGGCAAGACTGCACGGGTGTCTGTCATCTCTCGAACCGCGTCGCTCGGCGTATTGCTGGCCATGGGCTTATTGTCGGCCTGCGGTTCGTCAAGTTCAGTTTCTCGCGAGGTTGCGTCACCTTCGTTGACGGTCACGACGACGACCACCACAACCACCACGACGACCACGGCGCCGCCGGAGACGACTGCGGCACCTGCAACCGCGTTCACCGGCCAGCCGGTGCCAGTGGCGCCTCAGAGCGCCAGCGAGGCCGCGACCATGATCGAAGAGGCCATGAGGGTTCTCCGCAGCGAGGACGACGCTGCTGCATGGTCGGCGGGCGGACACCAGCTCCAGGTCACGGTCCGGTCGCTCACGCGTCATCCGGATTGGCAGGAGGATGTGGTGGCGGTACTACCCACCGACATTGCCGTGCTGACACAACGCCATCTGGATGCCCGCCGATCGCTGGGCTTGTTGCACCAGGGATTCGAGCCACAACCAGAGCTGCCTCGGTGGGAAATCATCGAACCCGAACCGCTCGACCAGCTCATCGATCACTACCAGGAGGCGGAAGCGGCCACCGGTATCAACTGGCAGATCCTCGCGGCGATCAACCTGATCGAGACCGGCATGGGCCGCATCGACGGGCTCAGCACGGCGGGAGCGCAGGGACCGATGCAATTCCTCCCCACCACGTGGGAAGAAGTGGCCGAAGGTGGCGATATCGACGACCCGCACGACGCCATACAGGGTGCCGCCCGCTACCTGGTGCGACGCGGTGGCCTCGACGACATCCGCAAAGGGCTCTGGGGATACAACAACTCGGACTACTACGTGGACGCCGTGCTCACCTACGCCCAGATGTTCACCGACGACCTGTCCGCCCTGCGGGCCGTCTATCACTGGGAGGTCTATGTCGGATCGACCGAGGGGCCACTCTGGCTGCCCGTCGGGTTCATCACTGCGGAGGGACAGACCGCAACGCAGTATCTCGTCGACAATCCCTGGGCGCTGACCTTGCCGTCGACCGGCTGAACGCTACGGCGCGATCGGGCAGGTGGTGACGACTCGGATCTGGTCCATATTTCCAGTGACCTCGAGGTCCCAGCTCACCGTCTGCCCGGTGACCGTGACCGAGTCACTTCCTTCCAGACCGCCGTACGCACCGTAGTTCGTGTAGAAGTTCTCGAGTTCATCTGCAGGCGTGGTGCCAAGAGACGAGTCGGTGTAAAGGAGACCCAGGATCATGTAGTTGGAGTCGAGCTCAATTTCGCCGGTGTACGTCGTGGTTCCCGGATTTCCAATGTCGTTGACGTGAATCAGCGTTGAACACACGGAGGTACCAGCCGGGATCGGCACCGGAGAGTTACCCGGTGGGAACGTACCGTCGCCGCCGGCATCCAACGTCAGGTCAGCGGAGAGGGAAACATTCGCCCCTTCCTGGAAGATGTTGGCGTTGTTGTCGCTCATGAAGTTCAGATCCGAGATGTTCGCAACAACGTCCGGATGCGAAATCGCGTTCACCGGCGTGCTGGCCAGAGGAACCGGATTCGGAATACCAACCGCTGGAGGAGTTGCAGGAGGAGGAGGCGGAGGTGGTGGCGGTGCCACGTAGGGGGCTGCGGCCTGCGAACCAACAAGTGTCGACGACACGGAGAACTCTTGGAATGAGACGCCGTTGCCGGGCAATGCGCCGGTCACCCAGCCGTGGGTCAGCCGGACGGCAACACCGACGTTGACGGCGCCGGTCGCGCCCAGACGTTTGCCTGAGCACCAGTTGCTGTCGATCTTTGTCGCTGGCGTTGCGCTCGTGCTGCAGACGTAGGGCGTCGCCGTGCCCGTCCCATCGTCAAAGTTGTCGATGGTGATCGTGCCAGCGATGATGTCGTCAAGATCCTGATTGTCATACGCGTTGCACTTGTTGACGATGCCGCGGCCTCCGGCCAAGCCGGCAGTGGCCGCACAGTCGGCAATGGTGGTCGCATGGGGGCCAGCGGCGGTGTCGCCGTTGAAGATGATGATCCACTCGACGTCGTCGACGCGGTCGGTTCCGATTTCGCCGATGACCGACTGGAGAACCCGGAGGTCCGTTTCGGGAGCGCTGCCGAGAGAAGCGGCACGAAGCAGACCGGTACGAACGCCCGAGGTGGCCGAGCTGCGGGCTTCCCACGCTGACCCCGCTTCGACTGCACCGAAGATGACGAGCAAGAGGATGGGAAGCGCAAACGCGGCTTCGACCAGAACCGCGCCGCGCTCTCGGCGGGACGGTCCGTTCGGGTTGTTGTTACGTCGTCTCATTGCAGTAGTCCTCGGCGGGTTTTCGGTGGGCCTTCACCCCGATGACGGGAAATGATTCGGAAGTCTCAGATCAGGGCGTTAGAGGTCGAGCTCGATGACTTCGACCGTCGTGGCGGAGAGGGTGGTGGTGTCGAGAAAGCCGGTTACGAACGTGTAGTCGTATTCGATGTAGATCCCGATGTTTTGCCACTGTTGCCGCTGAGCGGCGGAGATCCCGCTTCCGGGAGGCACGACGGGCGAGCTTCCTGCAGCGACGTTTACCCACTCGGCGTTGTAGGCGTTGCAGTTGCCTGGGGATGTTTGTGCGGCACCTGATCCGTTGAAACACTGTGTCGGCACTGGACTGTCGAGCGTGTCCGCGGCATAGATGATCACCATCGCGATATCGCCGTTGATGGTGCCGGCTCGGTCGTCGATTTCTTGGAGGATGAGCTGATCGGCGTTCGCATCGTCTCGGGCGATGGACGCGACCCGGGCGGCGCTACGGCTGATGTCTTGGATGGCGAGGTTCGATTGGAACATGAGCGTCATCTCGATGCCGCCGAAGATGATGGCAAAGAAGATCGGAGAGATGAGCGCGAACTCCACCAGGCCAGCGCCACGGGATCGGTTGCGGCGGCGGCGTGACGACGGCCCTTTTTCAGGCCGCCCGCGTCTCGCGAGGCGAATTCGATTCATGGTCGTGCTATCGGCATGATCGGACGAAACATGTACAAGGCGGCCCAACTTCGGGCCGTTCGACTCATAGGAGCGGGTCCAACGACATACCGACCGATTCCGCCTCGACACACCTTCGCGAATTCGCCCAGAATGTCGCCATGCGCATTGCACTCGGAAGCGACCATGCCGGCTACGACCTGAAGGCGCACCTGCTGACCTTCCTGGCTGGCCGCGGTCACGAAACCATCGACCTCGGCACCGACTCAACCGAAAGCGTCGACTACCCGGAGTTCTGCGCGAATGTCGGCCGGGCTGTGGTCGCCGGAGATGCCGACTGGGGCATCGTCATGGGAGGCTCAGGCCAGGGTGAGCAGCTGGCGGCCAACAAGGTGCGCGGCGTACGGGCGGCGCTGTGCAACGACCTGTACACGGCGCGTATGGCTCGAGCACACAACGACGCAAACGTCTTGTCGATCGGCGCCCGCGTGGTTGGTTTGGGTGTCGTAGAGGAGATCGTCATCCTCTTCGAAGAGACGCCGTTCGAGGGCGGCCGCCATCAACGTCGTGTCGACCAGCTCATGGCCATCGAAAGCGACGGCGGGGACTAGTCGCTGAAGGAGTAGCGGTAGACGTTGGTCTCGCGCTCCACGAAACCGAGACGTTGGTACAACCGGTTGGCCGCTTCTCGACTCGGGCGGCTGGTCA
>Ga0265309_10001338_pt1 | contig 10698 bp, 9 predicted proteins | sample Helome_FD_192492 | JGI IMG/M metagenome (GOLD analysis project Ga0265309, IMG submission 192492) | Marine sediment microbial communities from subtidal zone of North Sea - Hel_20160524 (Illumina Assembly) | ecosystem: Environmental > Aquatic > Marine > Subtidal zone > Sediment ...
GACCTGGCCCTTCGCGATTTTTTTGGACGTCTTCCGCAGTCATGCCCCGACCGTCGGCGACCTTGGCCTTGAAATCCCCATAGGTGACGTCGAGCCGCTTGTCGAGACGCTGCCGATCGGCCGCGGAAAAGGCCCGGTTGGCGCTCCAGATGCCGGCGTTCTGGCCGGCCTGCACGCCGTCCCAGGCGACACCGACCTTGTCCCAGAGGCCGCTCAGCACCATTTTGCCGGCGACCACGCCGATCGAGCCGGTTACGGTGCCCGGTTGTGCGATGATCTTGTGGGCGGGCGCGGCCACGAAGTATCCGCCGGAGGCGGCCAGCCCGCCCATGGAGACGATCACCGGCTTGCCCTCGTCACGGGCCCGCCGCACTTGGCGCCAGATCACGTCGGAGGCGACGTAGGAGCCGCCCGGGCTATCGACGCGGAAGAGGATCGCCGCGACCTCGTCGTCGTCGATCGCATCGGACAGGGCCTGGGACACCGTATCGGCACCCATGACGCTACGGCCGAAGGTGGGATCGTTCTCGCTCTCGGCCAACTGGACCGGTCCAAGACCGTAGACCAGGGCGACGACCGGCCCCTCCGGCTCCGTGACCTCGCGTCTGCGGTCATAGTGGGTGAGGCTGAGGAATTCGGCCGCCTCGCCGGCATCCGCCAGAACCTGTTCGTGGAGTTGATCCCAATAGGCCAGCCGGTCGACCAGACGGGCCTCCAGCGCGCCCTTGGCCATATAGGGTCCCTGGTCGATCAGGGTGCGCACCCGCGCCGCATCGAGGCCGCGGACCTCGGCCACGCCCGCGGCGATCTGGCCGACCCAGGAATCGACCAGGCGCTGGAGGTTTTGCCGTTGCGGTTCGGGCAGGCGCTTGTCGGTGAAGGTGTTCATGGCGCCCTTGAACTCTTCGCGCTGGTCGAGCTGCGGATCGATTCCGGCCTTGTCCAGCACCTCGCGTAGGAAGGGGCTTTCCAGAAGGATACCGGTCAGGTCCAGGTCACCGGAGGGCTGCATCCAGATCTGATCGAAGGCGCTGGCCAGATAGTAGTGCCGGGTGCCGTTACCGCCCTCGCCAAAGGTTTCGGCGAAGGCGATGGTGAATTTGCCCTGTTCGCTGAACGATCTGATGGCGTCGCGTAACTCCTGGATACGGGCGATGCCCAGGGGACCGCGTCCGACCCGAGCGACCAAGCCTTTGACCCGTGGGTCGCGCGCCGCCGCCTCCAGCGCCTCGAGCGAGTCGCGGACCACGATGGCATCCCTCACCGAAGCTCTGGAAAAGGGATTCTCCGGACGTTCTTCGATGACGCCGTCGGCGAAGTTTAGCGTCAGCACCGTGGTCGCCGGCACCTCGCGCTTGGTCTGCATCTTCTGCCAGGGTTCGGCCGACGAAACGAGCGAGCCCAGCCAGAGCATGGCGAGCACCGCCAGGAAGCCGACCGTGGCGAAAACACCAACCACGCATTTCAAAATGAACAAGACTACCCGCATGTGATTCCCTTGCCGTTCTGAGCTACAATAGATTGGGCGCATAGCACGCAGTTGCAACTGATAGGCAGGAAGACAGCCCCTGTCGAGAGTCATCCTGCGGATTGCGGTTGGCTGTCTTTGCTATAGGATCGCGGCCTCCACGAAAGGTTAGAGTGATGCGGCGCAAGTCACGCCCGGGCGGTGGTCGCCAGGCGGAAATTGTCATCGAGTCCCTGGGCGGGCGTGGTGACGGGCTGGGTCAACTCGATGGCCGGCCGGTTTTCGTTGCCCTTGCGCTGCCGGGCGACCGGATTCGGGTTCGCCTGACCGGCCAGCGGGCCGGCGGCTTCAAGGCCGAGGCGATCGAATGGCTTGACGCCGCTCCGGGCCGGGTGGAACCGCCTTGCCGTCACTACGGGCCTTGCGGCGGCTGTGCCGTGCAGCACCTGGAAGCCGCGCGGTACCAAAGCTGGAAGCGCGACCTCGTGGTCCAGGCCCTGGCGCGCCGCGGTCTGACCGACGATGTGGTTCAGCCGCTTATCGTTATCCCGCCGGGAACCCGGCGCCGGGCGACGCTGGCGGCCATCCGCCTGGGCAGCAAGGTCCACCTGGGCTTCCACGAGCGGGAGAGTCACCGCGTGGTCGAGGTGAGTGACTGCCTGCTTCTCACCCCGAGGCTCATGGCGCTGTTGCCGGAATTGCGGCAGACCCTGGCCAAGGTTCTGGGCGACCGGGAAACAGCCGACCTCGCCATGACGGAGACCGAGACCGGGATCGACGTCCTGGTGGTGACCCAAAGCGAGCTTAACCTGGACAAGCGACAGGCGCTCGCCGAGCTCGAGCAGGCGGTGGATCTGGCGCGGCTGTGCTGGGCCCGGCCCGGGGAAGAGTCGGAACCGGTCATGGCCAAGCGTCCGCCGCGGGTTACTTTCGCCGGCGTTGCGGTCGAGCCGCCGCCCGGTGGCTTCCTGCAGCCCAGTCTGGAAGGTGAGGCGGCTCTCACCGGCTTGGTGTCCGGGTATCTACCCAAATCGACACAGCGGATTCTGGAACTCTTTGCCGGCTGCGGCAGCTTCAGCTTCGCCTTGGCGGCGCGCGCGCGGCTGCATGCGGTCGAGGGCGACGAGGCCGCGCTCGCCGCGCTCTGGACCGGCGCACGACGCGCCGGCCTGACCGGACGGATCAGCATCGAGGCCCGCGACTTGGAGCGCCGGCCGCTGGTTGCCGCCGATCTGGCCCGCTTCGATACCGTCGTGTTCGACCCGCCGCGCGCCGGCGCACGCGAACAGGCACAGCAGATCGCCGAATCGCCGCTTTCTGCGGCCATCGCGGTTTCCTGCAGCCCCAACAGCTTCGCCCGCGACGCCCGGATCCTGGTGGACGGCGGGTTCACGCTGACCGAAGTCACGCCCGTCGATCAGTTTCCCTGGTCCGGCCATGTGGAGTTGGTCGCGTCGTTCAGGCGTTGATGCCGGTTACAGGCCACACTGCCCGCGCTGCCTCAGCAGGTGGTCGGCGAGAACGATGGCCATCATGGCCTCACCGACCGGGACGGCGCGGATCCCGACGCAGGGGTCGTGGCGGCCCTTGGTGACGATCTCGGTGTTCTTGCCGTGGCGGTCCACGGTCTTGCGCGGCGTCAGGATTGAGCTGGTCGGCTTGACCGCGAAGCGCACGACCACGTCCTGGCCGCTGGAGATACCGCCGAGGATGCCGCCGGCGGCATTCGAGAGGAAGGCGACCTTGTTGCCTTTCATACGCATCTCGTCGGCGTTTTCCTCGCCGGATAGTGCGGCGGCGGCGAAGCCGGCACCGATCTCCACACCCTTGGCGGCGTTGATCGACATCATGGCCTTGGCCAGATCGGCATCCAGCTTGTCATACACCGGCTCGCCCAGCCCGGCCGGCACGTCGCTGGCCACCACTTCGACGACCGCCCCGGTCGAGGAGCCATCCTTGCGTATCTGATCCAGGAAGCCGGCCCATTGCCCGGCGGCCTTCTTGTCGGGGCACCAGAAGGGATTCTGTTCGACCTCCGCCCAGTCCCAGCGGTCGCGGTCGATCCGGTGCGGACCCATCTGCACCAGGGCACCTCGGATCGTTATCGGCTCGTCGAGGATGTAATCCAGTAGCTTGCGCGCGACGCCGCCCGCGGCGACCCGCATGGCGGTCTCCCGTGCCGAGGAGCGGCCGCCGCCGCGATAGTCGCGGATGCCGTACTTCCGATCATAGGTGTAGTCGGCATGGCCGGGCCGGAACTTGTCCTTGATGTCGCCGTAGTCCTTGGAGCGCTGGTCCTGATTTTCGATCGCCAGCGCGATCGGCGCGCCGGTGGTCACGCCTTCGAAAACTCCGGAAAGAATCCTGACCTGATCGTCTTCGCGCCGCTGGGTCGTGTAGCGCGACTGGCCGGGCCGGCGCCGGTCCAACCAGGGCTGCAGGTCACCCTCGGCGAGCGGTATCAGCGGCGGCACGCCATCGACGACACAGCCGATCGCCGGGCCATGGCTCTCGCCCCAGGTAGTGAAGCGAAAGGCGTGACCGAAGGTGTTACCAGGCATGGCGTTCGGCTTTCGGATCCCTCGCGGGACCTGCGTCCAGGACGGCTAGGATTGCGGGTTCAGGCTTTTCAGCAGCTCGGCGATCTCGGGCGCGGCATCGACCGCCATCATGCCGACCGAGTGGTAGCCACAGTCCACATGATGGACCTCGCCCGTCACGCCGGCCGATAGATCGGACAAGAGGTAGAGCGCGGAGCCGCCGACCTGATCGATGGTGACGTTGCGGCGAAGCGGCGAGTTGTATTCGTTCCACTTCAGGATATAGCGGAAATCACCGATGCCCGAAGCGGCCAGTGTCTTGATCGGCCCGGCCGAGATGGCGTTGACGCGAATGTTCTGCCCGCCCAGATCGGTCGCCATGTAGCGCACGCTGGCTTCCAAGGCCGCCTTGGCAACGCCCATGACGTTGTAGTGAGGCATGACCCGCTCCGCGCCGTAGTAGGTCAGCGTCAGCAGGCTGCCACCGTCTTTCATCAGCGGCACGGCGCGCTGCGCCACGGCGGTGAAGGAGTAGCAGGAGATGTCCAGGCTGCGCACGAAGTTGTCGCGGCTCGTATTGAGGTATTTGCCTTTGAGCTCTTCCTTGTCGGCATAGGCAATGGCGTGGACCAGAAAGTCGAGCTTGCCCCACTGCTCGCCGACGGCCTTGAAGACGTCGTCGATGCTGGCATCGTCGGTCACGTCGCACGGCAGAACCAGTTCGGAACCGACGGACTCGGCCAGCGGGCGCACGCGCTTGGCGAGCGCGTCGCCTTGATAGGTGAAGGCGAGTTTCGCTCCATGCTTGTGAGCCGTGGAGGCGATCCCCCAGGCGATCGAGCGTTCATTGGCGACACCCATGATCAGGCCGTTCTTGCCTGCCATGAGCGTGGAACTATCGGTCATACGTTTTCTCGCTTGCTGGTGTTGCCCCCGCCCCAAAACGTGGCGCATCCTACACCAATGGGCCGAAGGGTCAATCGGACCACGCGGCGTGGCCTTTCGCGGCTTTTCGGGTATCATGGCGAAGGTTACGGACCGGTTACCCTTGCTCGCAAAGGTCGAGGAGAAGCCGTTGGCCATATGGGCGAAATTCGTTGAGCAGGTCGGCACTCTGGTGCGCTTCACGCTCTATTTCCTGCGGCGATTCATGCACGACGGCGGTCCGGGAGCCGCGGCGGCGCTCAGCTACTCCTCGCTGCTCGCCTTGGTGCCGCTTTTCACCATTTCCTTTGCCGTGCTGTCGGCATTCGATGCCTTTGAGACCGTGCAGGTCGACCTGCAGAAACAGTTGGTCGAGGCGATGCTGCCGGATGCCGCCCAGGTGGTGAGCGAATACTTGACCCAGTTCGTCGCCAACGCCAAGCGGATGACCGGCCCCGGAATCCTGGTCCTGGCGGTAACCGCGGTATTGCTGCTCAACACGATCACCGGCGCCTTCGACGCGATCTGGCGGGTCAGAGAGCCGCGGCCCGTCGCGCTGCGCCTTCTGGTCTACTGGACTCTGCTCACCCTGGGGCCACTCTTGGTGGGCGCCTCGATCTCAGTCTCCACCTACGCCTTCGCGGTGGTGCAGTGGGCTGACATCGAGGGCTACACCACACCGCTGTTCAGCTTGGCGTGGCTCCTGCCGATCGGACTTTCAGCGGTCGGCTTCACGATCCTGTTCGTCGTTGTGCCGAACCGTTCGGTGCGTCTGCTCCACGCCCACACTGGGGCTTTGGTGGCGGCCGTTATGTTCGAGCTGCTGAAAAAGGGTTTCGGCCTGTATCTCAGCCATTTTCCCACCTATCAGGCGATTTACGGCGCCCTGGCGGCGGTGCCGATCTTTCTGGTTTGGATGTATCTCTCCTGGGTCGTGCTGCTTATTGGCGCCGAGATTGCCGCCTCCCTGCCCGAGTGGCGCGCGGTCGAAGCGCGCCGGCAAATTCCCCATGGGCGCGGCGCCAAGCTGGCCTTGGCTTTGGCTCTGCTCGGACGGTTGAAACAGGCCTCGAGCGATGGCCGTCTCCTGCGCGAGAAAGTGTTGGCACGCGGCCTGCCGTCGACGTTGGACGAATTGGACCAGGTCCTGCGCGCCCTGCGGCGGGGGCACTATGTGGTACGCGCCGGGGGCGGTCGGTGGGTGCTGGGCCGGGATCTTGCCACGGTCACACTGAACGACCTGGTTCGGGTGCTGGGTCTCTCGATGACTCCCGGCGAAGGCTGGTCCACGGCAGTCGCCGCAGCGGTTGACGATCTGGCACAGGCTGGAGAGGTGCCAGGACAGCGGACCCTGGCCGATGTGCTGGAAACGCCGACGGCGGAGTCGCCGGTGAAGCCGGTGGCCAGTGTGAGAACGGCGGGCTAGGCTGATTTGCGTAGCCGGTTTTCGATCTCGTCGCGCACCTCGGCGGGGAGGGTTTTAATAACATCCTCCAATTCGCCCAAGGCACGCCGCAGTGTGTAGATCTGGTCGAGCAGGCGTAGGATCATGGGCATGGCCTCGTCGCCAATCTCCATGTCGCGGCGCAGCTCGACGATCAACCGGATCCGGGCCCGGTCGGCCTCGTCGAAGAGATAGCGTCCCTCTTCCTCGATCGGCAGTACCCAGCGCTGCTCGATCCAGGCCGTGATCTCACCCTGGCTCACCTCGATCTCCACCGCCACCTGCTCGATCGTTGTAAGCATCAGATCATGCCTGCCTTGCGCCGCGGGTTGTCATCCTGCTTTTCGGACCAGCGCCTGACGAAATCGGTCAACTCGTCGTCCGGCTTATCCGGCAGGACAACCAGCAGCCTGGCGTATTGATCGCCCTTCTGCCCGCTCTTGCGATCGACCACGCCCTTGTTCTTGAGGCGCAATGTGGTGCCTGTGTTGGACCCCGGCGGGACCTTCATCGAGACCGGGCCGTAGACCGTCGGTACCTCGACCGTGGCGCCCAGTACGGCCTCCTGCAGCGTGACCGGCAGATCCAGGTGGATATTGTTGTCCCTGCGGCTGAAGAAGACGTGAGGCTCGACGTGAACCTCGATAAAGGCATCGCCTGACGGCGCGCCACCCAGGCCGGCCAGGCCCTGTCCCTTGAGCCGGAGAGATTGGTGCTCCTCGGCGCCCGGCGGCAGATTGACATCCAGGGTCTTGCCTTCGGCCAGGCGAATGCGTTTCTTGGCGCCGACCGCGGCCTCGACGAAGCTGACGGTGACGCTGTAGGACACGTCGGCACCACGCCGGCGTACCGTGCGGCTCTTTTGGCGCGGGCCCCGGCCACCAAAAAGGTCGGAAAAGATATCGCCGACGTCGTAGTCTTCGCCGAAATCGAAGGGGCTGTATTTGGCGCCCTGGCCGCTTTCCGCGTACTTGCGATAATAGCCGCCCTTTAACGGCGTTTCCTGGCCGCTGGCATCTATTTCACCGCGGTCGAAGCGCTTGCGTTTCTCGCTGTCGCCCAGGATGCTATTGGCGTGCGAGACCTCCTTGAACTTCTGCTCGATCGCCTTGTTGCCCGGGTTGAGGTCGGGATGCAGTTCCTTGGCGAGCTTCCTGTAGGCACGCTTGATGTCTTCATCGCTTGCGTCGCGGGCAACACCGAGAACCTCGTAGGGGTTCCGCATTCAGGTTTCTTCCTCGACCCCAAATCCAGGGCGGTGCCGCGGCCGGCACCCCCAAAAGACCTTAGTGCACCTCATCTAACCGCTAGTTAACGATCTGCCAAGAGCCATCCGGTTGCCGGCAGGCCGTTCCATAGGCCTCTTCGGTCTTGCCGCCCACCGTGACGGTCTGCTGAAACTCGCGGCAATAGGCGCCGGTCGACGTGGTGCCGTCGCGCACCGGCGTAACAGTGCCTGAGTTGCCGGTCTCCGGATTGTTCCAGGCGATGGTCTGGTTGAGCGGGGCGACTTGGGCGCCCTGGATCGCCTGGTTGGCCTTCAGCTTGTCGACATCGTCCAGGCCCTTGCCGATCTGGCTGCCGACCAAGGCGCCGATCAGCACGCCGGCGCCGGTGGTGGCCAGTTTGCCCGTACCCGAACCGAACTGCGCGCCAAGCAGTCCGCCGAGCGCGGCGCCGCTCAGGCCACCGACCGTTTCCTTGGGTCCGTGTCCAGTACAGGCCGCGGTGAAAAGCGTGACAATGACAACCGCGGTCACGGATTTGAGTTTCATGATAACTGCCTCATTCGCTGGTTAACGCAGACACGCCGTGTGAGCCACTGTCCTAGATACTGTTACGGCTATATTATCAAACTCATCCCCGTTACAACAATCTAGGCACGGGGCTGGGCCGCAGGCTGGCAAAAAGTGAGATTGATCCCAAATTGCGGCCTTGACGAGGCAGCTATTCGGGCGGTGTGCTTGGGGCCGCCATCTGGAGGTAAAAGTTAGGCGATGATTGGCGAAAAGACGCCCCAAGACCCATTGGCGCTGTTCGGCGACTGGTTCGAGGAAGCCAAACAGCGGGAGCCGAACGACCCCAACGCGATGGCGGTCGCCTCGATCAGCGAGGACGGCATGCCTTCGCTGCGCATGGTGTTGCTCAAGGACTTCGATACGCGCGGCTTCGTGTTCTATACGAACTTCGAAAGCCGCAAGGGCGAACAGCTGCTGGCCCGGCCGAAGGCCGCGGCGCTGTTCCACTGGAAATCCCTGAGGCGCCAGGTGCGCATCGAGGGGCCGGTGACCCAGGTCAGTGACGAAGAGGCCGATGCCTATTTCGCCAGCCGGCCGAGGGACAGTCAGATCGGCGCTTGGGCGAGCGAGCAATCCAGGCCGCTGGCCGGCCGTTTCGAGTTGGAAAAGCGGGTTGCGAAGTTCGCCGCCAAATTCGGACTCGGCAAGGTGCCTCGGCCGCCTCACTGGTCGGGCTTTCGCATCGCGCCGGAACGAATCGAGTTTTGGCGGGACGGCATGTTTCGTCTGCACGACCGTCTCCAGTATCATAGCGAGGGAACCGGGTGGCGTACCGAGCGGCTCTACCCCTAGATCTGAATTCCGGGGAACGGGAGAGGTGATCTGAGTGAATCAGTGACCAATGGAGTCCCGGCCGAACAGGCGGCCCGGCTCATGCGTCTGGCGACCTATGCCTCGGTGGCCGCCGCTTGCCTGCTCATAGTGGTCAAGCTGTGGGCCTGGTTCTACACCGATTCCGTCAGCCTGCTCTCGACCTTGATCGATTCCTTGCTCGACGTGGCGGCTTCGATCGTCAATCTGTTTGCGGTACGTCACGCGCTTACGCCGCCGGATCGCGAACATCGATTCGGCCACGGCAAGGCCGAGCCGCTGGCGGCCCTCGGCCAGTCGACCTTCATCGCGGGCTCGGCGATTTTCCTGGTCATCGAGGCCGGGCACAGGCTCTACGCGCCGCAGGCGATCGAGCGTGCCGATGCCGGCATTGCGGTGATGGTCTTCGCCATCATCGTGACCTTCGTACTGACCCGCTTTCAGGCCTATGTCGTGCGGCGGACCGGATCGATGGCGATTCAGGCGGATTCGCTGCATTACGTTGGCGATATGCTGATAAACGGCGCCGTGATCGTGGCGCTGCTGCTGGTCTCCCAGTTTGGCTGGCTCTATGCCGACCCGCTGTTCGGGCTGGGGATCGCCGCCTACATCCTCTACACCGCCTGGAAGATCGCCCGTGGCTCGTTGGACATGCTGATGGACCGGGAACTGCCCGACGACGCCCGGGAGCGTATCAAGGAAATCGCTCTTTCGCATCCGGAGGTACACAACCTGCACGATCTGCGCACCCGCACCTCCGGGCGGCAGACCTTTATCCAGCTTCACCTGGAGATCGATGGCAAGATGTCACTGAACGATGCCCACCTGGTGGCGGATGCGGTGGAACTGGACCTTCAGGCCGCTTTTCCGGAGGCCGAGGTGATCATCCACCAAGACCCCTACGGTATCGAGGAAACGCGAGCAAAATTCGCCTGAAAATCGCCGTGCGCCGCAGGCCGCGGGCAATACTCTGACAGGCGCCTAGAAGGAGCATTTCTTGACCTGGATCAATGTCTGGGAAAGCGGCCTATGCGCGTAATACAGCCGTAGCAAACCACGGTCCGCTGGAATGGAGAAGCGCATGGCATTGGCATCAATCCTGGCCGTTTTGGACGGTCGCGCCGGCAGCGAGGCGGTGCTCGATACGGCCCTGTCGCTGGGCAAGGACTTCGAATCGGCGGTGGAGCTTCTCCATGTCGAGGCTGGGCCCGAGTCGGCGGTTCCCATGCTTGGCGAAAACGTCTCCGGTATCGTGATCGAGCAAGTGATGGAATCCATAGAAAGCGAGATCGCACGGCGCGCCGCCGAGGCCAAGCGTCTCTATGCGGTCGGTTGCGTGGCCGCCGGTCTGCCGGTGATCGATCATGAAGCGACACCGCCGGCGGGACGCTTCAGCGTTCGTTTCGAACACATTATCGGGCAGGAGACGGAGGAGTTGGCCAAGCGCGGCCGCCTGACCGACTTGGTCATGGTGGCGCGTCCGTCGGACGAGGATGGCGGCGCCGGTCCGCGAACGCTGGAGGCGGGGATGTTCGATACCGGGCGGCCGGTTCTGATGGTGCCGCCAGGTACGAAAGGACCCCTCGGCGCCAAGGTTGCCCTGGCTTGGAACGGGACCCGCGAAGCGGCCCGTGCGGTTGGGGCCGCCCTGCCGTTTCTGAGCAAGGCCCAACGGGTTGTCATTCTGACCGCGCGGCGCTCGAAAGACGACAC